>Ga0207835_1000006_pt1 | contig 372678 bp, 340 predicted proteins | sample LuqExpMetagenom8_FD_187766 | JGI IMG/M metagenome (GOLD analysis project Ga0207835, IMG submission 187766) | Tropical forest soil microbial communities from Luquillo Experimental Forest, Puerto Rico - Sample 8 (SPAdes) | ecosystem: Environmental > Terrestrial > Soil > Tropical forest ... | reverse complement strand
GGGCGAGCCGCTGCTCCAGATCGGTGGTCCAACCGACATAGCTGCGCTTTACGCCCGCATGCTCGCAGCCCAGAACATAGACGTAAGCGTCCATAAGCGCTCAGCCGCCCTATTTCTCCGGCGTATCGCTTGCCGCCTCGACCGCGACCTTATCCAGCCATTTGGGGACATAGGCGACGGGCGTATTGCGGATGCGGTCGACAAGGCGCTTGGGATCGCTGTCGACGACCAAGCTGTTGCGATGCACCTCTTTCAAGAAGCGCTCGTTCACCGTGTGATCCATGAAGGAGACCAAGCCGTCATAGAAACCGGCGACATTGAGAAGCCCCACGGGTTTGGGATGAATGCCAAGCTGGGCCCAGGTCCAGGCCTCAAAGAGTTCTTCCAATGTGCCGACCCCGCCCGGCAGCGCGATGAAGGCATCGGAGAGTTCGGCCATCTTGGCTTTGCGGTCATGCATGGTGGGCACGATGTGAAGATCGCTGAGGCCTTGATGGCTGAGGCCATGGCCATCGAGCTGGGTGGTGATGACACCTATCGCTTCGCCGCCCTTGGCGAGCGCGGCATCGGCGGCCACACCCATCAAGCCGATATTGCCGCCGCCATAGACAAGGCCGATACCCTCTTCAGCCAAAAGCGTACCGAGCTCATGAGCCGTCGCGCGATATTCCGGACGCGCTCCCATGCTGGAGCCGGAATAGATACAGATCCGCAAAACACGTCCCCTTTGCTGAGATAGCGAGAGAGTAAAGAACTAGGCACTCGGGCAAAGCCGGTCAAATCCCGGATTTGCATAGCTGCCTAGCGCCAGCGGAGCCGTCCGGTCTGAACATGAAAGACGGCGTAGCCACCCGCCAGCACCAGGGCGAGGCCGAACCAGGTGATGGCGTATTGCAGATGTTCATTGCGGAAGGTGACGATGGTTTGTCCGCCTTTGGGCCAGCCTCCGGGATTGGGGGTGGCATCGGCTTCCAACAAAGCCGGGGCTGCGAAACGAAGGTGATCGGCGCGCGCCACCCAATCGACATTGCGGGTAAACCAGATGCGCTGTGAGGCACCCGCATTGGGCGTGAAGGAGCCCGGCGGGTCCGGCTTGCGCCACACACCGACAACACGCTGGCTACCCTTGGCATTGCCGCCACGCCGCTTGGCGGGATCGCGCAATTCCTCCGGCACGATGCCGCGATCGACCAGCATCGTCCGGCCATCTTCTGTGATGAACGGTGTCAGCACATGGTACACCGGCACTCCATTGGCGATGCCATAGGCATAGCCTTCTTTGGCGTGATCAAAATGCCCCGTGAGCGCCACATGATGATATTCCGCATCCTTGCCCAGCTTTAGCGCTGCATCGAGGGATATGGGCGGCAAGGAAAGATTGCGGTTCACCTGGGCGATCAAACCCAGCTTCCAGTGCAGCCGGTGGATCTGCCAGACACCAAGCCAGATCAGGATCGCCAGCAGCACCAGCGACATTAAGGAAAACAGCGGCATGGGGCGGAAATGGAGGCGCATGGGCTCTTTTAAACGGAAGCAATCAGGCAGAGAATAGAATCTCCTGGGCCAGGGAGATCAAGCCGTGCCAACGACAATAAAGCTCTTTCTGGCCCTGTGCGGTGCTATCGCCGCCTGGTTGATCTACAGCGCCATTCAGACGCTGTATTTCCCCGTGACGCTGCCGCCGATCACACCGCGCAATCCCCAGCTCGACGACATCGTCCGCCAAGGCGAGATCACCGGGGCGTTAGTCTGGATCATCCAAGCCCTGCTCCTGGTCAATCTGGCAACCCTGATCGTCTTCGCCAGACAGGCTTGGCTGCGCTATGTCGTGGTCTTCTTGATCCTGGCCCGCTATGTGTGGCCGGCGAGCATAACGCTTTCCATCCACGCTCTTCCCCTGTCCCAGCGTTGGGACATGTACATCAAGGCCTGGTGGTCCTCTCCGGCGTCTTATGTCTGGGCGGTGGCCTGGATTTTGGTGATCGTGCTGATGTTCTTGCCGGATACGCAGCTCTGGTTCCGCAAGAAGACCACCTAGCCTGCGATTGCGGTTCAGCTGCACTGCCAACAATCACGCCAACACACGAAAATATATCGACATCCGTCAAAGTCTGGGTGACTTCAACGGTGTAAACTGAGGGCGACGGAAAAGGAGTCTATCCTGGGCTGGAGGCCATTCACATGCCACGGAATGTAAAGATCTTCCTTGTGCTTTGCGTCGTGTTTGCGTTGTGGCGTCTCTATTCATACTTCAGTTTCGCGCTGACCCCCTCGCCGGTCTGGCAGGCCATGCTGGCGCAATTACCCCCGCCGGAGCGTCATGTCACCGAACAAGGGGCCTTGGTTGGCGCTTTACTGCAGACCGCCTATTACATGCTGCCGGCCACGTTCTTTGCCATTATCGCCGGTTTCTGGGGACGCAACTGGGCCCGCTGGGGCTTTGTTGCCGTGCTGGTGCTGCTAGAAGTCTTCCCGCTTATCTATGCGGGCTATTCCCTCGTCTTGCGGCCGGAACTCTACAAAGTCATCCATCATCCCATCATCGACTGGCTGCAGACTTATCAGCTCAATGCGGCACATCTGGGGGTATGGATACGGCTGGGCGTGAAAGCCTTGCTGATTGGATTGCTGTTCTCGCCCAATGCGCAACCCTGGTTTCACCGTCACCCGGCACACCACATTCCTATGGGCGCCGTGCATGCCTAAAGGATTGGGGGCGAAGGCGGCTTCGCCCCCTTATTTCATAAGCCGCCCCTCACCCGCCTTGTTGCGGTATTGCAGTAAGAGCAAGAGCGCTTTCACATACCGCAGCAGGGCCACACCAAGGGTGATGATCAACGGCGCCCATAACACGGCGTGGACCCAATAGGGCGGCGCATAGGTGAATTCGACATACAACGCGGCACCGCAGACAATGGCGCCGACAATCAGCATCACGAACACCGCTGGGCCATCGCCCGGATCAAAAGTCGCGTAGTCGAGCCCGCATTCCGTACAGCGCGCAGCGATTTTCAGATAGCCGTCGAACAGCTTGCCTCTGCCGCAACCAGGACAGCGGGCAAAAAGCGCCTGCTTCAGCGCGCTCATCCCGCCGTCGTCAGCCCTTGGCCGAAGACATAGATGCTGGTGAAGAGGAACAGCCAGATCACATCGACGAAATGCCAGTACCAGGCTGCCGCCTCGAAGCCAAAATGCCTTGTGGGCGTGAAATGCCCCATGATGGCGCGCGCCAGGCAGACGGTGAGGAAAATCGTGCCGACGATGACATGGAAACCGTGAAAGCCGGTCGCCATGAAGAAGGTCGAACCGTAGATGGCCGAAAGATTGCCCTGCCCGGCCGTCAGATTGGCATGTGCCGGATCGGTGAAAGGCGCCAGCGCCGCGCCGTTGAAGCCGAAGGTGAAGGGCGCATGGGCATATTCATAAGCTTGAATGCAGGTGAAGCTGACGCCGAGAAGAACGGTCAGCAGCAGGCCTTGGATGGCGCCTTTGCGGTCGCCGGTTTGGAGGGCGTGATGAGCCCAGGTCACCGTCGTGCCGGAGGTGAGCAGGATCACGGTGTTGAGCAGCGGGAAATGCCAGGGGTCGAGGGTGACGATGCCGGAAGGCGGCCAGGCCTTCAGCGAGACATCGTGCGGGAACAGGCTGAAATTAAAATAGGCCCAGAACCAGGCGACGAAGAACATCACTTCCGAAGCGATGAACAGCACCATGCCATAGCGCATGCCGAGCTTGACGACCGGTGTATGCTCGCGCCGCACCACGGACTCGATGATGACGTCCCGCCACCAGCCCGCCATGGTGTAGAGCACCAGCGCCAATCCAATGGCAAAAATCCAAGGAATACCCGCCAGCACGCCGAAACCGGCATAGCCCTTGTTCAGCCACAGCACAGCACCAACCAGCATGACAAAGGCGCCCAGAGACCCGACCACCGGCCAAGGACTGGGATCGACCAAGTGATAATCATGCTTCACTTCGCTGTGCGTCATCCAAAGCCCCTGTGGTCCTTATGGGTGAACACGGATCATGGTCATGGCATAAAACAGCAGCACCAGCCCACCGAGCACGGCTGCGATGGCCACATTGCGCCGTTTGCGCTCCCGTGCGCTCTTTTCCGGGTCCTTGTCGAGCCAGTCATAGCCACGCATGCAGCGGCTCCAGCCTCGCCAGATGCTCCAGAATCAAGGATGCAAACAACGCAAACAGATAGAAGATGGTGATGGTGAACAGTTTGCGCGCGGCCGGCTCTTTGGTTTCATCGCGTTCCAAGAACACAGCCGCCGCCCGCCAGAGCAAAACCGCGCCAAGGCTCGCAGCCGCTGCCAGATAAACCGGCCCGGCCATGCCCAAAGCAGAAGGCGTCAGCCCCAGCGGCACCAGCAGCAGCGCGTAGACAAGAATATGCCAGCGCGCAGAACGCTTGCCCGCCACCACCGGCAGCATCGGAATATTGGCGCGGCGGTAATCGTCATTACGGAACAGCGCCAGCGCCCAAAAATGCGGCGGCGTCCACATGAAGATGATTGCTACCAGCAGCAGCGGCTCTAGCGATAAGGAGCCCGTCACGGCGGCCCAGCCGATGGCCGGAGGCATGGCACCGGACAACCCGCCGATGACAATGTTCTGCGGCGTGCGGCGCTTGAGACCAAGCGTGTAAACAACGACATAGAAGAAAATGGTGAAAGCCAAGAGCGCCGCCGCCAAGGCATTCACGAACAACAGCATCAACGCCACCGAACCCACCGCCAGCGTCCAGCCGAAGGCCAAAGCATCGCCGGGCTCAATGCGGCCGAGCGGAATGGGACGTGTCGCCGTGCGTGACATCAAGATGTCGATATCGGCGTCATAAGCCATATTGAGGGCGCCGGAGGCCCCTGCCCCCACCGCAATGCAAAGGATGGCGCAGAACGCCACCAAAGGATGAACCGGGCCCGGAGCCACAATGAGGCCGGCGAGCCCGGTGAAGATGACAAGCGACATCACCCGCGGCTTGAGCAGCGCGAAGAAATCTTCCACCGTCGCAACGGGGCGATGAAGCTCGGCCGTGCTCAATCCGTCCTCGCCTTCTTGAGCGCCCGTGCAGCAGAGCGCCGCTTGGCCTTGCGTTCGGCCTTGGCGCGGGTGCTGCGGTCCAGTTCCTTCTGCAGCGCTTCCGCGGCCCGCTTCTTGGCCGCCGAAATAGCCTGCGGCGTGCGCTTCTTGGCCTTGGGCTTGGTGGTCAGGACACGAGTCTCCACCACGGTGGCCGGATGCTGGCCATGATAGGTCTCGTCGGCGAGTTTGGCCTCAGCGCGGTCATCGGTCTCGTCCGCCAGAGCGTCAAGCACCTGTTTGGAGGAATGGCGCACGGCGCGCTTGGAGCGTTTCTTGATGGCAGGAACGCCCGACCGAGTACCGACCTTGCCGCGACCTTGAACGATGCGTGTCTTGTACGTGCTCACTGGTTTCTTCCTGTGATGATTCGTGACAACAGAGACATCATACTCAAGTAATCTTCGGCAGTTCGTTAAAGGTGTGGAATGGCGGCGGCGAAGACAGGGTCCATTCCAGCGTGGTCGCCCCCACGCCCCAGGGATTGTCGCCCGCCCGGCGTTTGCGGACGAAAGCCTCAACCAGGACGGCAAGGAACACCAGAACCGCCGTGCCGGAAATAAAAGCGCCGATCGATGAGACATAATTCCAGCCGGCATAAACGTCCGGATAATCGGCGGTGCGGCGCGGCATACCCGCCAGCCCCAGGAAATGCATGGGGAAGAAGGTAATGTTCACCCCGATGAAGGTGATCCAAAAGTGAATTTTGCCGAGGGTCTCGTTGTACATATAGCCGGTGAATTTGGGGAACCAGAAGTACCAGCCGGCAAAGATTGCGAACACCGCGCCCAGGCTCAGCACATAGTGGAAATGCGCCACCACGTAATAGGTGTCCTGCAGCACCACATCGACGCCGGCATTGGCCAGCACCACGCCGGTCACCCCGCCCACGGTGAACAGGAAAATGAAACCGATGGCAAACAGCATCGGCACCCGGAACTCGATGGAGCCGCCCCACATGGTGGCGATCCAGGAGAAAACCTTGATGCCCGTCGGTACCGCGATGACCATGGTAGCGAAGACGAAATAAGCCTTGGTGTCGACCGACAGGCCCACCGTGTACATGTGGTGCGCCCAAACCATGAAGCCGATGAAGCCGATCGCCACCATCGCATAGGCCATGCCGAGATAGCCGAACACCGGCTTTTTGGAGAAGGTCGAGACGATATGGGAGATCATGCCGAAGCCCGGCAGGATCAGGATGTAGACTTCGGGGTGGCCGAAGAACCAGAACAGGTGCTGGTAGAGGATGGGATCGCCGCCCCCCGCCGCATTGAAGAAGCTGGTGCCGAAATGGCGGTCCGTCAGCAGCATGGTGATGGCACCGGCCAGCACCGGCAGCGACAGCAAGAGCAGCAGCGCCGTCACCAGGACGCTCCAGACGAACAGCGGCATCTTGTGCAGAGTCATGCCCGGCGCACGCATGTTGAGGATGGTGGTGATGAAATTGATCGCCCCCAGGATCGACGAGGCGCCTGCGATATGCAGCGCGAAGATCACCATATCCATGGCTGGGCCCGGCGAGCCCGTGGTGGTGAGCGGCGCATAGGACGTCCAACCCGAACCGGCACCCATGCCGCCGCTGTCACCTTCCACGAACATGGAGAGGATTAAGAGACAGAAGGCCACCGGCAGGAGCCAGAACGAGATGTTGTTGAGGCGCGGAAAGGCCATATCCGGGGCGCCGATCATCAAGGGCACCAGCCAGTTGCCGAACCCGCCGATCATCGCCGGCATGATCATAAAGAAGATCATGATCAGGCCGTGGCTGGTGACCAGCACATTGAACATGTGCGGATTCTTGAAGATCTGCAGGCCCGGTTCCATCAATTCGGCCCGCATCAGCATCGATAAGGCACCGCCGACGAGCCCCGCGAAAATCGCGAACCACAGATACATCAGGCCGATGTCCTTGTGGTTGGTCGAATAGACGAAACGCCGCCAGCCGTGCGGGTGGTCCTCGCTATGCGCTACATCCGCCATATCAGTCCCTGTCACTTGGAAGCGAGGCGCTCGGCGCCGTCGGCTGCGTATTTGTGTTTGGCCACCTCAACCCATTCCCGGTACTCGCCCTCCGTCACCACCTTCACCTCGATCGGCATGAAAGCGTGATTGGCGCCGCAAAGTTCCGAGCACTGGCCGTAATAAGTCCCGAGCTTGGTAGCCTTGAACCAGGTATGATTAAGGCGGCCGGGAACAGCGTCCATCTTCACGCCGAACGCGGGCACCGCCCAGGAATGGATGACATCCGCTCCCGTGGTGATGACCTCCACCACCTTGTTCACCGGCACATAAACCGGATTGTCGACCCCCAAGAGCCGCGGCTCGCCCCGCTCCTTCGCCGCCGCTTCCGGTAGCATGTTGGAGTCGAACTGTATGCCGCCCTCTTTGGGATAGGCATAAGTCCAATACCATTGATGCCCGGTGGCCTGAATGATGACCTCCGGCTTGGGAATTTCTGCTTCGAAGTACAGCAGCTTGAAGGATGGAATGGCGATGATGACCAGGATGATCACCGGGATCAGCGTCCAGGCCACTTCCAGAAGCGTGTTGTGCTCGGTCCGCGACGGTGTCGGATTGGCCCGGTGATTGAAGCGGAACATCACGTAGAGCAACAGCGCCGCAACCAGCACACAGACGGCTACGATGATAACGACCAGTTCGAGATGAAACTGGTGCAACCGCTCCATCACCGGCGTGACCGGTGTCTGCAATCCCATTTGCCAGTTATGGGCCGGTTCGGCAGAAGCGCCCCCTGCAAGGGCGGTTCCCAGCGCCGCGAGGGCGGCAGAGAAAACAATCCTCCTGAGCGACATGCATGCGCCTCTTATATGTACCGACATCCGGATGAGTCGTGCCGCGGGCTTTACTTTAATAATTCCAGTTCTAGATTCTATGGGGTGTGGTGACCATATGCGACCAGACGCCGCTCCCCCTGATGGGGTACATCATACCCATAGGCGCAATAAGTTGACACCCTACCCCCTAGAATACCCGAGGAATTTAGATGGGCAATGACCTGTTTTTCTCCCGCACCGGTATGGACCGGAGCAAAGTCCAATCCCAGGTCGATGAGGCCCTGAAAGACGCCGATGACGGCGAATTGTACCTGGAATTCTGTCAAAGCGAGTCCTTCTCCTTCGACGACGGCCGGCTGAAAGCCGCCAATTTCGACACCACCCAGGGCTTCGGCCTCAGGGCCGTGGCCGGAGAAGCCACCGGCTATGCCCATGCCAACGAGATGTCCGAGGCGGCCATCGCCCGCGCGGCCGGAACCGTCCGGGCCGTCGCCAAGGGCCATAGCGGCGTCGCCGCGGCGGCCCCAGCCCGCACCAACGTCAAGCTCTACCCCGATCTCGACCCGCTGGAGACAGCAGCCTTCGAACAGAAGGTCAAGCTTTTGGGTGAGATGGATGCTTATGCCCGCGCCAAGGACGGCCGGGTGCGTCAAGTCTCCTGCTCGCTGGCAGGGGAATGGCAGAACATCGAAATCATCCGCGCTGGTGGCGAGACCTATCGCGATGTCCGCCCTCTGGTCCGGCTTTATGTCTCGGTGGTGGTGGAAGAGAACGGCCGCCAGGAATCCGGCAGTTTCGGCGGCGGCGGCCGTGGCGGTTATGAGACCTATCTCACTCCCGGATACTGGCATGCGGCAATCGACGAAGCGCTGCGCCAGGCGCTGGTGAATCTGCAATCCGTGCCCGCTCCGGCTGGCGAAATGACCGTGGTGCTTGGTCCCGGCTGGCCCGGCATCCTGCTGCATGAAGCGATCGGCCACGGCCTGGAAGGCGACTTCAATCGCAAGAAAACCAGCGCCTTTGCTGGTCTGCTCGGCGAGCGCGTGGCCGCTCCGGGCGTGACCGTGGTCGATGACGGCACCATTGGCGGCCGTCGCGGTTCGCTCACCATCGATGACGAAGGCACCCCCACTTCCCGCACCGTGCTAATCGAGGACGGCATTCTCAAAGGGTATATGCAGGACCGGCAGAACGCCCGGCTGATGGGCATGAAACCGACCGGCAATGGCCGCCGCGAAAGCTTTGCCAGCCCGGTGATGCCGCGCATGACCAACACCTATATGCTGGCGGGCGACAAATCGCCGGAAGAGATCTTGGCCAGCGTCAAGAAAGGCATCTACGCCACCAATTTCGGCGGCGGTCAGGTCGACATCACCAACGGCAAATTCGTCTTCTCCTGCACCGAGGCCTATCTCATCGAGGACGGCAAGATCGGCGCCCCGATCAAAGGCGCCACCTTGATCGGCAACGGTCCGGACTGTCTGACGCGCGTCTCCATGATCGGTAACGATCTCAAGCTCGATGCGGGTATTGGCACCTGCGGCAAAGGCGGTCAGTCCGTGCCGGTGGGTGTCGGCCAGCCAACCTTGCGGCTTGATGGGCTCACCGTCGGCGGAACGGCGGCATAAAGCCGTTCACGAAGCATTCAGCTGTATCGAGCGTAAACTGGTATCATGAGTACACAGATCCATTCCTGGCGTGAACCCGCGGAAGCGTCGGAACGCCGAAACGTAACCCTTTCGGTTAACGCAGAACTGCTCTCAACCGCCAAAGCGATGAACATCGATTTGGCGGAAATCCTGGAAGAAGCGCTCCGGGCCAAGACCGCTGCACAACCAGACAGGCAGCCCCTCGGGGCGCCTCCTGTCGCTGCCAACGGCAACCGGAGCGAAACGCCGCGGTCTTGGTGAACCGCCGCAGGCGTATAATGCTGCGGTTCGCTGAGGACATCGGAAATGGGCAAGGCTTGGTTTGCGCCGAAGCGCTATGGCTATGGTGCCGGAGCCCCTGTTTCCTGGGAGGGATGGGTATCTCTCCTCGCTCTGTTCGCCGGATTATTCGCGGTGTTGTACTTGCCACGCCAACTGACAGCCCCTGATGTGGCCTCGGTGGTGAGCGCCGTGGGCGTTGTTGTCTTGGTCGCGGTGTTTATCCTTGTCGCCAAAGCGAAGACCGATGGCGGCTGGCATTGGCGTAACGGGCCTTAGAACTTTATGTAAGGCAGGAACGCCAGCAGGTTCAGCAGCGTATGGGCGACGATTACCGGCCATAGCCGCCCCGTCTTGGCGTACCAATAGGCAAACATCAGTCCCACCGGAATGATGAGCACGACGCCGATCATGCCTTGATAGATGTGATAGGCGAGCCGCAAGACCACGCTGGCATTCACCGCCCAATTCATCCCGAGCTTGTCTTTCAAGGCCGCCACCACATAACCGGTGACAAAGAATTCCTCGAAAAAAGAGGTCAGCAGCACCGTGGCGGCCACGATCCAAGGGGTCAGAGTATGCGGCAGATGGGGAACGGCCGCAGCCGTGTGGGCCAAGCCGGGAGCCAAGACGCTGATCGCCCGAAAAGCGGAATAGAAGACGAAATAGGCGGTCACCGCCAGACCTGCACCCCAGGCGCCATCCGTCCAATGCGAATCCAGCCCCAGCCGCTGCCCGGTCCAGCCCCGCAGACGAAGAAGTCCGCCGATCACCAAAAATTGTAGCGTTTCGATAATGACCGTCCGCCACATCCCCGGCTCAGTATGCATCGGTCCCTTGGCGGGGTGCAGCGTCGCCAGAACGCTCATCAGCAAGGCATAGCCAAAGACGCCACCGAGAACGATGGCGAACTCCACCGGAAATGGCAGTTTCCGCACAAGCTCTCGCATGGGGTTCCGAACCTCGATTCTGGGCGGCGTTGTTATAGCAGGCTCGCGGCGGCTTTGAGGCCATTGCCCTCGGCCGGGGGCTGTGCTTCCCATCTTGGGAAACTGTGTCCCAGGGATACGTGATGCCGGAGCTCATCTACAAGATCTGTTCCTCCACAGATTGGGCAGCAGCCCAGCTGGCCGGCCTCTATGCCGGTTCCACCAAGGATCGCGAGGACGGGTTCATCCATTTCTCTACGGCGGAGCAATTGCCCGGCACGCTGGCCAAGTACTACGCAGAGGCGAAAGAGCTGGTGCTGGTCGCGGTGGAGGAAGCAGCCCTTGGCGAGGCACTACGCTATGAACCCTCGCGGGACAATGCCCTCTTCCCGCATCTCTACGCGGAATTGCCGCTGTCTGCGGTGCTATGGTCCACAGTGATATCAAAAGGCAGTGACGGTGTATTTGTTCTGCCGGAAGAGTGTGTTTAATCCATTCGTTCTTTGCGGAGTCTCCTATGCGCTATCGTATGCTCGGCAATACCGGCTTTTTCGTTTCCGAAATCTGTCTCGGCACCATGACCTTCGGCGGCAAAGGCTTCTTCGAACAGGTCGGCAAGGTCGACCAGAAGACCGCCACGGCCCTGGTCGAACGCGCGCTCGCAGCCGGGGTGAATTTCATCGATACGGCGGATGTCTATTCGGAAGGCCTGTCGGAACAATTGCTGGGCCAGGCGCTGAAGGAGATCGGCGTCAAGCGCTCCAATGTGGTGATCGCCACCAAGGTTTACGGCCGCATGAGCCCCTCGCCCAATGATGCCGGTGCCTCGCGCGGCCATATCCTGGATGCGGTGCAGGAAAGCCTGGAGCGGCTGCAGACCGATCACATCGATCTTTATCAGATCCACGCCCAGGACCTGCTGACGCCGGTCGAAGAAGTGATGAGCACGCTGAACGATCTCGTGCGCCGCGGCTTGATACGGTATGTTGGCGTCTCCAACTGGCAGGCGTGGCGGATCATGAAAGCGCAAGGCCTCGCCGACAAACACGGCTGGGCCCGTCTTGAGAGTTTGCAGGCCTATTACTCCATCGCCAGCCGCGATCTTGAACGCGACATCAAGCCGATGCTGGAAGACCAGAAGATGGGGCTGATGGTGTGGAGCCCGCTGGCCGGCGGCATTCTTTCGGGCAAATTCTCTCGCGATGCAGAAGGCCCGGAAGGGGCGCGGCGCTCGAAGTTCGATTTCCCGCCGGTGGACAAGGATCACGCCTTCGCCATGGTCGATGCCATGCGCGATATCGGCAAGGCCCACGGCGTCAGCGTGGCGCGGGTGGCTCTCGCCTGGGTCTTGTCGCGCAGCTTCGTCTCCAGCGTGATCATCGGCGCCAAGACCCTGGAGCAGCTCGACGACAATCTGGCCGCCGCCGATCTGCAACTGACGCCGGATGAAATCGACCGGCTGAATGCCTTAAGCGCCCTTGAGCCCGAATATCCCGGCTGGATGGTGGAACGGCAGAACGATCCCAGGCGCAATCCGAACACAAAGTGAGCTTATGCTGACCGGCATTGGCTTTCCTTCTTCAGGGAGGTTGATTTGCGCGGATTGATCTTTGGTGCAACCCTGGCGGCTGCTGTTGCTGGCGCCCCGGCCCAAGCCGCGGCGGTATGGAGTGCGGCCTGTTACGGTCAGAACAGCGTGCAATACCTGCAGACCATTGGTGGCGATGGCTATCTGCATTGGGACAATGGCAGCGGCAGCTACACCACCATCAAGCTGAAGCAGGTCTATTTCGACGGCAAGGTGGTGTGCGGCGCCACGACAACCAAGCCGGGCCCCAAAGACATTGGCGGCATCTGTGCCGACAATGAAAACCAGAAGATCCGGCTGGAATACGGCATCCAGATCGCCAATGGGATAAAACCGCAGCAGGTCGCGACCTATTGCGATGCCCAGGTGACGGTCACGCAATAACCGAGCGGCAATCCGGCACAGGGTTGCAACACACCGCGCGATCGCACAATGATCGCCGGAATTCCGGAGGTGTCTATGCGTCCCCTGTTTCTCGCCGCTGCCGTGCTCCTGCTGTCGACGGCTGCCGCCGCGGCGCCCGCCGCGTCAAAACCAGCCGCGCAAGCCAAAGAAGTGACCTGGATCGGCATCTGCTTTGGAGAGGACACGCAATACACCCAGACCATCAATGGCCCTGGTTTTTTCCACGTCGGCAATGGCGACCGCACCTATGACACCCAGAAGCTGGTGCAGAGCTTCTATGACGGCAAGACGGTCTGCGCCACGCCGAACCCCAAAGCGCCGCGCGCCAGCTCAGGGGTCGCTGAAGTTTGCGCCAATCTCGACACCAAATACATCTCGGTGCTCTATCAGCGTGATACCCAGACCAAGATGGTCATCCCGAAGAACGCCCTGCCTTACTGCAAGGCGCGGATCGACGTTTTGAACTAAGGCGCAGGCGGGATAATCCCCCGCCCTCGCAGCCATTTTTCCAGATACGCCTTCCATAGCTTTTTGCCGGCTTCGGTTTCGGGCGATTTGTCGTGCCCGACACCAGGAAGCATATGCAGTTCGACGGGAACATGCGCCTTATCCAGCCAAGCCGCCATGTTGATGGATGTCGACGGCGGAACTTTTTTGTCCGCGTCTCCGTGGAATAAAAACGTGGCGGGAGTATCCGCATTAATCGCGCGATCGATGGGATAACCAGCCTTGACCGCAAACCACCTTCGGAACTGCGAACTTTCTGATACCGGGCCTACATCTCTTCGCAAGTACTCTGCCGAAAGGATTGGAGCCGCACCCAAAACCATGAAATTGGGGCGAGCTGATATGCGATCATATTCATCGATGGGCTCATAAAATTTGGTGGCGTAATAAGTCCCCACCACGGCCGCGAGATGACCGCCCGCAGAAAAACCGATCACACCAACGCGGTTAGCATCGATGTGGTGGCTGCCGCTGAGAGCCCCGCCCCGGATCAGACGGATTGCGCGCTGCGCATCCTGATAGGCTGAGGTGGGCGGATTAAAATCGTCCATCGGCAAACGGTACTTAAGGACAAAAGCATCGATGCCGAGCGTATTGAACCAGCGCGCGTAATCTGCGCACTCGCTATCGGCACGAACGATCTTCTTGTAGCTGCCGCCCGGCAAAATCAGGATCGCTGCGCCGGTCGGATTTGCAGCAGGATAATAACTCAAGGTCGGATGAACGACTTCGACATAACTTCCCGCATCGTTGGGCGGCGGCTCCGTGCTAGGCGGGTTGGCCATATCTGGCGCGTTCCCGTGCCAGAGCGCCGTCACAGTTGGACGGTCCTCTGTCGCTTGCGCGCACGCCGCAAAAAGGATCGACAGCACACAGGCTATCAAACCGGTTCGCACCTTCATGGCCGCCCCCGCTCACGCAGCGGGGCAAACTCTACAGAAAATTGTACTCCGTGAAAATCTTGTTGAGGTCCTTGCCCCAATCGGTGCGGTAGAGCTGCAAAAGCTCTTCGGCGCGGGTATAGCCGCGGTTGACGAGTTCGCGCAGCGGTACGAGGAAGCCCTCTTCCGTCATGCCGACGGAATCGAGAGAAGCACGGCGGCGCAAACCGGAGGCCGAGATATCCAGCATGCGATGGGCCAGCTCCCACACCGTGGTATTGCGGAACGGGGTCTTGAACGCCAGCCGCGGCACCGCCTCGCGCATCGCCTGACGCTCTTCGGCCGTCCAATCCTTCACCATGTCCCAAGCCGCATCCAGCGCGACTTGGTCGTAGAGAATGCCGACCCATAGTGCCGGCAGACCGCAGATGCGTCGCCAGGTTCCGCCATCGGCGCCGCGCATTTCCAGGAATTTCTTGAGCCGCACTTCCGGGAAGATCGTCGTCAGGTGATCGGCCCAATCCGACATCTGCGGATCGATGTGCTTCACTTCCGGGATATTGTGCGCGAGGAAATCGCGGAAGCTCTTGCCCGCGACATCGATGTATTTGCCGTCGCGATAGACGAAATACATCGGCACATCGAGCACGTAATCGACATAGTGCTCGAAGCTCATGCCATCTTCAAACACCCAAGGCAGCATGCCGGCGCGGTCGTTGTCGACATCGCTCCAGACATGGCCGCGATAAGAGAGAAAACCGTTGTGCTTGCCTTCGCGGAACGGCGAATTGGCGAACAGCGCAGTGGCGATCGGCTGCAAGGCCAAGCCAACGCGGAATTTCTTGATCATGTCGGCTTCGGAAGAGAAGTCGAGATTGACCTGCACCGTACAGGTGCGGAACATCATCTCTTCGCCATAGCCGCCGACCTTCGGCATATAGCGCTTCATGATCTCATAGCGGCCTTTGGGCATGGCGTAGACTTCGCTCATCGGCCAAGTCGGGGCATAACCGAGCCCCAGCGCCCCAGCACCGATCTCCGCCGCCACTTGGCGCACCTGCTGCTGATGTAGGTTCACTTCGGCACAAGTCTCATGCACGGTCTTCAGCGGCGCGCCGGAAAGCTCGAACTGCCCGCCAGGCTCCAGACTGATCGAGGCGCCGTTCTGGGTCAGGCCGATGATGTTCTCGCCTTCCAGAATCGGTTCCCAGCCAAACTGCTGCATGCCTTCGAGCAGCGCCTTGATGCCCGGGCGGCCTTCGTAGCGCAGCGGGTTGTAGGTCTTCAGGCAGTAAACGAATTTTTCGTGCTCGGTGCCGATGCGCCAGTCCTCTTTGGGCTTGGAGCCGGATTCCAGATAGCGCACGAGATCGTCGCGCGATTCGATCGGGCCACCAGCGGACTGCGGAATGGACATGGCAAACCTCTTTCCGGGCCGGGCCCGTCTGAACGCATTGTAATGATCTGGCGCCTATGTAGGTAGCCGATGCCCTTCCGGCAAGGCGTTCAGCGCCAATCACCGGTGAGGGCCTGCCATACCGAAAGCGCAGCCAAAGCGGCAGTGTCCGCCCGCAAAATGCGTGTGCCGAGCGACACAGGTGTGACATGGGCTTGCGCCCGCAAAAGCGCCCGTTCGGCCGGATCAAAGCCGCCCTCAGGGCCGGTAAACACGGCCCAGGCCCCGCCCCGCTGGTTCATTAAGGCGTCGGCGATGGAAGGAGCGTCGCCCGCTTCATCACAGAAGAGGATGCGGCGCTCGGCGGGCCAAGAGGCCAACACTTTTTCGAGAGCCAAAGCTTCGCGGATTTCGGGAACCGTCACCCGGCCGGATTGCTCGGCCGCTTCCACCGCATTGGCCAGCATGCGCTCGGTATTGACCCGGGTGACAATCGTCCGCCGGGTGAAAATCGGTTGCAACGCCCGAACACCCAATTCGGTGGCCTTCTGGGTGAGATAATCCGCGGGCGTCTTTTTCACCGGCGCGAAAACCAGCCAGAGGTCCGGCACTTCGGATTGCGGCTCGATGAGGCGCATGCAGGTGACGGTACATGTGCGTTTGGCGATTTCGCTGATCTGCGCCACCCACTCGCCATCACGGCCATTGAACAGGTTCAGCCGGTCGCCGAGTTTGGCGCGCATGACATGCAGAAGGTAATGCGCCTGGCCTTCTTCGATCACCACGAGAACGCCTTCGCCCAGAGCGGATTCGACATAAAGGCGCAGTTTTCCGCCGGGATAGCTGAGATCGTCACTCATAGGTTTGGTTCATACGTCTTGTAGAGGGCCTTCACGTTGACCGCTTTGACTTGCAGCCCGTCTTCCTGCCGCGTGACGTCGTATTCGTCAAACAGCAGCTCGTTCTTGCCATTGACATGGCAGAGCACGCGGGTGGTGCCCGCTGGCAGGTCTTTGCGCTCCGCGGTCGAGCAGATGTAATCGCTCATGCCCGCCTTGCATTGGGCCAAGCCCTTCTTCGTGCCATAGAGCTGCGAGCATTCCGACCAGTTGCGCACCCAGGCGTGGCGAGAAAATTCGTTCTTCAGCAGATCGGCCGGAAAATCCTCCACCGCATCACCGCGGAACAGGCCGACACAAAGACACTTGTCTTTCGGCCATTTCGGGTTCTTTTCCAGAGTGGCCACGGCCTGACGGATGGTGGCGGCGGTGGTTTCGGCCTCTTGATCGCCACGCGGCCCACAAGCCGCGAGCATCAGACCGGCAGTAGCCATCAGCAAACAGGTTCGCAACCCAAGCCCGATTTGTGGCATAACGACTCCAGATCATCTCAGAATGGCCAGTATGACAGAAAACAACGCGGTCATCCCTGCCGACGCCGTCGCTGCCGCCCTAGTGGACCGCGCGCCAGCAAAAGTGCAACCTTATTTGCGCCTGATGCGGCTGGACCGGCCGATCGGCACCTGGCTGCTCTACTGGCCTTGCGTCTTCGGCCTGGTTTTGGGCGCCGCCGCCGACAGCCGCCCCTTCGGCACGCTGAAGGACATTTTCTATGTCATCCTTCTGGGCATCGGCGCCATCGTGATGCGCGGCGCCGGTTGCGCCTATAACGACATCGTCGACCGCGATTTCGATGCCCAGGTGGCACGCACCCGCGGGCGCCCTATTCCCTCGGGCGCCATCAGCGTGAAACAGGCCCTCGCCTTCACCATTGGGCTGTGCCTGATCGGGCTCGTCGTCCTTCTGATGCTGAACCGCACGGCGATTATTCTCGGCATCGCATCGCTGCTGCTGGTGGCTGCTTATCCTTTCATGAAGCGCATCACCTGGTGGCCGCAGGCGTGGCTGGGCCTCACCTTCAATTGGGGTGCGGTGCTGGGCTACGCGGCACAGACCGGAACCGTCGATATCGGCGACCTCTATCTTTATGCTGGGCTGTTTTTCTGGACCCTTGGTTACGACACCATCTACGCCCATCAGGACAAGGATGACGACGCGCTGATCGGGGTGAAATCCACTGCCCGCCTGCTCGGCAGCCGCACCCGCGATTGGATTCTCGGCTTCTATGCCGTCGCCTTCACCTTGATCCTGGCAGCTGGTTTTACCGAGCATACCGGCTGGCCGTTTGTCTTCCTGATGCTGGCAGCGGGTGGTCACATGCTGTGGCAGGTGCGCGAATTGGAAATCGACAACTCGGCAAAATGCCTGAAATTGTTCCGCGCCAATCGCGAGACTGGGGCCCTGATTGCCGCCGCCCTCATCATCTCGACCTGGATCGGCTGACATGAAAGTCATTGCCATCACGGGCGGTGGACAAGGCATCGGCCGCGCCATCGCCTATCATTTTGCGGAACAAGGCTATGCCGTTTCCATCACCGATGCGGATGGCGAAGCCGGACGCGAAGCCTTGGCCGGGATCGAGATGCGCAAAGCCACGGGCCTGTTCGCGCGCGGCGATGTTGGCAAGCCTGCCGATGTAAAGGCCTGGATGGCGCGAACGGTGAAAGAGCTCGGCGTGCCGGATGTGCTGATCAACAATGCCGGCCTCATGATCCGCAAGGATGTTTTGAAACTCACGCCGGCCGAATTCCAAAAGGTGATCAACACCAATCTCGGCGGCGCCTTTCTCTGTTCACAAGCCGCAGCCAAAGCGATGGCCAAACGCGGCCAAGGCGGCGCGATCATCAACATCGCCTCGACCCGCGCTTTCATGTCGGAGCCGAACACGGAAGGCTACACCGCGTCCAAAGGCGGCATCGTCGCCCTCACCCATGGTCTCGCGATTAGCCTTGCGCCGTATCGCATTCGCGTGAATGCGATCAGCCCAGGCTGGATCGAAGTCGGCGATTGGAAGAAATCGTCGCAAGCCGACAAACCGCACCATTCCAAACAGGACCGCGACCAGCATCCGGTTGGCCGGGTCGGGAAACCGGTAGACATTGCGAAAGCCTGCCAATTCCTCGCAGAAAGCGCCGACTTCATGACCGGCCAGAACATCACCATCGATGGCGGCATGACAGTGAAAATGATCTACGCCGAATAGCCGCACTTTCCGTACGGGTATCCGCAACTCTACGCATGCGACCATTTTGTTTCGCGCAAATTGATTAAGCGCATTACTTCCCGCTGCCTGCGCCGTAACTTCGGGACATTCTAAAAAAGTGGCTCCGACAGAGAGCCCATCAGGATGTGTAGGGAGTTTCGGTCGTGCCGCAGGTTGCCAGTTTCATCAATGAGTCCGCCATTTATGCCGCGCTGGAAGAAGGCAAGCGCGCCGTCTCGCGCGACACGGTCGAAGCGATCATCAAGAAAGCGGCCGACGCCCATGGCCTGACGCTTCCCGAAGTGGCGGTGCTGCTTAACACCGACGATCCCGAACTGGTCGAGGAAATCTACAAAACCGCGCGCCACATCAAGCAGAAGATCTATGGCCGCCGTCTGGTGCTGTTCGCGCCGCTCTATGTCTCGGACTATTGCGTCAACAACTGCGTCTATTGCGGCTATGGCGCGGGGCACAAATTCGCCCGCCGCCGCCTCACCATGGACGAGATCAAGAAAGAGACGCTGGTCCTGCTCAACATGGGCCACAAGCGGCTGGCCATGGAAGCGGGCGAAGACCCAGAGAATTGCCCCATTGATTACGTTCTCGACGCCATTGAGGCCGTCTATTCGGTGGAGACCAAGAACGCCAACATCCGCCGCATCAACATCAACATCGCCTCCACCACGGTGGAGGATTACAAGAAGCTGAAAGCGGCCGAGATCGGCACCTACATCCTCTTCCAGGAGACCTATCACCGCGCCACTTATGCCAAGATGCATCCGCGCGGTCCCAAGAGCGATTACGACTGGCACACCACCGCGTTCGACCGCTCCAATCAGGCCGGCATCGACGACAACGGCGCCGGCGTCTTGTTCGGGCTTTACGACCACAAATTCGAGATGCTGGCGCTGATGCAGCATGCCGAACATCTTGAAGCCGAGTTCAATTGCGGCCCGCACACCATTTCCGTGCCGCGTATCCGTCCCGCCGGTGGCATCAACCTCGAAAGCTTCCCCCATATCGTCAGCGACGACGAATTCAAGAAGCTGATCGCCATCATCCGCCTCGCCGTGCCTTACACCGGCATGATCATTTCGACCCGCGAAGACGCCGACCTGCGCAACGAATGCCTCGAACTTGGCATCTCGCAGCTTTCCGGCGGCTCCTGCACCGGCGTCGGCGGTTATTGCGAAGAGAACGACAAAGGCGTCAAGCAGCCGACCCAGTTCCAGGTCAATGATGAGCGCCCGCTGGATCAGGTGATGCACGACATCGCCGAAGCCGGGCATCTGCCGAGCTTCTGCACTGCCTGTTATCGCAACGGCCGCACCGGCGACCGCTTCATGGAATTTGCCAAGAGCGGCAAGATCCAAGAGCTGTGCCAGCCCAACGCCATCCTGACGCTGAAGGAATACCTCACCGACTTCGCCACACCCGAGACCAAGGCCATCGGTGAAAAGACGATCGCCGAGCACTTGGCGCAAATCCCCAACGACAAGCTGCGCAAAGTCACCGAAGCCCGCCTCAAGGAAATCGAGGACGGCAAGCGCGACCTGTACTACTGAGGCAGGCAGCCCTACCCCGCCGCACGATCCCTCTTGCGCTTTCTTTGCGATGCCGTATACTTTGTACTGCAAAGTGACATGACGCCAGAGGGAACGGCATGCGCGACGTCGATAAGGCCTTGGCGGATATTCTCGAAATCCGCCACCGCATCGCCTCCAACACGGCTTTCCGCGGCTATGGGCCGATGACCATCGCCATCACCGGCCTGCTGGGTTTTGCCGCCGCCCTCGCCCAACGCGTCTTTCCCATCGCAACAACGCCGTTCTTGTTCATCGCCGAATGGCTGGCTGTGGCATCACTTTGCGCCACAGTGATCGGCATCGAGATGGCGGGCCGTTCGCGCCGCCTGCATTCGAGCCTGGCCGAAACCATGATCTATCAGGCTATCGAGCAGTTCCTGCCTGCCACGGCCGCGAGCTTTTTCCTGCCGGTACTGCTTCTGGAATTTGCGCCTGAGAACGTCTGGATGATGCCCGGCCTGTGGCAGATCTTCGTCAGTCTCGGCATCTTCGCCTCGCTGCACAATTGGCCGCGCAGCATGATGCTGGCCGGCGCCTGGTATTTCGTTTCCGGCTTTGTCTGCCTGTTGTTGGCGAACCAAACCCACACGCTGTCGCCCTGGCTTATGGGCCTGCCCTTCCTCGGCGGCCAGCTTTTGATGGCGGCCATCCTTCATTTGACGACGGGAGGTCTCGATGACGAAGACTGAAGCCCCCTTTGCCTTCGAAGGTCTCGACCGGGTGATGCATGAGAAGGCGCGCCTCGGCGTGTTGTCTTCGCTGATCGCCCATCCCAAAGGCCTTGCCTTCGCCGACCTCAAGCAACTGTGCGGGCTGACCGACGGCAATCTTTCCCGCCATTTGCAGGTGCTGCAGGAAGCAGGCCTCGTCGAGATCACCAAAAGCTTCGAGAACAACCGGCCGCAGACCACCTGCCGGCTTACACGCAGCGGCCGCAAAAGGTTTCTCGAATATCTCGCCCTCCTGGAACAGGTTGTGCGCGAAGCGACCGAAACCGCCGGTGAAGATTTCGGCAATGCGCGGCTGCGCGTGTTGCCAAGCTGAAGGGCCTTTTTCTTTAGAAGGAAACTTTGCAATGCCAAGCTCTCTGCACTGCCAAGACAACGAGAAGCTGCATGTCGCCATCATCATGGACGGCAATGGCCGCTGGGCAGCCGAGCGCAACAAACCGCGCCGTGACGGCCATAAGGCCGGCATTGATGCCTTGCGCCGCGTGGTGCGCACTGCCCCCGACGAAGCCATCGGCACGCTCACGGTCTACGCCTTCTCCAGCGACAACTGGAAACGCCCGCCGGAAGAAATCGCCGAATTGATGGATCTGTTCCGTCACTACCTCGATAGCGAAACCGAGGATCTGGTGCGCGATGGCGTCAAGCTCTCCTTCATCGGGCGGCGCGATCGCCTGCCCGCCGATCTGGTGCAGGAAATCGAGCGCGCGGAAGCGGCTACCGAATGGGGCGATCTGATGCATTTGCGCGTGGCCGTCGATTATTCCGCCCGCGACATGATCCTGGAGGCCGCGAAAATGGCGGCTGCGGAAAACACGCTGACACGCGAAGCCTTGTCGGAAAAACTGGGCGCCAGCGATGTCGATCTTTTGATCCGCACCAGCGGCGAACAACGGCTCTCGGATTTCCTGCTTTGGGAATGCGCTTATGCCGAATTTCATTTCACGCCGGTGCTATGGCCGGATTTCGGCGGCGAAGAATTGAAGGAAGCCGTCGCCAGCTTCCGCCACCGCGAGCGCCGCTTCGGGGCCCTGCCCGCCAAGGCCGCCTAAGCCTCACCACGCCGCAACGAGTTGCCCTCAGCCTCTCTTTGAAAGAAGGGGTTATGCGCATCCTTTTGCTCAATGTGCCGCATCCGGCCATCGGCAGCCGTATTCCGGACGATCATCTGCCTCCGCTTGGACTTCTCGCTGTCGGAGGGCCATTGATCGACGACGGACATGCCGTGAAACTGCTGGATGGCGAATTCGGCCCCATGTCCACGGCCGAGATCGTAGCCCAAACAATCGCCTTTGGCCCGGATGCGGTGCTGTTCGGTCATTCCGGATCGACATCCGGTCATCCGGTGATTGCTGAGGTAGCAGAAGCGATAGCGCAAGCGGTGCCGCACGCCTTCATCATCTATGGCGGCGTATTCCCGACCTATCATTGCCAGGACATCCTGGCGGAAGAACCTTATGTCACGGCGATTGTCCGCGGCGAAGGCGAAGAAATTGCACGCCGGTTAATCGCTGCGCTGGACCAGCAGATACCGCTCTATGCGGTGGAAGGGATCGCCTTCCGTGATGGTATGGGTGTTCAAATAACGCCCCAGCCCGCCCCCATCACGCACCTCGACGCTTATCGCATCGGTTGGGAACTGATCGATCACGCCCGCTACAGCTATTGGGGCGGCTTGCGCGCCGTGGTGGTCCAGTTTTCCCGCGGTTGTCCGCATCTCTGCAACTATTGCGGCCAGAGTGGCTTCTGGCGGCGCTGGCGCCATCGCGATCCTGTCCGCTTCGCCAAGGAAATCGCCCGGCTGCATCGCGAACATGGCGTCAAAGTCTTCAACTTCGCGGATGAAAATCCGACCGTCTCCAAGAAGGCTTGGCAGGCCTTCCTGGAAGCGCTGATCACCGAAAAGGTTGATGTCATCCTGGTAGGCTCAACCCGCGCCGACGACATCGTTCGCGATGCCGATATTCTGCATCTCTACAAACAGGCCGGCTGGCAGCGTTTTCTCTTGGGACTTGAGAACACCGACGAAAAGACCTTGGAGATGATCCGCAAGGGCACGACCACCACCATCGATCGCCAAGCGATCAGACTTTTGCGGCGCCATGGCATCTTGGCCATGGCAACCTGGGTGGTGGGCTTCGAGGAAGAAACCGATCGCGATTACTGGCGCGGGCTGAAGCAATTGCTGTCTTACGATCCGGACCAAATCCAAATGCTGTATGTCACGCCGCATCGCTGGACGCCGTTCTTCCGCTTGGCCGAGCAGCGGCAGGTCATCCAGCTCGACCCGCGCAAATGGGATTACAAGCATCAAGTCCTGGCGACCAAGCATATGCCAGCTTGGCGCGTGCTGGCTTGGGTGAAATTCATCGAATTTGTGCTGCAAACCCGTCCCAAGGCGCTTTACCGGACCTTCTTGCAGCCCAGCAAAGCCTTGCGTCATGCCATGCGCTGGTACAGCGAAATGGGCCGCCGGGTCTGGCCTTATGAGATCCGCAACTTCTTCCTGCACGAACGGCGCGTGAAAAATGGTCCGGCGATGCAGGACTTCTGGAACACAGATCGAGGCGGCTTAACTGGCCGCGGCGGCGCGCAAGCCTTCTTCCGCAGCAACAGCTTCTTCGACACCATCGAGACCCGGCACACGGAAACTGAAGAACACCAGGATCAGAATCAGGGTGAAGGCCAGACGGAAGCCGAAGACGAAGTGCGAGAACAGGCCGTTATGGGGATTGTTGGCATAGGCTCCGAGATGCCAGCGGTAGATTTCCGGCGCGCCGAGCAGTGAAGCGGCGGCAATCTGATCGACCGCAAAGCGCTGAATGTCGGCAACTTTGACGGCCTTGTTCACGGCCTCGCGCGGACCCGGGCAACCGGTTTTGAGATCGATGCATTCGGCCACGAACATATTGCCGTAAGGCATGGCACGCGAAAAGCTCAGTGTGACCGAGGTGAAAGCAAAAATCAGAAACAGCGCTCCGACGATAAGGATCGAGCGCCCGACAAACATCTGGTAGCGCGCCTCCTTCAATTCCTCCCGTGCCTGCACAATCAAGCGGGCGCGTGCCTCGGCCGGAATGCCGGAGGTATCGGTCAAACGGCGCTGCAAGGTCTCGAGATCGCCTTGCAGAACCTCCCATAGGGCGGGCAACAAAACACTGAGAGCCACGGCAATGACCGTGATAGCGTCGACCAGCAGCACGAGGGCGAAGAACACCCAGTAGCCGGAATAATTGCCGCCTTCCTGGAATTGTCCCGGCAGGAAATAAGCCAGCCAAGGATGCTGGCTGGTCATGCTGGGAACGAGCATCAGGATCATGATCGTGTTCGTAGCGACGAACACGAGCAGCAAACGAATGGCACTGAAACGCACCGTCTTCCCCCCGGCCTGAGACGTGCTAACCATAATACAGTAAACCTGCGAAACCGGAATGACAGACCCAACCGAATTCATCAAAACGACCACGGCGCCGCAGTTTCCCCCGCTGGTACCGGAAATCCGCCTGCATCTGGCGAACGAGATCGTGCCGCTGTGGCGTAAAACGGAAGAAGAACTGGCACAGGAAGGCGTACCGCCGCCCTATTGGGCTTTCGCCTGGGCGGGCGGACAGGCGCTGGCGCGATACATTCTCGATACAGGCCTGAACGTCGCTTCGGTGCTGGATTTCGGAGCGGGCTCGGGTCTGGTGGCCATCGCCGCAGCCAAAGCCGGCGCGGCACAGGTGCTGGCGGCCGAGATCGATCCCTTCGCGGCAGCGGCTATTGCTCTCAATGCTGCCAGTAATGGGGTGCAAGTAGAGGTGACGCAGGAGGATGTGATCGGCCGCGCTGGCGGCTGGCAGGCCATTCTGATCGGCGACATGTGTTACGAACGCCCCCTCGCCGAGCGTCTGATGGCGTGGTTGACGGATCGGGCCCGCGCCGGGGCCATGGTCCTGATGGGCGATCCGGGACGCACCTATTTCCCCAAGAGCGGCGTCGAAAAACTCGCGACCTATAACGTGCAGACCACCCGCGAATTGGAAGATCGCGAAATTCGCGAAACCAGCGTCTATCGACTCAGTGTTTGACCTCCGCTTGGCGATGGAGCCGCAACCAGCAGGCGATCTGCCCTCGCCTGCCTAGCGGGGCGCAGCGTTATGGCGCGTTTTTCGGCAGAACCTTGGCGGTAGCACTTCACAATCTTGTGCCCATTGTCGCGGCAGCGGTCAAAGAAGCATCACTCCGGCTAGACCGGCCTCTGCACCGGCGTTACGGTGCGCCTGGGGGTCACGGCAGACATGCGTTCCCCGTATACCAACATGTTTTTACGGGCACCCAGAATGGCCGGTATCACCGAAGACCCTATTGCCGAACAACACGAAGTCCATGATCTCAACCCCTCACTCGGTGTCTTGCACCTGATTGCGCTTGGGATTGGCGGCATCATCGGAGCGGGCATTTTTGTCATCACCGGCCATGCCGCTGCCGCCTATGCCGGACCGGGCGTGGTGATCTCCTTTGCCATCGCCGGGGTGGGCTGCCTGTTTGCCGGCCTCTGTTATGCCGAATACGCTTCCATGATTCCGGTCGCCGGCAGTGCCTATACCTATACCTACGCCACGATGGGCCGCTTCATGGGCTGGTTCATCGGCTGGAATCTGGTACTGGAATATCTTGCCTCCTCGGCCACTGTGGCGGCGGGCTGGTCTGGCTATTTCACCGACTTCATGCGTTCCATCGGCCTGCCGCTGCCTGCCGCCTTGACCGGTGCGCCGCTTTGCATCGCCAGCGATCCCAAATGCTCCAGCTACATGCCGCATGTGGGCGATCTCGATGCCATGCTGCATCTCGGCACCTCCGGCCATCTCATCAATCTTCCGGCCATCTTCCTGGTGGTAGCCATTTCCGCCATTCTGATTTTCGGGGTGCAGTCTTCGGCCCGCTTCAACAACATCATGGTGGCGGTCAAGCTGGTGATCGTATTGCTGGTGATCGCGGTCGGCCTGCCCCACATCGTCCCGGCCAACCACCAGCCCTTCATTCCGGAAAACACCGGCGGCTGGACCTTCGGCTGGCCTGGTGTTCTGCGCGCCTCGGGCGTGATCTTCTTTGCCTATATCGGCTTTGATGCCGTCTCGGTGGCCGCCCAGGAAGCCAAGAACCCCAAACGCGACATTCCCATCGGCATGCTCGGCTCGCTTATCCTCTGCACCGTGCTTTACATGCTGATGAGCTATGTGCTGACCGGTCTTGCCAATTACAAGACGCTGAACGTGCCGCATCCGGTGTCGATGGCCGCCGAAGCTATTCCGGCGACAGCGTGGCTCGCTCCGTTCATCAATGTCGGCGCCATCATGGGACTTGCCTCGGTGGTGCTGGTGCTTTTGCTCGGCCAGTCCCGCATCTTCTACGCCATGAGCAAGGACGGCATGATCCCCAATGTGTTCGGCGAAGTGCATTCCAAGTTCCGCACGCCATGGAAAAGCACCATCGTCACCGGCTTCTTCTCGGCCATTCTCACCGGCCTCCTGCCGCTCGACATCCTGGGTGAGCTTGTCTCGATCGGCACGCTGCTGGCCTTCGTGATCGTCTGCCTGGGCGTTCTCATTCTGCGGGTGACCAAGCCCAATGCCATCCGCCCCTTCAAGACTCCGCTGGTCTGGATCGTCGCACCTCTGGGCATGCTGGTATGCGGTGCCATGATGTATTGGCTCCCCACCGGCACTTGGCTGCGTCTGGCCGTCTGGACGGTGCTTGGCCTCTTGATCTATCTCGCCTATGGTTTGCGCCACGCCAAACCAGCCCGCTGGCATATCCGGGAACATCCCGCCGAGTAATTTCACATGGCAGAATTCGACGACGCCGAACTGAGGCAGCCAGAACCGGTTGCCGCCAGTGAGCATCATCTTCACCGGGCGCTTGGTCCGGTCAGTCTTATCATGATCGGTATCGGCTCGGTGCTGGGCGCCGGGATTTTCGTGGTGGCAGGCACTGCCGCGGCCACCCATGCCGGACCGGCTGTGCTCTTGTCCTTCACCATCGCTGCGCTCGGCTGCCTCTTCGCAGGTCTCTGCTACGCCGAATTCGCCTCGATGATCCCGGAATCGGGCAGCTCCTACACCTATGCCTATGCCACCATGGGCCGCTTCATGGCCTGGTTCATCGGCTGGAACATGGTGCTGGAATATCTGGCAGCCGGTTCGACGGTGGCGGTCGGCTGGTCGGGTTATCTCGTCAGCTTTCTTTCCCATTTCGGCATCGCCATCCCGTCCCAGCTCACCAACGCTCCCTTGGCCGGGACTGGTCTCGAAGCCCTGCACTACACCGGGGCCTTCTTCAACCTGCCGGCCGTGGCCCTGATCGGCGCCCTAACCTTCTTTCTTCTCGCTGGGGTGCGCGAGACCGCCCGTTTCAACGATCTGATGGTGCTGATCAAAGTCGGCGTCGTTCTGCTGGTGATCTTTTTTGGGCTCGGTTATGTCCGCTTCGAGAACCTGACGCCCTTCATCCCGCCCAATAACGGCCATTGGGGGCATTTCGGCGTCTCCGGCATCCTGGCCGCTTCCGGCATCATCTTCTTCTCTTTCGTCGGCTTCGAATCCGTGTCGGTGGCGGCGCAGGAAGCCAAAAATCCGCGCCGCGATCTGCCGATCGGCATCTTGGGCTCGCTCGCCGTTTGTACCGGCCTCTATATCCTGATGGCGCTGGTGCTGACCGGCATCACCGACTGGCGCACACTCGACGTGGCCAATCCGGTTTCCTTTGCCGTCAGCAAAATTCCCGGGCTGCAATGGTTGAGCATGCCCATCGATATCGGTGCCATCGTCGGCCTCGCCTCGGTCACCTTCGTCTCGCTCTACGGCCAATCGCGCATCTTCTACGCCATGGCCCGTGACGGCTTTTTGCCGCCCGCTTTCGCCCGGGTGCATGCACGCTCGCGCACGCCGCATATCGGCACCATCGCCACCAGCGTTGTTGCCGCCCTGCTGGCCGCCATCTTCCCGCTCGACATCCTGGCCGAGCTGGTCTCAGTGGGCACACTGCTCGCCTTCATCGCGGTCTGCGTCGGGGTGCTGATCCTGCGTGTGACGGCCCCGCGCGCCCATCGCCGCTTCCGCATTCCCTTTGTCTGGCTGATCGCGCCAGCCGGTACCGTGGTTTGCGCCGGCATGATGGTGAGCCTTTTCATCTCCTCGCCCGATACCGCTTGGCGGCTGGTGGTTTGGACCGCCCTGGGCATTGCGATATACTTCGTCTACGGCGTCTGGCACGCCGCTCCTTCCAAATGGAAGGTCAGCAACGGAGATTGATCCTTGGCCTATCGCTCGCTGCGCGACTTCATCGCCAAACTTGAAGCCGCAGGCGATCTCGTGCGCGTGCGCGAGCCCGTTTCCACGGTGCTGGAGATGACGGAGATCCAGACCCGGCTCTTGGCGACCCAAGGCCCGGCCGTGCTGTTCGAGCGCCCCATAAAGGCTGACGGCACGCAAAGCGACATGCCGGTGCTGGTCAATCTCTTCGGCACCGTCAAACGCGTCGCCCAGGCCGTCACCATCGGCGGCAAGGAACGCACCACCGCTTCTGCTTTGCGCGATGTCGGCGAACTGCTCGCCACCCTGCGCCAGCCCGAACCGCCGCGCAGCTTCTCCGATGCCGTCGACATGCTGCCGCTCGCCAAGGCCGCAATGGCGATGCGGCCGAAGAACGTGTCGCGTGCCACTTGCCAGGACGTGGTCTTGCGCGGTGACGATATCGATCTCTCGCGTCTGCCGATCCAAAGCTGCTGGCCGGGAGAACCCGCCCCGCTGATCACTTGGCCGCTGGTGGTCACCAAAGGCCCTGGCGAGACGCGCGAAGACAATTTCAATCTCGGCATCTATCGCATGCAGGTGCTCTCGAAGAACCAGACCATCATGCGCTGGCTGCGCCACCGCGGCGGGGCACAGCATCATGCCCGCTGGGCGAAAGAGAAAGCCGCGCCGCTGCCGGCCGCCGTAGTGCTGGGCGCCGATCCCGGCACCATTCTCGCCGCTGTGACGCCGGTGCCCGATACGCTGTCGGAATACCAGTTCGCGGGCCTGTTGCGCGGCGAACGCGTCGAGCTGGTGGATTGCGTTTCGCAGCCGCTGAAAGTACCCGCCGAAGCCGAGATCGTGCTCGAAGGCGAAGTCTCGCTCACCGATTACCGCGACGAAGGCCCTTATGGCGACCACACCGGCTATTACAACGCGGTGGAGCAGTTCCCGGTCTTCACCGTGACGGCGATCACCATGCGCCGTGATCCGATTTATCTCTCCACCTTCACCGGACGCCCGCCGGATGAACCTTCCGTGCTCGGCGAAGCGCTAAACGAAGTCTTCATTCCCCTCTTCCGCCAGCAATTCCCGGAGATCGTCGATTTCTGGCTGCCGCCGGAAGGCTGCTCCTATCGCATCGCGGTCGTCAGCATGAAGAAGGCTTATCCCGGCCACGCCAAGCGCGTGATGATGGGCGTGTGGTCTTACTTGCGCCAGTTCATGTACACCAAATGGGTGATCGTGGTGGATGACGACATCAACGCCCGCGATTGGAAAGACGTGATGTGGGCGATCTCCACCCGCATGGACCCGGCGCGCGACATCACCCTGATCGAGAATACCCCGATCGATTATCTCGACTTTGCTTCGCCCGATAGCGGGCTGGGCTCAAAGATCGGCCTCGACGCCACCAGCAAATGGCCGCCGGAGACCAAACGCGAATGGGGCGAAAAGCTTTCCATGTCCGACGATGTGATCAAACGCGTGGATGAAATGTGGGGAAAGCTTGGGCTGCCGGAAAAAGGAGAGAAGCGTAGCTGAGAATGCGGCCTCAAGTTTTTTGGCATTTCCGAAGCAAGAAGCACTTATTCGCTCAGTGGCGCTCCCGCGCCTACTTTCATTGAACTCCAGAGTCGCGTCTGCACGTCAATTTGGAGCTGATCAAATAGTATTTTGCCTCTGTTCGACAATTCCACCGCCTTGTCGTATTTCTGTGGCACTCCCGTAGATTGCATGGCCATTTCGCGTTCAACAAAAGCCCCAATCATCATAACGTTTAACTCGTGAAATTTTGACAGTAGTGCTGGCTGGATAAATATGCCGTTTTTTGAAAGATAAGATTGGAATTCGCCGCGGTGGCGATTTGCATCCTGCAGATTTCTCCACTGAGCAACATCGCCGTAATAACGTCTTTTATCACTGGCCAGCCTTAGCTCATCTTTTTGCCAGTCTGGCCATGTCAGCTGCAAAAGAAAATGCGTCAGTTGCGGCTCACTCATTCGATCAAGATCAGGAATCTGCAGATAAGCCATAGACGCGGTTAACATTTCGCGGAACGCATCGTCCAACATTGACCAAGCTTGAGGGAGAACCTCGAATTCCCTCGAATGCAGTTTCAAATTACGATCAAGAAGGGAGTCAATTTCCAGGCGAAGGCGCTGCAGTTCCTTTTGGTGTTCATGTTTGAAGCTTTCCAATTTTTCAGCGAATTTGTTTGCAAGCCATTTCTCGCTAAACAGCTTAAACAGCCCGTAGGCAAACATCGTTATTGTGCCACCTCCAATAACGATTGCACCAAGAACACTCAGAACAGGCCCGACAACATTGCCGATCATGTGCAGCATACAAAGCTCTCCCCTCGCAAGACTAAGTGACAGAATATCACTGGCGAACATCGCAACCGAGAGAGGTGTTGAAGCGCCCTTTATTTCCTTCACCTCTCCGGAAAGCGAGGCGAGATCCAAGATCGGCCTCGACACCACCAACAAATGGCCGTCCCAAACTAAGCGGGAAGTGAGGTACAGGGGCGAAGTAAAATCTCCTTAGGTTCCCCACCTTGGCACGATTCCGGTTGCCCGCCTTGGCGTACTCCCTCACGCCGCCTTGCGTGTCTTTTTCTTTACGGGTTTGCGCGGCTCTGTGCGGGCGCGGGCGGTTAGCGCGATACCGAGGGCGTCCAGCACGCGCAGCATGGTGGAGAATTCGGGATTTCCCGCAGAGCCGAGCGCGCGATAAAGGCTTTCGCGATTGAGCCCCGCCGCTTTGGCGATCTCTGCCATGCCGCGGGCGCGAGCAACCACACCGACCGCATCGCGCACATAGGCCGCATCACCGGTTTCAAGGGCCGCGGTGATGAACTCGGCCTGCGCTTCGGGGGTGGTCAGGTATTCGGCAGCATCGAAGCGAGTGGTCTTATCCATGTTTACTCCTCTATCTCGGCGGCAAGCGCTTTGGCGCGCCGGATGTCTTGCTGTTGGCCGCGCTTGTCACCGCCGCACAGCAATATCACCACGACCGAGCCCCGCCGCGTGTAGTAGACGCGGTATCCCGGACCGTAATCGATCCGCATCTCCGTCACGCCGTCGCCGACAGACTTGATGTCCCCCGGATTTCCGGCCCCGAAACGGTGCAAACGCTCGGCAATCCGTGCTTTTGCCCGTTCGTCGCGCAGCGCAGTAAGCCAAGCTGCGAAAATCGCCGTTTGACGAATTTCGATCATGGCCGATTGTAGCTCATAAGCTACAATACCGCAATCGGTATGCCCGGCAGCAATCGCGAGCGTACGGACCGTAAGACAGTTTCATGGGCAGGCTTCCCCGCTCAATACTATTTTATCGGACAATTTTGCGGGCAAAATACAGAAAACCTGCCCCCGCTATTCACTCCTTGTTGGCACGACACCGCCTGAGCCGCCCAGTCCTGCGATGGGCCCACGAGATCGGCTGGTCGCAGACAACACGCATAACGGGTTGTTTGACAAAAAGTAACGTGCAGTAGGCGTCGCACAGATCCATAATTCCAAAGCTTCGGACAGGGGGAATCTCATGAAGCGGTTGCTGGGTGCTTGCGCGTTACTGGCCGCATTTTTCCTGCCTGCAGCCGCGGCGGAGCAGTGTCAGCCGCTCAAGATCGTCGCCAGCGTGAACATGATCGTCGAACGCGGCCGCATTCTTATTCCGGTAACCGTCGGCGATGAACAGATCTATTTCACCGTCGGGACGGCTCAGCCCTACAGTGCGATCTCGGCCTCCTACGCTGAAGCACATAAATTCACGCGCATCCATAGTGATGTCAGTTTCGTTAATCTCAGCGGTGAAGTCTCCAATGTTGCGGCCATCGTTCCGAGCTTCGGGCTCGATCGCTTGAAGGCCGAGCACACCACCTTCATCACGGCCAACATGCGTGATGAGGCGGCAGCTCCGGGGGCCATCGTGCCCCATGGCGTTCTGGGGGCCGATTTCCTGCGTGCTTATGATGTCGAATTCGATTTTGCGGCCGCCAAACTCAACCTGATTTCACGCGATCATTGCGATGCCATGCCGGTCTATTGGCCGTCGCAGACCTTGGCGAAGGTGCCCATGATCGTGACGGACTTGAACAAGATCTCCTTCAAAATGACCCTCGATGGCCACGAGCTGCAAGCGGTCATGAATACGGCGCTGCCAGGCTCATCAATCCGGATGGGCATTGCCAAAGAAGTCTTCGATCTCAACAACGACTCGCCGGGCAATGTCATGGTCGGCAAGCTTGGCAACGGCACGCAGCTCTATGCGCATCGTTTTCAAAGCCTCAGCGTGGATGGGCTGGCCATTTCCAATCCCGTACTGGTTCTGATGCCATCGCTGGCCGACGAACAAATCGAGCATATGCGCAACTTGCATGTGGCGCCGTCACGCGCGCCAATGTACGTGCATCAACAGCCGGAGCTGGTGCTCGGTCTGAATGAGTTGAAGCATCTGCACGTCTATATCGATTACCACCATCAGATGGTCTACCTGACGCCAGCGACCGCCGCAGCTGCAACGCAAAAAGCGGCAGGACCGTAAGAAGCTTCTTCAATTCATTCGAGAGAAACATCGCTCGATGTGCCATGCGAGGCATCCCAAAGGGGGAGACTACAGATGCGTTCGATCGTTGGTGCTTTTTCCGCCGCTCTGATCTTTTCGGCCTTTGCTAACGCCCAAACGACCTTTCAGCTCGTCCCTGTCAGGCCAAGTCCGACCGACCCGCGTATGGAGGTGGTGTCGTTATCGGCAGCACCGGCGACATCTGCCAAGGCTCCTGTGATTCAGGATTTGACAGCCCGTTATAAAGTCCGGCTTCCCAACGGGGTGATCATCGATATCGTTCCCGATTTCCATTTCACTGCGCCCAATGGCGATGCAATCGTAATTCATCGAACGCTGGTCAGTACCAGTGGGGCTATTGCACAGACGCAGCTTCGCGATGCCGCCATTGCCATTCCAGCCGATGCGCAGAAGAAAGGTGCTGTCCAATCCGGTGGCTGGACCTGCGGTGTCGCCGTCTATTACGTGACACTGCGTGCGTTCCTCATGGACAGCGACGGTAACAAGAGTAACACCGTCGAATACACCTTCCATTGCAACGGCGGCTGAACGAAGTCTCTGGTCGCTGGCTTCAAAGGACCGGAGCCAAAGTCGAGCAGATCTTTCACCTCCGATGTCGCGAGCTGGTCTCATTGCACAAGAGGCAGCACAGGCTGGCCCCCTCCGGAACGAAGATGTCGGCCTATCTTTTTTTGCCCCGCCCGCCTCACCCCTTGAAATCCGAAAAGTGTTTCCCATTTGTTCTTTTAAAGGCCAAAGAGGGATTTCCAGCCCTGGTTTCGGGGCAAAGCTGACATTCAGACTTCTTCGCGATCCATACAGGGTGAGAGTGCGCTGATCCGTGCATCACGGAGGGAGCAAGTCCGGCTTATGCGCCGCAGAGCGGCCGCTTCGCCGAAACGCTGGCTCCCGGAAAGCCCGAGGCAAAAGCAAAGGTGCGGACTGAGGCCCTTGACCGGCGGCCCGCCTGCCGTAGCTTCTCGCATGGAAAGGCGGGAGGGCCGATAAGGGCTGCTCCCGCCTTCGCTTTTTAGCCTTTGTAATTTGCGTCTCTCGCCTTGCCTTCGGGCCTCTTCCGGGCGAAAACGGCCCTATGACCGCCAAATCCGAGGCCCTTTTGCAGGACCTGATCGCCGCCGCCAAAAAGGCTGGCGCCGATGCCGCTGATGCCCTGTTTGTCGAAAATGTTTCCAGCAGCGTTTCCTATCGCTTGGGAAAGCTGGAAGACGTGGAACGCTCCGAATCCTCGGATATCGGCTTGCGCGTCTTTGTCGGCCAGAAAGTGGCCTTCGTCTCTTCGACCGATTTCTCCAAAGAGGCGCTCGCAGGCCTGCCCGGCCGCGCCGTGGCCATGGCCAAGCTGGCGCCGGAAGACAAATTCGCCTGCCTCGCGCCGCGCGAGCGGCTGGCCCGCAGTTTCCCGGCATTGGACCTGGAAGACAGCGAAGAGCCCTCCGCCGACCGCTTGGTGGAACACGCCCGCATTGTCGAAGAGGCCGCCATGGCGGTGGCTGGGATCACCAATTCGGAAGGCGGCGGGGCCGGCTTCAGCCGCAGCGCCATCGCGCTCGCCACCAGCGAAGGCTTCTTCGGCGGCTATGCCGGTACCAGCCACTCCATTGGCGTCGCCGTTCTGGCCGGTGAAGGCACCGAGATGGAGCGCGATTACGATCACACCAGCGCCCGCCGCTTGAGCGATCTGGAACGCGCCGAAGTTGTCGGCAAACGCGCCGGGGAACGCACGGTGGCGCGGCTCAATCCCCGCAAGGTGAAAAGCCAGGCCGTGCCGGTGGTGTTCGATCCGCGTGAATCCGCCGGACTCATCGGCCACCTCGCCGGTGCCATTTCGGGCACTGCGATTGCCCGCGGCGTCAGCTTCCTCAAGGAATGCATGGGGCAGGAAATCTTTGCTCCCAGCATCACCATTGTCGATGATCCCCATCGCATCCGCGGCCTGCGCTCCAAACCTTTCGATGGCGAAGGCGTGGCCAACAAGAAAATGGCGGTGATCGAGAACGGCGTCTTGAAAACCTGGCTGCTCGATTGCTCCAGCGCCCGCCAGCTTGGCCTCGAAACCACCGGTCATGCCGCGCGCGGCACCGGCGGCCCGCCGCATCCCTCCGCGACCAATTTCTACATGGAGCCGGGCAAGCTCTCGCCGGAAGAGCTGATCGCCGATATCAAGGAAGGTTTCTACATCACCGAGCTGATGGGCATGGGCGTCAACACGGTGACGGGCGATTACAGCCGCGGCGCTTCGGGTTTCTGGATTGAGAATGGCAAGATCGCCTACCCGGTTTCGGAAGTGACCATCGCAGGCAATCTGAAAGACATGTATCGCCGCTTGGTACCGGCCAGCGATCTCGTCTTCCGCTATGGCACCAATGCTCCCACCTGCCGCATCGAAGGCATGACCGTTGCCGGTGCCTGACATGAGCGAGACGGACCTACACCTTGTCGAGCGGGTGGTGCGGGAAGCAGGCGCCATTGCCCGTGAGATCGCCGCGCGTGATTTCGCGACCAAGACGAAATCCGATGGCAGCCCGGTCACCGAAGCCGATCTCGCCGTGAACGCCTATTTGACCGAGCATCTGCGCAGCGCCCGCCCCGCTTATGCTTGGCTGTCGGAAGAAAACGAAGATGACCGTTCGCGCTTTCATGCTAAGCGCACCTTCGTCGTCGATCCCATCGACGGCACACTCGCCTTCGTCAAACGCTGCCCGCATTTCACCGTCAGCGTCGCAGTTGTCGAGGACGGACAGCCGGTTACTGCCGCTGTTTACAATCCGATGACGGAGGAATCCTTCGCTGCCGCCGCTGGTGAAGGCGCCTATCTCAATGGCGAACGCATCCATGTCAGTGCTCGCACAGAGCTAGAGGGGTGCCGCCTCGAAGCGAGCAGAAACACCCTCACCCATCCGCGCTGGCTGCAGCCATGGCCCCCGATGTATATCGAAAATCCCAACTCCATCGCCTATCGCGTAGCACTGGTGGCAGCGGGTAAATTCGATGCCGCTCTGACGATGGCGAGCCTGCATGACTGGGATGTCGCCGCAGCCGATCTGATCCTGCGCGAAGCAGGCGGCGTGCTCACCACCATTGAAGGCGCCGCGCCGCGCTATAACGCCGAAGACGTCACCCAGCCTTCCGTCTTGGCCGCGGGACCGGCATTGCACGCCGTCTTGCGCGCCCGACTTGATGTGATCTCAGCCTAAAGGACACCCTCATGAGCGAAGTCACCCCTGATCAACTCCTGCATCTGGTGTTTGGCGGCGAACTGACCTCGCCCGAAGGTGTTACTTTCAAGGATCTGTCGAAGCTCGACATCGTCGGGATTTATCCCAATTACAAACAGGCCCATGACGCCTGGAAGGCCAAGGCCCAGGCCACCGTCGATCATGCCGGTATGCGCTATTTTGTCGTGCATATTCACCGTCTTATGCAGCCAGAATAGCACCGGCCCTCGCCCCTGGACGGGCGGCATGCTACACCCCGCCGCCATGACCGAGCCGCGAGCTGACTCCTCATCAACGACCTGGGCCATCCTGCGCCGTATTGCGCTGGATTACCTGCGCGACCAACGCGCAACGCTGGCCCTCGCCATCGTTTTTATGGCGATTTACGCCCTTTGTACGGCAGCGCTCGCCTGGCTCTTGGGGCCGGCGACCAGCGTGTTGTTCGGGCATGGCTGCACAACCACCCAAGGCTCCGGTTCCGGTCTGGCCAAAATGCTCTTTGGCGACGGCAGGGCGATTTGGACCCTGCCCTTGACGGTCGTCGTGATTTTATGGGTTCGGGCCATCTCATATTACGTTCAGCAATCGCGCCTGGACAGTGTGGGCGAACGGGTCGTGACCGCCTGCCAGCGCGACATGTTTCATTCTCTTGTGCGCCGCGACCTTGCCTCCCTCAATGCTGTGCATTCCGGTACCTTTGTTTCTAACTTCCTCTATGACGCGACCTTGATGCGCGATGCCATTGCCCGTGGCGTGGCGGCCGTAGCGCTCGAGCTGGTGCAACTCATCGCCCTCGTCATCGTGATGGTGATGGCTGATTGGCAGTTGATGGTGATCGGCATCATTGCAGTACCGGGCGTGGCCTGGGCGATGGGGCGCATCGGCGGTTCCATCCGGCGAACCACCCAACGCAACATGGAGCAGACCGGCTCGCTCTCCACAGTGATTGCCGAAGCGCTCGACGGGCGGCGTGTGATCAAAGCCTATGGGCTCGAGCCGCATGTTTCGAATTTGGCCAGCAAACGTCTGGCGGAACGGCTGAAGCAGCTTGTCAAGCTCGCCCGCCGCCGGGCTTCCGCTGTACCGGTAACGGATATCTTTGCCGGCCTCGTCAGTGCGGGAGTGATTTATTACGCTCTCTATCAGACTGCGCGTGGCCAAGTGGGAGCCGACCAGTTCATCACCTTCATGGGTGCGATGCTGCTTGCTTTGCAGCCGATCCGCAATTTGAGCCAGGTTTTCACAATCGCCTCCAGCGGCCTTACCGCAGCAAACAGAGTGTTTGCGCTGATCGATGCCAAACCCGAAATTGTCGACGCACCGCACGCAACAAATCTCACCGTCGCCCATGCTCCGGAAGGCGGTGCAGTGCGGTTCAAGAACGTCTCTTTTTCGTATGCCGATACACCGGCGGTGCGCAGTGTCGATCTCGACATCACGCCAGGCAGTAAGGTGGCGCTGGTGGGGCCATCCGGCTCCGGTAAGACCACGATCTTCAATCTGCTGCTGCGTTTCTATGAAGTCGATGGCGGCGCGATCGAGATCGACGGCCACGATATCCGCTCCGTGACGCTCGAAAGCCTGCGCCACGCTATCGCGCTCGTCACCCAAGAGCCGATCCTGTTTGACGAAAGCGTTGCTACCAATATCGCTCTTGGCAAACCGGGGGCAACCAAAGCAGAAATCGAGCAAGCCGCGCGCGATGCCGCCGCACATGAATTTATCATGGCGTTGCCCGAAGGCTATGACAGCCGCGTTGGCGAAGGCGGTCTCAAACTCTCTGGTGGTCAGCGCCAACGCATCGCCATCGCCCGTGCCATGCTGCGCAACGCCCCGATCCTGCTCTTGGACGAAGCCACTTCGGCTCTCGACACGGAAAGCGAACGGCAGGTGCAGGAGGCACTCAACCGCTTGATGAAAGACCGCACCACCATCGTGATCGCCCATCGCTTGTCGACCGTCGCCGATGCCGACCGGCTTTACGTGCTCGAACAAGGGTGCGTGGTCGAGGCAGGAAGTCACGCCGAGCTTCTGGCCAAGAACGGGCTTTATGCCCGTCTGTATCACCGCGACGAGCAATCGCCCGCTATTGAGCCCGCCTAGCCATGTCGTCCATTGGTCTCTCAATCTATCGCTTCGTAACCGCCGCGCTCTCGCCTGTCGTTCCGCTGCTGTTGCGCCGGCGCCTGACCCGCGGCAAGGAAGACCAAACGCGTGGCGACGAGCGCTTGGGGATCGCCTCTCTGCCGCGCCCGGAAGGCCGCTTCATCTGGGTGCATGGGGCCAGTGTCGGCGAATGTATGGCCGCCCTGCCGTTGATCGAAGCATTATTGAAGGCCCTGCCCTGTCATGTGCTGGTGACCAGCGGCACGGTGACCTCGGCTAAGGTGATGCAGGATCGTTTACCGCAAGAAGCCTTTCACCAATTCGTGCCCGTCGATACTCCGGCCGCGACGGCGCGCTTCCTCGACCACTGGAAACCGGATGCCGGCCTGTTCGTGGATTCCGATATCTGGCCCAACCTGATCCTCAATGCGCGTCAACGCGGCGTGAAGCTTGCTCAGATCAATGCTCGCATTTCGCAGCGCTCCTTCGAAAGCTGGTGGCGCGTGAAGACCAGCGCAGCAGAACTGCTTTCGGCCTTCCAGGTTTGTTTGGCACAAGACGAACAGATCGCCACCCGTTTCCGCAAACTTGGCGCTCCGGATGTACGCGTGATCGGCAGTCTGAAAGCCGATGCTCCCCAATTGCCCGCTGATCCCGAAAAATTGGCGGCGTTAAAAGCCGCGATTGGCGGCAGGCCGGTCTTCTTTGCATCGCAAACCCATCACGGCGAAGAAGAAACCATTCTGCCCGCGCATGATGCGTTGCGGCGGCAGTTCCCCAGCCTCCTCACCATTATCGCCCCGCGCCATCCTCAGCGCGCAGACGATATCGCAATGCTGTGCGGCACCCGTCCGCATAAACTGCGTTCCAAAGGTGATCTTCCCAACGAGAGCACGGCCGTCTACCTTGCCGACACCATCGGCGAGCTCGGCCTGTTTTATCGCCTGACCCGCTTCTGCTTTGTCGGCGGCAGCCTGATCCGGCATGGAGGACAGAATCCTCTGGAACCGGCCAAGCTTGGCTGCGCCGTGCTGGCTGGTCCCTTCACCTTCAATTTCACCACCGCTTATGAAGCCGTGTTTACCGCCCAAGGCTGCGGGCTGGTCAACAGTTCCGGCGAGATCGCGAACCTTGCCGCAAAGCTCTTGGCTGATCCCTGCCAAGCGGAGAAGCTGGGTGTACAAGCATTGACAGGCGCAGAAAGCCTCGGCGGTGCCGTGGCCAAAACGGTGGATATTGTGAAAAAGATGCTCGATGCGCGCGCCTGATTTCTGGGACCGGGACGATGCCCTATCGCGGCTTGGCATGGCTCTCTTATCGCCACTGAGCGGGCTATATGCGGCAGCGGTGCGCTACAAGGCACGCCATACGACACCCCATCGGGTGCGCGTGCCGGTGATCTGCGTGGGCAACATCAGCAGCGGTGGTACCGGCAAGACACCAATCGCCATCGCCGTGGCCGATGCGATCATCGCCCGCGGCCGCAATCCGTTTTTTCTTACCCGCGGCTATGGCGGCCAACTCAAAGGCCCAGTGGTGGTGGCGCGCAGCCATAAGGCCGTAGATGTCGGCGACGAACCGTTGTTGCTGTCGCGCAAAGCCGCCACAGTAGTCTCGCGCGACCGTGCCGCTGGGGCTGATCTTGCCATCGAACGCGGCGCGGATGTCATCATCATGGATGACGGATATCAGAACTTTACGCTTGCAAAAGACCTCTCCCTGGTGGTCGTCGACGGCCCGAAAGGCTTCGGCAATGGCCATGTTCTGCCTGCCGGTCCCTTGCGCGAACCTGTTGCCGAAGGTTTGGCGCGAGCGGATGCAGTGATTATCACCGGCGACGGAAATCCTCCTCTTCCGGCGTTCGAAGGACCGGTGCTGCGTGCCCATATTGGACCGGCAGCCACCGAAAGCTGGAGGGGACAACGCGTGCTGGCTTTTGCTGGAATTGGGCGCCCCGAAAAATTCTTTCGTTCATTAACAGAGCTCGGTGCTGAGATTATTGGGGCCAGAAGCTTTCCCGATCACCACCCTTACACAAGCCGGGAGCTCGAGACCCTCAAGATCCAAGCCCGCACCGCCAAGGCGAAATTGGTTACCACGGAAAAGGATTTCGTCCGTCTTAGCGAAACGGATGGCGAAGACGTCGCCGTGTTGCCGGTAACAGCCAGTATCGAGCCCTTGGCGGTTCTGGACCGGCTGCTTGACAGCGTCTGCGGCGCACATTAGCGGCCATCGGCCATGAGCCAACCAGTCCGGATGTCCTTAGGAACGAAGCTGCGCTACCTCGCCGAGGCGGCGCCGTTTTTCTTCTTCATGGGACTGTTCCGGCTGCTCGGTCTCGATACCGCATCGGCCTTCGGCGGTTTCATCGGACGGCACATTTTCGTTCGCCTGCCACCGGCGCGGACGGCCTACAACAATCTCGCCGCGGCCTATTCTGAGAAAACGCCAGCTGAAATCGACGCGATCGTGCGCGAGCATTGCGAAAACCTCGGCCGGGTGGTCGCCGAATATGCCCATCTCGACAAGATGACTGCAGGACCGGGCCAGCGCATCGAGGTCGAAGGTACAGAACATGCCGAAGTGGCCATCGCCATGGGCAAAGGCGTGATGTTCATCTCGGGCCATTTCGGCAATTGGGAGGTGATGCCGAACGCAGCTGTGCATCTGAAATATGATGGTGCGATCGTCAATCGCCCGCCCAACAACCCTTATGTGGCGGCCTATATTGCCAAGCAACGTGCCGCGCGCGGCCCATCCGAACAGATCGCCAAAGGCGCTTCCGGGACGCGGCGAATCTTCACCTTGCTGCGCAAAGGCAAGTGCATCTTCCTGCTGGTCGATCAGAAGACCTATGAAGGCGTTTCCGCTCCTTTTTTCGGCCGCGAGGTGATGACCACGCCGGCCCCGGCGGCTCTGGCCTTAAAGCTGGGAGCGGCCCTGCTGCCGGTCTCTTGTGAGCGCGTCAATGGCGCCCATTTCCGCGTCAAGATCCACCCGCCAATCACCTTCACAGCAAGCGGTGATGAGGACGCCGATGTGCTGGCGCTGACTACGAAGATCAATGCCGCCGTGGAAACTATGGTGCGCGCCCATCCCTCACAATGGCTGTGGATTCATCGCCGCTGGACCAGCGCCCGCGACCTCGAAAAGATGCGGAAAATGGCAGAGAAAAAGGCTCGTTAAGCCGTAGGCGGAACCAGCGTGCGCGTGGCGCGCGAGGGATCGAGCTTCAACTGAAACCAGCACAGTCCCCAGTGGGTATGCGGGCCGGTCGCTCGGCCTGTATGGCCGATAAGACCAATCACCTCGCCGCGTTTGATGATCTGTCCCGGCTGCACCAAGCGCTGGCTCTGATGCAGATAACAGGTGTTAACCCCGTGGCCGTGATCGAGAAGTGTGAAATTGCCTTCGAGATAGAATTCGTCAGTGATAGCAACAATGCCGTCCGCCGCCGCATGAATGGGGGTACCTTCCGGAGCAGCGACATCGACGCCCAAATGCGGCGCCATGGGCTTGCCGTTGAGGACGCGTTGGCTGCCGTAGACGCCTGACAAGCGCCCGGCACAAGGCCACTCGATTGGCGTCAGGAAATCCGTGCCGTCGGTGTCCCGCTTGCGCGCGTCCACGATCAACGCCCGTTCGCGCGCCATGCGCTCGGCGATCTCCGGCGGTGGCTCGACATAGCTTTCCGGCAAACCATTGATCGCCTGGATGTCGTATTGACGCTGGACGGGCGTGATAGCGCTACGCTCCGAGCGGCCATCGGCAAACAGGGCTGAAACCTGTACCGGTTTGGTCGCATCAAACGACAGGCCGAAACAAAACATGCCTTCGGGCGAAACCAGAACCTTGACACCGTCGACTTCGACGGAGGCCCCTGCTGCGGCTCTGCCCACCACCAAGCCGCCTTGCTCAAAGGAACCGCTAAAGGAGAGTTTGGCGCTCTCCGCCATGGCCTGCGGCATCGCAGCAAAAGCAGCACCACAGACCAGAGCGGAGCGGCGGGAAATCACGCTGGGGTCTTCCCGGCTTCCTGAAAGCGCTTCAGCGCGATATCGGCGGTGGCATAGGCCTCCTGCAGATCGGCGCTCCAATAGCGCAAGGACTCGATCGGAATGCGGATGCCGCTGATGGCGCACAGCACAAAGCTGCCGGCCTTGATCACCCGGTACTCGCCATCGAGATATTCCAGTTCGGCCAGCCCCTCGGGCCTCAAATCGCGTTCCATTTTGTTCATGTCGGATACGGTCGCTATCTCTGCCGGAGTGTTTTAAGCGAGCCCGGCGCTCAAAACAAATCGCCTTGTTTGCCCGGGCTTTTTTTGCCGGAAGTGCGGGATTTTGGCATCGCTGGCGGTGGCCCGCCTGCACCGGCTGTGACCGAAACGGAACCATCGGCAAAGGTCAGAGACAAAGCCTCCCCCGAAGCGATCTGCCCTGCTTGGCGCTTAAGTGAACCGTCCTCGGCGCGCACCAGAGCAAAACCGCGTGCCAAGACGGCGCGGTAACTGACGCTGTCGAGAATGCGGCTCAGCCCCTCCAGTTTGCGCGCCGCTTCCGACAGCCGGGCCTGGTGGCTGCGATCAAGCCGTGCCGACAATGCCTCCATCCGCTCGCTAGCCTGTGCCAGCCGGTTTTTCAGTCCTTGCGGCCGCAACAGCGCCGCCGCCTGAATGAACCCGCGGCGGTGAACATCAAGATTGCGGCGCAAGGCGTTGGACAGCCGCTCTGAAGCCACATCGAAGCGCTGGCGCGGCTGGGCAAAGAGTTGATCGGCACGCGGCAAGGCCCTGCCGACATGGCGCAAAGTCTCACGCCGACGCTCCATACCGGCACTGAAGCAGCGCAACAGCCGCCGCTCCAGATCGAGATTTTGCGCCAAGAGATCGGCCCGCACCGGCACCGCCATCTCCGCAGCCGCAGTTGGCGTTGGGGCACGCACATCGGAGACAAAATCGATCAGCGTGGTATCTGTCTCATGCCCCACCGCAGAGATCACCGGAATCTCGCATTCCGCCACCGCGCGTACCACAGCTTCTTCGTTGAAGGCCATCAGGTCTTCGATGGAGCCGCCGCCGCGAGCGACAATCAGCACATCGGGGCGCGGCAGGCCATCTTTCGGAAAAGCATTGAACCCCCGGATGGCCGCCGCCACTTCCGCAGCCGCTTTCTCGCCTTGCACCGCCACGGGCCAGAGCAACACCCGGCGGGGAAAACGGTCTTCCAGCCGGTGCATAATGTCCCGGATGACGGCCCCGGTCGGCGAAGTCACCACCCCGACCACCGCTGGCAGATAGGGCAGCCGTTTCTTGCGGGAGGCGTCAAACAGCCCTTCGGCCGTGAGTTTCTTTTTGCGTTCCTCCAGCATCGCCATGAGAGCGCCCAGCCCGGCCAATTCGACCTGCTCGACGATCAGCTGGTAGCGGGAGGAGCCGCCATAGGTGGAGACCCGGCCGGTGCAGACCACCTCCAACCCAGCCTGAGGCTTAACCTTCAGGCCGCGCACCGAGCCTTTCCAGATCACGGCATTGATGACGCACTTTTCGTCCTTAAGGTCGAAATAGACATGGCCGGAGGAGTGGAATTTCAGCCCCGAGACCTCACCGCGCACCCGCACATAGGGGAATGACTCTTCCACCGTCCGTTTCAAGGCGGCAGAAATCTCGGAAACGCTGAATTCGGGCAGATTGGCGTGGGTCGACATGATTCACAGATCATATAGGCGGTTGGCTTGAATTGGGCCACAACCTGGTGGACGGTCCCCCCGAAATGAGCCCGAAGTTCCTCAATCCCAAGGTGTCGTCATGAAAGTCTTCCTCATCGGTTCCGGCGGCCGCGAGCACGCCCTGGCCTGGTCGCTTTCAGCGAGCCCCCTGCTGACGGACCTTTATTGCGCCCCCGGCAATCCCGGCATCGAGGCCGTGGCCGAATGCGTGGCGATCCCGGCCAGCGATCACACCGCTTTGATCGCCTTTGCCAAGGAGAAAGAAATCGATTTCGTGGTGGTTGGCCCGGAAGTGCCGCTGGTCGAAGGGCTGGCGGACAAATTCGAGGCGGCCGGGATCAAATGCCTGGGACCCAGCGGCAAGGCTGCCGTCTTGGAAGGCTCCAAAGGTTTCGTGAAGGACCTCTGCGAGGATTTCGGCATTCCCACTGCCCGCTACCGGCGTTTCCAAGATCCCGACCGGGCCAAGTTCTTTGCCGAAACCCTCGGTTATCCGGTGGTGATCAAGGCTGACGGCCTGGCTGCCGGAAAAGGCGTCATCATCGCCGAGAACAAAGCCGAAGCCGACCAAGCCATCGACGGCATGTTTGATGGCGCTTTCGGCGAGGCCGGTCATGAGATCGTGGTCGAGGAATTTCTGGATGGCGAAGAAGCCAGCTTCTTCGCGCTCACCGACGGCCAACATGTGCTGCCGCTGGCTGGCGCTCAGGATCACAAACGTGTCTTTGATGGTGACAAAGGCCCCAATACCGGCGGCATGGGCGCCTACAGCCCTGCTCCCGTACTGACGGAAGCGGTCGTCGAAAAAATCATCGAGCGCATCTTGAAGCCGACCGTGCGCGCCATGCAGGAACGCGGCCGTCCGTATGTCGGCGTGCTTTTCGCCGGCCTGATGATCAAGGATGGCGAGCCCAAGCTGATTGAATTTAATTGCCGTTTCGGTGATCCGGAAACCCAGGTCATCCTGCCACGGCTCAAATCCGATCTTCTTACCGTCCTCTTGGCGGCACGCGACAAGGTGCTCGACCAGATTGATTTGCGCTGGCGCGCAGAGACCGCCTTGACGGTCGTCATGGCGAGCAAAGGCTATCCCGGCGATTACACCAAAGGCTCTGAGATTGGCGGGCTTTATGAGGCCCAGCGCTTGCCAGATGTGCAAGTCTTCCACGCCGGAACAGCCCGCAAGGACGGCCGCATTGTTGCCTCCGGCGGACGGGTGCTGAACGTCACAGCCATCGGAGCGAATGTGGAGGATGCACAGCGCAAAGCCTACGAAGCCGTCGATAAGATCGTCTGGTCCGAAGGCTTCTGCCGTCGCGATATCGGCTGGCGGGCGATCGCCCGCCAGCGATAGATCTTGCTCAGCAGCCCTCTTGCCCTCGCGGGATGACCTTTAAGAGTTCGATTTCGAAGACCAGCGTCTGGTTCGGCGGGATCACGCCATCGCCAGCCCCCTTGCGGCCATAAGCCAGATCCGAAGGGATCACCAGCTTCCACTTGTCGCCTTCGTGCATCATCTGCAAGGCCCAGACCCAGCCTGGAATCAAGGCACCGGCCGGAAAGGTAGCGGGCTCGCCCGGCTTGGTCTGGTCGAAGACCTTGCCGTCGATCAGCGTCCCTTTGTAGTTGACACTGACGCAATCCGAACGCTCGGGTTGGGCACCAGAACCCTTCTTCAGCACTTCGTATTGGATGCCCGGAACCGAGATGACGCCCTTCTTTTTGGCATTGCCAGCCAGATAGGCCGTATTGGCCTCGGAGCTGAGCGGGGCCGGCGCAGACTTACCGTCACAGGCGCTGACTACCAAAATGCAGCTGGCCAGGACGGCCGGTGCCCAAATGCGCATAAGAAACCCTCTTTTGAATTTGTCGCGTTTATACACGCAGACGTAGGTAAAGTCAGATCAAGATCAATGATCTTAAGCAGTTCTTAAGCACATCACGGGGCTAACGGAAATCCTTGATTAAGGTCAAGGCGCTAAGCTGATCACGGGGCAGAACAATTTGCTCGCAAGAGGATCGCGATGACAGCCGCCTGTGAGACCCAGATGCGCGACAACGCGTTATACGCGTACCGCCTCTTGGCCGAAGAGTCCTCGGACATCGTCATCGTACGCGAACCGGACGGACACATCACCTTCGCTTCGCCCGCTCTAGCCAAGGTTCTCGGCTATTCCGCCGACGAAATGGACTACAACAGGTTCGCCGGTTTCCTGCATCCAGAAGACCTCGATGTGTGCCGCGAACTCAATGTCGTGCCGTTGCCTGGGCAGAGCTTCACCGCCGCATTCCGTATCCGTCACGCCAATGGTCAATATGTTTGGTTGGAAACAACCGTGCGAGGCGTCTACGATCAGGAAACAAGCGAACTGCGCCACATGCTGAGCGTCTCACGCGATGTCACAGAGCGCATGCGTCATGAACTCGAAGTCAAAGCCGCTCGCGAGCGCGCCGAATCTGCCAGCAAAGCCAAATCGCGTTTCCTCGCCAATATGAGCCATGAGTTGCGCACGCCGCTGAATGCCGTGATCGGCTTCACCGACATGATGCGCCAGCGCACCTTCGGACCGCTTGGTAATGAGAAGTACGAAGAATACGCCACATTGATCTACGATTCTGGCCAGTTACTGCTCGATCTCATTTCCGACATGCTTGACATGGCCAAGATCGAGGCGGGCAAGCTGGAACTCAACATCGAAACGGTCGACTTCAACGGCACCATCGAGGATAGCGTCCGCATGCTGCGCGACCGAGCCGAAAATGGCGGCCTGGAACTCAGTATATCGCTGCCGAATGCGCCGCTTTTCGTCAATGCGGACAAGCGCGCCGTAAAGCAGATCATGCTGAACCTGCTGTCGAATGCCATCAAATTCACCCCGCCGGGCGGCAGCGTCGGCGTCAGCGTCACCCTTGAAAACGGTTCTGCCGTGATCACGGTCGCCGATACCGGCATCGGCATTCCGTCCGAAGATTTGGACCGGCTGGGTAATCCCTTCGAGCAGGTCAACGGTGACCCCATGCTGGCCAAATCCGGCTCCGGTTTGGGTCTGGCTCTGGTGCGGGCTTTGGTCGAAAAACACGGCGGCACACTCAAGATTACCAGCGAGGAAGGCATTGGCACCGCGGTCCGGGTCAGCCTGCCGATGCAAAACGGCAGCCGAGCTGCCGCCTAGGGCATTGCAGCCGATTTGACAGGAGCGCCGTCCCGCGGCTAGCAGAGGCCATGTTTCTTTTGTGGGTCGGCCTCATTTTCATTTTCATCGGGATGGCTTGCGTGACGATTGACCGCCGCGCGGTGCATGTCATCTACGACCATGTTGGCCTCGGTTTCCACACCTTCCTGAATCGCACCACCCACATGGCCAAAGCGGCGCATTGGCTAACCGCCGCCGTGCTGGTGACAATCACGACCTGGTTTTTGATGCGTTCCGGCCAAGCTTCGGCTGCCACCAAAATTGCGTTCCAATGTGGAGTGGCGTTCGTCCTGGCACTGGGCCTCGGCACCATCGTAATCCACACACTCAAGCTCTTTTTGGGACGCCGCCGGCCGCGCGACGAGCTGGAGATGAGCCTTTATGGCTTTTTGCCGCTGGGGTTCTCCCTCAAACACAATTCCTTCCCTTCTGGCCACGCGCTGACGATCTTCTGCGTGGCGGTAATCGCCACGGCGCTGGTGCCGCAAGCAGCCGTTCTCTGGTTTACCCTCGCCTTTTGGCTGGGACTAACCCGCGCCTTGCTCACCGCACATTTCCTGAGCGATGTCTTTGTCGGGGCCGGTATTGGCCTTCTCTGCGCGCGCGAAGTGCTGGTGAACTGGTTCCCCGAGCTAGCCTTGCCCTGGTTTTAGAATCCTAGCCCCGCCGGGCCCGGAAAAAATCCTTCAATATCTGCCCTGCTTCAACAGGATCGCCGGCGCGCGCGATCTCTGGGCGATGGTGACAGGTGGGTTGCTCGAAGAACCGTGGGCCATGCAGGATGGCGCCGCCCTTAGGGTCTTCCGCCGCGAACACCACCCGGGCGATGCGGGCCATGGCAATGGCGCCCGCGCACATGACACAAGGCTCCAGCGAGACGTACAGCGTGGTCCCGATCAACCGCTCATTGCTGAGCAAAGCCGCAGCAGCCCGGATCACCTCCATCTCGGCGTGAGCCGTCGGGTCCCTTTTTTCCAGAATCCGATTGCCGTTGCAGGCAAGCACGGCTCCCTCGGCTGACACCAGCACGGCGCCGACCGGAACTTCGCCGCGTCCGGCCGCCTCCTGGGCTTCGGCCAGCGCCAGTGCTATGGCTTGTTGGTCATCCATTGGCAGATTCTCTCCGTGGCCAAGTCTAACACGACCCAAGACAAGACTCGCACCCCCGGCAAAAAAGCCTGGGATCCTTTGCGGGCGGATAAAGCAGGCAAAGCCAAGGAGGCTCCTGAGCGCGAGAGCGAGGATGCCGATGAGCGGACCGGAGGCGAACGCATTGCCAAAGTGATCGCGCGGGCCGGAATCTGTTCGCGCCGCGATGCCGAAAAGATGATCGCCGAAAGCCGCGTGACGCTCGATGGCAAAGTGATAACCACACCAGCCACCAATGTCACCTCGGACCAGCTTGTAGCTATCGACGGCAAGCCGCTTAACGCCCCCGATCCTGCCCGGCTGTGGCGTTATCACAAGCCAGCCGGCCAAGTGACCACGCATCGCGATCCAGAGGGCCGCCCCACGGTCTTCGACAATCTGCCCAAACATCTGCCCCGTGTGGTTTCGGTGGGCCGCCTGGACGTGAATTCGGAAGGATTGCTGCTGCTCACCAATGATGGCGACATCGCCCGCCGTTTGGAGCTTCCGGCGGCAGGCTGGACACGCAAATACCGCGCCCGCCTTTTCGGCAAGGTCACCCAGGCCGATCTCGACAAGCTGGCCGAAGGCGTGACCATCCAGGGCGTGAAATACGGACCGGTGGTCGCCGATCTGGAGCGGTCACGCGGCGTCTATTCCTGGGCGACAGTCACGCTAAAGGAAGGCAAGAACCGGGAGGTCAAACGGGTGATGGAAAGCCTCGGCCTCAAAGTGGCCCGCCTCATCCGGGTGCAGTTCGGCCCCTTCCATCTCGGCCAGCTGCCCGAAGGCGTGGCAGAAGAAATCCCGGCAAAACTCTGGCGCGAACAGCTCGGTATCGGACGCAAGAAGCGCAGCAAAGACCCGCAATAGAAAACAACTTTGTGACAGAAACCCTGGCTGGTACAGCTTGAGGCTGTGACAGAAGCTTCATGTTTGCGCCCCCGCCCTGAAGTGGTAAGAGCAGCGCCCATTGAACGAGAAAGTGTGGAGCGCGCGATGAAGAAGTACCAGAAGCCTCAGGCTTATGCCGTCGAGACCAAGGACCAGCGCTTCGCAGGCACGTTCGAGGTGTTGGTGCCGGTCCCCGACCGCGTGAAGCCGCACCGTATTGCCGGTCAATTCCCCACGATGCAGGCCGCTGAAGGCTGGATCCACTCGGATGAAGGCCAAGAGGCGATCGCCGAGCTCTTTACCAAGACCAAGGGAAAATAGCTGTTTTTGAGTCAGACGCGGATCGTATGCGTAAGGCTTGCACGGCTGCCGCGGCCGTGCTCATTGGCATGTTCATGACGACCACTTTCCGCCAAAGCCGTCTCAAGCTCGCCGTCGTTTTTGCATTCATGGCTGCAGCCGCCTTGCTACTGGCTTTTTTTGCTTTTCTCAGTGCGTATTTCCCTGGCTTATGGGCTTATCTCGGCATCAGCCTGTTCGCGCCGCTGGCATTGGCCTGCGCGGTAGCTGCGGTGAAAAACGCCATCGCCTTTCTCCATCCCGCAGGACTGAGCGCTGACGAGGCCGGCATCACCTTCAAGACGGCGCAACGTGAGCAGAACTATTCCTGGGACGCGATTGAAGACATCATCGTGTTTTCGCCCACGAGCCGCTTTCGTTCGCCGGGACTCGAGTTGAAAGAAGCCTCCAACGGCCGGCGCTTCCATTCCTTCGGACGGAATTGGGAAAAAAGCGCAGAAGAAATCACCGAAAAGCTGAGGGCGGCAAAATCGCAGCGCGCAACCGCTTAGTTTTCACGCGCGCCTCCATACCCCGTCTGTTATTTATTCCTTTCGCTCTCATTTGCCTTCGCCTAACAAGGCTTCGCGTCTCGCAAGGCTTTCGGGCGGCCACTCTTCTTGCATGTCGTAATAAATTTCGAAGGCACGGGCACCTTCCGGCAGCACCACCCATTTGAGCTTCGAACGTGTAAAAATATGTACGTCAGGCACCAGAGCGGACGGATCATCGAGCGTGGCCACGCGCACGAAGATCATCACCTGGCGGCGGCCATAATCGCTCCAGACCGCGGATTTGCAGTGGGGGCAGCGATAGATGTCGTGCGGGCGTCCAGAGTCCGACTTCATCTCCACGCGTTCTGGTGCGCCCGAGAGGAGAATAACGCGATCGGCCTCGATCAAGGCGTTGATCGCGAAAGCCGAGCCTGTCTGTTTCTGGCAATCCGTGCAGTGACAACAATGAACGAACATCGGCGGCGTTTCGAGGCGATAACGCACGGCACCGCAGAAACACGAGCCTGACATAGGAAAGGACATGGCGCTTTCTCCTTTTTGCGCTGCGCCACACCTTGATCCGCGCCGGTCTCCGGCGCGGATTTCGTGTTGCGATCGTTACCACAATTCTGTCTACGTATTATTCCCTACCCTGTAGCACAGCATTGACGCGTTCTCATCCGCACCACGCGGGTAACGTTTAATCCTTCATTCAAGACCAACCTGTAATTATGTTGGCGACGACAGCGGTCCTTATGAGACTGGGGAGCGGCGACTGTGAGCTTGCTGTGGCGTCCAGCAATGGCGATCGACAACGGGATCATTGATCACGATCATCAGCTGCTGATCTCCATCATTAATGATTTCTGCGAAACCAAGCCGCGCTTCGACGGCACCGCCGAACTGCAAAGAATATTGGTGCGGTTGCACCATTACATCAACACCCACTTCGCCCGCGAAGAACAGCTGCAGGCGGCATGCAATTTTCCGGCGCGCCTGGAGCATCACGCCGCCCACCGTGAACTGCACGATCGCCTCGACATGCTCTCCGAACAGGTGGCTGCGCTCGACAAAATGGCAAAGACCTCCTTGCCCGCCGTGCTGGAAGGCGACCTCGCCATGATAGACCACGATGTCGCCCAGAATTACGTGGACGCCCATCATGAGCTTGGCCTTTTGCTGCGCCACTGGGTGGTCGAACACATTCTGAAAAATGATCTCGCCATGCGCCCCTATGCCGAGGCGATGAAGCCGCATGCCGCGCAAATGCAGTCCTTATGGGCGGTGAAACCGGCCCTCCTGGTTCCCAATCTGGATACCCCGCAAGCTGCCAAACAGGCGCTTGCCTCCGCCAAGGGCTGGGTGCACGCCGGTTTTCGCGATGAGCATCATCCATTGGCGGAAGCGAACGGGCTTGAGATGCTCCACCCGGTACCGCAAGAACCTGCTGAGATCGTGCATCTGCGCAGCGAAGCCAAACGTATCGGCATGACGATTGATTTCGACTCCCATTGCGAACACTTCGTCAGCCCCGTTCTCAACAGCACCTTAGCGGCCTGGCGGGAAAGCCGAGCCATCGGTCCTGGCTCGCGTCATTTTTCTTTCGTGCCATCGCCGATGCGCAGCTTCCTGGACTCGACCGCTCTGTTCCAGCGGGTCGAGCAGCCCGATGGCACACATCGCTATGTGGCCGCCCGGACAGGACCGAAATATGCGCGCATCTTCGGCGCGATCGCCGGGCGTGATCTCGAGAGCTTCGAACCGCCAGCCATCTTTGCGCGCTGGAAGCTGCTCCTCGATGGCACCCTGAATTTCGGCGCCCCGCTGCGCGTCGTCGGCTTTGCCCAGGCCTTCGGGCGCGACGATCTTATGGTGGAAGGCCTGCTGGCGCCGTTCCACGAACGCGGCGCCAAATACGCCGAAGTGCTCGGCGCCGTCAGCTACGATCTCTCCTTCTTCGAATAATCCGCACGGCCGCTAAGAAGCTTCCCCAGCGAGATACACACTTCGCAGTGGCGCGAAACGGAAGGCTTGCTAGCATGGCCTCGCAAGATGAGGCCCATGATGACCGATACCGCCGATATCGCTTTTCTCTTCGACGTCGACAACACGCTGCTCGACAACGATCGTGTCATCCGGGATCTCAGCGATTATCTCACCAGCGAACATGGCGACTACGCCCATGATTGTTACTGGGCGATTTTCGAGGAGTTGCGGCGCGAACTCGGTTATGCCGACTATCTGGGAGCACTGGAGCGTTATCGCGTCAAATACCTGCACGATCCGCGCCTCCTGCGCATGGCCAACTGGCTGATTGATTATCCCTTTGCCGAGCGGCTCTATCCCGGCGCCATCGCAGCCGTGCAGCATGTCAGTCAATGGGGTGTGACGGGCATCGTTTCCGATGGCGATGCCGTGTTCCAGCCGCGCAAGGTGCACGCCTCTGGCCTCTCCGCCCTCTTCGGCCGCCGCATCCTGATCTACATCCACAAGGAGGAAGAACTGGCGCATGTCGAGCGCCTCTTCCCCGCCAAGCATTACGTCTTCGTCGACGACAAGCTGAGACTGCTGACGGCGATCAAGACCTATTGGGGACCGCGTGTCACCACCATCTTCCCGCGCCAGGGTCACTATGCCCAGGATATGACGACCCTGACCGAATACCCCGCCGCCGATCTCAGCATCGAACACATCGGGGATCTGGTAAAATTCGGCAAAGGCGATTTTCTGCATGAAGCGGAGAACGGCTAGCTCCTGCAAGCCCGCATCGCTGTAGATAAAAGACAAGACGTGTTGCGCCACCCGCCTCGTCTTTGCGACCGCTCCGGCAGGCTCATCGCGCACGCCCTCGCCCTGTATGATCCCGCCGAAAATTCCTCTGCCCGCAGCCGTCGCCGCGCAGCCCGTTCGCCGGTTCGTATTCCTCCAAAACACGAAAAAGAACATAACAGGAACACGTCAAAGCCACCAGCAATACTTTCCGCATGCGGCAATTTGTTCCTATTTTGTTCTTGCATCGCATTGCGGCGAAATCCTCGCCGCCAGCCTTTCGGTAAACGCCGTCGCCGATCAGCTTCGCTGCAGGGGAAAGTCATAGTGACAAATGAGGCACCCGACACAAACATCCCCTGCTGTTTTAATAAATGCAACTCAATCACCGCGTCGATACCGCATCGATATCGGTCAGGCCCTGACCAAAGAGGCATCGTCTCACTCCCCACTTGATCAAAAACAACACCATTCACATAACCTAAATATCCGCATACTGATTTTGTCTGCCTTTTGTCGCATAATACGCCCTGTACAAGCAGTCGCAGCAAAATACCTTAGTGGAAAATCCTCTGCGACATAGGATGCTTAACTTACAATTTTCAAACAGGCGCACGCGCAAGCTCCTCCGAGAATTTGGGAAGGGCCGCTTGTGTGCTTGTAACAAAAGCGTTTTTGGTTCGCTTGGCGATTGCCGTTTTTGGCCTCATCCCCGCTGGATGCCAAAGCGTGCCCACAGAGCCGGTGACAGCCAGCCTCTTGCCGGCCGCTCCTGTCCGAGCGGCAACGCCAGCAGGCTTTATCAGTTTCTGCCTGCGCTTTGCCGATCAGTGCACCGCGCATAGGAACGAGCCTGGCCGCATTGTTTTGGATATGCACAACTGGCAACTTCTTCAGGCGGTGAATCACAATGTTAATGACAGCATGTGGCCCGAAACTGATCAGGCCCATTATGGCCGCGCCGAATATTGGACCATCCCAACCGATGGCTATGGCGATTGCGAAGACTATGCCCTGACCAAGCGTAAGCAGCTCAGCGAGCTTGGCCTGCCCGCTGCTGCCTTGCGCCTCGCCGTGGTTTATTCGCCGCAAAGCCTCACACATGCCGTTCTGACAGTTGCTACCGACAGAGGCGACTTCGTGCTCGATAATTTGAGCGGGGACATCCGGCCATGGAACGCCCTGCACTACACCTGGATCGAAGTGCAGGACGCCGAAGACCCAATGGCGTGGAACCGTGTCGGCGCGCTTACCTATGCTATGGACAAAGGTCAAATTACCGGCGGCCAAAAATAAAGGCGCCAAAACAGGTGCTTTTCACCTGGGTTGCCTGAGGACCTATTTTGTCAGCTCAAAGCACCCCGCACCGGAAAATTGGTGCCCCTCTATAAGAAGAGGGAGATAATCACACTGCCTTGTCTTCGCCTTTGGTGATGCCTTCCCATCCTGCTTCGCTCCGTTGGAGCTTTGCAGGACGCACGCAGCTAATGGCCGGCAGCTTTGCTAATGCCTTCCCAAAGGCCGTTGAGATAGACGGCACCGAGGGCACGGTCATAGAGGCCGTAGCCGGGCTTGCCGGTTTCGCCCCAGATCATGCGGCCGTGGTCGGGGCGGACATAGCCCTGATAGCCGGTGTCGTAATAGGCCTTGACAATGGCGCCCATATCGAGCGAGCCGCATTCGGACTTGTGCGCCGTCTCGTGGAAGTTGCCCTTCTCATCCACCTTCACATTGCGCAAATGCGCGAAGTGGATGCGGCCTTTGCCGGAGAATTCCTTCACCAGCTCGACGATGTTGTTCTTGAGATCGGCGCCGAGCGAGCCGGAGCACAGCGTCAGGCCGTTGGCAGGCGTGTCGACCATCGCCAGCAGCTTGCGCAGGTCGTGCACGTCCTTGACGATGCGCGGCAGGCCGAAGATCGGGCGCGGCGGATCGTCGGGATGGATCGCCATCTTGATGTCCGCCTCTTCCGCCGCCGGGATGATCCCCTTCAGGAAGTATTCGAGATTGGCCCAAAGCTTGTTCTCGTCGATATTCTTGTATTTGTCGAGCAGCGCCTTCAGCTCGCTCGGCTTGTAAGAGGCGTCCCAACCCGGCAGGTCGATGCCTTTGGAGACGTCGATCTTGGCGACCACATCCACATCGAAAGCCAGCGCGGAGGAGCCGTCGGGCAGCTTCATGTCTAGGATGGTGCGGGTCCAGTCGAACACCGGCATGAAGTTGTAGCAGATCACCTTCAGCCCGCATTGGCCGAGATTTTTGATGGTCTGCGCATAATTGGCGATCAGGCGGTCGCGCGTGGGGCGGCCGAGCTTGATGTCCTCATGCACCGGCACGCTTTCGATGACTTCGAATTTCAGGCCATGGTCCTCGATCTTCTTCTTCAAAGCCCGGATATTCTCCAGCGGCCAGACCTCGCCCACGGGCACGTCGTAAACGGCCGAAACGATGCCATACATGCCTGGGATCTGGCGGATGTAATCCAAGCTGACGGGATCGCTATCGCCATACCAGCGGAAGGTCATCTTCATCGGGCGGTTCCTCACATATTTATGATACCGGTCCCATATATAGCCTGACCGCTCAGGCAGCGCCATGGGGCCGCTCCGTCCCCTGTATCTTATCCAGGGATTCAGAGGCTAAGCGGCCGCACGCTGATCCGCCGCCGGCACACCCACCGAGAAGAAGCCGATCTGAATCTGCAGCTCCTGGGTCTCCGAGGCCAGGCTGCGGGACGCGGCCGTGGTCTCTTCCACCATGGCGGCATTTTGCTGCGTGACCTGGTCCATCTGACCAACCGCGAGGTTGACCTCGCCGATGCCGGTGGCTTCCTGCTCCGAGGCGCGCGCCATGGAGACCATCACGGCTGCGATATGTTCGACCTGTCCGGCGATGCGGTTCAGCGCTTGCCCGGTGTCACCGACCAGGCGTACCCCTTCGGCCACTTGGCTGCCGGATTCCGCGATCAATGTTTTGATCTCCTTGGCCGCCTGGCTGGAGCGCTGTGCCAAGGCGCGCACTTCACTGGCCACGACGGCAAACCCCTTGCCGGCTTCGCCCGCCCGCGCCGCTTCCACCCCGGCATTGAGCGCCAGGAGATTGGTCTGGAAGGCGATCTCATCGATGACGCCGATGATATCTGTGATGCGGTTCGAGGAATGCGCAATGGCTTCCATGGCTCGGGTGGTGGCCTCGATCACATGGCCGCCTTCTTCCGCCGCCGCCTTGGCCCCCATCATGCTGGCTTCCACCTGACGGGTGGCGGCCGCATTCTGCTTCACCGTGCCGGTAATCTCCTGCAACGCAGCCGAAGTCTGCTCCAGCGTGGCGGCCTGATGCTCGGTGCGGCCGGACAGATCATCGGCGGCACGCGCGATTTCGTCGGCGCCACGGGCGATATGGCTGGTGGTGACCAGCACGCTCTTCATGGCCTCCTGCAAATGCGCCATGGCTCCATTGAAATCCTGCACCAGTTTCACGAAAGGCCCATCCAGCGCAGCGGCAATGCGATAGGTGAGATCGCCTTTGGCCAGATGATCGAGGCCGGTGCCGATACTGGAAACAATCAGCGCGGTCTGCTCCGCCTTGGAGCGCTCCGCTGCTGCCAGCTGGTTCTTGTAGGCGGTCATCACCCCGGCCAGTTTGCCGATTTCATCCTGCTGACCGGCATGCGGAACCTCAGCGGCCAAATCGCCTTCAGCCAGCCGCTCCATGGCATCGGTGACGCGGCCCAGCGGCGCCGATACCGCGCTGATCAGCAAGAGCCCGGCACTGACACACAACAAAATGGCAAGTATCAGCACCAGCGCGATCCACAGCCGGGCAGAATGCCATTCCATCTCGCTGGCGGCGATATTGGCGGTGCCTGCCTCATTGTTGACCGTTACGATCTGTTCCAGCACGGCGCGAAATTCATCGAAGGTGCTTTTGTATTCCCCGGTGAAAAAGACATAAGCGGAGACCGGATCTGCGGCCTGCTGCGACACCAACTGGCGCTCCTGATCGCGATAAACGCGCCATTTCCTCTCCAGTTCGGCGGCAAGCTCCTGGTTGCGCCCATCCTTGGCATGCAGGCGTATCCCGGCGAACAGCGCCTCCACTTTGCGGTCCAGCATGGCCACTTCGCGCAGGCGCATCTCGCGCGCCTCGTCGGAGCTTTCAAGCAGATAAGTCGCTTCCTTCAAGCGCACACGCGATGTCAGATAGGAAAGCTCGTGCATGACTTTCGCAGAAGGAAACCATTGCGTGCCGATGGCGCGGGTTTGGGTGTTCATCTGCCAAAGGCGTTCCACCGCAAACAGCCCCAGCACCAGCGTCGCCAGCAAGACGCAGGCAAAGGCACCGATGATCTTGGTCTTGACCGAGAAATCGCGCACGAACGCTACCCGCGCGCCAAAGCGCGCAGCCAACCAATGCTTTTGCATAGTGCCCCCCAGCATACGGCTGTGAAACAGCCGGGTCCCTCCGGAACCATTTCACCCAAGATGCACTGGGCCGCTTAATAGGCAGTGTACACATACTGCCAGCGGGGCAATGACCGGTTGTTTTGTCCGTGAATTTTTTATGACGGTACGAAACACGGCGCTTTGGAAACGCCGTGTCGCTTACGATTTCCTTAATCGGATGCAGGCCGCCGCCCTAGAACTCGTCCCAGGTTTCCGTTTGCGGCGCAGCGGAAGCACCACCGGCCATCGCCACACGCTTCACTGGTCTCGCCGCCGGCTTCAATATCTGGCGCGGCTCGGCCCGCTTGACCTCCCGCGGCACGAAATCGACGTTGAAGAAGGAGACGAGCTCGCGCAGCGTCTGGGTCTCGCTAGCCAGGTGCCGCGAAGCAGCCGTCGATTCCTCGACCATGGCGGCGTTGCGCTGGGTGACCTGATCCATCTGGCCGACGGCCTTATTGACCTCTTCGATGCCGGTGGACTGCTGCTCGGCAGCCATAGCCATTTCCGAGACCAAGGAATTGATGTGCTGTACCTGCTCGACGATGTTGTTCAGCGCTTTGCCGGATTCGCCCACAAGCCTGACGCCCTCCCCGACCTGATGACCGGAAGCGTTTATCAGGGTTTTGATCTCCTTGGCGGCCTCGCTGGAACGCTGGGCCAAAGCCCGCACTTCGGAAGCGACCACGGCAAAGCCCCGGCCGGCATCGCCCGCGCGCGCCGCTTCCACGCCCGCATTCAAGGCGAGCAGATTGGTCTGGAAGGCGATCTCGTCGATGACGCCGATGATGTCGGTGATCTTCTTGGAGGACTGCGAAATGGCATCCATGGCTTGCGTTGCCGTCTGCACCACGCGGCCGCCTTCTTCGGCAGCCGTTTTCGCCGTGGCGACGCTGCTGCGCGCTTCCTTGGCGTTGCCGGCCGTCTTCTTGACGGTGGCCGTGATCTCTTCGAGCGCCGCCGCGGTTTCTTCTAGGCTCGCAGCCTGCTGCTCGGTGCGGCGCGACAGGTCGTCGGCGGCCGTGGAGATTTCACCCGAACTGGTGGCGATCTGATAGGTCGAACCCAGGACGTTCTTCATGGTGTCCTGCAGGCGCGTCATCGCCGCATTGAAGTCTTCTTTCAGCTTGGCAAAAGGCCCGGTCAAGGTCGCCGAAATGCGATGGGTAAGATCGCCTTTGGCCAGATGATCGAGCCCCGTGCCGACGCTGGAGACGATGATTTCGGTCTGCTCGGCCTTGGAGCGCTCGGCCGCCGCCAGCTGGTTCTTGAAGCTGGTCATGGCCTCGGCCAGCTTGCCGATCTCGTCGGTCTGATCCGCATGCGGAACATGTGCATCGAGGCGGCCCTTGGCGAGTTCCCCCATGGCATCGGTCATATCGAGCAGCGGCTTTGCCACCGCACGCCCCATGACAAACCAGGCGCCGACGCAGAAGGCCAGCGCAATCGCGATCGCGACAAAAACAAAGAGGCGCGAGGCGGTAAAAACCGCATGGCTTTCCTTGCCTGCGGCCGTGGCGCCATCGACGCTATATTTGATGGCCTGATCCGTGGCCTTGGTCAGGGTCGAAAAGCTCTTGCGCATCGGGCCCATGAAGTAAGGCGCCGCCTTCTCCAGGCCGCCTGACTTATAGAGTGAGACCTGTTCGTCGCGCAGCGGCTTATAAGCGGTCCAGGCTTCCTGCAGCTTCGCGGCGATCTGGCGGTCTTCATCGGTGCTGGCCAAAGCGGTGAAATCGGCCAATGCCTGATCGGCAGCCTGCTCGGACTTCTTGAGCAGCTTCAATGTGCCTTCATGGTCCTCTTCCGTGCCCGGCATCAGATAGGTGCTCGAGTAGGAACGGAAACGGGTCGAGTTATATTGGAATTCCGCCAGTGTCTTCATGGCCGGAACCCAATGCTCGCTCATCTCGCTGGCGTTATCGTTGAGGTCCGAGAGACGCTGAACGGCAAACAGCCCAAGAGCAACGGTGGCGATGAGAACGCAGGCGAAGGCGCCCAGCAACTTCCTGCCAACAGAAAAATCTTTGAACCGCATATCGACCATAACCTCGTGACACACCTGCCGGAGCTACATCCGGCAAGGAATTCTTAAGACCAACGGCTTGACGATTGGTGTACGGAGTTCTCTACGCGCATAAGTACTAGTCCCTACAATTCGCTCAGAACTCCGCCCAATCGTTTTGCGTTTCCTCTTTTTGCGCGACGGCAACAGCCGCGGCTCTTCGCGGTGCGGACGACGCACGCGGCGACATGCTGGGAGCTTTAGCCGCCGGACGCGGCGTATCCCGCCGGGACACCGCTGCCGCCGGCACGCCAACCTCGAAAAAGAGAACCAGTTCCTGCAATGCGCGAGTTTTGTCGGCCAAGCTGCGGGACGCCGCTGTCGACTCTTCCACCATGGCCGCATTCTGCTGGGTGACCTGGTCCATCTGCCCGACCGCAGCGTTGACCTCCTGGATACCGGCCGCCTGCTGCTCTGCGGCCTTTGCCACCTCGCTCACCAGCGCATTGATCTGCTGCACTTGCTCCACAATGCGCTTCAGCGCCTGACCGGATTCGCCGACCAGCTTGACGCCGCCAGCCACATGTTCGCCCGAAGCCGAGATCAGGGTCTTGATCTTCTTGGCGGCTTCGCTGGAACGCCCCGCCAGCGCGCGCACTTCACTCGCCACCACGGCAAAACCTTTGCCGGCTTCGCCCGCCCGCGCCGCTTCGACACCGGCGTTCAAGGCAAGCAGATTGGTCTGGAAGGCGATCTCATCGATGACGCCGATGATATCGGTGATCTCCCCGGACGACTGGGCAATGGCATCCATCGCGGCGGTCGCCGCATCGACCACTTCACCGCCTGCATTGGCAACACTGGTAGCCGCCATGGACGCCTTGTCGGCCTCGCGCGTATTGCTGGCCGTCTTCTTCAGCGTCACCGTGATCTCTTCCAGCGCCGCCGCAGTCTCTTCGAGGCTGGCCGCCTGCTGCTCGGTGCGGCGGGACAGATCGTCGGCGGCCTGAGAAATCTCCGAAGCACCGCTGGTGATATCGCCGGTATTTTCGAGAATCGTCTTCACCGTATCCTGCAGACGGCCGATGGCAGTGTTGAAATCCTCCTTCAGCTTGGCGAAAGGTCCAGTGAGATCGGCGGAGATGCGGTGCGTGAGATCACCCTTGGCCAGATGATCAAGCCCCGTGCCGATGCTGGCGACGATAATTTCCGTCTGCTCGGCTTTGGAACGTTCCGCCGCCTTCAACTGGTTCTTGAAAGTGGTCATGGTGCCCGCGAGCTGGCCAATTTCATCCTGCTGATCGGCATGGGGCACTTCCGCATTGAGATTGCCTTGTGCGAGTTCGCCCATCGCCCGCGTCATGCGGCCCAGCGGAGAAACCACGGCCCGCAGCAGCACCAGAGCGGACGCAGCGCAAAACAGAAGGCCCAGAGCGACCGAGATAAAAATCCAGGTACGCGCGGATTTGTAGGTATCTTCGCTGGTGTTGCCTGCCGCAACGCCACCGTCATTGTTATAAGCGATCGCGGCCTCGACGGCCTTGTTGACCTTATCGAAGGCGTCACGGGACGGCCCCATGAAGTAAGCAACTTCGGCTTCGCGCCCTTCCGTCTTCTCGATTTCGAGCGCCTTGGCAGCGGTCGGCGAGAATTCCGCCCACGCGGCCGAAATCTGGTCGACCATGGCGCGTTCCTGGTCGTTCGTCACCTTACCGCGGTAGTCGGCGACGATCCCGAGTATGGTCTTCTCGAAACCGGCGTTGCGCGACGCTTGTTTGGCCTTCTGAGCCTCCGAAGCGCTAAGCAGTAGCACTGCCTGGCCGGAGCGATAGCGCGTCACCCAGTAATGCAGATCACCCAATGTACGCGTGTTGGGCAGCCAGTTGTCGCGGATATCGGACGCGTTGGCGTTGACCGATGCAAGTTTTGCCGCCGAGAACAGACCGAAAGCCAGCGCCGCGATGCCGATAAAGGCCATGACGGTGATGACTTTGGTTCCGACGGAAACATCTTGAAAGCGTACCACAGAAGCCTCCTTCGGCTTTAGAAATCCGTCCAGTCACGTGTCGCAGGTTTGGCGGCAGACCCCGAAGCCCGTGACGGCGAAGCCTTTGCCAGACGCAGCGCCGGCTTTGCAGCCGCACGGATGGGGGTAACCACAGCAGAGCCGCTGACCCGGAAGAACGCCACAAGGTCCATCAAGACGCGGGTTTCTTCTGCCAGATTGCGCGATGCCGCCGTGGACTCTTCCACCATGGCCGCATTCTGCTGCGTGACCTGATCCATCTGGCCGACCGCGGCATTGACCTGCTGGATACCGGTCGATTGCTGCTCGGCGGCACCCGCCATTTCGCTGACCAAGGCATTGATCTGCTGCACCTGATCCACAATGCGCTTCAAAGCCTGGCCGGATTCGCCGACAAGCTTGACGCCGCCCGCCACATGCTCACCCGAATTGGAAATCAGCGCCTTGATCTTTTTGGCGGCTTCGCCAGAACGGCCCGCCAAGGCGCGCACTTCGGACGCCACCACGGCAAAGCCTTTGCCCGCTTCGCCCGCACGGGCCGCTTCCACGCCGGCATTGAGCGCCAACAGATTGGTCTGGAAGGCGATCTCATCGATGACGCTGATGATATCGGTGATTTCTTTGGAGGATTGCGCAATCCCATCCATGGCCTCGGTCGCCGCCTCCACCACCTGCCCGCCCTCTTTGGCAACAGCGGTTGCACCGGTGATCGAGGAGTTCACCTCATGGGTGTTGCTCGCCGTCTTCTTCATGGTGGCGGTGATCTCTTCGAGCGCCGCAGCGGTCTCTTCCAGGCTCGCCGCCTGCTGTTCCGTACGCCGCGAAAGATCGTCGGCGGCTTGCGAAATCTCGCCCGCGCCATTGGCAATCTGGCCGGCAGAGGTCAGCACCTTCTTCATGGTGTCTTCCAGGCGGGCGACAGCGGTGTTGAAATCTTCCTTCAACTTGTCAAAAGGCCCTGTCAGCGTCGCCGTGATCCGGTGCGTGAGATCGCCCTTGGCCAGATCCTCAAGACCGGCACCAACCGACGAAACGATGATCTGTGTCTGTTCGGCTTTGGCACGCTCGGCGGCTGCCAGCTGGTCCTTGAATCTGGTCATGACACCGGCAAGCTGGCCGATCTCGTCCTGGCGCTCCGCATAAGGAACATTGGCGTTCAATTTTCCGGCGGCCAGCTCCGACATGGCGCCCGTGATACCGACCAAAGGCGTACCAACGCAGGACGACAACAGCTTGGTGGCAACGATGCAGAACAGCGCCGCGAAAATGATGGCACCGAAGATCAAAATCTGGGCGCTCTCAAAGGTTTTCTGGCTGAGATCGGCCGCAGCAATGCCGCCCGTGTTGTTCAGCGCGATGTCATCCTGGATTGCCTTGTTGAGCTCATCAAAGGCGCTGCGCATCGGGCCGACAAAATAGGCCGTGGCATCCGTCCGGTTGTTGGAACGGGCCAGTTCCAAAGCATGATCATACATCGGCTGATACACCGTCCAGGCCTGCTGGATGCGGTTTGCGGCGGCACGTTCTTCGTCGGAAGAAATATAAGGCTGGTATTTGGCGATCGCCGCCTCAACCTGCTTCTGATAACCGCCGATACGGCTGATCTGCTTTTCCTGCGCGGGACCAGCATCGAACATCAAGGATGTGCCTTGCGATGAACGATACCGCGTCACCACATAATTGATTTCGCCAAGGATTCGCGTGGATGGCAGCCAATCGCTGCGAATTTCGGCCGCGTTGGCATTGACGGAGCGCAGTTCCCAGATCGAGAACAAGCCAAGCGCAATGGCTGCCAGCAAAATGGCTCCCATTGCCAGGGCCAGTTTCGCCTTGACCGATAGATTGCCGCAAAATTCCGACATAACATGCCCCAATAATCTTCTCGCACGGGTGCAAGTTGGCGCCCGCAACGTTGATATTGGGTGTACCCCCACTCAGGGTGTGACCATTATGCGCACAATCCGTGTACGTAACGTATTGGCCGTACGCGGATTTTCTGGGTTACGCAGTTTCCCGATATGTATTCCTACGGATAACCCGGTCACAGAAATGCGAGCGGCTTGCCGGATTCATTTGAGAATGCGTCTCTCTGCAAAGCCATAAGTATGAAGCAGCTAAAAATGCCAGCGCTGCGATGGCATGGGAAATTTCTAAACCGGCTTTAAGGAAACAGGCGCTCGGTGTGCCACGGCGCTTCGGCGCTGTCGCGGCGGTACACCAAGCGGTCGTGCAACCGGAACGGACGATCACGCCAGAACTCGATCTCGAAGGGGCTGATGCGGAAGCCAGACCAATGCGACGGGCGCGGCACCTTCACCAGGCCGTATTTCAGCGCGTATTTGGCGATCTCTTTTTCGAACACCCAGCGCCCTTCCATTGGCCGCGATTGCGCCGAAGCCCAGGCACCGATCTGGCTATCCTTGGCGCGCGAGGCAAAATAGGCATCCGCTTCTTCATCGCTGACCAAGCTTACCGAACCGCGCACACGCACCTGACGGCGAACCGTCTTCCAGTGGAAATTCAGCGCGCAATGCGGATTGGCCAGAAGCTCTGTGCCCTTGGCGCTTTGCAGATTGGTGTAGAAAACGAAGCCTCTTGCATCCACCGACTTCAACAGCACCATGCGGATGTTGGGACGGCCTTGGGCATCCACCGTGGCAACCGCCATGGCATTGGCCTCGTTAGGCTCAGTCTTTTCCGCTTCGGCCATCCAGGCCTTGAACATCTCAAAGGGATCGCGGGAAGCCGCAATTCCGCCGTCGTCAATGGGACCGCCAATTTCGCTCATGGGTCCCGCATAGCATCTTCGTTTTGCATACGGAAGCGCGCCAAGGTAGCTTGCAGGCCATGCGAAGCTTTCCTGCCGGGCTCCTGTTCTGTGCCGCCCTCCTCGCCGGTTGCGCCAGCAGCCCCAATCACGAGGAGATGCAGGCCACCTTCGACGCCGGCCTCAAACAATACGACACGGGCGACTACAAGGGCGCTTACGACACCTGGCACAAGATCGAGGATGTCGATCTCGCCGCCTTGCGCAACGAGGCCTTGATGCTGCGCAAAGGCCAGGGCGTCGAGAAAGACCCCAAGGCCGCCGAGAAAAAGATGCTGCAAGCCGCCGATATGGGCCTTGTGACCGCCCAGGCTGATCTTGGAGAAATGCTCCTCAACGGCGAGGCCGGACCGCGGGATGTGGCAGCCGCTATTCCCTGGCTGAGCCGGGCCGCTGCCGCGAACCATCCCATTGCCGCCTTCCAGTTAGGAAAACTTTACGAGGATGGGGACGGTGTTCCCAAAGATCTTGAAACCGCCCGCCGTCTCTACCAAATCGCGGCAAAAGCGGGTCTGGAAGAGGCCGCGGAGAAACTTCGGGCTCTGCCGCCGCCGCCGCCAGCGCAAACAAGCCATTAACAGGACTTGAAGCCTCACCCTATATAGAGAACCGGCCCCTGAGTCGGCGGATGTTAGAGAAACGATGCGCGATCCTTATGAAGTGCTGGGTGTTCCCCGGAATGCCAGCGAAGCAGACATCAAGAAGGCCTTCCGGACGCTGGCCAAGAAACACCATCCCGATACCAAGGGTGGCGATCAGGCCGCGAAGAAGCGCTTTCAGGAAATTGGCGGCGCCTATGACATCCTAGGCGACAAGGAAAAGCGCGCCAAATTCGATGCCGGACAAATCGATGCCCAAGGCAATCCCAAAGGCTTTGATCCGCGGGCGCATGGCTTCGAAGGCGGCTTTCCCTTCGGCGGTTCCAGCGGCGGACGCGGCCCTGGCGATTATCATTTCACCTGGACCAATACGGGTGGCCAGCAAGGCGCCAATGCGGAAGGCTTCAATGCCGAAGATATTTTCGCTGATCTCTTAGGTGGCGCGTTTGGCGGCGGCCGCGGACGGCGGCCACAGCCCGCAGCCGGACAGGATTTCGAAGTCGAAACCACGGTCAGCTTCGAGGAAGCCGCCAATGGCGGTACACGCCGGGTGGTGCTGCCCAATGGCGAACAGATCGATGTGAAAATTCCGCCGGGCCTGAAAGACGGTCAGCAGATCCGCTTGCGCGGACGCGGCGGCGCCGGCCGTAATGGCGGACCGCCAGGCGATGTCCTGATCCAGGTCAAAGTGGCTCCCCATCCTTACTTCACCCGCGAAGGCCGCGACCTGAAGATTGATTTGCCTGTGACGCTGAAAGAGGCCGTGTTAGGCGGCAAAGTGGCGGTGCGCACGCTGTCCGGTACGGTGGCGCTATCGCTGCCGCCGAACTCGAATTCCGGCAAAGTGCTGCGCCTCAAAGGCAAGGGCATCCCGGGCAGCGGCCGCGAGCATGCCGGTGATCTTTATGTCCGGTTGATCGTCACTCTGCCTGAAGGCGAGGACGCCGAGCTCAAGGCTTTTGCGGAACGCTGGCGCGCCGATTACGACCCGCGCGACAAGCAGCGCTAGGCTCTGCTGCGCCGTCCGCGGCGGTCATGCGCCAGCAAGGCGAAACCGAAGCCCGCGAACAGCAGCGCCGCCGCCGACATGCCGATGGCATAACAATAGGCGTTGATGACACGGTTCTCGGCCAGCACCTGCTCTTGCGCGAGTTTTTTCACTTCGACGCTGCGCATCGCCACCAGAAGATCCTCGATGCCCTTGCGCCCGACCTTCTTGCCATAGGCCACCACGGCCGCGACCACCGCCTCGCGCTCATTGGGAACACGCTCGGCCAAACGATCGAAAAAATAGCAATGCTCGGCCAGGAGATGCTTGAGATTGGCGACGTTGGCGTGCTGGTTCTCACCGAACGTCGTGTCGAACACAGCCACCCGGTCATGCAGCCCGCTTTCCGCCATCTGCTTCCAGGTGAGATAGATGGGGTCGCCGCTGAGGGCATAGCCTCGCACCGTCATCTCGATGCGGAGAATATCGTTATTCACCGTCTCCAGTTCGAGCAGCGCCTCATTGGCTTGCTGCACCCTTGCGTAGCCGCGGCGCATTTCCGAGACATTGGCGCCCAACAGCGTCATGGCCGAAACGAAGAGAACCAGCGAGACCACCAGCATCGGCAGGCCCATCTCGCGCAGGATACCGGCCTCCAGGATGTCCCAGGCTCGTGCTCGCGGCGCAGCAAGGCTCATGTTCTCTCCCCTCGGCCGGACGCAGCGAAAGCGTCCACCCAGCCCCATTCTGGGGTTTTCGCGAGAACTATGCAGAAACGAGACTTAAAATTTCACTTCGCGCGGCCCTTGCAGCCTTGCAGCCCAGATTCCTACCCCGCCAAGCGCGAAAGCCAGCAGGATGATCCCCACCGCCAGGAAAAAAGCCCGGGAGATCTGGTCGGTCATCTGGCGCTGGCGGTCGCCCAAATCCTTGAATTCCTGATTGCGCAAGGCCGCCAAACCCAGGCGGGTCCTTTTCATGTTGGCGCGAACCTGCGGGTCGACAATGGCGTGAGCTACAACCTGTGATTTGTCAGGTCCGTATCCGGACAATTTCGAGAAGGTATCCTCATGCCAGGCAACGTCCCGCATCACCCGCTGGTATTCAGCCAGATGTTCGGGTTCGTCACTGGACAGGCGCAGCAATTCCGCTTTGGCCTTGTCACTCTTCGCGCGCTCAAACTTTTGAAACGCCAGGAAGCGCGCATCGCCCGTCAAAGCATAGCCGCGCACGGTCAATTCATCGCCCAGAATCCCCGTTTCAAGCTCGGCGATCTGGGTCAGGACCTTCTGCGAATGTTCCATAGAACGCAGATTGGCATTCAAGGCCGAGATATTGGCGAACAAAAGCAGCGTCGCCGAGCCAAGCAGCACCACCGCGCCGAACAATATGGGCAGGCCCAATTCACGCAGGTATCGATAACGGCCGCCAGCCGTATCCTGCTCTGCGGTACGTGTGACCATGGGGAGTTCCCGTCAGACGCGTCCATCATGGGGCTGAGATGGTTAAACTTCCCTTAGGCGTTGAAACCAAAAAACAATTTTGTACAAACTCGCGGCTTTCCAGCCCCCAAAGCCGCCCTGGAGGCCGGAATTCTTGCTTTCGGGAGCCGTTTCAAGGCATTTGACGCCAGCACCAGAGAGTCGGAGGAGTTACATGGCGTTCGAAGGCCTTATGAAGGGCAAGCGCGGCCTCATCATGGGCGTCGCCAACCAGCATTCCATCGCCTGGGGCATCGCGCAGGCGCTGCACGATGCGGGCGCGGAGCTGGCCTTCACCTATCAAGGCGAGGTCTTCAAGAAGCGCGTCGTGCCGCTGGTGGAACCGCTGAATCCGGCTCTGGTGCTGGATTGCGACGTCACCGATCCGGCCTCGCTCGATGCCGCCTTCAAGGCGCTTGAGGAAAAATGGGGCACGTTGGATTTCATCGTCCATGCTGTCGCCTTTTCTGACAAGGACCAGCTCAAGGGCCGCTATGTCGACACCACGGCCGAGAATTTCGCCCAGACGATGAACATCTCCTGCTTCTCGTTCACAGCGGTCGCGCAGCGCGCCGAGAAGCTGATGACCGAGGGCGGCAGCATGGTCACTCTCACCTATTACGGCGCCGAGAAGGTGATGCCGCATTACAATGTGATGGGCGTGGCCAAGGCCGCTTTGGAAGCCAGCGTGCGCTACCTCGCCGAAGACCTCGGCAAGAAGGCCATCCGCGTCAACTCCATCTCGGCCGGTCCGATCAAGACCCTGGCCGCGTCGGGCATCGGCGATTTCCGCTATATCCTGAAGTGGAATGAGTACAATTCCCCGCTGCGCCGGACCATCACGCTGGAGGAAGTCGGCAACGCAGCTCTTTTCCTGTTGTCCGACATGGGCAAAGCGGTCACCGGCGAAACCCTGCATGTGGATGCGGGCTATCACATCATCGGCATGAAGAATCCGGATTCACCGGATCTGACCATCGCCAAATCCGGCGAATAACGAAGGCGGGCCATGAGCCACAACAGCTTCGGCCATCTGTTCCGGATCACGACCTTCGGCGAAAGCCATGGCCCGGCACTTGGCTGTGTGGTGGATGGCTGCCCGCCCAATATCCCGCTGAGCGAAGCCGATATTCAGGGTGACCTCGACCGGCGCAAACCCGGCAGCTCGAAATTCGTCACCCAGCGCAAAGAACCCGATCAGGTGAAAATCCTCTCGGGTGTCTTCCAGGACGAGCGTCTGCCGCAACAGGTGACGACCGGCACGCCAATTGCGCTGATGATCGAGAATGTCGATCAGCGTTCCAAAGATTATGCCGACATCCGGGACAAGTTCCGCCCCGGCCATGCCGATTACAGCTATTTCGCCAAATACGGCGTGCGCGATTACAAAGGCTCAGGCCGCGCCAGTGCCCGCGAAACCGCAGCGCGCGTTGCGGCCGGTGCTGTCGCCAAGAAGGTGCTCGCCCATCTTTATGGCGACGTGAAAATCCGCGGCGCCCTCGTCCAGATGGGCACACAGAAGCTCGACCGCGCCAAATGGGATTGGGCGGAAACTGGCAACAATCCGTTCTTCTGTCCCGATGCTTCCGCGGTTGAGCCGTGGACGGAATATCTTGAAGGCGTGCGTAAGAGTGGTTCCTCCTGCGGCGCCATTGTGGAAGTGGTGGCGGAAGGCCTTCCTGCCGGGCTCGGCGCACCGGTCTATGGCAAGCTCGATGCCGAACTGGCCTCGGCCATGATGAGCATCAATGCGGTGAAGGCCGTCGAAATCGGCGATGGCTTTGCCACCGCGGCCATGAGCGGCGAAGAGAATGCCGATGAGATGCGGGCAGGCCCTGATGGCAAGCCGGTTTTTCTCGCCAATCACGCGGGCGGCATCATCGGCGGCATTTCCACCGGCCAGCCGGTGGTGCTGCGCTTCGCCGTCAAACCCACCTCTTCCATCCTGACGCCGCGCCGGACCATCGATGTGCATGGCCAGGAGACCGAGGTCTTCACCAAAGGCCGCCACGATCCTTGCGTCGGCATCCGCGCCGTGCCGGTGGGCGAAGCCATGATGGCGATCGTGCTGGCGGATCAGGCGCTTCGGCACCGCGGACAGATCGGCTAATCTTGATCTGCGGCCAAATGGCGCCCGCAATGGTTGCCGCCACAGCCACACCCCATATTCTAGGGAACCGGCCCTGATTCCAGGCACGGATAGCTGAGGAAACCGCCATGGCTATTGCCAGCATTTTCGCCGTCGTCGTTCTCTTCTTCCTGATGATCGCCCTGCTCCAGACCTTCTTCACGGTGCAGCAGCAGAGCTGCGCCATCATCGAGCAGTTCGGCCGTTACGTCCGCACCGCCGGACCAGGCCTCAACATCAAGATTCCCTTCATCGAGAATGTCGCCCAGCGGGTTTCCTTGCGGGTCCAGCAGCTCTTGGTCGAGATCGAAACCAAGACCGCCGACAATGTCTTCGTGAAGGTACTGGTGGCGGTGCAGTTCCGCGTGGCGGCAGGCAGCGAGTCCGTCTCCTATTACCAGCTCTCCAATCACGAAGAGCAGATCCGCTCCTATGTCCTGGATGTGGTGCGGGCCAAGGTTCCGCGCATGAACCTCGACGAAGTCTTCGAGAAGAAGGACGACATCGGCATGGCGGTGAAGACCGAACTCGATGCCTCGATGAAGATTTACGGCTTCGAGATTCCCAATGCCCTGGTCACCGACGTCAACCCGGCCGACAACGTCAAAGCGGCGATGAACGAGATCCAGACCCAGCAGCGCTTGCAGGTCGCCGCCGCGGCCAAGGGTGAAGCCAACAAGATCCTGGTGGTGAAAGCCGCCGAAGCCGAAGCGGAATCCAAGCGGCTGCAAGGCGAAGGCATCGCCAAACAGCGCCGCGCCATTGTCGACGGCTTGCGCGAAAGCATCACCGCTTTCAAAGCGGAAGTGGGCTCGGTCAGCGAACATGAAGTGCTGAACCTGGTGCTGCTGACGCAATATTTCGACACTATGAAGGAGATCGGCGTCTCGTCAGGCTCGAAAGTGATCCTGCTGCCGCATTCTCCCGAAGGCATGAGCGACGTCTCCACCCAGCTGCGCAATGCGATCATCACGGGGAATGAAGCGGGAGAGAAGAAATAACCTCCCTCGCTGGCAAAGAGAATTTGCTCTGACCCGGCACTTCCTGACGGTATTATTTGGGCGCAGCGGCTGTAGCCTTTCTGAGCAAGAGAAGGTTGAGCTCAGCACTTGGTAGACCGGCGCCAGCCAAGCAATACCGTCGCTCCATGCCGTGCGCGACCGGCCCAAAGTCCGAAGGCCGCTGCCCCTCGACCGATGGACGAAGGGGCCTTCCGGTGGGATAATATCGTATGAAATTTGCTGATGTTATCCCAGTCAGTGAATTGCAAGCTCTGTGCGAGAGCTTCACGTCGCTGACTGGCGCAGTCATGGCGGTGCTCGACCTGGAAGGGCATGTCCTGGTCGCCACCGGGTGGCAGGATATCTGCACACAATTTCATCGACAGCATCCGTCAACGGCGTTGCGTTGCCGGGAGAGCGACACCGCCTTGGCCGGGCAGCTGCAAAGCGGAGAACGATACAACGTTTATCGCTGCAAGAACGGGCTGGTCGATGTCGCCGTGCCGATCATCATCGGCGGGGAACACCTCGGTAACTTCTTCACCGGCCAGTTCTTTTTCAAGGAACCGGATCACACCCAGTTTGCGCATCAGGCCGAAGAATTCGGCTTCGACAAGACGCGTTACTTGCGGGCGCTGGGCAAAGTCCCCGTCTTCAGCGAAGACGAAGTCCGGGTGATGATGGAGTTCTTCACCCGCCTCGCCCAATTGATCGGGGAAATGGGGCTCGCCCGGGCCAACAAGGAGGCGGCAAACCGGGACCTGCGCGAGTCACGTCATCTGCTGCAAACCATCATCGATACGGCCCCCATCCGGGTGTTCTGGAAAGATCGAAACCTGCGTTATCTCGGCTGCAATCCGGCTTTCGCGGCTGATGCCGGGAAAAACGGCCCGGATGAGGTGGTGGGCCAGGACGACTCTCAGATGGCCTGGGCCGATCAGGCGGAGGCCTACCGCCAGGATGATCGCAACGTCATCGATAGTGGTGTGGCCAAGCCATCCTATGACGAACCGATTACCACCTCTGACGGTCGCACGACCTGGATCCGTACCGCCAAAGTCCCGCTGCGCAATCAGGATAACGAGATCATCGGGGTGCTGGGCACCTATGACGACATCACCGCGCGCCACCAGGCCGAGGAGGAGCTGCGCCGCTACAAAGACCAATTGGAGGAAACGGTGGGGAGCCGTACCGCCGAGCTGATGCTGGTGCGTGATGCGGCGGAAGCGGCCAACAAGGCCAAGAGCACGTTTCTCGCCGCCGCCTCCCACGATCTGCGTCAGCCGCTGCAAGCCTCGCTCGCTTATCTCTCGGCTCTGTCGCGCAAGGTTGGCCGCAAAGACCTCGAGGATTTGTGCGACAAGATCCGGCAACCGTTGAAAGCGATGGGCGACATCCTTGAGGCGCTGCTCGACATCTCGGATCTCGAAAGCGGACATCTGCAGCCCCATTTTCAGGACTTCGCGCTTAACGACCATCTCTTGCGGGTTGTTGCCTGTGCCGAGCCTCAGGCCCGGTACAAGGGGCTCCGCCTGTCGAGCCTGCCGACCGACCTGGCGGTGCATAGCGATCCCAAGATGCTTGAGTGCATCATCTCGAACTTCGTTACCAACGCCATCCGCTATACCGACAAGGGGCTGATCGGCGTCTATTGCGAAGCGGTGGGCGACAAGGTCTGCATCTCCGTCACAGACACCGGCATCGGCATTCCCGCGGCCGCGCTCAACACGATTTTCGAAGACCATGTGCAGCTCGGCAATCCGGCGCGCGACCGCCGCAAAGGGCTTGGGCTCGGGCTTTCGATCGCCAAGCGCGTCGCTGACACGCTCGGCCACCGCATTTCGGTGCACTCGGAATTGGGCTCGGGATCGTCCTTCTCGATCGAACTGCCGCAAGCCCGCAACGCCGCTGCGCCAAGCGAAACCGAAAAGCCTTTCCCCGAACCCGAAGCGGCGCCAGAACATCCTACCGTTTTGCTGATCGACGACGACCAGGATGTCGCCGAAGCGGTGCAGATGATGCTGCAGTCCTACAGCATCGAGACCTGCATTGCGCACAGTCGCGATGCCGTGCTGGCGATACTGGAAACGGGCTTCAACCCCGGGCTGGTGTTGTGCGATTACCGCTTGCCGGACACCAATGGCATCGACCTGATCCGCCAGTTGCGCAAGATACTCAACACCGAAGTTCCGGCGGTGCTTATGACCGGCGATATGGGCATCACGGAGATCCCGGCCGATCTTGCAAAATGCACGCTGCTGCACAAGCCGGTGGATGCTGAAGCTTTCCTCTCCGCAATCGGCGCGCTAACGGTCTGACGCGCCAAAGAAATGTTTGGGGTTAGAGTAAAATCTCTTGCTTGGGATAATGCCCCTTGAAACTGGCAGCCCCGCTTCCCACATCGTCGTGGCTGTTTGACCGCGTTGAGAACACGATGTCTTTGCGATGCATCCGCGCGCTGCCTGGGTGCACCTAAAGCGTCCGTCCAGGGCAGGATAAAGCGCTTATATGCACCCAAACTTTCTGTCGATCATCGTTTCATTCCAACCCGTTACGAGCAAAAAAGCCGATTGGAACCGCAAATTTCCGTTTTTAAAATCTATTTCCACTTCGGAATGACGGCCGCAGCCTTGTCGCCGGCCACGAGCTGCGGATTGGACGGAAGATCGACCTCTTCCTTCTTCTCGCGCGCAGCAACGCAAGCGATGGCGTGTTTGCCCATGCTGGGGAAATCGCTGGTGCGCTGGAAGGCTTCGAGCGCGCAAGCATCGAAGAAGGTGTAACGGTCGCTCTCGCCGCAGCCGAAAGAGGAGCGATCCGGCGCCGCCGCGGTCAGAACGATGCGGTCCGCGGCTTTCAGCTTCGGCACAAAGACCCCGGAATAACAGGCCGAAACGATCAGCACGGCCGGGCGGCCCTTGCAGCTCTGGTCGATCAGCTTGGCCAGCCCTTTCGGGCTCAAAAGATAATCGCCGATGCCGACACCTTTGTCGTCGCCATGGGACGTGAGATAGGCCAGACACCCGCCTTTGGTTTTCTCTGCCACCGCCGACAAAGCCCGCGCGATGTTGCGCGGTGTGGACAGCGTGGGCGAGCCTTCAGGATATTTCTTCGGGCGATCGGAAAGCTGGCGGATGTGATCGGGCGCAAAGCCAATGGCGGCAAGCTCGTGCGCGATGGCGGTGCGGCCATTGTCGAACACCGCGGTGCGGGCGCCTTCATGGGAATAGGAGTCGCCGGCCACCACCACGGCAGCCCAATCCGCATAGCCGTTGGCCTGGGCTGGGACCAAAAAGAGAAAGGCGAAGAGAACGAACAACGCTCTCATCGCACAAATTCTCCCATCAGCTCGATATGCGAGGACCACAGGAACTGGTCCACCGGCACGACCTCAGTCAGGCGATATCCGCCATCGATCAGGACGCGGGCGTCGCGCGCAAAACTGTCCGCATCACAGGAGATATAAGCGATGCGCGGCAGCTTGGAGGTGGCCAGCACCCTCGCCTGCTCCAACGCGCCCGCACGCGGCGGATCGAGGCACAGACCGTCATAGGTGTTGAGCTCGAACTGGGTCAGCGGCCGTTTGAAGAGATTGCGCTTATCCGTGGTGATGGGCTTGAGGCCGGAGGTGGTTTTGACGGCGGCAGACAAAGCACCCAGCATCGGCACTTCGAGTTCAACCGCATGCACGCGGGCTTTTTCTGCCAAAGGAAAAGTGAAGGTGCCACAGCCGCAAAAAAGATCGGCCACCTTCTTTGCGCTGTTAAGCGTTTTGACCACGAAATCCTGCAGCACCTTTTCGCCATCGCGGGTCGGCTGCAGAAAAGCTTCCGGCGGCAGCGGGACCAGCGCTTTGCCGAGCCGCACTTTGGGCTCGCCGAGCGAAACCACCACCTCGCCACGCGAAGCAATACGGATCAGGCCCAGCTTATCGGCCCAACGCGCCAAGCTCGCGAGCGTGACGGTGTCGGTTTTCTTCTGCCAGCGCAGCGCCGCTTCGATGCCGGTTCCGGTTTCCGTCAGCCGCAAATCCGCATCGCCTGCCGGGGCCAGTACTTCCGCAAACATCGCGCGCAAGCCCGGCAGCAAGGCGGTGAGTGCTGGCGTCAGCACCCGGCACTCCTGCATATCGACGATCTCATGCGTGCGCGCGGCATGAAATCCGATCGTCGTCACGCCCTCTTCGACTTTGACCTTGAGCGCCGCGCGACGCCGCGTTGCCGGAGCGACTTCCACGACATCACTGATGTCGGCTTGAACACCGGCGCGCGACAAGGCCGACACCACCATTTCGCGCTTCAGCGCGCGATAAGCTTCATCCGGCATGTCCTGATAGAGACAGCCGCCACAGCTGGTGAAATGACGGCAGAGCGCCGTCACGCCTGCCTCGCTGCGACCAGGAATTCGCGATTGCCGTCGCCACCTTCAATAGGGCTGTCGATGCTGCCGAGCACCGTCCAATGGCGCTTTTCCAAGAGCTTGATGACTTCCTGCACGGCGGCATTCTGCACGGCTTCGTCCTTGACGATGCCGCCTTTACCGACAGCCGCCTTGCCCGCTTCAAATTGCGGTTTGACCAAGGCCACCAGCCAGGCATTCTTCGCCAGCGACAGAGCGGCAGGCAGCGCCAGCTTCAAGCTGATGAAGCTGACATCGGCCACGATGGCTTGCGGCGGTTCAGGGATTTGCGCAGAGGTAAGATTGCGGGCATCGCTGCCTTCCAGCGCCACGACGCGTTCGTCATCGAGCAGCTTCTGGCGCATCTGGCCATGACCGACATCGACGGCATAGACGCGGTGGGCACCGCGCTCCAGCAGGACTTCGGTAAAGCCGCCGGTAGAGGCCCCAACATCGAGACAGATCATCCCTTCCGGCGAGAGCTCAAAATGGTCCAGGGCCGCAAGTAATTTCAAAGCACCGCGCGAGACATAAGGATGCGCCTTGGTGTAGGCGATGACAGCATCGTCGGCCAGGGTTTGGCTGGGCTTCAGCACGCGCTGGCCATTGGCACTCACGGTGCCAGCGCGGATCGCCGCCTGCGCTTCCGAGCGCGAAGCGGCAAAGCCGTGTTCAACCAGGAAAACATCTGCACGCGTCGCCATAGACCCCGTCATCCCGCAAGAGGAAGCTCAGCCCCTATTTCGGGGCTGAACCCAGCCGGGTCAAGGGCGATCCGGGAAATCAGGCTATGCGCGTACGGCCGCCGCCGCTTTTTCCCGCCCCAAGGCCAGCAATGCGGTCTGCGCGATGCTGTTGGCATCAAGACCAGCCTCGGCATACATGCGTTCGGGCGTATCGTGGTTCTGATAGCGGTCCGGCAGGATCATCGGGCGCACCTTCAGCCCTTTGTCGAGCAGGCCTTCGCAAGCGAGGAACTGCAGGACATGGGAGCTGAAGCCGCCGATCGCGTTTTCTTCCACCGTAATGAGCAGTTCGTGCTCTTGCGCCAAGCGGCGGACAAGATCCTGATCGAGCGGCTTGGCGAAACGGGCATCCGCCACCGTGGCCGACAATCCGTAGCCGGAGAGCTTCTCGGCGGCTTCCAGAGCCGGTGCCAGACGGGTGCCAAGGCTGAGAATGGCGATGGAAGTGCCTTCGCGCAGCACTCGGCCTTTGCCGATTTCCAGCGGCGTGCCGATCAGCGGGCGTTCGAGACCGACGCCTTCGCCGCGCGGATAGCGCAAGGCCGAGGGACCATCGTTATAGGCGACCTGGGTCGCCACCATATGCATCAACTCGACCTCGTCGGCGGCCGCCATCACCACCATGCCAGGCAAAGTGGAGAGATAAGTCACGTCGAAGGAACCGGCATGTGTCGGCCCGTCCGCCCCCACCAGACCGGCGCGATCCAAGACAAAGCGCACCGGCAGCCCTTGCAAAGCCACGTCATGCACCACTTGGTCATAAGCGCGCTGCAGGAAGGTGGAATAAATCGCGCAGAACGGCTTCAGGCCTTCTGCTGCAAGACCGGCGGCAAAGGTCACTGCATGCTGCTCGGCAATGCCGACATCGAAACAGCGGCCGGGAAATTCCTTGGCGAAGGTGTCAACACCGGTACCCGAAGGCATGGCGGCGGTGATCGCCACGATGCGCGGATCGGCTTTGCCTTCCGCGACCAAAGCATCGGAAAACACCTTGGTATAGGACGGCAGATTGGACTTTGACTTCTTCTGCTCGCCGGTCAGGACATTGAACTTGGTGACGCCGTGATACTTGTCGGCGCTGTTCTCGGCGGGGGCATAGCCCTTGCCCTTCTGGGTGACGACATGGACCAGGATCGGGCCATTCTGCATGTCGCGCACATTTTCCAGCACCGGGATCAGATGCTCGAGATTATGCCCATCGATCGGGCCGACATAGTAGAAGCCGAGCTCTTCGAACAATGTGCCGCCCGTAACCATGCCACGGGCATATTCCTCAACCCGGCGCGCGCCGATGGCGAGCGGGCGCGGCAGCTTGAGCGCCAGACGCTTAAACAGCTTGCGCACACCGCGATAGGAGCGCGACGACACCAGCCGCGAAAGATGCGCACTGAGCGCGCCCACCGGCGGGGCAATCGACATGTCGTTGTCGTTGAGGATCACGATCAGGCGGGTATTGGAGGCGCCGGCATTGTTCATGGCTTCATAAGCCATGCCAGCGCTCATCGAACCGTCACCGATCACCGACACGACGTTACGCTTGTCGCCCTTCAGCTCGCTGCCCACAGCAAAACCGCAACCTGCCGAAATCGAGGTCGAAGAATGGGCGGCGCCAAAAGGATCGTATTCGCTCTCGGCGCGTTTGGTGAATCCGGAAAGCCCGCCGCCCTGGCGCAGCGTGCGCATGCGATCGCGGCGGCCAGTCAGAATCTTGTGGGGATAGGCCTGATGGCCGACGTCCCAAATCAGACGATCGTCTGGCGTATTGAAGACGTAATGCAACGCAACCGTGAGCTCGACCACACCGAGGCTGGAGCCAAGATGACCGCCCGTGACGGAGACGATATCAATCAGTTCCTTGCGCAACTCGTCGGCGAGTTGCGGCAGAACGGATCGCGACAGCGACCTCAACTCTTTAGGCGTTGTAACGCCGTCCAAAAGAGGCGTTTTGCTGGCTACCGACATATTTTGCTCCGCTCGCCGCGCAGCTTGGGTCATAACAAACTCCCCCACCCAACGGCGGCCGCCTCTTTAAAGGTCAGTCATATAGACAAAGAAATCAAGCCACTCCTTTTTGCAATGGCCTGATACAGAAAGGGTTATTAATCCCGCGTAAGATTATTAGTCGCTCTGAGTCCTGATGTTTGCGCACCACAGAACGCTCATTGCACAAAGCACACAGGCCTCAGCAACCCATATCATCAAACAGTCCCAATACCGAAGAACGCTCCGGAAGAAATTCGGTACTAGCTGTGACTCAATTTGTCCGCGAGCGGATAAACCGCATTCCGGAACACGGATGTCCGAAAAACACCGCCTCAGCTGATATCCAGCGGTTCAGCAGCAAACTTGGAACCACTCTGTACAATTTTTTCGAGCCGTCCTTCTGCTGCTTTCAACTTACTCTCGCAATGGACCTTGAGGGCCTGGCCGCGTTCGTAAAGCGCGATGGAATCCTCCAACTCAACTTGGCCCTGCTCCAGCCGCGCCACGATGCCTTCCAGCTCCTTCAACGCAGCTTCGAAACTGAGCGTGTCCACGCTGGGTGCCTCTGCCATCACAATCTCATCCGACTCTAACTCACGCTTCTTATAACCACGGCCAGGGGTCCAGACTCAACGCAAGCGTAGCGGCCGCAACATCTCTGATCAAAGAAACCGCCACACAGGGGAATAATCTTACACACCGCAACCTAAGCGGTATTCGTTGCGTAAGCCTATTTTTTGTGCTGCCAACTAATTGATTTTAAAAATGAAGCACATTTTCCAGTCCGTGGATATTATTTGATCACTGGCTAGGAAAACTGGTAATTCCATTTCTATTTCACAAGAAAAATTGCAATATTGCATCTTTGCTACCCTTTTGTGCAGCATTCACGCAACAGGCACGTAGCTAAATCATTGCAAACTCGTATCGACTGGTGACGAAGAAGACATCTGAATTTAGCGTCCCTGTCATGCGGGCAATGAAGGCGTCCACAAAAGCGCCAACGGTTAGCAAATAAGCAGACCTGAGCCCGTGCATCGTCTCGTTACGAACCAGATAAGGGGGTTCTAGTGTCTAATCTTAAATTCAGTGTCCGCTCATCGCTGTTCCTTGGAGCAGCTACCGCGGCAGCACTCACCATGTCGCCGGTCTACGCCCAACAACAGGTCGAACAGGTGGTGGTGACGGGTTCACGCATTCCGCAAATCAGTGCCACCAGCGCCTCGCCGGTGACGATGGTTTCCCAGGAAGAGCTGAAGCTTCAGGGCACCACCGACGTCGGTACGCTCATGAACAGCTTGCCGGCTGTGTTTGCCTCTCAGACCGCGGGCGAAGGCAATGGCTCGTCGGGCACGGTCACAATCGACCTTCGCGATTTAGGCGCCGCCCGTACCCTCGTCCTGGTTGACGGCAAGCGCCTCGGCCCGGGCGATGCCGAAGTGCCTTATCCAGACTTGAACCAGATACCGGCGGCACTAGTTGATCATACCGAAATTCTGACGGGTGGTGCCTCGGCCGTGTACGGTTCGGACGCCGTTGCCGGCGTGGTGAACTTCATCATGCGCAAAGACTTTGAAGGTGTTGAACTGGGCGCCACGATGAGCGCCTATCAGCACAACAACAACAACTCGCGCGAACGCGGTTTGGTCACCGCTGGCGGCTACACCAACGCCCCTGATAGCGTGTTCGACGGTGCGGCCTACGACATTAACATGTTGATTGGCACAAATACCGCCAACAACAAGGGCAATATCACCGCTTATGTCGGCTATCAGCGCCAAAACCAAGTGCTGCAGAAGAACCGCGATTTCTCGGCCTGCTCCTCGGCCAACGGTTATTCATCGGATCCGGCAACCTACGACTACATGTTCTGTGCTGGTTCTTCGAACTATTCGCGTTTCAAGTCGTTGAATGGCACGAGCAGCAGCACCTATTTCATGGGCGCCAACGGCGTTCTCTCCAAATACACCGGTGCTGCCAGCCAAACCTTCAACTACGGGGCTTATAATACCCTGATCCGTCCGCAGACCCGCTGGACGGCTGGCGCCTTCGCTCATTACGAAGTCGACAAGTCCTTGGAAGTCTATGCGAACTTCATGTTCATGGACAACCACAACAGCTGGCAGGCGGCTCCTACGGCAGCCTTCAACGGCCAAGGTCCGGGTACCGGCGGCACACTGTCGGTGAGCTGTAACAATCCCCTTCTGACAACTCAGTTCATTTCGTTGTTCTGCCCCGGTGGCGTGTCCAGCGCACAGACTGCGACGATGCTCATCGGCCGTCGTAACGTCGAAGGCGGCGCTCGTGTCACCGACTTCCGTCACACTTCCTATCGCATGGTCGTCGGCGCACGCGGGGACATCGGTGATGGCTGGTCCTACGATGTGTCTGCGCAAGAAAGCTTGACCCTCTACGGGCAGCTCTATCTGCAAGACTGGTCGAAGGCCGCAGTGCAGAACTCGCTGCTGTATGATCCCAGCACCGGCACATGCTTGAGCGGCACATGTCTTGATCTCTTCCATGGTATCGGCGCAATCACCAAGGCTCAGGAAGCGGCGGTCACCACCCACGGCCAGCGCACCGGCTATACGGAAGAGCAAGTCCTCACGGGTTCGATCACGGGTGATCTTGGCCAATATGGCGCCAAGTCTCCTTGGGCTTCGAGCGGCGTCGGCGTCTCGTTCGGCGCGGAATACCGCAAGGAAATCCTCGAGGAAACCACCAGCTCTGCCGACTACAGCGGCGATCTCTTCGGCGCCGGCTCAAAGGCCTTGGGTCAGCCGAAATCGTCAGTGGCCGACTGGGAACTCTTCGGTGAAGCTCAAATTCCGCTGATCAATAACGTCGATTTCATCCAGAACCTTGCCTTGAATGCCGGCTATCGCTACGCGTCCTACACGACATCGGGCGCCAAGGCGGTTCGCTCCTACAAAGCGGGTCTGGAATACCAGCCGATAGACGACATCAAGTTCCGCGCCAGCTATCAGCGCGCCGTGCGTGCGGCCAATATCCTGGAGTTGTTCCAAGCCACCAATGTCCAGCTCGGCAGCTTCTCCGATCCTTGCGCCGGTTCGAGCCCGTCTGCCAGCCTAGCGGGCTGCCAAGCCTCTGGCATGACCGCAGCTCAGTACGGCCATGTCGACCAGTGCGTTTCCAACCAGTGTAATTATCAGACCGGTGGCAATACCGCTCTGAAACCGGAAGAATCCGACACGCGGTCGATTGGTGCAGTATTCCAGCCGACCTTCCTGCCGGGCCTGCTGTTTACCGTCGACTACTTCAATATCTCGGTGAACAAGTACATTGGCATCGTGGCGCCGACCGTGTCTCTCAACGGCTGCACCAGCTTAACCAATACCTCCCTCTGCTCGCTGGTCCACCGTGATGCCGGCGGTTCGCTCTGGACCACCACCGGTTATGTCGTCTCGACGAATACCAACACTGGCTATCTCAAGACCAGCGGCATCGACCTGCAAGCCTCCTATCTCACCGATCTCCAATCCCTGGGCATCGGTGACTACGGCTCGCTGGCGACGGAAGTGATCGGAACCTGGGTGAAGAACCTCACCACCCAGCCTTATACCGGTGCCAGCACAACCAAGAACGGCGTCGCCTATAAGGATTATGACTGCGTCGGTCTCTATGGCCTCACTTGCGGTACGCCGGTTCCCGAATGGCGCCACAAGGCCCGCATCACTTGGGCCACGCCGTGGGACTTCGAAGTGTCGTTCCAATGGCGCCATATGTCGGGCGTGAACTTCGACGGCAACCAGGTTAACCCGTACCTCGATCAAGGCGTGACGGTAACCAAGGACGCCGGCGGCAAGATCGCTTCCTATGACTACCTGGATATCGGCGGCACCTATCAGATCACGCCGAAAATCAACCTCAACTTCGGCATCAACAACGTCTTCGACAAGGACCCGCCGTTCTTGTCCTCCAACGACGTTGCCACTATTCCGACCGGTTCCGGCAACGGCAACACCTTCAACGGTGTGTATGATGCCCTCGGCCGTTACATGTTCATCGGGATTACGCTCAAGTCGTAACGCCTGATCGGCTGTATAGTTGAGAAGCGGCGGGCCCCAAAAACCCGCCGTTTATCTTTTACAGGCAATGCTTTTCTTGCCGCTCCGCGAACTCTAGTCTTCCCCTTCCAGCATAGCTTCGCCTTCAAGGAACCAGAGTAATGGCTCTTGCCAAACAAGATCTCGATCGCCTCCTCGGAACCGCCGTTACGGCCATGCAGCGCGGGGATTTCGTCGCGGCCCATGAAGCGGCCAGCCAAGGCATCAATGCCGGCGCCGAGCATCCCCTGCTTCTGAAGATCGAGGCATTATGGCTACATGCCAATGGCCATTATCGCGATGCGCTGCGGATGTTTCATCACGCCAGAACATTGACGCCTGAAGACCCCAGCATTCTGAACGGCATCGCCGGCTCCTTGGCGGGTATGGGGGCCTATAGTGCGGCATTGAAGATTACCGATGAATCGCTTCGCATCGCTCCCAACGTCGCAGCAACACACCATCTACGCGGCTGGATTCTGGAATTACGGGGAGAGCTTGCCCCTGCTCGCCAGGCTTACGAACGTGCTTTAGCGTTCAGCCCCAATTTCCTGGAAGCGGCGGCGGGCATTGCGCTGGTGGCAGCACAGACCAAGGATTATGGCGCCGCACGAAGCTACGCAGCCAGCGTTATGGCTGTCTTGCCCCACGAGCCCAATGCCAGAATTGCCATGGCCATTGCCAATGCCGCGCAAGGAAAAGCCAGCTTGGCCGAAAACGAACTCAACGCCATCATCGCAAGCGAGAGCTTGCCAAACCGCATCAGAGCCGTCGCTTGGGGCGCCGTGGCGGATGCCCTGGAGGCCCAGCAACGGCCAGTCGAGGCTGCATCCGCCCGCGCCAAGAAAGACGAGCTTTTGAGCGCCGAACCAGCCCCGATCGAGGAAGCGGTCGACGAGTTCGACACCCTTTAGCGGATTTCGACTCCACCTGCCCGCAGAGTATTCACGAGCGGCTCTAGTTCTTTTTCGTATCGGCGCCATAGCGCCACTGAAGACTTATAGATCGGCTGACGCACCTGGGCCGCACTGGCAGTCAAGGTCGGGGAAGTATTGCGCTCAAAGGATAGACAGGCATCATCCCATTCCAGCCCGCAGAACGCGATCATTTGGCGACTGACGCTTTCCTGGTTCTCGACCAGATCCTCGTAATCCACATCGAGGAACCGTCCCGGCAGCAACGTCCGCCAATGTTCCATCAATTCGAGATACCCGAGGTAATACCGCCCCAGATCGATGAGATCATAGGAGAACAGATAGCCATCGCGGAACAGCGTCTTGTAGACGGCATAGCAGGAATCTATTGCATTGCGGCGCAAATGGATGATCTTGGCGTTCGGCAGCGCCCGCAAGATTTGGCCCAGATGCATAAAGTTTCTGGGCGTCTTGTCGAGCAAGTGCTGATAACCCGGCAAAAGCCCGTTCACCGCGTTACAATAGTCTTGCCCCAAAACCGTGGGATCCAACTCGCGGGCCTGTCGCACATCGACGATTTCCTGCCCGAAGCGCTCGTGGGCCATCTGAGAAATGACGCGGCCAAACTCCTTGGCTTCCCCGACACTGCCGACAGATGGGTGCGAAGACACAATGCGATCGACCAGCGTGGTGCCGCTGCGCGGCATGCCGAGCACAAAAATCGGGCTGGCTTCAGCATAGCCGGGTCTGTTCTCTTCGAAAAAACTGGCATCGAAAAATTTTCGGACATCCGCGATCATATCGAGTTCGATCTGAACATCGTAATCCGGCAGCATCCGCCGACGGGCATCACCGCCCCGCTTAAGATAGGAAAAGGCACGCGGCCATTCGCGCAAATCCTCAAGCTCCTTCGCCAAGGAGAAGCACAGAGTCGGCTCTTCTTCGTGGCCGGAAGGCAGCTTTGCCAGCACGTGCTCCATATCAGCCACGTGATTGTGGTCCGGTGTCCATTTGCGCAGCGTTGTCCGGGTGTAATAGGCCTTGAATTCGTGAGGGTCCTTTCGCAGCAAATCATCGAGAAGCCGCACCGCCTCATCCAAATTCCCCAATGCGATATGAGCGCTGACGAGGTTGTAGACAATAGAACGGTCCGACGGGTCCAATACACGTGCGCGCTCGTAGCAACGAGCCGCTTCGGTATGCCGGTTGGTACGCGTGAAGAAGTTGCCGATACGCAGGTTCACCGCGGGATCGTTCCGTTTCTCAGACAGCAGCCGCTTGGACGCCGCAAAGGCCTCTGCGTTAAGCCCGCATCGCAACAGACCGTCGATGCGGAGCAGTTGCGCGACGGAGTCCTTCGGGTCCAGCGCCACGGCGCGTTCACCTGCCGCAAGCGCCTTGGCGAAGGTCTTGCGCTCCAGGTGAGCCCGCCCCAGCATGATCCAGCCGTCGAGATTTGCCGGATAGCGTTCCGTGAAAGCCGTAGCGAGTGCTTCTGCTTCCGGCAGGTTACTGGCCTCCAGAGCCTCTTCGATCTGCATCAACTGAACAGCAACGGGATCGCTTGTAGGAGCATCGTGTAAGGACATCATAGTCTCGTGGTGTTCGTCTATCGTCTATGCTCGGCCAAACACACCACTTAGTCGACGGCGCAGCCGCCGTCTTCCAGAATACGGCGGAGCGGCGCCAATCCGGCTTCATAGCGGCGCCACAGGCGCACCGAGCTGGAATAGACCGGACTACGCACTTGGACCGCACTGGCGGTAAAGGATGGGCTGGCGTTTTTCTCGAATGACAGACAAGCCTCTTCCCAGTCCAGGCCGCAGAACGACACCATGGCGCGGCTGACTTGCTCCAGGTTTTCGACCAGCTCTTCGTAATCGACCGTGAATATCCGCTCTGGCAACACTTCTTGCCAATGTTCCATCATGGCCTTGTAACCTAAATAGTAGCGGCCCAGATCGCCAAGATCATAGGAATAGCTCAAGCCATCCCGAAACAGCGTCTTGTAGATGGCATAACAAGCATCCATCGGATGGCGGCGCACATGGATAATGCGGGCGCCAGGTAGCGCTCTCAAAATCGCACCGACATACAAGAAATTGGTCAGCGTCTTGTCCAAACGGACGGACGCGGAAGGCTCCAGCCCCGCAGCGGCGCGGCAAAGCTCAAAACCTGCTTTGTCCCAAGCGATCGTGCGCAGGCGGACGACATCGATCTTGCCGCCGCCAGCAGGAGCCTGCCGTAGCAAGGCGCGATGAAGCTCGTCGGACTCGCCGACACTGCCGACCTGGCTGTGCGACGACAGAATGCGATCCATCAGCGTCGTGCCCGTTCGCGGCATCCCGACAATGAAAATCGGCCGTTCACCCAAATGGCCCGGCTCTTGCGCGTTGCAGAAGGTCTTGTCGAACAGCTTCTTTACGGCATCCATCTGCGCCAGATCGGCGGCAATCTCATAACGGGTCTGCCGATGCAACGAGGCTGCTCCGCGCGTCAAAGCCGCAAAGGACCTGTCCCATTCGCCAATATCCTCAAGCTCTTTGGCAAGCGCGTAGCATATTGGCGCCTCGCCCCAATCGCCTGATTTTAATCCGGCCAGAAGATGCTCGAGTTCTGCGACATGATTATTGTCCGGTGTCTGTTTTCGTACCGTGGCCCGATTGTAATAGGCCTCACAAGCGGAAGGCTCTTTGTGCAGCAGCTCAGTGTAAAGCTGCTCCGCCCGCTCCGCCTCACCGAGGGCGAGATACGCACCAGCAATATTGTGCAGAACAATATTGTTGGCTGGCTGCAGGATGCGGACGCGCTCATAGCAACGGGCCGCGTCGGCATGGCGGTTGGTGCGAGTGAAACAATAACCCACCTGCAAAACCACCGACGGGTCGTTCTTACGCTCCCGTTCCAGCCGCCCGGCCGTTGCGAGCGCCTCAGCCACAAGGCCGCAGCCGAGATTGGCTTCAATCGACACCAACAACGCCGTGGGATGGTTTCCATCCAGAGATAGCGCCTTTTGGATGCTGGCGAGGGCTTTTGGGTAATCGGAAAGGCTGGCGTCAGCACGGGCCAGCAGAATCCAGCCCTCGATATTGTCAGGGGCGATCTCGGTGATCCTTGCGGCTTGAGACCTCGCTTCCGGAAAGCGGCCTTGGCGCAAGCAGCCGCGCACATACTCCAGCTTATTCAGCAAAACAGTACCTTTCGTCTTGCGCGCTGATCAAAGCGCAAGGACCCACAATAGCCCAGAAGCCAACGCCTATTCCGGCAAATTTGCCGCGCGGAGTTCAACATCGGCGCGCGGGGTTTGGCGGATGGCATGGACCGTGTGGCTGATCACCGGCGACTTCATCAGAGTATTGAAGTTCGAGATGGCCTGGACCTCGTCGTCGCTGCCGCCGAACCACTCCTCGATGGTCTGGAGCATGCCCTTCTGGCGCGGATAGAGCTGGAAAGTGACGCGATCGCCTTGCGGGATCCCCGACAGGCGCTTGGCGAGATCGGCCGCATCCCAGAAGCCACCGAGCTTGTCCACCAGGCCGCGCTGGGCGGCATCCGTGCCAGTCCACACCCGGCCGCGGGCGATGTCATGCACCTTCTCCAGCGGCAGCTTGCGCCCGTCTGCCACCTTCTTGGTGAAATCGGCATAGATGGCGTCAGCTTGCGCATTCACCGCTGCCCATTGCTCCGGCGTGTAAGGCTGCAGGTCCGAATTCATCAGCGCATTCTTGCCGACACCGACCAGCTCGCCCTTGACCCCGATGAGACCGAGGGTGTTGCCGATCGAAACCTTGCCGGTGAGCACGCCGATCGAACCGGTAATGGTGCCCGGATGGGCGACGATCTTGTTGGCCGAGAGCGAAATGTAATAACCGCCCGAAGCCGCCAAACCGCCCATGCTGACCACCACCGGCTTACCGGCAGCTTGCGCCTTCTTCACGGCATCCAGGATCTGGTCGGAGGCCGCCACCGAGCCGCCAGGCGAGTCGACACGCAAGATGATGGCCTTGATGTCCTTGTCGGCCGTGGCTTGACGGATGGCGCGCGCCATGTCGTCACCGGCGATCACGGTGTTGTTGTCGAAGGGCCCGGAATTCGTGGAGCCTTCGACGATTTCACCCGCCGCTTGCACCAGCGCGATATGCGGGCCGGAGCCATAGGCGGAGGGGTTCTTGCTGCCGAGGAACTGCGCCAGGGTGATCGACTGCGCGCCATCGCCGGCCTTGTTCATCGCAGCGCCCAATGCGTCATCGTCAAAACCGACCTGATCGATCAGCTTCTTGGCTTTGGCGTCTTCGGTGAATTGCGGGCTTGCATCGAGCGCCGCCGTCATCGCTTGGGCGCTGATCTTGCGGTCCTTGGCGGCTTCACCCACGGCGGCTTCATAGGTGGACTTCATCAGCTCTTGCAGCTGCTCGCGGTCCTCCTTGGTCATGCCGGTTTCCATGAACATATCGGCCGCGCTCTTGTATTCGGCGCGCTTGGCGATTTGCGGCTCGGCCTTGATCTTGTCCAGGAGGCCGCGAATGAAGACCTCACCGCCGCCCACGCCAGAGGCTGAGAACACCGATTTGGGCTGCATCCAGATCTGATCGGCACCAGCCGCGGCGACGTAATCGCCGAGCCCGGCACCGTCAAAGCCCTGAGCATGAACGATGACGAATTTTCCCGCGGCGCGGAAGCGCTTGAAGGCAGCATTGATCTCTTCGGCTTCTGCGACCGAGAGACTGCCCGAACCCACCCGGACGAAGACACCTTTGACGCGGGAGTCACGCTCGGCGGCATCCAGGCCCAGAACCACATCCATGACGGTCAGCGGCCGCGAGCCGAAGCTGAACTTGTTAGGGTTGGAATCCTCGACGCTCTTGCGCAGATCGATGCCCAAAACCATGTTGCCAGGCAGCTTGTCTCCCCGCGCCATGGCGATCACGGCTACGACAATCAGCAAGAGCACGATGGCGAGCCCGAATTTCAGGATGCCGTTCAAGGTCCCGGCAACAATCGAACCGGCCCAGCGCAAAAAAGCGACCATGGATTCTGTCCTTCAGCTTGAGCGGCCCCGCTCGGCCACCCCATCCCCGCGATAAGAACCAAATATAGTAACGATTTCGCCTTTGCGGCAGGTCTCCATGACCGGCAAAGCAGGAAAATTGCAGGTGGTCAGCCGGTTTTTCGTTAGGACAGGCGTGAAATGGTCCGGACGGGCCGCCCAGCAGCGGTTTTGAGCAATATAATTGTTATAGCGATGATGGCTGAGGAGGGTGCCGGACCGTCCCAATCAAGCGCAGCGTGAGGCGGTTACAGCTTCTTACACGTCTAAATGCTATGCGGAGATCGCTTCGCCCAGAGACTTAGCCTCTGTCACTTTGGCATTTCCCTGCCGCCAGAGCGCATCGTAACCTGCGCGGCCTTTTCACCATCTGCTTTGCGCCCGTCTCATGGAAAACACGTCCGATCCCAACACCGTCTTCCAGCAGGCGATGCAGCTGCACAACAGCGGCGCCGTCGCGCAAGCGGCGGAGCTTTACCACCGGCTATGGCAGCAGATTCCCAATGATGCGGCCTTGTTGTTCCGCTTCGGAACCGCCCTGGCCCAGCTCGGCCACACGGAGGATGCCGTCAAACTGCTGCAGCATTGCCTGCAACTGACACCCAACAATAGCGAAGCATGGGCCAATCTTGGCGTCAGCCTGCATCGCTTGGGACGGCAGCAGGAAGCCTTGGCGGCTTGCGACCGTGCTCTGGCTCTGGAGCCGGCTTTCGCCAATGCCCATCACAATCGTGGTTTGGCGTTAAACGCCCTGGGACGGAGGGAAGAAGCCCTGACGGCGTTCGAACGGGCAACCGCTCAGGCGCCGGATTTTGTCGAAGCCTGGCAAAGCCGCGCGCAACTGCTGCAAGCCTTACAACGCAACGGCCCGGCCCTGGCCTGTTATGATCGGCTGATTGCGCTGCAACCCAACGCCGTCATCGCCTACAATGAGCGCGGTTGCCTGCTTATCCGTCTGGGCCAGAATGCAGAGGCCCTCGCTGCGCTCGACAAAGCCCTTGCGCTGGAACCGTCTTTCGTCAACGCCATCCTCAATCGCGCCGATCTTTTGCAGCGTCTAAACCGCAGCACCGAGGCAATTACCGATTACGACCGGGCCATCTCACTGCTCCATGAAAACGCCAACAGCGCAATCAGCTTGGCCGAAATTTACAACAACCGTGGTGCCCTCCAGATGGAACTTGGCCGCTTTGCAGAGGCCCTGGCGGACTTTTCCCAGGTTGTCGCCCTCAATCCCAGCCATGTGGTGGCTCACAGTAATCGCGGCAATGCGCAGCTCGAACTCGGTCAAGCAGAATTGGCACTCGCCGATTACGATCGTGCCCTCGCCTTGCAGCCCCGTTCCGAATTCGCCCACTACAATCGCGGCAACGCCTTGCGCAGCCTTGGCCGGATCGAGGCGGCGCTGGCGAGCTACAGCAAGGCTATTGCCCTGAATCCAAACAATGCCAGGGCGCGCAACAACCGCGCAAACCTTTATGAATCGCTGAAACGTTACGATGACGCGATGGCTGATTACGATGCCGCCATCGCAGCCGATCCCAATCTGTACGAAGCCTATAACAGCCGCGGGTTCTGCCAGCTCTCCCAGCTCCAGCTCGATGCCGCCTTTGCCGATTTCGAACGCGCCATCGCAGCCAATCCGGCGGCCTATGAGGCTTATAACAACAGGGGTGTTTGCCGCCATACGCGTCTCGAACTGGACAAAGCCGCCGCCGATTTCGAAACGGCCCTTGCGATCTGCCCCGACTACGCCGAAGCGCAATGGAACCGGGCGCTGCTGCTGCTCTTGCGCGGCGATTACGAGCAAGGCTGGCCGCTCTATGAGACGCGCTGGCGCTCTTCTTTCGGACGAGAAGCGGCGCGGAATTACCCGCAGCCGCGCTGGAGCGGTGCGGAAGAGCTACGAGGCAAGACTCTCTTGATCTGGGCGGAACAAGGTTTTGGCGATGTGGTGCAGTTCAGCCGCTACCTGACGCTGCTCGACGGCCTCGGCGCCAAGATCGTTTTCGAGGTGCCCCCGGCCTTGCTGCCGTTGATGGCGGGACTGAACAGTGCAGCACAATTGACCAAGGGCGGCGAAGCCTTGCCCGATTTCGATTATCATTGCCCGGTGATGAGCCTGCCGCTGGCCTGCCGCGCCATTCAACCCTTGGACGAAATCCCGGCAACAGTGCCCTATCTGCAGGTGCCGCCGCAAATACGTCAGAACTGGGAGGACAAGCTCGGCCGCAAACAGCGGCCCCGCATCGGGCTGGCGTGGTCGGGCCGCCCGACACACCGTAACGATGGCAGGCGCAGCATTTCACTGGCCCGCTTCGAGAAACTGCTAGAGCTGCCGTACGAATTTCATGTGCTGCAAAACGAAATCCGCGAGCGCGATCTTGACGCCTTGGCCGCCTCCCCCCTTCTGCGCCACGAAGGCGAGATTGAGGATTTCGCCGCCACGGCGGGACTGATCGAGGCAATGGATCTTGTCATTTCGGTCGACACCTCCATCGCTCATGTCGCAGGTGCCATCGGCAAGCCGGTGTGGATCCTGCTGCCCTATGCTCCCGACTGGCGCTGGCAGCTACAGCGTTCCGATAGCCCCTGGTATCCCAGTGCGGTCCTGTTGCGGCAACCGGCCTTCGATGATTGGGAGAGCGTTCTCTCCGAGATCACGGCGCGGCTGCAAAATTGGAGTGGTGAATAGGCCCCCATTCCTCTTGGAGCGTATTTGTACGGATTCGTCCGCGAAGCCGCATCAGGGTCGCGCACGCAAGAGGAGAGCTTATCGACTATTTTACCGTCCCGGCTCTATTCTGATCAGTGGTTGCAAGCTGTAGGATACCGTTGTGAATGAGCCACCCTATCTGATCGGCCTGTTCTGCGATCAAGGCATGATCGGATCCGCCTATCTCGGTATGCTTCAAGTCGGCCTGATGACCGGCTGCCAGATTTGGGATTGCGTCCTTCTCACCCAATCCTTCGATGTTGCCGCGCCCGACATTCCGGCACAGGTCCGGCTGCTGCATGCGCGTGCGCCGCTGCGCGGCGTGATCCTGCCGGAACCGATGTCCGCCATGCACGAACTCATCAATACGCTGGCTGAGATGCAATTGCCGACCGTGCGTATCACTCCGCCTTGTGAGGTTCCAGGCGCCTACGACATTTGCGTCGACAATCGCCGCGCCGCCCGCGACTTGACCGATTATCTGATCGGTCTCGGCCACAAACGCATCGCCTTCATCAAAGGACCTGCGGACCACAGCGATGCCAACGAACGCTTCGAGGTCTTTTGCCAAGCGCTGACAGAGGCCGACATTGCTGCGGCCGATGAATGGTGCGTGCAAGCCGACAGCTTCGAATACAACTCCGGACTGACTGCTGCCGCGCAGCTCCTTTCGGCCGCAACGCTGCCTACAGCGGTGTTCGCCTGTAACGACGAATTGGCGGCCGCGGCGATCGCAGTTGCCAATGCGAAAGGCCTCGCTGTTCCGGACGATCTGTCGGTGGCCGGCTTTGACGATGCCCCGGTGGCCAAGTTTGTGCGGCCGCAGCTCACCACTTGCCGACAAGACATGAAGACTATCGGCTATCTGGCGGTGGAATTCATCATGAACCCGGAGGTCTCTGCGGACCTCTCCACCCATCACCAGCCGCATAAACTGGTCATTCGCGATTCCACCGCGCCGCCAAAGACTCCCTAGTCTCTCGCGCGGAATCGACCTTCGACGGCCTACTCTTCCCGCTTGCACACCGCTTCCAGGGTGCCGAGGCGATCGACTTCCACCCGCACCACATCACCCTCTTTCAGATAGCGCGGCGGTTTGAAACCCATGCCGACGCCGCCAGGTGTGCCGGTGAAGATGAGATCGCCAGGTTCCAGCGTCATCACTTGAGAGACGTGTTCGATCTGCTCCCAGACATTGAAGACGAAATTGCTTGTATCGGAATCCTGGCGCAACTCGCCATTGACGAAAGAGCGGACACCGAGGCCGTGGGGATCGCAGATTTCATCCGCGGTGGTGATCCAGGGACCGAAGGGCGCGTGGGTATCAAAGGATTTTCCCAGCAGCCACTGGCTGGTCGCCATCTGCCAATCGCGGGCGCTGACGTCATTGCCAGCACAATAGCCGAAGATATGGGCGGGAGCGTCTTCTTTGCGGATGTAGCGGCCGCCCTTGCCGATCACCACCACCAGCTCCGCTTCGTAATCGATCTCTGCCGCAACCTTGGGCAGCAGGATGGGGTCGTAGGGGCCGTTGGCCGCGGTTGGCTGTTTGCAGAACCAGATTTGACGCTCCGGCATCTTGCCGCCGGTCTCGCGCACGTGGTCGGCGTAATTGAGGCCGATAGCGAGAATTTTTCCAGGCCGCGGGATTGGCGGCAGCAGAATTGCCTCTTTCAATGGCACCGGCTTGGCCTTGACGTTACGGACTTCTGATTCCCATTCCGGCCAGCGAATTATCAGATCAATCATGGCGTTAAAGCGGAACGGCAAGGGGAATATTTGATCGCCTTCGACGCGGCCGATCGCCGCTTGTCCACCGGTGGCAAAGGTAACCAGCTTCATTATTGTCAGACCTTTCAAACCGTCGCCTTGATGCGCATATAAGAACAGGGTTAGACGACTACTAGATTACGGTAGTCCAGCAGAATTCCACTTCCGTTCTTCCCGTGTTTCCCGTTCGGAGCAAACAATGAACCCCCTCAAAGAACTTGAAAAATTCGGACAAGCCCCGTGGCTCGACAATCTCGGACGCGGCCTGGTGCGCAGCGGCGAACTCGCCCGGCTGGTGCAGGAGGAAGGCATCAAGGGGGTGACCTCCAACCCGGCGATTTTCGAAAAGTCGATGGGCCATTCCAACGAGTATGACGACGAAATCCGTTCGCTGCTCGCGGAAGGCAAGGCCGAGATCGGCCTGATCTTCAACACTCTTGCCATCGCCGACATCAAGGCCGCCTGCGATGTCTTGAAGAGCGTCTACGAAACGACGAAGAAGGGCGACGGCTTCGTCAGCATGGAATGCAATCCCTATCTCGCCAACGACACCGAAGCGACGCTGGTCGAAGCGCGCCATCTCTGGAAAGAGATCGACCGCAAGAACGCGATGATCAAAGTGCCGGCGACGCATGCGGGCATTCCGGCGATCCGCCAGCTCCTCTCGGAAGGCATCAACATCAACGTCACCCTGCTGTTCGCGCAGGACATGTACCGCCAGGTGGCGGAAGCCTATATCGCCGGGCTCGAAGGCCTGCCGAAGGATTACGACCTCTCGACGGTATCGAGCGTGGCAAGCTTCTTCGTCAGCCGCATCGACGCCAAGATTGACGCTCTTCTGGACAAGAAGGCCAAGGAAGCCACGGGCGAAGAAAAGGCCCGCATCGAGGCCTTGCGCGGCAAGACCGCTATTGCCAATGCCAAGCTCGCTTATGTCGCTTACGAAGAAATCTTCTCCGGCCCGCGCTGGGAAGCGCTCGCCAAGCGCGGCGCCCGGGCGCAGCGCCTGCTTTGGGCCTCCACCGGCGTGAAGAACCCAGCATATCCCGACACGCTCTATGTCGACACCCTGATCGGCGATAACACGGTCAACACCATGCCGCCGGCCACCGTCACCGCCTTCCGCGATCACGGCGGGCCGAGCGCCGGCGCCATCAAATCCGATGTCGCTGGCGCCAAGGCGGTTCTGGCCGCCCTGCCCGGCCTGGGTATCAATCTCGACGCCATCACCACCACGCTGGTGGAAGAAGGCGTCGATCTCTTCGCCGTCGCCGCCGATCAGCTCTTCGGCGCCATCGCCGGCAAGTGCGATGAAATCACCGGCAAGAAGCTGCGCATCTCCTACGACCTCGGCAGCAATGGCGAAGCCGTCACCGCGGCGCAGAAGGCCTGGACCAAGGCCGGCACCATCCGCAAGCTGTGGGCCAAGGACGCTTCGGTGTGGAGCAACGCCGACGAAGCCAGCTGGCTCGGCTGGCTCGATGCTCCGACCAAGGCGAAAGCCAATCTCTCCACGCTTGAAGCCTTCGCTGCCAAGGTGAAAGGCGGCAAGTGGAGCGATGTCGTGCTGCTCGGCATGGGCGGCTCCAGCCTCGGCGCCGAAGTGCTGCGGGAAGTGCTGGTCAAAGGCGCGAAGTTCCACATCCTCGACTCCACCGATCCCGATGAAGTGCGTTCGCTGGATGGGAAGATCGCGATTGCCACCACGCTGTTCATCGTGGCCTCGAAGTCGGGCTCGACCCTCGAGCCCAACCTCTTCAAGGACTACTATTTCGACCGCGTGGCGCAGGCGATCGGCAAGGACAAGGCCGGCAGCCATTTCGTCGCCATTACTGATCCGGGCTCGTCGCTGGAAAAGGACGCCAAGGCCGAAGGCTTTGCCGACATTTTCCCGGGCGAGAAGTCGATCGGCGGGCGCTATTCGGTGCTCTCCAATTTCGGCCTGGTCGCGGCTGCCGCGATGGGCGCCGACATGAAGAGCTTCGTCGCCGAGGCGCTGGCCGCCGAAGCGGCTTGCGGTCCGCTCTCCCCGCCCGCGACCAACCCCGGTGCCCAGCTCGGCATCGCGCTTGGCACGCTGGCGGCACGCGGCCGTGACAAGATCACGATCTTTGCCTCCAAGGGCGTTGCCAGCTTCGGCGCCTGGCTGGAGCAGCTGGTGGCGGAATCCACCGGCAAGCACGGCAAGGGCATCATTCCGATCGACGGCGAACCAGTGGGCTCGGCCTCCAGCTACAGCAAGGATCGCGTCTTCGTCGTCTTCAAGATCAAAGGCGAAGATGCCCATGACACCCTGGTGAGCGCGCTGAAGCCGCTCGGCCACCCGGTGATCGAGATTGAGGTTGACGGGGCTTATCAACTCGCGCGCCTATTCTATGTCTGCGAAATCGCCACCGCGGTTGCCGGGTCGGTGATCGGCATTAATCCCTTCGACCAGCCGGATGTGGAAGCCGCCAAGATCAAGGCCCGTGCGCTGATGGACGCGGGCGGCGCCAAGGAAACCGAAAAGCCGGTCTTCGCCCGCAACGGCATTTCGGTCTATGCCGATCCGGCCAATGCCAAGGCGCTTGCGGGTGCTGAGACGCTGGAAGACTGCCTGGCGGCGCATTTCAAGCGCGTGGGCGCGGGTGACTACATCGCTCTCGTCGGCTTCATCGAGCGCAATGCGGCCCACACGGCCGATTTCGACGCGATGCGGGCGGCTCTGCGGGACAAGTTCGGCGCCGGCGTCTGCCTCGGCTTCGGACCACGTTTCCTGCACTCCACCGGTCAAGCCTATAAAGGTGGACCTGCCACGGGTGTGTTCTTGCAAGTTACCTGCAAACATGCACACGATGTCGCAGTTCCCGGCCGGGGCTATGCCTTCGGAGCGGTTGTCGATGCCCAAGCGGCCGGCGATCTTGCCGTTCTGACGGAACGCGGCCGCCGGGCCATTCGTATCCATCTCGACAACGTCGACGAGGGTCTTGCTGCTCTCCGGCGCGCCGTCGAGGCAGCAGTGAAATAAGGAGCTAGCATGCAACTCGCGATCATCGGACTGGGCCGGATGGGTGCCAATATCGCCCGGAGGCTCATGCGAGATGATCACGAGATTGTCGCTTATGACGTCAGTGCCGACGCCGTAGCGACGCTGGCACGCGAAGGGGCGAAGCCCGCAAGCTCTCTGAAGGAGCTGGTGGAGAAGCTGAGCCCCCCGCGGGCCGTCTGGGTGATGCTCCCGGCCGGTAAGATCACCGGCGAATGCATTGCCGAATTGGCTACGCTCTTGTCGCCCGGCGACACCGTGATCGATGGCGGCAACACCTACTACAAAGACGACATCCGTCGCGCCGCCGCGCTGAAGACCAAATCCATCTCTTATGTCGATGTCGGCACCTCGGGCGGGGTCTGGGGCCTCGACCGCGGCTATTGCATGATGATCGGCGGCGACAAGCCCGTGGTTGACCGGCTCGATCCGATTTTCGCCGCCCTCGCCCCGGGCGAAGGCGAGATCCTCAAGACGCCCCATCGCGAAGGCCGCGATGCCCGCGTCGAGAAGGGCTATATGCACACCGGCCCGGCCGGTTCAGGCCACTTCGTCAAGATGGTCCATAACGGCATCGAATACGGCCTGATGCAGGCCTATGCCGAAGGCTTCGAGATCATGCAGGGCCGCAACAATGCCGACCTGCCCGACAGCGAACGCTTCGATATCAATCTGACCGATGTCGCCGAAGTCTGGCGCCGCGGCAGCGTGGTGTCGTCCTGGCTGCTCGATCTCACGGCGCAGGCGCTGGCGGAAAAGCCCACTCTCGACAACTACTCCGGCATTGTCGCCGACTCCGGCGAAGGCCGCTGGACCATCGAAGCGGCGATCGAGGAAGCCGTGCCCGCCAATGTGCTTTCTGCCGCCCTCTTCGCCCGTTTCGCCTCGCGCAAGCCTGGCAGCTTCGCCTTGAAACTGCTTTCGGCCATGCGCGCCAAATTCGGCGGCCATGTCGAACCCAAAGCGGGCCAGTAAGTGAGCGCGCCCCGTACCGAAATTTTCGCCGATCCGCATGAAGGCGCCTTGCGCGCTGCTGATTGGATCGCCGGTCTGATCGCCGCCTACAACGGTCCCTTCCGGATGGCGCTGTCGGGCGGCTCGACGCCGCGCTTGCTCTTCGGCGAGCTGTCGCTGCGCCGGATCGATTGGTCGAACGTGGTCTTCTATTGGATCGACGAGCGCTTCGTGCCGCCCGATCATCCCGACAGCAATTACCGCATGGCCCGCGAGACCCTGCTTTCGCATATCGCGGTGAAGCCGGAACAGATCCGCCCCATGCCGACCAGCGGCGATCCTGACGCTGCCGCCAGGACCTATGAAGCGGAACTCAAGAAGGATTACGGCGCGGAGGCACTCGACCTGCGCCGCCCGCTGTTCGATTTTGTGCTGATCGGCCTTGGCAGCGACGGCCATATTTGTTCGCTGCTGCCCGGCTCGCCCGTGCTGGAAGAACGCGTCCGCTGGGTCGCGCCGGTGCCCACCGGACGGCCGGAAGTCCGTCTCACCCTCACCTATCCTTGTGTGGAATCGGCCCGCACTACCGCCTTCCTGGTGACCGGTGCCGACAAGGCCGAAGCCGTGAAACGCGCCAAGAGCGGCGATATTTCGATCCCCGGCGGACGCCTGCGGCCGCAAGGCGACGTTGTGTGGCTTTTGGACCAAGGCGCCGCAAAGCTACTCTGAGCGTTATAGAATCAGAACGTGACCAGAGGGGGTGTCATGCCGGCCCGGATTCTGTCTTACGACATCGGCGGCACGGGCTTGAAAGCCGCCGTGCTTAACAGCAAAGGCGATCTCATCAGCGACCACGTCCGCGTTCTGACGCCCAAGCCTTGCCCGCCGCCGCTGCTGGTGAAAACCCTGAAAGAACTCGCGGCTCCCCTGAAAGGCTATGACCGGGTGGCGGTCGGCTTTCCTGGCGTGGTGCGCGGGCCGAAAGTGATCACGGCCCCCAATCTCGGCACCGAAGACTATGCCGGTTTCGATCTCGCCGGGCGCTTATCGAAAGCGCTGGGCAAACCCACCCGCATCATCAACGACGCCGACATGCAAGGCTTTGCCGTAGTCAAAGGCAAGGGCTTGGAAATGGTGGTGACGCTGGGCACCGGTTTCGGCTCCGCTCTGTTCCGCGATGGCGAGCTGATGCCGCATATGGAAATCGCCCATATGCCGGCGCACAAGGATAAGACCTTCGACGAATTTATCGGCGATAAGGAACGCAAGAAGGTCGGCCAGAAAGAGTGGAACAAGCGAGTGGAGAAGATGCTGCCTTATCTCTTCACGCTGCTCAATTACGACCGGCTTTACATCAGCGGCGGTAATGCCAAACACCTGACTATCGCTCTGCCCCGCAATGCCCGCGTGGTACCCAATCTCTCCGGCATCAAAGGCGGCGCAGGATTGTGGCGGCAAAAGGTGTGGAAATAAGACGCGCGCGCCATCACCTCATCAATGCCCGTGAGCCTGGCAAATACCCATAACACTGATAAGCTGCAGAAAACTCTGGGGGGAGTACGATGGGGAGCAGGTTTTTCTACAGGCTCGCGGCAGCGCTTGCCTGCATGCTGTGGAGTGGCCATCTGGCTGCGCAAGAAACGAGCGATCTTCCATCCGTCACAAGTCTCAAGTGCATCATAAACTGCAAAAACACGACAGAACCCAAAGCGCTCGACAAACACACCGCAGATTATCCAGGATTTCCGCCTTCCGACTACCCCATGGAAGGCACGGTGATATTACAGGCAACTGTCACCAAGGAAGGCCAACTTAAAGATCAGGAAGTCATTCGCGTTATCGGCCCCCAAATTTTTGCCGACAAGGCCTTAGAGGCGACAAAAGAATGGCGCTATGAGCCTGCTACACGGAACGGTGTGCCGGTGGATCGCCCCTACTGGGTAGTACACCTCCAATTTAGATTCGAACCAGCCAGCACCGGGGCTAGCGATAGTGTCTTTCGCATTTCCCGCGAAGCAACTGCGCTTTCCAATGAGGGAAAACACGCCGAGGCGATCGCACTTCTTGTGCCAGTTCTGTCGAAGCCAAAGCTAAACTTCTACGAACGGGAGACGGTATCCTTACAGCTGGCACTTAGTTACCTCCATCAAGGCGATGTGTTGACAGCACGCGAATACCTCGACGAAATGGCGCTGATTGGAGATACCTTTCTCTCCAAGGAAATGCGCCAGACATTCTGGCGCTTGACGATCGTTGCGAATATCAGAACAGGGCAGCTTCTTGAGGCTGAGGACGCATTCGGAAAATTAGCATCCTTACAGACGATCGCCTCTGATGATCCTCTGAATAAGGCGATGCAGTCCGTCACCGAAAGAATAAAGACCGACAAGCTTCTGAAATCGATGGGACGAATCACAAAGGGCCCTATTGCGCCGATATGGCAACACAGCCTAATGCGGCACGACATTGCCATTGCGAACGTCCATGGCAAGCTCGACCACTTGATCATGATATGCGGCGAGCACGCGATCGCGACGCCATATAGCGAAAAAGCAGAATGGCACATTCCCAGAAGCTGGAACACCTGCAAATTGTCTGCCTTCGGCGATCCTGGCACCACATTCACGCTGCTAGAGACCGACGATTAGCGTGCTGATGCCACATCTGCCCCCAAGGACGGCCGCGCGTTTACCACAAGTGCATTAAGCTTACGGACTTGTCGCGCCAAAATGCCATTCGCAATGCCTATGGCCGTTGCTATTATGAGTACCGATTTGGGGTTCTCGATGACACAGCAAGACTTCGTGGCCGATATTGTGGCCCGGGATGAGATGCTGAACGAATGGCGGCTGGTGCTTGTGGAAGAAGGACCGTGGGACGACACCACGCGCGAGCTGCTGCGCCTGCAGGACCGGCTTTATAACAGCCTGGATGCCATCCTCGATGGGGAACTGGCGGCGAAGTATCCCGAAACCAAGCACGCGCGCATTGTGATCCAGGTCGACTGCTTCGGCGTTCCGGAAAAGGAAGTGTCGGCGTTCTTCGGCCGCTTCAGCGAAGGCGTGCTTCGGATCGGCGATTACAAGGAAGCCTGCGAGCAGACCGACTATGCCTGCGGCATCGGTTTCGCGATCAATTTCGGCTGCCTGCACTGAGCGGGAACGGCTGCTTATGCCCGCGAGTTCAGCGCGCCCCCTGCGCTGGTGTGGCGGCGGGAAATGCCCTGGCGCCAGCCAAATCAAAAAAGCTGCCGCAACGGCAATGGTTTCAGCCGATTGTGCCGCGGCGAGCGCGCCAAAGAATAGCGCGGACGGCCACCAGACTGCGCGCGCCTTCAAGCCCATGAAAACGACATTGGCGGATCGCGATGCGGTCGTAAAGCACGCAACTCTTGATCTTTGACCGCAAATACACGATATAACCTGTAGTATTAATCCGGATTTGCGCGATGCTTTCCCAAAAGGCCCGCTATGCTCTGCGGGCGCTCTTCGTCCTTGGCGAACACAATAGCGCCGAGCCCATCATGATCGCCGACATCGCCGAGCGGGCCGATGTACCGCGCAAATTCCTGGAACAGATCCTTCTGGAAATGAAACGGCGCGGCATCGTGCATTCGATGCGCGGCAAGTTCGGCGGCTATACGCTGGGCCGCAAACCGGAAGACATCTCCTTTGCCGAAGTCATCCGCGTGATCGATGGGCCCTTGGCGCTGAGCCCCTGCGCGTCCCGCACCGCGTATCGCAAATGCGACGACTGCGATGACGAGACCACCTGTGCCATCCGCAAGGTGCTGCTCAACGTGCGCGATGCTACAGCGGACATTCTTGAGACCCACACCCTCGCCCATGCGCTGGCCGACCGCAAAGCCGGTGCCAAGCGCCGCCGCCGCGCGGAATAATCGCTTTCATTTCTGATTGTGGTTTTGAGAACACGCCCCGGCATAACGCCGGTTAGGCGCGAATTCGGCTGTAAACCCTGCTGATTAAACAGAAAATGGGACGGTAAGCCCGACATTCACACGAATTCTCGTGTAAATCTACCTGTATCAGCTTGTCTGTAAACTCGATTGACTAGGTAGAGTATGTAGATAAGCTTGGTGTCACTGGATCAAACGCCAGCCGGGGGCCCGGTTGTTCTCAAGGGGATCATGATGACATCAGCGAAGAGCTTCTCCGCTGTCCTGCTAACAAGCGTATCGCTGCTGGCGCTTTGCGGGCCGGCACTGGCAGCCAAACCGGCCAGCAATGCGACTTCCGCACCGGCGCCGGCAGCCTCGCCTTCGGACGACCGCATCAAGTCCCTGGAAGACCAGGTGCAAGGCCTGCAGGACCAGATCATCGATCTCAAGCGTTCCACCGGCGACCAGTACAGCGACATCACCAACCAGCAGAACGCATTGGTGAAGGTGACCCTGAACAACGGACGGCCGACCTTCACCTCTGCCGATGGCCAATTCAGCGCTGCCATCCGCGCCTTGGTGCAATTCGACTGGGCCTACTATTCGCAAGGCGCCGGTGCCAAGAGCCTGCCGGCGGCTTATGGCCCCGACCTCTCCAGCGGCTCCAATTTCCGTCGCGTTTATCTCGGCCTGCAAGGCAAGCTGTTGGGCGACTGGTCTTATAACCTGAACTTCGATTTCGGCGGCTCCAACGGCACCGAAACGCCGGGTCATATCCAATCGGTCTATCTGCAATATGATGGCTTGGCGCCCTGGGCCTTCCGCGTCGGTGCGTATCCGCCGCCGACCAATATCGAAGACGGCACTTCTTCGCCCGACACCATTTTCCTGGAGCGCAACTCCCCTTCCAATCTGCAGCGCGGCCTTGCCGGTGGTGACGGACGCGATGCCCTGACGGTGCTCTACGCCGGCGAGAAGGTTTTCGGCGCGCTCTCTTATACCGGCGGCAAGGTGCAGGATTCGGCGGTGTTCGATGAACAACAAGCCGTCGTGGGCCGTCTCTCCTATCTCGCCTATTCCGATCTCGACACACACCTGCTTGTGGGCGTGAACGGCACGCATATCTTCAAGCTGCCTGATGCGGTGCCTGCCGGAACGGCCGTGCTGGGCACCACACCGGGTGCCACAGCGCTGTCGTCAATCTCGCTGGCCGATCCGCCGGAACTGACCGTCGACTCCAACGGCATCCGCTTGACCTCAACCGGGTCGCTGCCCGCCAATCATCTGACGCAATGGGGCGTGGAAGCGGCCGGCAATATCAGCAGCCTCTATGCGCAGGCGGGCTATTACAGCTTCGGAGTCGATCGCGCGGCCGTCGCTTACAAGACTTATTCCAGCGCCACCGCGTCAGCGACCACCATCGCACAGCCCAGCAATAACACGTTCAGCGGCTGGTATGTGCAAGCCGCCTGGACGCTGACGGGTGAAGAACGGACGTATAATGCCGCCAACGGCGCCTTCTCGCCACCCAAGCCGACGACCTCTGTGGGCCATGGCGGTTGGGGCGCCTGGGAATTGGCGGCGCGGTTCTCCGATCTCAATCTCAACAGCCACGCGCAAGATTCTGCGGCGCTCATCACCAACTGGACCGGATCTGCCACACAGACTTATACTTTCTATAATACGGTCCGCGGCGGCGATCAGCGGATCTTCACGGCGGGCTTGAACTGGTATGCGAGTACCGCCATCCGCTTTGCGCTGGATTACCAGTGGATTGACGTCAACCGTTTGCAAGCACCGAGCACCGTAACCGTTTCCTCCGGCTTACCCGTTTTGCCCTCCGCCAATGGCGGACAATCGCTGCAGACCATCGCTTTCCGTGCCCAGTTTTCGATCTGACGGCTGTCTTTCAGGAGACATAGTATGAAGAAACTTGCATTAGCCCTACTCACGGCCGCCGCGACAATGGCCGCGGCACCCGCCGCAAATGTCACGCTGCTCAATGTCAGTTACGATCCGACGCGCGAGCTTTACAAGGACGTCAACGCCGCCTTTGCCGCGCAATGGAAAGCCAAGACCGGCGATACCGTCACCATCAAACAGAGCCACGGCGGTTCCGGCGCCCAAGCGCGCGCGGTGATCGACGGACTCGATGCCGATGTGGTGACCCTGGCGCTCGCTTATGACATCGACGCCATCGCCACCAAGGCGAAGCTGTTGCCGCCGAACTGGCAGGCACGGCTGAAGGAAAACTCCACGCCTTACACTTCGACCATCGTGTTCCTGGTGCGCAAAGGCAATCCTTGGAAGATCAAGGATTGGAACGATCTGGTGAAACCGGGCATCCAGGTGATTACACCCAATCCGAAGACCTCGGGCGGCGCGCGCTGGGCTTATCTCGCGGCTTGGACCTATGCCTTGAAGCAACAAGGCGGCAATCCGGAAAAGGCCAAGGAATTCGTCCGCCAGCTTTATAAGCATGTGCCGGTGCTCGATACCGGGGCGCGCGGCTCGACCACGACCTTCGTTCAGCGTGGCATCGGCGACGTGCTGCTTGATTGGGAAAACGAAGCCCAACTGGCGCTGAAGGAATACGGACCGGACAAGTTCGAAGTGGTCTATCCCAAGGTCTCGATCTTGGCCGAACCGCCCGTCGCCGTGGTGGACAAGAACGTCGACCGCCACAAGACCCGCGCCGTCGCCGAGGCTTATCTGCAATTCCTCTACACCAAGCAGGCGCAGGAAATCGAAGCCAAGAACTTCTACCGTCCGCGCGATCCGGAAGTCGCCAAGGCTTATGCCAAGAACTTCCCGGCCATCACGCTCTACACCATCGATGACGTGTTCGGCGGCTGGACCAAGGCGCAAGCTGCGCACTTTGCCGACGGTGGCGTCTTCGACCAGATCTATAAGCCGGGCCAATGAGCGCGATCGGTTTCACACGCTGGCGTAATCCGAGCGCCTTGCCCGGCTTTGGGCTGTCGCTCGGGTTCACGCTGTTCTACCTCTCGGCGATCGTGCTGATCCCGATTGCGGCCCTTATCATCCGGCCGTGGGAAAACGGGATCAGCGGATTTTGGCACACCATCACCGATCCGCGCGTGCTGGCGGCGTTGCGGCTTTCCTTCGGCGGCGCAGCCCTGGCGGCGTTTTTTAATGCCATCACGGGACCGATCGTTGCCTGGGTGCTGGTGCGCTATAACTTTCCGGGAAAAGGGCTGCTCGATGCCTTGATCGACCTGCCCTTCGCCTTGCCGACGGCGGTGGCGGGCATTGCCTTGTCGACGCTCTATTCGACCCAAGGCTGGCTGGGCGAACCACTCGCTCATTTGGGTATCCGCGTTGCCTATACGCCGCTGGGCGTACTTGTGGCGCTGACCTTCATCGGCTTGCCTTTTGTGGTACGGACGATCCAGCCGGTGCTGACCGATCTCAGCCGCGATCCCGAAGAAGCCGCCGCCACACTTGGCGCCTCTAGGTTTCAAACCCTGACCCGCGTGGTCTTGCCGAGCTTGATGCCGGCCCTACTCACCGGCACCACCCTCGCCTTCGCGCGCGCGGTGGGCGAATACGGCTCGGTGATCTTCATTGCGGGCAATATCCCGGCGCTATCCGAAATCGCACCATTGCTGATCGTGATGAAGCTCGAACAATATGACTTTGCCGGTGCGGCGGCGATCGGCGTGACCATGCTGTTCGCTTCCTTCCTGGTGATCCTGGCGTTGAATCTCCTGCAAAACTGGTTCGGGGGCCGGCGATGAAAAGACGGTATCCCACCCAGGACCATGTTTTCCTGCGCCTGCTGTTCACAGTGATTGCTGTGGCGGTGATCGGCATCTTCCTGGTGCTGCCGCTGGCGACGGTGTTCGCTGAAGCCTTGTCCAAAGGCTGGGCCGCAGCCTTGGAAGCGTTTGACGATCCCGATGCCCTTTCCGCCATCCGTTTGACGCTGCTGACAGCCGCCATAGCGGTGCCGCTCAATGCGGTGTTCGGGATTGCCGCGAGCTGGGCCATCGCCAAGTTCGATTTCAAGGGCAAGCAGTTCCTTACCACGCTGATCGACCTGCCGTTCTCGATTTCGCCGGTGGTGTCAGGCCTGATCTATGTCCTGATCTTCGGGCTGCAGGGCTGGTTCGGCGAAAGCTTGCGCGATGCCAATGTCAAAATCATCTTCGCCCTGCCCGGCATTGTACTGGCGACCATTTTCGTGACCTTCCCTTTTGTGGCGCGCGAGCTGATCCCGCTGATGCAGGACCAAGGCCGTGACGAAGAAGAAGCGGCCACCTCTCTTGGTGCTTCGGGCTTTCAGACCTTCTTGCGCGTGACCCTGCCCAACATCAAATGGGGCCTGCTTTACGGCATCCTGTTGTGCAACGCGCGCGCCATGGGCGAATTCGGTGCGGTGTCGGTGGTGAGCGGTCACATCCGCGGCATGACCAACACCATGCCGCTGCATGTCGAAGTGCTCTACAACGACTATCAATATGTCGGCGCTTTCGCCGTGGCTTCGCTGCTGGCGCTGCTCGCCATCGTGACCCTGATTTTCAAATCCCTGCTGGAGTGGCGTTTCGCGGACGAGATCGCCGCCACCCACCGGCATTGATGGAGTGATGCCATGAGTTTGGTAGTTGATGCCGTTGCCAAGCAGTTCGACCGGTTTCCGGCCCTGAACGGGGTCAGCTTCACGGCGCCGCAAGGGGCTTTCGTGGCGCTGCTCGGCCCTTCCGGCTCGGGCAAGACGACCTTGTTGCGGATTCTGGGCGGGCTCGAATTTCCCGACAATGGCGCGGTGCGCTTTGCCGATCTCAACTGGTTGGATGTGCCGGCCCGCCAACGCCGTGCCGGTTTCGTCTTCCAGCAATATGCGCTGTTCAAGCATATGACGGTGGAGAAGAACATCGCTTTCGGGCTGGAAGTCCGCCCGCGCCGCGAACGTCCTTCAAAAGCCGAAATCGCCCGCCGGGTAGAAGAACTCTTGGCGCTGGTGCAGCTTGAAGGCCTCGGCAAACGCTATCCCAATCAGCTTTCGGGCGGGCAGCGCCAGCGCGTCGCCCTTGCCCGGGCGCTTGCCATCGAACCGCGCATGCTGCTGCTAGACGAGCCCTTCGGTGCGCTGGATGCCAAAGTGCGCAAGGAATTGCGCGTCTGGCTGCGCGCCTTGCATGAGAAAATGGGCATCACCACGATCTTCGTCACGCACGACCAGGAAGAAGCCTTCGCGCTGGCCGATCTGGTGGCGGTGATGAATGCAGGCCGTATCGAGCAATATGGTACGCCCGCCGATGTCCGCCGCGCCCCGAAGACCCCATTCGTGGCAGAGTTCCTGGAATCGGCGCCGCATCAACATCATGGAGTGACGCCGCGCAACGCACCCAATCAGTCCATCTGAGTGTCCTGTCCGCGCGTAATTCCATAATGGGTGTGAACCTGGGCAAGTCCGGTAAGTATATGATCGACTTCGGTTTCGCTAACTTCAGCTGCGCCGGGACACACCAGACGCATAGCCCGCAAATGCACGCTGACGGGCGCCAAGTCTTCAATGTGTTTGTCGATCATCCCGCTCGCCAGATCGCAAAAACGTTTGACCACCGTATCAAGCCGATCAAAACCGTAGGTGCCAGACAGCGTCAATAGCTGATCAGCCCGGCGCAGCATGGCATCCAGACTTTCCGCCGTGATCTTCCGCCCGCCCGCCGCCAGAATGGCTTCAAGCGCCGCGATTTCTCCGGGTATCGCCCCCACAAATTCTTCGCGCAAAGTTTCGACATTTTCCGTCGCCGCTTGCAGCGCTTGTTCTCGCGCAATGCCGCCAGGCTTTCGCAGCAGCTTCCCAAGACGATTGGGCACGGGCGTTATTTTGCAGTGGGATGCCATTAGAGAGCGGTCTCCGGACGAGGCGACGGAAAATCGATCGAAGGGGAATCTGTCACGCGGCGGCTTTGGCCTGGCAATGATGAGCCGGAACGGAAACGCCGGCACGGACCGGCATAATGATCGGCATCGATGAAGGGCCGCCTCAACTTCGCCGACCACAAGATGTGATCGAACAATGTGATTGGGGCAACAGGTTTGCGAACCACGCTATTGGCCCCGGCATCGCGCGCGTAGGTGACCCACGAGTACTGGGTATATCCCGTGAGAACCACGATCGAGATGAAGCGCAGATTGCTGTTCCTATGCCGGCGTACCCATCTCATCAGGGCCGCCAATTTGACGTCGGGCAACAGGCTTTCCGTGACGAGAAGATGAAAGCGGCCGCTTTCCAACAGCTTCTTTGCTTCCTCGCCGGTCGTAACGACGATCAGTTCGAAAACGCCGAAGCCCCTCAGGATCTGCCCGACAATGCCTGCCGAATAGCGGTCGGGTTCGATCACCAGCGCCGATATCCCGGAAAAGTTGAAGCTCTCTTCCACGCCGAAGGGCCTGTTTTGGTTTGGGAAAGAGTTTTGAAGCAAACTGTTTAAGCGTTGGTTTCCCCGCCTTGACACATACACACGTATAACAAGAATGTACCGGTGAAATTGAGTATCTTTCGTGCTTAATAATTTCCGATATTCTTGAAAATCACGGTGTCTTTCAAACTATCGGCCGCTGCTGGGTGTCTACACGCTACGGGCACAACCAAGTGGGGTCGCGGCGGCGGAACGCCGTTTCCGAGTCCGGCTTCCCATTGCAACAGATGAGTCCTGAGCAATCCTTGCATAAGCCTACCCGACGGAAACAATGTGAGACTGCTTTGCTTGTTATGCACTTCTGATGTGCTCTAAAACAAAATTGCGCTTGCCAGAGTCTTCACGACAGCAGCAGACAAAATACAACAGCGCCATCGTAGGCTTCTCGCGATGTGCTATTGAATTTCGCTCAGATCAACGGGAGCCGTAACTTGCGTAACAGAGGCCCTCTCAGCCTTCGCATTCCGCAACCCAAGCATCGCCCTGGCGACAAGCCCGACTTCAGCAACATCCTCATCCCTCCGGCTGGTGCGATGGAGCGTCCCTCCATCGAAAGCAAGGCGCGCGATCTTACCTCCTTCGCTTATGGACTGATCCGAGTCTTGGATGAAGATGGGCGCGCGGTTGGTCCCTGGAATCCGCGGCTTGATCCCGAAGCCCTGAAAAAGGGCCTGCGCTGTATGATGCTGACCCGTGCCTATGACGACCGCATGTATCGCGTACAGCGGCAAGGGAAAATATCATTTTATGTGAAGTCCACTGGGGAAGAAGCCGTCAGTGTGGCGGCAGCGCAGGCGCTGCACGCCGAGGATATGTGCTTCCCAGCCTATCGTCAGCAAGGCTTCCTGATCGCGCGCGCCTACCCATTGATCGACATGATGTGCCAGTGCTTTTCGAACGCCCGCGACCCGATAAAAGGCCGCCAGCTTCCAGTGATGTATTCCTCGAATGCCCATAATTTCTTCACGGTCTCGGGCAATCTGGGTACGCAATTCCCGCAAGCCGTCGGCTGGGCCATGGCTTCAGCCTACAAAAATGATGACCGGATTGCGGTGAGTTTCATCGGCGAAGGCACAACGGCGGAAGGGGATTTTCATCACGCCCTCAATTTCGCCGCGGTCTACCGTGCACCGGTCATTCTCAATGTCGTCAACAATCAATGGGCGATTTCGAGTTTTCAAGGCATCGCCGGCGGCGAGGAAACGACTTTCGCTTCCCGCGCCATTGGCTACGGTCTGCCCGGCTTGCGCGTCGATGGCAACGACTTCCTTGCTGTCTATGCCGCCGAACAATGGGCCGCGGAACGGGCGCGTGCCAATCAGGGCCCGACTCTGGTTGAACTCTACACCTACCGCGCCGAAGGCCATTCCACCAGCGACGATCCAAGCCGGTATCGTCCCTCCGACGAATGGCGGGCTTGGCCGCTCGGCGATCCCATCGAACGGCTAAAGCAGCATATGGTCCAGGCCGGGATATGGTCCGAAGGCCAGCACCAGGCCCTTATCGAAGAGGTTACCACCTTGGTGCGCGAAACGCAGCGCGAAGCGGAAGCCATCGGCACGCTAGCAGGCGGTTCACGGCCCCCGATGAAAACTATGTTCGAAGATGTGTATGCAGAGGTGCCTTGGCATCTCGCCGGGCAGATGAAAGAAGCTGGAGTCTAGCTCATGCCAGCGATGAACATGATCCAGGCCTTGAATTCGGCCCTCGATATCATGCTGGGTGAAGATCCCAATGTGCTGGTTTTTGGCGAGGATGTCGGTTATTTCGGCGGCGTTTTCCGCGTCACCGAAGGGCTGCAGAAGAAACACGGCCTGACACGTTGCTTCGATACACCAATTGGCGAATCCGGCCTTGTTGCCGCTGGCATCGGCATGGGCGTGTATGGATTGCGGCCGGTGATAGAAATCCAATTCGCCGACTACATCTACCCGGCTTATGACCAGATCGTCTCCGAAGCGGCTCGCATCCGCTACCGTTCGGGCGGCGACTTCCATGTTCCCATCACCATCCGCACACCCTATGGCGGTGGGATTTACGGCGGCCAAACGCATAGCCAGAGCCCGGAAGCCCTGTTCACGCATGTCACAGGCTTGAAGGCCGTCATTCCTTCAAATCCACGCGATGCCAAGGGGCTCTTGATCAGCGCCATTGAAGACAATGATCCGGTGATCTTCCTGGAGCCGAAGCGGCTTTATAATGGGCCTTTTGACGGCCATCACGATCAGCCCGTACAGCCCTGGTCGAAGCACAAGCTGAGTGAGGTCCCGGATGGCCGCTATGCCATACCGCTGGGCGAAGCGGCGATTGTCCGTCCCGGCTCCGCCGTGACCGTGCTGACCTATGGCACGATGGTGCATGTCGCCATTGCAGCTGCGGAAGAAGCCGGCATCGATGCCGAAGTGATCGACCTCCGAACACTCATCCCGGTGGACATCAAGGCCATCATCCGCTCGGTGGAAAAGACCGGCCGCTGCGTCGTGGCCCATGAGGCGACGCTCACTTGCGGCTACGGCGCCGAATTATGCGCCTTGGTACAGGAGCATTGCTTCTATCATCTGGAAGCGCCGATACAGCGCGTGGCGGGCTGGGACACCCCTTACCCGCACGCCTTCGAATGGGACTACTTCCCGGGGCCGGGACGTGTGGCGGAAGGCCTGCGCCGCGCGTTGGAAAGCTGAGGTTGGAAAAACATGGAACGCTTCACCTTCAAACTTCCCGATATGGGCGAAGGCACGGCCGAAGCAGAGATCGTGGCTTGGCATGTGGCCGTAGGCGATCGCGTGCACGAAGACCAGCTTCTTGTCGATATCATGACCGACAAGGCAACCGTGGAGATGACCTCACCTGTTTCGGGGACTGTCGTGGCCATCAAGGGGCAGCCGGGGGAAATGGCCATGGTCGGCGCGCCTCTCGTGGAATTCGAATTGGAAAACACCGCCTCCGAAAGCAGCGAAGCCTGCATGAAAGCCTCATCGCCAGTGGTCAACCGTTCCGTTGCAACGATCGAATCTGATGCGCCTCATCCTATCAGCGGGAAAAAGGCTCTGGCGGCACCGGCCGTGCGGCTGCGGGCGGCCGATCTCGGCATTGAGCTGAGCACTGTGCGCGGCTCAGGCCCTGGCGGGCGCGTGACCCATGGCGATCTCGACGATCACCTCGCCAATTGCGGTACAGCGCCCGTCCGGCAAAAAGCGGCGCCGCGTGACGATGTGGAAGAAATCAAGCTCATCGGCCTGCGCCGCAAGATTGCCGAGAAAATGCAGGAAGCAAAGCGGCGGATTCCCCATTTCGCCTATGTCGATGAAATCGACATGACGGAACTCGAAAGCTTGCGCGGTTACCTGAACAAAACGCGGCAAGCCGGAATTCCTAAACTCACACCGCTGCCGTTCCTGATGCGGGCATTGATACTGGCGCTGCGCGATTTTCCCCAAATGAACGCCCATTTCGATGATGACGCGGCTATCGTCAAACGATATCAGGCCGTCCATATCGGCATCGCGGCCCAAACCGATGGCGGCTTGATGGTGCCCGTGGTGCGGCATGCCGAAAGCCTCGATATCTGGGAAGCAGCAAACGCCGTAGCCGGGGTGGCGGAAAAAGCTCGCAGCGGCAAAGCCGCAAGGGAAGAGCTTAGCGGATCGACTATTACCATTACGAGCCTTGGCGCTCTGGGGGGCCTCGCCACAACACCCATCATCAATTATCCTGAAGTGGCGATCATCGGCCCCAATGCGATCATCGACCGCCCGGTCATACGAGACGGCCAGATCGCGATCCGGAAGATGATGAATCTATCGTCGTGCTACGACCACCGCGTGGTGGACGGCGCCGAGGCAGCCCGCTTCATCAAACGCTTGAAAGCGCTTTTGGAGCACCCGGCCCTGCTGTTCATGGCTTAATGGAGCCAGGGACCGCATCGCAAAGCTCGGGGGGCACCGCTTCGTGATGCACAATGCCATAGTGGCTGGGAACTAGGGACAACTCGGACAGAATAGCGGCAGCGTCTTCTTCGCCCAGGTTTGTCTTATAGACCAGTCGCATGGCGCTCAAATGGACCTTGAGCGGTGCTGTGGTGGTAATGCCCTTTTCCCGCATGCCGAAGGCCAGATCACAAAATTTCTTTACCACCGTATCAAGCGTTTCGGACCCGAATGTTCCCGAGAGCGTGAGCAGCGGATCGACCTGATCGAGAATTTCGGAAAGCTGCTCCATCGAAATATTCTCGCCAGCCTCCGTAACCAAACTCTCAAGCCGGGTTATCTCGACGGGGACCGCCTTTTCACATTCTTCGCGCAGCTCTTCAATAAGTGTCTGAGCTTCGTGTACCGCTTCTTCGCGACTGATCCCACCCGGCATCGATAGTAATTCGCCCAGGATGTTCTTGACGCGAATGATCTTACATCCGCTCATTCGATTTCTACTTTCGTCGGTTTCAACAGGCTGTCTATCTGATCTTGAGACATATTCGGCTCCAATGCGTCGCCAATATCCAAGGTCAGATCCGTTTTGCGGCGCCCCGCCCCCTCCGGCGGCCCCGTATTCTTGAAGCGCCTGTCCGGTCCGATATAAGTATCGGTTTCGATAAACGGACGGTCGGTACGCGCGGACCAAGCGATATGGTCGAAAAGGACATTGGGCGACACCGGCTTACGCACGACGATATTGGCGCCCGCATCGCGCAGGTTCACAACATTTGAATACTGCGTGTAACCGGTGAGCACCACGATCGGGATGTATTTGACATTGAGCCCGGGCTGCCGCCGAATCCATTTTATCAGGTCTGTCGCATGCGTGTCCGGCAGGATGGCATCGCAGATCAAGAGATCGAAATGGGCGCTGGTGATGCGGCTGCGCGCCTCTTCCGCCGTTTCCAATACGGAATGCCGCGAAAGACCGAAGCCTCGGAGAATCTGGCCCAGAATAGAAGTCGAGTACTGATCGGCATCGACGATCAGCGCCTCGATCTGGGAAAAGTTCAGCTTCTCAACCAAGAGCGCCCCGCGCGCATCAATCGTTCAAGAGAAAGAAGTCTTCGGACGCATCGTCTTCTTTGTGCTCGTTCTTCTCGCCCGTCACCATGGCCCGCAAGCGTTCACGCACACTGAAGAACGGTACATGATGAAGGAGCTCGTTGAGCTCCTGAGCCTCGATCGTTCCCGCATTAATCCGGCCCGAGAGAGCATCGATCAGAACAGCGTGTGCTTGCAAGCTTTGTGAAAAGAGGTCGAACTTCTGAAGCAGTCTTATCGAAGCATCGCTGCCGGCAATTTTCCCGGTGTCGCTAAGCGTCTCCCCGAAACGCGCCGTATCCTGGGCCAATTCCCGCAGCTCTCCGGCTACCGCCTTCAAAAGCCGCATGGTGGTGGAAACGCTGTCGGGTCCGTGTGACATCAGAAGAACTCCACGTCCGCTGCTGCTGCCGTCTGCGTCTTCTTGTGGAGGGCTGTGAGCTCCTCCTCGACCAGTCTCGGCTCGGCACCTTTGACAACCGCCTGGCGCGCCCGTCCAGAAACCGGCATGAACTGTATCCGGCGTGCTAGATCGCCCCCGACATCGCCGCCCACAATCGGAATTCCTTCATCATTGAGGAACTGGCGTGCGAAGGCATAATTGCGCGAGCCCACATCGGTGAGCGCCGAAACCACGTTGGCACCGCCGAACAACTTGGCCTCCAGGCGGCGGCGATCTCCGCCATGCTTGAGGATATCGTTGATCAGAAGTTCCATCGCGTTCACGCCATAGCAGCGCGCTTCGCGATCACCCGAATTGCCGTCTGGCAACAGAAAATGATTCATCCCGCCGACGCCAGTCACCGGATCGCGGATGCACGCGGCGATGCAGGACCCGAGAATAGTCGTCAAAACCTCATCAGGATTGGAGGAGACGTAAGTATCCCCAAGGGTCAGTTGCACATGCAAAAGACCGTCGCGAGGGTTGCGGAATTTCCGCAGAGCCCTTTCGTCGTTTTTATCCGGTCTTTTGGCGATGATTGTCACGAAAGAGCACCAAAGATCTGTTCAAGTTTTTGCTTGAGAACCGCCACGGTAAATGGCTTCACAAGATAGTTGTTGGCACCAAACTGGGCAGCCCGCTTGACAAGATCAGCATCGGCACGGCCAGTCAGCAGAATGAAGCCGGTTCCCTTGATCTGCGGATCCGCCCTGACCGAACGCAGGAATTCGAGACCATCCATTTCCGGCATGTTGAAATCGGAGAAAATGATATGCGCCGGCTGCACCTTCAGAGCCGCCAGAGCTTCCGGTGCCTTCGGGAATTCGCGGATATCCGTGAGCCCAATCTGCTGCAGGCAAGACCGCACCAATGTGCGCATCGTGAGCTGGTCATCGACCACGACTGCCTTGATTTTAGATGCTGACGGCATGGCGACCTGCTTTCTGAACACGAGCTTCGCAGAGGTTGAGCACTTCTTGCCCGATCTGATGCAAAGAAAACTGCTTTTCGACGGCTCCGATTTCCATGGCTACCCGGGGCATGCCATAGACCACGGAAGAGGCCTCGTCCTGGCCCACAGTTGCGGCACCGGCCCGGCGCATGGCCAAGAGCCCATCGGCACCATCACGCCCCATCCCCGTCAGGATGACACCAATCGCGTTTGCGCCGGCCGTCTTGGCAACGGAATTGAACAGAACATCGACGGATGGCCGATGCCCGTTGACGGCCGCGGCCCGGTTCAAGCGGCAACGCAAAACGCCCTTGCCGTTAATCTCCAAATGGGCCTCACCACCCGGAGCGAGATAAATCTGGCCCGGAGCCAGCGCGGCTCCATCGCGTGCCTCCGTGACCTTCGGCTGGCACAACCGGTCCAACCGATCGGCAAAACTGGTGGTGAAATGCGGCGGCATATGCTGGGTGATGACCGTCGCCGGGCAGTTCTTCGGGAAGTGCGACAGCACCTCGATTAATGCCTCAACACCGCCGGTCGATGAACCGATGGCAACCACCATGTTGCCCGGATCGAAATTTTCCTTCTCCGCAACCACGGCGGGCTCTCTGCGGACATAGGGATGGACCCGCGCCGTCGCCGCCGTACGCACCTTCTCGCAGAGCTCTCTAGCGCATTCTTCCATATGTGCAGCGACGTTCTCCGTCGGCTTGGCGAAATAATCCACCGCACCGATCTCAAGCGCAGAGACGGTCACTTCGGCACCGCGCTGGGTCAGCGTCGACACCATGACGACCGGCATAGGCCGAAGGCGCATGATTTTTTCGAGGAACTCCAGCCCATTCATATTGGGCATCTCGACATCAAGGGTAATGACGTCGGGATTGAGATCCTTGATCATCTGCCGCGCTGCAGCAGCATCCGGCGCCCCACCGACAACCTCGATATTTTCATCTCGAGATAATACGGCCGTCAGCAGCCGCCGGATCGTCGCGGAGTCATCAACAATAAGGACGCGCACGCGTTTCATCATCTTGCTCCATGCCGGCGGTAGATGGTCTGACCGACCAGATCATAAGGATGGCCCCCCAGGACAATGCGTTCGGAATGCCCGATGCACAGCGTGCCACCTGGACGGAGAATGTTGGCGAAACGCCCCCAGACCGTATTTTGAGTCTCATCATCGAAATAAATCATGACATTTCTGCAGAAAATGATGTCGAATCGCCCCTTCATGGGCCAATCGCGCAACAGGTTCAGCTCACGAAACCGCACAAGCTCGTGCATCTCAGCGCCGACTTCGAGCTCTGCACCACCGCCACCCTGCACGACCTTAAACCACTTGCGGCGCAATTCCTGAGGGATGTCCCCCATCTGATGTACCGGATAGATTCCGGTGCTGCCCCGACGCAGCATCTCTGGATCGATATCCGTCGCCAGGATGAGGATATCCCGCTCGGCCGCATTGGGATCCAGTCCCAGGATGGTGAGCGCAATCGAATAGGCTTCCTCGCCAGACGAACAGCCGGCGGACCAGATCCGCACCTTCCCGCCTCTTTGCGCAGCATCCAACAGGCCAGGCAGAACCTGCGTGCGCAAATAGTCGAAATGGTGGCTCTCGCGGAAGAACCTCGTAACGTTGGTCGTCATCGCGGCGATCATCGCCTGACGTTCATCAACACCGTCAGTACCTTGAACGAGCGCGCAGTATTCGCGGAACGTCCGCAAGCCGATAGTACGCAACCGCTTGGCAAGGCGCGAGTAGACCAAGTTGACCTTGCTTTCGGTCAACACAATGCCCACCTCCGAATGGACGAGTTCGGCTATCTGGCGGAAATCATGCCAGGTGAACGGAAACTCGCCGTCTGGAACGGCCAAGTCGCGAGGATTTGTGCCGGTCGCCAAGGGACTACTCCGTCAGGCTGCGTGGTCAACGATGTTGTCGATGCCGCCGAAGGACGACGTCAACTTGGCCATGCCAAGCAGCGTCACCATCCGGCCATCGAGAACGGCGATACCCTCGACATAATCGTTCTGGCTCTCGCGCATGACATCCGGAACAGACTGGATTTCATTGCGGGAGACCGTGAGAATGTCGGAGACTGCATCGACCAAAAGCCCGATCGTCCGATCGCCGGAATTGACGACGATGATGACGTGCTTGGCGGTGGCCTCGGTAAGCCCCAGACCCAAGCGGGCCTTCAGATCGATCACCGGCAGAACCATGCCGCGCAGATTGATCACGCCGCGCACATAGTCCGGCACATGCGGAAGAGCCGTGGTGTCAGTCCAGCCGCGGATCTCGCGAATGGTCATGATATCGGCGGCAAACTCCTGTCCTGTGGCAAGAAACGTAATGTACTGCCGGCGCTCTTGCCCCGTATCCATATCGTTGTTGCTCATGTTTACGCTCCTGCTGCCTGTTGATATTCGATATTCCTGGCCACGCCTTCCCGGCAGCCTGCTACCAGGCCATCAATGTCGAGAATGAGGGCCACACGCCCATCACCCAGGATGGTCGCCGCGGCGATACCATCGATATGACCAATGTTGGATTCGAAGCTCTTGATCACGACTTGGCGCTGACCCACGATCGCGTCCACCGCGAGCGCCATGCGCCCGACTCCTTCGCTTTCCACCAGAATGACCACGCTGCTGCTCAGATCGCTAGACGGTCCTCGAACATTGAGAAGACGGCCGACACTCACCAGTGGCACATAAACGCCGCGCACATTGAGCAGCATGCCATTGGAGCCAAAGGCCTTCACGTCTGAGGGCTTCGGCAGCAGGCTCTCGATGATGTGCGAGAGCGGCAGCACAAAGGTCTGGTCGCCCACAGCCACGATCATGCCGTCCAGCACCGCCAAGGTCAGCGGCAAAGTCAGGCTGAACTTCGAGCCCTTGCCATGGACGGAACTAATGGTGATACGGCCGCCAAGATCGATGATATTCCGGCGCACCACATCCAGGCCAACGCCACGACCGGAAATGTTGGAAACCTGGCTGGCAGTGGAAAATCCGGGAAGGAAAATGAGATTATCGATCTCTTCATCCGAAAGATTCGAGTTCGAAGAAATCAGACCGCGTTCGACAGCCTTCTGGCGCACTTTGGTGCGATTGATGCCGCGTCCATCATCGGCAACTTCGATGATGATGCGCCCACCACGGTGTTCCGCTGACAGCTTGACGGTCCCTTCCGCGGGCTTGCCCGAGGCGACGCGCTCGTCCGGGGTCTCCAGCCCATGGTCGATCGCATTACGGATCATATGCGTTAGAGGCTCACCGAGACGCTCGATCACCGTCTTATCGACTTCGGTGGTCTCACCCTCTATTTCCAGGCGCGCTTCCTTGCCAGTCTGGGCAGCGGTTTCGCGCACCAGACGCGGCATACGCTGGAACACCGACTTCACCGGCTGGGTACGGATTGCCATCACCGCTTCCTGCAGCTCCCGCAGGAGATGCTCAAGCTCGCCAAGGCCTGCCCCAATATTCGTCTGAGCGCCGCTGTTCTCCAGGATGCGCTGGCTCAGCATCGCCTGTGTGATCACGAGTTCGCCGACCAGATTGACAAGGCGATCGACCTTATCCAGATCGACGCGGATCGTTTGCTTGATCACCTCGACCGCCGTCGGCGCGGCAGCAGCGGGCTTTTTCTCGGCAGCAGCGGCAGGTTCCGGTGCGGCAGTCGCCTGCGCGGGAGCCGCAGCTTCTTCCGGCATTGCGATGGGAGCCAGTTCTTCGACGGCAGGCTCCGGAATCACCTCGGAGATTTCGAGATCGCAATCACCGGACACGAACTCGAAGACTTCCTCGATCTTGTCGCGGTCATTGCAGTCACGCAGCGTGACATCCCAGGCGAAATAAGCCTGATCCGGCTCTATGGACACCAGTTCCGGCAGGTTGGAAAGATCGACCGTTACCTCGATCGGCCCCAGCGAGCTGAGTTCCCGGACCAGAAGATAAGGTTCGTTCGCTTTGGCATAAAGACCGGCATGCGGCGTAAACCGGATGTGCCAAGCCGGCTCATCAAGTTCAATGAAGGGAGCCGCGGGCGCCTCATCTCCGATATCGATGAGGATGGGCGCGAATGCCAGCCCCTCGAACTCAGCCGGCGCAGCCTCGCCACTCGTTTCACCGTCTTCGCCAGCCAGGGTGGCAAGTTCTGCCTTGACTTCCGCGTCCTGTACTTCGCCGTGACCATCGCGCGCGGCAGTGACATGATCCGACAGCTTGTCTCCTGCGCGCAGAAGAACTTTCACGATATCCGAGGTCGCATCGAGTTGGTTGGAGCGGATAAGGTCGAGGACCGTCTCAAAAATATGTGCGAATCCGACAAGAATGTCGAAACCGAAAGCACCGCCGCCCCCCTTGATCGAGTGTACGGCGCGGAAGACGGCATTGATCGTCTCGGAGTCGGCTTCGCCGTTCTCCATGGCGATGAGGCCTTCTTCCATTGCCAGAAGCAGCTCATCGCACTCCTGGAAATAGGTCTGTTTAATGGCTTCCATCGGATCCATGGCAAGCGTCCTATGGCGAAACCCGGCGAATTGCGGCGAGTAGTTTTTCCGGGTCGAATGGCTTTACAATCCAGCCGGTGGCACCTGCATCGCGGGCGCGCGCCTTCTTGGCCGGTTCACTTTCAGTCGTCAGTACAAGGATTGGTGTCATCTTGTTTGCCGAACCACGGCGCACATGCTCGATGAAACCGTATCCGTCCATGCGCGGCATGTTGATGTCCGTGATAATGACATCGACCACACCAGCGTTCTCCAGGACTTCGACGCCATGCACACCATCATCGGCTTGGATAACGGTGTGTCCCGCGTTGCTTAACGCTAGCCGCAGCATATCGCGCATCGTGCGCGAATCGTCGACGGTGAGGATCGTCTTGCCCATGTTATTTGTCCAACTCTAGTGCGTCCGTTAACCCGAGGACCGAAACGGCCTCGCGAAATGCTTCCGAAGGATCAGCGATCGTCAGCGACGTGCCGCCAGCCTTCGCAAAAGACTGTGTGCCCGCAACAAGCACCTGCAGACAAGGAGAGGACACCCGTTGAACCGCGGAAGCATCCACGGTCACGCTCGTTCCCGCAGCGAGCGCCTGCAGCAGACGCTCCTTCAACGGTCCGGCTTCCGTCAGATCCGCGACGGGGGGTAATGTCACGCGTTCGCCCATTTTAACCCCTGATTCAACCATCGCCCATCCTCTCTCGTAATCGTCAAAATTTTACTCAACACGATTGAGCGCGCTGGACGCTTGCGCGCAATCGCCACAGTTTCTCGATGAAGGGTAAGACGACCTGCAGAAATGCAAGCGACATCGCCGCAAGGAAATCCACCACACCCACCACTTTGGAGATGCAAGCGTCTGCCCCCTTGCACAACGTCAATCCTTCCACCTTCCCGGATGCCTTCCGGCTTGCCGGGTTTTGTCGAGTTTTGTTCAGACTGCGCTATTTCTGATACCAAGCTGTTAATGGCTGTGTGTGTTGAGGGCCAAAAGCGGAAAAAGGTGCCCTTTTTGCGGGGCTCATTGTCAACGCGAACCGTGGCTGAAGGAGTTACCAAACTCCTAACACGCAGCGGAATACTCCAGTATTTCCTGCATTTTCCGGAAGTCCTGCCGCAGGACTTTGCGATATGAGCCAGAGCTAAAAGCCCGGGCTCCGTATTTGTACTTAAACAGTTGATATGTGTGTTCGATTCAACCAACGGCGTGCGCAAACACCCGCCAATGGCGGTATGGCGATTGTCAATACCAAGCTCGCTTTTCGATATTCGGCAAATCGACATTCGGCAGGACAAATCTAGAACTCACTCCAGCTGGCCGTTGCCTCCGGCTCTTTCGCCAGAGCGAGACTCCCGCGGGTTGCCGTCCGGGTCCGCGATGCCGTCACCGGACGTTCCTTGATGGTTTCGCGGCGCATCTGCCCCGCCGCCACGCCTAGGCTAAAATTCGCTACCAGCTCTGCCAGCCGCCCGGCCTCGGCAGCCAGGCTACGGGACGCAGCCGTACTCTTCTCGACCATGGCCGCGTTCTGCTGCGTAACCCGATCCATCTGGCCGAGAGCGGCGTTGACCTCCTCTACGCCGATGGATTGTTGTTTCGTGGCCTCGGCAATCTCGGCGACCAGTGCGCTGATTTCCACGATTTCCGTGACGATCTCCTTCAGCGCTTCGCCGGATTGGCCGACGAATTTAACGCCCGAACCGACATGAGCGCTGGACGCGGAAATCAGAGATTTTATCTCCTTCGCCGCCTGGCTCGAACGCTGGGCGAGCCCCCGCACCTCGCTTGCGACGACAGCAAAGCCTCGCCCCGCCTCACCGGCACGCGCGGCTTCGACCCCAGCGTTGAGCGCCAGCAGATTGGTCTGGAAGGCAATTTCATCAATCACACCGATGATATCGGTGATCCGCTTGGAGGATTGTTCGATCTCCGCCATGGCTGAAATCGTTGCCTCGACGACCTTCCCGCTTTCTTGGGCGGCCGATCTGGTCTTCGCAACCACGGCACTCGCCTTGCTGGCATTCTGGGCCGTTGCTTTCAAAGTCGCGGATATTTCCTCAAAGGAGGCAGCCGTTTGCTCAAGGCTAGCCGCCTGGCTTTCCGTGCGATGGGACAGATCGTCCGAATCCCGTTCGATCTCACTAGCCCCGAGCGAGATCTGATCGATGCTGCCAATCACCGCCGTCAGCATCTGCTGCAGCTTGGGAAGGGCCGTATTGAAATCGTCCTTCAGCCTGGCGAGCGGTCCGTTAAGTTCGGTGGTGACCCGATGGGTCAGATTGCCATCGGCCAAAGCATTCAGACCCACGCCGACGCTGGCAATAATCGCTTCTTCCTGCCGCCGGTTTTCCGTCTCAATGGCATTTTGATAGGCAAAAATCGCAAGATCCATATCGAGCAAAACAGCCTTGTTCAGAGCCGCTAGCGAGCGCCACAACGCATAGGGATTCCAGAACCAGGTGAAGATCGCCACCCGAACCAGCCGATTGAGGACGAACTGATAGCCAGCGATATACCAGCTTGGATCCAGACCGATCTTCTGGTGCGCCAGACCAACGCGATAAACGCCTTCAACATAGGACCGGTCAAATCTTCCAGAAAAAAGCCGCTCCCAGTGCGCCGCCTGTGCCTTTTTCAACCGCTCATGCTGCCCGGAAACCAGCTTTGCCAACTGCGCTTCCGTGCCCACATGGCGATAGAAATCGTTCAAGATACCGGGCAGCGCCAGCCGTGCAACCGGCCAGAACATCCGCAAGCTGCGCCCCGTTCCACTGGCGATACCGGCATATCGAAGCCGGCGCTCGATGTCGAAATCAGGAAGCCCCAGAAAATCGTTTTTCATATTTCCCCGCTGAGAACTCACGGACAGGCACCACCGACCAGCGTCAGGCACTGGTATTTTTACGGACTGTGCGTTTTCAATCCCTTGGGCGGGACTATGGCCGCAGCGGATTTACATTCCGTGTAAACAAGCCCTGAACGCAGAGAAATTTTGTCGCAATTCCAAGCGATTAAACTTTCAGCACTAGTAAATCCGAGAAGCCCAATGGCGATCTGTCCGCGCACGGAATGCCGCTCAAAACGGCATCAATCCTCCGGAGGCGGACGGATTTTCTGCCAAAAATACCTATGCGGCAAACTGGCATTACGGTTTGAATTAAAACCCTACTTAACTCCAAGTTCCTAGCTTTATGGCGCGCGCTGCGAGCCGTTGCTCCCCCGCGTTAGCAGCCTCGCAGGTAGGAACAGCCATGAAAACCATCACGACCATCTTTACCGCCGCACTGCTCGCAGGCGCATCCAGCTCGGCTCTGGCCGCGACACCAGACGCCCGTCTCCATGCCTTGGAAGACCAGATCCAAGCGCTTTCCAAGCAGCTCCAAGATCTCAAGGCCGACACGGCCAAGCAGCAGGAAGCCGCGAAGGCGCAAGACGAAGCCACTCAAAAGCAGCAAGCGGAAACCCGCTCGCAGCTGACCGAATTCAAGAAGCAGCAATCCACAGCTGGCAAAGCGAGTGTCACCAACGGCCGCTTGTCTGTTTCGTCGGCCGACGGCAATTTCACCGCGGCCATCCGCGCGCTGCTGCAAGTCGACACCGGCTATTACATGCAAGAGAAGTCGGCGACGAGCCTGCCCTTGGCCTATGGCCCAGATCTTTCCAGCGGCAGCAACCTGCGCCGCGTATTCCTTGGCTTGCAGGGCAAGGTGTTCGGCGATTGGAGCTACTACTTCCTCTATGATTTCGGCGGCGCCACGACCGAAACGCCCGGCAAGATTCTTTATGCTTACCTGCAATATGATGGGTTGGCGCCGTGGTCGTTCCGAGCAGGCGCCTATCCGGCTCCGATCAACATCGAAGATTCGACCACGTCAGGCGATCTCATCTTCTTTGAGCGCAACTCGCCATCAAACCTGCAGCGCAATATCGCTGGAGCGGAGGGCCGGGATGGGATCAGCATCCTTTATACCGGTGAACGCCTTTTCGGCGCCCTTTCACTGACCGGCAACAAGATCAGTGATGGTGCCAAGGCCTATGGCGCCGCTGGCACGACAGCCACTCCCAATTACGATGAACAAACCGCGGTGGCGGCGCGCTTCTCTTATATGCCGCTGGCGAGCGACAACTATCATTGGATCGTGGGGGTGAACGGGTTGACCGTCTTCAACCTTCCCCATCTCGTGCCCAACGGAGCCACTTCGCTTGCCACCACTCCTGGCGCGACCGCAAAAGGTACTTATACCTTCGCCGATCTGCCGGAATTTTCCGTGGATTCGAACGGTACACAGCTGGTCACCACCGGCGCCCTTTCCGCCAGCCACGTCTCAAGCTGGGGTCTGGAAACCGCAGGAAATTACGAGAACTTCTACGGCCAAGCCGGCTATTACGGTTTCTCCGTTCACCGTTCGCCGATCGCCTATAACGTCTATTCCGCCGCGAATACTTACACCGCTACACCGGTGACGCCAGCGAACAACAGCTTCAGCAGCTGGTATGTGCAAGGCACATGGATCCTGACCGGCGAGAGCCGCAGCTACAGCGCGGCGACAGCATCGTTCGCGGCGCCGAAACTGGCAAAGCCCTTCTCGCTCAAAGACGGAACTTGGGGTGCTTTCGAATTGGCTGCCCGCTACAGCGATCTGAATCTCAACAGCCACACCAACGATGCCGCCAATGTCGTGACCAATTGGACCAGCGCAGCCCGCACCTACACCTATTACAATACGGTCCGCGGCGGCGATCAAAAGATCTTGACCTTAGGCGTCAACTGGTATCCGAATGCCAATGTCAAAATCGCTGCGGACTACCAGTACATCGACGTCTCGCGTCTGCAAACACCAGCAACCGTCACGACGGCGGGCACGCCTTCCCTCCCGGCCCTTAATGGCGGACAGAAGCTGAGCACAATTGCGCTGCGGTTCCAGCTGTCGCTTTAAACACCCAGTCCGGTGAGCAGCCGTTCCAGCAAGGGGCGATAGCCGCCACCGAACAAACGAAGATGTACCAAGGCCGGCCACAGGCGGTAGATATCAAGCCGCTCCTTGTGGCCGGCCTCTAATTTTCCGTAAGCCGAAAAGAAAGCCGACCCAGGGCTGTCGAACATCATCAGCATGGCGATGTCAACTTCACTATGACCGTAATAGCAGGCCGGATCGATCAAACCGCTGACCCGGCCGCTCTCCACAAGCACATTACCGCCCCACAAATCCCCATGCAGCAAGGACGGCTTTGGAGATTGCGGCAGACGGTTCGGCAGATCATCACATAATGCTTCCAGACGCCGCACCAAACTCGTGCCGACATAACGCGCGTTATTCAGCAAGCGGTGCTCTGCCCAGAACTGCGGCCAATCATCGGACCAGCGATTGACGATCTGGACCGGCCCAAAGGCGTAATCCTCGGTCCAGCCATAGCGTATTCCCAGGTTGTCATGCAGGCGGCGCAACACGGCCCCCAGATCAAACCACGCTGACGCTACGCCATCATTGTTGGGCTGAATTTCAAGAACCAGAAACTCGGCATTGAGAGCATAGACCTCTGGCGCCGGAGCCCCTGCTGCGCGGATCGCCCCCAGCATGCGTGCTTCCGATTGCGGCGATGAACCAGTTTTGACGATGGCTTGGCGGCCATCCGCGAGAACAATCCGGACCAACCGCGATAGCGAACCACCGCCAAGCGGCTCCACATGCAGCAGCTCTCCGCCCAGAAGTGCCGCTCCGCGTTGTCCCAGATCCCTCACGTCTTCTTCAACAACTTCGCTGCCAGACCTTTGGCGCCTTCGGTCACCTCCGACCATGTTATCTCGAACCCCGAAACCGGGCCATACCACGGATCATCCACCGCGAGCCCTTCGCGGCCCTTCACATGATCCAAGAGCAGGCTGAGTTCAGCGGTGGCGTCTTGCGGGCGCAAAGCCTTCAAAGCCGCAAGATTTTCATGATCCAGCGCGATCACATGGGTGAAGCGGCAAAAATCATCTTGGGTGACCTTACGGGCGCGGTAACCGGAAATATCAACACCATGGCGGCGAGCCACGGCCTGGGCCCGGCGATCCGGCGGTTCACCGGCATGCCAGCCACCGACACCTGCGGAATCCACCTCAGCGTCCAGACCGACGCGCGCAGCCTCTTGACGAAATGCGGCTTCAGCCAAAGGCGAACGGCAGATATTCCCCAGACAAACGAACAAAACAGCCGGTTTAGTCATGCTTTCCGCAGGCCCCGAAACATCGTCGCGTCAATACTCGAACTGATACGATAAGCCAATGCTGTCGCCATTGTCCTGCAAAGGCGTCGACGTGGTGGCCGCCGCGCGCGGCCCGGTGTTGACCTGTACCTGCGCTTTTAAATGTTTGGTGATATCGACTTGCACCAAAGCTCGCGTGCCTCCCGAAAGGTCTTGCTTGGCGCCGATATAGACATTCCGCAACACATACTTCCCCGCTTCGATCGTGGTTGAGCTAGAACCGCTGCTGGAATCCTCGCTAGACCCGACAGCGAGCCTGTCGAGACCCAAGCTCTTGCGCATGGTCCCGACCGGGTCAAACCCGCCGCCTCCGCCGCTGAGCGTGGCTGCCGCTTGGGCCACGCTGGCGAGCTGCATCGCCGACAACGATTTCGCGCTCTGCTGAAAGAGCAATTGCGCGAGAACTTCATCCTGCGGCAACTGGGGACTGCTCGAAAGCTCGATTCTGGGCTGGGACGCCGTACCGGTGATCTTAAGCGTCGCCGTGATTCCATTGGCCTGGCTTTGCGCAACCAGATCAAGGCTGGGATCAAGCCGCTGGCGCAATGCCTGGCCGTTGAAGCTGATCTTGCCAGACTGGAATACCAGATTGGCACCGGCCAAGCTCAAAGTGCCACGGCGCATATCGAGAGCACCGGAGACTTGGGGAGCGCCGGTCGTACCATTGATCTTGAGGTCGCCTTCGAATTCCGCCTCAAGGCCGCGGCCGCGAACGAAGATCTGGCCAGGCGAACTGACCGTGAGATCGAGTGCAATGCGGGTTGTAGCCGGTGGAGGCGGCGGGGCGGTGTGCGAACGGTGGACATTGAGCGTCGCAACATCAGCCGGGAATTTCTCGGGAATATTGATATTGCCCTGCCGGACATTCACTTGGCCCTGCAGCGTCATGCCGTCCGACAAATGCCCTTTGAGGCTCAAGTCTGCGTCCATGTTGGCGGTGAGGAGATCACTGGTGACCGGGCGCGCGTTGGATGCCTTGAAACTCATATCTACAGGCATGCCAGGAGCCGAAACATCCACCGTACCGCTTCCGGTGATCGTACCGGGCCCTGCGGAAGCGGTGAATTTGGTGAGGCGAATGGCCGTGCCTTGTGCATCCGCCTCTGCTTCCACATTGGTCAACGTAAGGCCGCGCGTAAAATCCCGGATCTGTCCGCCTGTCAGGGTTCCTCGACCGGAAACAATCGGTTTTGCGGCAGAGCCTGTTACCGTGACATCGACAGCGATCTTGCCGCGAATCGACTGTCCCACAGACGCTAATCCCGACCCAATGACCGCAAGATCAGCTGTTCCCGTGGCGTGCACGTTCATGGGCTGACGCGGATTGGCCGGTACAGCCCCGTCGAGCGAAACCTGGACCGCTTTGCCTTCGACAAAGGTCGCAGCAAATTTCAGCCCGTTGGCATAATCGATAGAGGCTGGCGCTGCGAGTGTCACGGTCTGATCCCGCCAGACACCTTGGAAGTGCGGGATCGTGACATGCCTGGCTGCGGTATCGGCGAGCGTCTCCATCGCCACGGTGAAGCTTTGACCGTCTGTGGTGGTCAGTGCGGTGTTGAGATGGGCGCTCAAGGCTTGCGGCCGACCACTTAGCCTTACCGAGGCCGAGCCGGACACCTGTGAAGTCGCCAGCTGGGGAACATTGATTGTCAGTGCCAGAACAGGGTTGGTGAACGGGCTTGCTACCGTGCCATTGACCTCAACACGGCCTATCTGGGTTTCACCTGAGGCGATGTTCAGAGCGGTCGCATGGACGATAGCGTTTGCAGGTTGAAAATCCGTATGGGCATTCAAGCTGCCGGAAAGCGGCGCCCCCACCAGTGGCGAAAAATCGGCAAGCCTGCCGACGTCGAGGCGTACACTGCCTTGCGGATTGCCGCCCGCTATCGTGAGGTCGGCTTGGGCTCGCAGGCTGCGCCATGACGCCCGCTTTAGCGCGATATTCAGCGTGCCGGCACCAGACCGGGTGATATCCGCATTGAGATCGACCGGCGCACCGCTGAACCGCCCGGAAAGCTGAACATTTGCAGCTTTCAGCTTGGGCAGGCCGCTGGCTTCTGCGGATATCGCCACGTTTTGGCGCGCCATGCCTCTGGGCGCAGCCGCCGCGGTTCCCGTGACGGTGAGCTTGCCATCATTTTGCGGCCCGATCAGGCTGCCGCGCAGCGAAAGCGTGCCGCCCAGGGTTGGCGCCACACGGGACAAATCGCTGAGCGTTCCTTCACCGGTGAAAGACTGCCGTCCGTCTTGCTGTGATCCCGCGATCTCGGCTTTCAAGGCGCTCCCCTTTAAGGTGGCCCGTAACGCGATATCGCCAGCGGCCCCAAGCTTGCCTGCGGCATCAAACTTGGTGGTGCCCAACAACTTTGCGGCGCGGCTATCACCTTGCGCCACAATCGTGCCTTGGGCATTGAGGTTGGTATCGGCAGCAACCCGTTTGAAGGCCAACGTCAGAACGGCATTGCCATTCAGCTTGATACCGGTCAAAGGCGTGATCCCTGCAAGCGACGGCAAACTGAGCTTCACCTGCCCTTCCAGAGGTGTATGGATGGTGCTGTTTCCCGACATCTGCAACAGCGGATGATGGACGATAAAACGCACCGGACGCGACGGCGCCTGCAAATCGGCGTCGGCGGTGAGCTGCAGAGGCGCATTGGCAAACACCCCGGTCTTTTCGTCAGGCATGGTCAGCCCGTTCGCCACTGCCTGCAAATACGCTTTGCCGCCAGCCCCCTGCACCAAGGCCGTCAGCATGGCGATGCGCGTCCCGTTGGAAACCAAGCCAGCAATACGAAAATCGGCACTGATATCAGGTGCCGAGAAAGAACCATGGAAATGACCTTTGGCGGAAATGGTTGACCAAGACAACTGCTTGTTGGGATGCATTTCCGGGGCAACAGCCGAAAAGTCGATATCCGCTTGTTCCGCAGCCAAATTGAAGGTACCGCCGCCAAACACATCCAGAAGATCGGCGACAAACTTGAAACGTAAGGTATTTGTGTTGCCCGTTGCCCCGGCGCGCAATTCGAGGCTTACTGGCCCCAAATCCGGCATCCCGATGACATCACCGGCCAGCCCAGCGCCGCTTTCCGAAACCGTGATCCAACCTTGCACAATGTCGTGGGTGATTGCGGCATAGACGCCATAATGCCCGTCCCCATCGAGACGCTGGATGGTCAGATTTGCCGCCACATCATGCCGGGAGACATAATTCAAGGAGCCGCTCGCCGTCAGCACGCCGGGGCGCCCCAGAACTGCCGGTTTCAACTCAATCCGGCCGATGGCGAGATCGTTGATATCCACGGTCGCGGTTGAAGGCGTTGCGGTGGCAGCCGGGATTTGACGGCGCAGAACTGTGACGTGATCAGCCCGGAGCCGCTCCACCTTTATATGCCCGCTTATGGCCGGCAACAGATGCCAATCCAACTGCACACCGTCCGCGACGAGCCAAGTGCCTTGCGCATCCCGGAGTTCCAAATGCCGCGCCTGGAGATGATTGGGCAATGCACCGGATAGCCCGCGAATGGCCACCCGGCCACCGGAAAGGGATTCCACCAGCGAAGCAACGACCGCATGGCCCGGCGGCGTGTAGAAGCAGAAAAGCAGAAAAAGCATCACCCCGGAGAAAAGCACTCCGGCGATGACCGCCACGCGCCTGCCCCAGGAATTCCACCACAGATGCATTAAAAAGCCTGGCCGATGCTGATGTAGATCTCGAACCTGTCTCCGTTCGGGACCCGGGTGACGGGCACAGCGATATCCGCCCGGATTGCCCCGATCGAAGTATAATAGCGCGCACCGATGCCTGCGCCTACTTGGACGCTGCCGTTAAAAGGTACGCTGTCGGCACTTGCCTGTCCTGCATCCACGAACGCCGCGAAACCATAATTGCTCCATAACCGCTGGCGAAATTCCAGCGAGACGGCATCGATCGAGGCGGCTCCCGTAGGATTGCTATCAGCAAAATGCGGCCCGATGGACTGGTAACGGAAGCCGCGCACGGTACCGCCACCTCCCGCATAAAGGCGCTGATCGGGCGGCAGATCAAAGGTGGAGCCGCCTTGGATAGACCCGATAAGGGCCCGGGTGGCTATGACCGAATGGCCATTTCCTGAAATGTCGAAATATATAGAACCGGAAGCCTGCAACACGGCAAAAGGCACGATTTTTTTGCTCAAGGCCACGGTCGGCGTAATGGAAATAGAGGCCCGTCCACCTTTGACCGGATCAGCCAAAGGATCCTTGAGTGCCGTGGAATCATAGGTCGCTGTAACCGGCAAAGCGAGCAGACCGTAGGTCCGCTCGGTGTTCTCCTGGGACACCAGATCATGCGTCAGCGTCAGACCAGCGGTGCCGTTCCAAAGTTTTGAGAAGTTCTTGCGGACAAACACCCCAAAGGTTTCAGCGGTTTGCGCATAGGCATCCAGATGCTGCTTGATGCCGCCGAGATCGGCCTCGAATTCCTGATCATCCCGTAGAAATTGCGGCTTTATGAACTGGGCTTTGAGATTATAGCCGAGCCCTTGCGTCGCCGTGCCGCCAAGACCAATGCCGGAGGCCGAAAGGTTGAGCTGCTCGCCATTGCCGAGAAGATTGCGATGCGACCAATCTGCCGAGAGGCTGACGCCAAGATCGGTCGAATAGGCTCCCGACAACGCCACGGCATGGCGTGGCCGCTCCTGAACATCGAAGATAAGCGGCACTGCACCATCGCTGCCGGCCTGATCAGCCGCGCGGACTGATACCCCAGAAAACACACCCAAACTGACCAGTTTCAGCCGCGCCGCTTCAATAGCGCTAGGCTTGTAGAGGTCTCCCGTATGAACAGTCAGGCTGTCCCGGACAAAGCTTTCATGAACGCCTTTGAGCCCCTGAAAAGAAATAGCCCCGACTTTCACCTGTGAACCAGATTCAATCTGATAGGAGACATCGAGCACATTGGCAGTATCGTCTGCAAAGGCCGCCGGCGCATCGACCTTGGCAAAGGCATAGCCGCGTTCCTGCAAAGCAGACAGCAGGGCCCCCTGCCCCGCCAGAACATCAACGGCAACAGCGGGATCACCGGCACCTACACCAACCAGAGAAGCGGGATCGAAATGGGGAGGGATATTCCCTGCGAATGTCACATTGCGAAGAGTGTATTGCATGCCGCGCTCGACGATGGATTTGACCTCAACCGTTTCGCCTTGAGGTACCTTCTCCAACAGGTCAGGCAGCGCCTTGTCGCTGATGTCATGCCCCGCAATGGTGATCGAGACACTCCCCTTATAATAGCCGAAGCTTTCCAGAACAGTCTGGAAACGGCCGTAATCGCCGCGCGCCCGGTCGATCAGCGCAAAGGGTGGCGCTGGCGTATTGGTGCGCAGACTGATGAGAAGAGACGATGCGCGCAGCGCGGAATCCAGCTCATCATCACCGGTATTGGGATTGGAAAGCGTGTAGCCTTGCGGGTCCGCTCCTGTCGCGGCCGCAAAAACCAGGATGACGGCCGCCAGCGCCGGCGACACGCGAGCAATAACACTGCGCATGGCCGCACTTAGGCTCAATTTGTACCTGTTGTGAAGCCCCAAAGTGACCGGCGGAAGCCCGGCCGCCAAGCCACGCGCGAGATGTCCGCCCTATGCGGCCATACGGGGGCGATGGAAGAATAGAGCCTGTCCGATGGTAGCCCGGACGGTGTCGCGGGAGAACGGCTTGGTGACGAGATAAATCGGCTCCGGCCGTTGCCCAGTGAGCAGAAATTCCGGATAGGCCGTGATGAAAACCACCGGCACATCCAAATCCTTCACGATGGCCATCGCAGCATCCACACCAGAACTGCCATCTGCTAGCTTGATGTCCGTCAGGATCAATTCTGGCTGGCGCTGCCGCGCCACCTGCACCGCATCATCGCGCGTCGTTGCAATACCCACCACGCGATGACCGAGCTCATTGACGAGATTTTCGAGATCGAGCGCGATGATCGCTTCATCTTCGATGATGAGCACACGCGACTGCAAATTCTGATCGATTGACTGCAATGCCGCCGCGATCGATTCCTGCACCTCCGCTTCCGAGATATTGAGAATGGAGGCGGTTTCCCTGATAGAAAAATCCTCCACGGCCGTCAGCAGCAGGGCTTCCCGATTCTCCGGCTGCACAGCTTGCAGGCGCTGTTCCACTGAGGAATAGAGTGCTCCCGCTTCCGCGGCCGGAGGATGGACGCTCGAAGACCAGAGCTCGTGAAATAAGCGATACAGTGCCAATCGCGCAGGAACACCCTCCGGAAGCACCATGTTTCCGTCAAGCAAGGATTCCAGCAGAACTCGAACATAACTGTCACCCATTGCCTGTGATCCCGTGAGCGCTCGCGAATGACGGCGCAGAAAAGGCAAGTGGGGGCCCAAAGTATCGGTCATGGTCATAACAATGTCCCTTCCCGCAAAAAATAGGTCCGCCGCACACTACATCGGACGAACACCGCCGGTGAGAAAACTCGTGTCAAAAAACTCTGTTCCAAGCGAGGAACAAAAAAGCGCTATCACTGTTATTGAGACGGGCGATGCTCCGTGCCAGCCGTCTATGTCCAGGCCGTTACGGAAGTTTTGCCATTTTCCTGCGGCCAGAGGGCAGTGATGGACAGCAAACAACAGCAGCGCAAACCCGATTCCGTGGAGCATCCGCCAGGCGATTTATATGAGAATGACCTGAAGGAAAACTCTCGCAAATACAAAGCGCAGCAGAAAGCCATCACACGGGGCCTGCGAAAGTTCTTTGATACCGTTGCGGCAGAGCCAGTACCGGACGAATTCGTGGCGTTATTAAAAAAAATGGACGAAAGCGGGAAACCACGATGAGTCAGCCGCTTGAGAAACCCAAAGCGCCAGCGCCGACGGATTCCAATGCCTTTCGTGACGGCCTGATCGAGATGATCCCGATTTTGCGTGCCTTTGCGCGCTCCTTGTGCGGACAACGCGATCTTGCAGACGATCTGGCACAAGAGACTCTGGCAAAGGCTTGGCAGGCACGCGACAAATTTCAGCTCGGTACGAATCTCAAGGCTTGGCTTTTTGTCATTCTCCGTAACGAATTCTACTCAAATCACCGGCGGGCAAAAACGGCTTCGGATTATTATGCGGCTACTTCCCATGCGAGTGAAGGCGCGGAAGCCGAGCAGCACGCCCGCCTCGATTTAACGGATCTCATGCGCGCCTTCAGCCAGCTACCTTCCGAACAAAAGGAAGCACTAATCCTGACCGCATCAGAGTTCAGTTATGATGAGGCTGCGCAAATTTGCGGCTGCGCGGTAGGGACAATCAAGAGCCGTGTTTCGCGCGCACGAAAACAGCTTCAGGTGTTGGTGGAAGGCGGTGCCGGCCAATTGCCAGACCGGCGCGAACGTACGGATGATCTTGCAGATGCACTTTTCCGCAAGGTCAGAGAGGCCGGTGCAGAAAAACTATCGCGCTGAGGTAGGAGCCGCATGCATCAAGCCTGATAGAAACGATCCTTGGGCACCGACATGGTGATTTCAACTCCTTCGGGTAACCAAGCGTAAGACAAGGTGCCTCCCAACTGACCCTCAACGGTCTTGGCGGCCAAGACGCTGCCAAAACCTTGCCGTGTCGGCTTCTCCCGGATCACAGGTCCTCCGCGCTCGCGCCAAATAAGCTCGATACGCTCACCGACGCTGTTGCTTATCACCACCACCCGGCCTGATGCTGCCGAAAGAGCACCATATTTGGCAGCGTTGGTTGTAAATTCATGAAGCACCAGGGCCAAACTTGCCGTGGCGCTGGCGCCCATACCAACATCCTCACCTTCTACCACGATATTCGTGACATCGCCCACTTCATCCAGATAGGGAGAGATGATCGCATGGATGAGCGCATGCAAAGTTGTATCCTGCATTGTACCCCGGGCTAGACCGGTAGCTGTCGCCCGCGTCAACTCATGCGCACGGGAGTAGGCTCCGAGCCGCTCCTGGACCGCCTGCGCCATCGCTTTGGGGTTCTGCGCCGAACGCGCACTGAGACCAACCAGACCGCCGGCAACCGCCAGTACATTCTTCACCCGGTGGCTCATCTCGTTCAACATCAGGGTCTGGTTCTCTCGCATGCGCATCTGATCCGTAATGTCACGCGCGATCTTTGACGCTCCGATGATACGCCCTGAGGCATCACGCAAGGGCGAGACGGTCAAAGCGATCGGCACCAGAGAGCCATCCTTGCGGCGGCGCCATGTTTCGTAGCGTGCGACAGGGTTGCCACATCGAATGCTATCAAGAATGGCCGTTTCTTCCCGGTGCCGGTCTTCGGGGATCAGGATCAAGATCGAACGCCCAACAGCTTCAGCCGCCATATACCCAAATAATCGTTCAGCGGCCTTATTCCAGGTGATAATAGTGCCATCTAGATCTTTGCTGATGATCGCATCATCGGAGCACTCAACGATGGCCGCCAGGCGCTGCTCAAAATAGTTGGCGCGATCCTTTTCGCCGAGTTCGACTAGCATGTTCACGCTGCCGATCAACTCGCCGCTATCCAGCAGCGGCGTCGAGTAAATGAGTATTCGAACAACCGCACCGTCGGGGCGAGCGAGAAGCCCTTCCGCTCCCCGGATAGGGTGGTGCTCCTTCAGCGCTATTGCCATAGGGCTAGGCCCACCGCGCATGAGAGTACCATCCGGCCACAACAGTTGATGGGATACATCCCATCCTATAGCCGAAGACGCATCCCGCCCGAAAAGAGTGGCCGCCGCGGGATTGAAAAACAGGACAGAGCCGTTCTTGTCTGTGGTGTAGATGGCCATCGGCAGAGCATCGAACACCGAGGCCAAAAGCCCCAAACCGCCAGTCGCGGCAGACAGCCAATCGACGCCACGCAAGACGTCTCGCATGACTTCATCCGTATACGTTACGTCTTTCGTTCTCAATGCCAAGCGCCGCACCTATCACTCGGAGAGCTTCCCTGCTTGCGATACGGAAGAAGGATAAAATCGTACACTTCAACTAAGCATGACATGCGAGCGCTGTCCTCTCGGGGAACCATAAAGCGCTGTGACAATTTCCGGCGGGAAATGGTGGCACGGATGCCAAAACAGATGGGTTAGAAGGTCAATGTTGACGCCGGATCAACGAGGAACCCACCGGGTTTGCAAAGAGTTCTTCTACGTTATCAAGAGGATCAAGCAATGCTTGGATGGGCCGTGACCTTTTTTATTCTGGCATTGATCGCAGCTTTCCTTGGCTTTTTTGCCATGGCGGGGTTAGCAGCGGAAATTGCCAAGCTTCTTCTCATTGCGTTTGTCGTATTGCTTGCCATCAGCCTGATTACGGGTGCTGTCCGGGGCCGCGCACCGCCTCTTTAGCGGAACCGCCGGAAAGCCGATGCGTTGTAAGACAGCGAGCGGGAATTCGACACGGCCGCCCAGCCCCCTTCCCAAGACCGTTCGGGAGCCCGCTCGTTCCTCAGCTTCACCCAGATCATGGTCCGTAGCCGTCAGTATGGCTCGAGGCTTACTGCCACAAAACCTTGCCGGAACTAGCCCCTAGGGGGCGGACGTTCCCAGCATGATCACATAGGAGGTGCGAACGATGGCACAGATGCAGACAAGCGATAACCTGTCCGCTCGCGAAACTATTGGGTTGATTGGCAGCGATAAGGTCGAAGGAACCGCTATTTACCGGTCGAATGGTGACCGTGTTGGCACCGTCGACCGTGTTATGATCGACAAATTGAGCGGCAAGGTAGCCTATGCCGTCATGAGCTTTGGCGGATTTTTGGGCATTGGCGATGATCACTATCCAATCCCCTGGTCATTGCTCACCTACAATACCGACCTTGGCGGATACGAGGTGAATATCTCAGATGCCCAGTTGCGTGGCGCTCCCCGCTTCACCCGCGGAGAGGAATGGGACCGCTATGATCGCGACCGCGAGACGGCACTATATTCCTATTACGGCGTCACCCCTTATTGGTGATATCCATGGCTGATATCAAATAATCGGGCGTTTTGATCATAGCAACCAACGGTTTCGAACAAGCAAGGCTATCATTGGACCAAGCACGAGCCAGTGTGAAATCGAGCACGCCGGTATAGAAATCCAGCGCGCGCCGCAGATCGCTCACAGTCATGGCTGGAACCATCATGGCTGGATGATGCCACGGCAGTGTGGTTCCAGAAAATACCCTGTTCCACTGCGGCAGAGACGGCCACTCCACATGTAGAAAGGTCATAAGAAACAAAAGGCCGAGGCGAACCCCGGCCAGTTGTGTTTTGCCGCCGCCGCTTGCCGGGCACGGCTTCGGTGGATTGGTATCACGCAGCCCTGGACGCGGGCCTGACCTCAGACCAGCGAGCCGCAGACCGATTGGTTTGCCGCGACGCGGCCAGCCCGACATCGAAGAACCCGATCATTTCCGTGAGCGTCTGGGTCTCGTTCGCCAGATTGCGCGAGGCGGCAGTGGATTCTTCAACCATGGCTGCATTCTGTTGAGTGACCTGATCCATCTGGCTGACAGCCGCACTGACCTGCTCGATGCCGGTAGACTGCTGTTCGGCGGCATCGGCCATCTCGCTCACCAGCCCGTTAATGTATAGCACCTGATCGACGATGCGTTTCAGCGCCTGTCCGGTTTCCCCGACATATTTCACGCCATTGTCGACATGCTCACTGGAGGTGTGAATCAACGCCTTGATCTGCTTTGCGGCATCTGAAGACCGCTGCGCCAGGGCACGGACTTCGCTGGCCACGACCGCAAAGCCTCTGCCCGCTTCACCCGCTCGCGCCGCTTCTACACCGGCGTTCAAGGCCAGAAGATTGGTCTGGAACGCGATCTCGTCGATCACCCCGATGATGTCGGTGATCTGCTTGGAAGACTGTGCAATAGCGTCCATCGCGTTGACAGCAGTTTCCACCACGCGGCCGCCCTCTTCTGCCGCAGCTTTCGCATCGATGACACTGTGCGAAGCCTCTTTGGCATTGGCTGCCGTCTTTTTGACCGTCACGGTGATCTCTTCCAATGCTGCAGCGGTCTCTTCCAGGCTCGCGGCTTGCTGTTCGGTGCGCCGCGACAAATCATCTGCAGCGGTCGATATCTCGCCGGCATTGTTGGCAATCTGGTGCGTCGTGCTGAGCACGTTGTGCACGGTTTCCTGCAGTCGCGTCAGAGCCGTGTTAAAATCGCCCTTCAGCTTGGTGAAAGCGCCAGTCAGTTCGGTGCCGACGCGATGGGTAAGATCGCCTTGCGCCAGATGCTCAAGCCCGGTGCCGATGGAGGACACAATGAGTTGGGTCTGCTCCGCCTTGGCGTGTTCAGCATCTGCCAACTGGTCCTTGAAGCTGGTCATGGCATCGGCAAGTTTTCCGATCTCGTCGTGCTGGTCGGCGTGTGGCACATGCACCTTGAGATTGCCGCGTGCCAGTTCTGCCATCGCATCAGTCATGCTATGGAGCGGATTGGAAACAGCCCGTACCAGTACATAGCCTGCAGCCACACACAAAATCACGGCCAAGCCGATGGCAGCAAAAATCCACAACCGCGCCGCACGGTAGGTTTCCATCCCTCTATTGCCTGCCGCAATGCCCGAGGATTGGTTAAAGGCGACATCATTTTCGATAGCTTTCACAAGAACATTGTAGGTGTCGCGCGTGGTCGATTGGAAAAAGGCGATGGCCGCCTCTTTACCTTGCGATTTCTCGATTTCCTCGAGTTTGTCTTGCTGCGGATCATATTCTGCCCGAGCTGCAACGATCTGTCCCGCCAACGCTTTTTCCTCATCACCAGCGACCAAAGCCGAATACTTGCCCCACGCTGCATCCGCATTGGCCTGATATTTTTTCATATTGGCGAGATTGGTGCTGTGCTGTGCCTCCGTCGATGACATGAGGTAGTTGCCCTGTGCCGAACGGTAACGGGTCATGGCATACTGGAACTGGCCAAGACTGGTTGCAGAAGGTAACCACTTGTCGCGGACGTCGATGGACCGTTCGTTCAGTTGCCACAAACTGTAGGTGGCGAAAAATCCCAGCGTGACCGTTATAGCCAGCACACATGCAAACACGCCAATCAGCTTTTTTCTGACGGACATATCCTTGAAACTCATGATTCAACTTCCTCGCAGCCGCCGGTCGCAATTCCGGTATGCGGCGAAGATGGAGGCATATCCGTTGACATAAGTATAAATACTAGCCGTGAAACCGACGCTCTACATTTTGGAATCATGCAAAGCGCCTTTCATTCCAGGCGCAAAAACACTACGCAAAAGCGCATTTGCCATCACGGATGTTGTGGGATTGTGATCCGCACTCTACCGCATCGGCCAGTTCTTATCGCAACAAGATATGCTGCTCGCGTGGTCTAAATCAGGGAGATATCGACAGCATGCCGCAGAAATGCGACGAAACGCGCCATTTCGTGAACACGTCTTCTGCCGTGCGGCACACTGCTCAAAGCAAAGCGCAAACACGGCAGAAGTAGCTCCACCTCACCGCGGCAAAGTGCTGGAACCCATGAGGAATTCGTCGACGGCGCGGGCGGCTTGGCGGCCTTCGCGGATGGCCCAGACCACCAGCGATTGGCCGCGGCGCATGTCACCACACGCAAAGACGCGCGGCGTCGTGCTCTTGTAATCGCGTTCCGTCGCCTTGACGTTGCCGCGGCCATCGAGCTCGACCGCCGCCTGCTCCAGCAGACCGGCCCGGCGCGGACCGGTGAAGCCCATGGCGAGCAGCACCAGATCGGCGTCCAGCGTGAATTCGCTGCCGGCGACCGGCACCGGCGCCTTGCGGCCGGAGGCATCAGCCTTCCACTCGACGCGGACGCATTCGATGCCCTTCACCTTGCCGCCTTCGCCGATGAGGCGCTTGGGCATATTCGCCCATTCGGTGGTGCAGCCTTCTTCCTGCGAAGACGACACGCGCAGCTTGATCGGCCAATCCGGCCAAGTGACGCCCTTGTCTTCCTTCACCGGCGGCTTGGGCATGATTTCGATCTGGGTGACCGAGAGCGCGCCTTGGCGGTTGGAGGTGCCGACGCAATCCGATCCCGTGTCGCCGCCACCAATGACGATGACATGCTTGCCTTTGGCGCTGATGGTGCCGTCCGGCGCGGCGCGGCTTTCGTCGTCACCGGCATTGCGCTTGTTCTGCTGGCGCAGGAAATCCATGGCAAAATGCACACCAGCGAGTTCGCGCCCTTCGGCGAGAAGATCACGCGGTTGCTCCGCTCCACCGGCCAGGACGACGGCGTGGAAATTCTCCAACAAGGCGGAGACCGGCAGCGTGATGCCGACTTCGACATTGGTGCGGAACTCGACGCCTTCGGCTTCCATCTGCTTGAGACGGCGATCGATGCGATGCTTCTCCAGCTTGAAGTCCGGAATGCCATAACGCAGCAAACCGCCGATGCGGTCGTTCTTCTCGAACACCGTCACGGCATGACCGGCGCGCGCCAATTGCTGTGCCGCGGCGAGACCGGCCGGGCCAGAGCCCACCACGGCAACGCGCTTGCCCGTGCGTTCGGCCGGAATTTGCGGCGCGATCCAGCCCTCTTCCCAGCCGCGCTCGACAATTTCGCATTCGATGGTGCGGATGGTAACGGGGATATCCTGGATGTTCAGGGTGCAGCTCTGCTCGCAAGGCGCAGGGCAGATGCGGCCGGTGAATTCCGGGAAGTTGTTGGTGGACTGCAAGACTTGCAGCGCCTTCTTCCAGTCGTCCCGGTACACCAGGTCATTCCAATCCGGAATGAGGTTGTTGACCGGGCAGCCCTGGTGACAGAACGGGATACCGCAATCCATGCAGCGCGAGGCTTGCGTGGAGGTTTCGCTCGCCGTCAGCGGCTTGACGAATTCGTGGTAATGGCCGACGCGCTCCGCCGCCTTTTCGTAGCTGCGGTCCTTGCGCTCGATTTCAAGAAAGCCAGTTGCCTTACCCATGATCTACTCCGCCGCCTGACGTGTTTCGGCCTGCAGCTCGATCAGAGCCCGGCGGTACTCTTTTGGCATCACTTTGACAAAGCGCTTCAGCGACTCCTCCCAATGATCGAGCAGCCATTTGGCGCGGGCGCTCTTGGTGTAGAGGAAGTGGCGCTGGACGAGAATGCGCAGACGCTCGGCGTCGTAACGCAAGGGATCGCCCATGCCGTTATCGGCAACGCTGAGCGATTTCTGGTGCGGAGCACCCTCATCCGCATTGGCCACCGCCGGCGCGATCTTTTCGAGATCAACCATGTCGGTGTTGCAGAGCTTTTCGAAATGGCCGTCCGGATCGTAGACATACGCGATGCCGCCCGACATGCCGGCCGCGAAGTTGCGGCCCGTCTTGCCGAGCACGGCGATGACGCCGCCGGTCATGTATTCGCAGCCATGATCGCCAGTGCCTTCCACCACGGCCACCGCGCCCGAATTGCGCACGGCGAAACGCTCGCCCGCCACGCCTTCGAAATAAGCCTCCCCGGCGATGGCGCCATAGAGCACTGTGTTGCCGACGATGATGTTCATGGTGGGATCGCGATCCGGGCCTTGCGGCTGGCGCACCACGATGCGGCCGCCCGAAAGGCCTTTGCCGACATAGTCATTGGCGTCGCCGACGAGATCGAGACTGACGCCGCGCGACAGGAAGGCGCCGAAGGAAAGACCCGCCGTGCCTTTGAAGGCAATCGAGATGGTGTCTTCCGGCAAGCCGTCATGGCCATAACGCTTGGCGATCTCGCCCGAAAGCATGGCACCCACGGTGCGGTCGACATTGCGAATGGTGCGTTCCAGACGCACGGTCTTCTTTTTCTCGAGCGCGGGCTTGCTGGCTTCGATCAGTTCGTGATCGATCGCGGTGCCGAGATTGTGGTTCTGGCTTTCGCAGTTGTAGGTCTTCACCCCTGGCTTCGGCTTGGGCAGATAGAGGATCTTCGACAGATCCACGCCTTGGGTCTTCCAGTGGCGCACCGCATCGCTCATGTCGAGACGATCGGCGCGGCCGATCATCTCCTGCACGGTCTTGAAGCCGAGCTCGGCCATGATCTGGCGCAGCTCTTCGGCGATGAAGAAGAAGTAGTTGATCAGATGTTCCGGCTGGCCTTGGAAACGCGCCCGCAGCACGGGGTTCTGCGTCGCCACGCCCACCGGGCAGGTGTTGAGATGGCATTTGCGCATCATCACGCAACCGAGCGTGATCAGCGGCGCGGTGGCGAAACCGAACTCGTCGGCGCCGAGCAGCGCGGCAATCGCCACGTCGCGGCCGGTGCGCAGGCCACCATCACATTGCACGGCGATACGGCCGCGCAAGCCGTTCAGCACCAGCGTCTGCTGGGTTTCGGCAAGGCCGATTTCCCAAGGTGAACCAGCATGGGTGGTGGAGGTCAGCGGTGATGCGCCGGTGCCGCCGTCATAGCCGGAAATCGTGACGTGATCGGCCCGGCATTTGGCGACACCCGCCGCCACCGTGCCGACGCCCACTTCGGACACCAGCTTCACTGAGATGCGGGCGTTCTGATTGACCGATTTGAGGTCACGGATGAGCTGCGCCAGATCTTCGATGGAATAGATATCGTGATGCGGTGGCGGCGAAATCAAACCGACGCCCGGCGTGGAATGGCGGACTTTGGCGATGGCCTTGTCGACCTTCTTGCCCGGCAACTGACCGCCTTCACCCGGCTTGGCGCCTTGCGCCATCTTGATCTGGATGTCGTCGGCATTGACGAGATATTCGGTGGTGACACCGAAACGGCCCGATGCCACCTGCTTGATGCGGGAGCGGGCGGTATCGCCATTGGCCATCGGCTTGAAGCGGTCGGCTTCTTCACCGCCCTCGCCCGTGTTGGAACGCGCGCCGATGCGGTTCATGGCAATCGCCATGGTGGTGTGGGCTTCGCGGCTGATGGAGCCGAAGCTCATGGCGCCGGTGGCGAAACGCTTGACGATTTCCGCCGCCGGTTCGACTTCATCGAGCGACAGCGCTTTTTCCGCCGGCTTGAACTTCATCAAGCCGCGCAGCGCCAGGAGACGCTCCGACTGCTCGTTGATTTCGGCGGCAAAGGATTTGTAATCGGCCCAGCTGTTGCCGCGCACGGCATGCTGCAGCTTGGAGATCGTGACCGGCGTCCAGGCGTGATCCTCGCCGCGCAAGCGGTAAGCGTAATTGCCGCCGACATCGAGGGCATCGCGATAGATCGGCTCGTCGCCGAACGCGGCCTGATGGCGCTCGACACATTCCTCGGCAAGATCGAGCAGACCGATGCCTTCGACGCGCGAGGCGGTACCAGTGAAGTATTTCTCGACAAAGGCGGAGGAAAGGCCGACGGCGTCGAAAATCTGGGCGCCGCAATAGGACTGATAAGTGGAGATGCCCATCTTGGACATCACCTTCAGAATCCCTTTGTCGATCGCCTTGATGTAGTGCTTGCGCACTTCTTCGGCCGAAAGCTTGAGGCCCGCATCGATGCGGATCTGCTCCAAGGTCTCGAACGCCATATAAGGATTGATGGCTTCGGCACCGTAACCGGCCAGAACGCAGAAGTGATGCACTTCGCGCGCTTCGCCGGTTTCCACCACAAGACCCGTCTGCATGCGCAGGCCCTGGCGGATGAGATGGTGATGCACCGCCGCTGTCGCCAGCGCTGCTGGGATGGCGATGCGCTCGGCCGAGACGTCGCGATCCGAGAGAATGAGAATGTTATAATCGGCCAGCACCGCATCGGTGGCTTCGAGACAGATGCGCATCAGCGCGGTCTCAAGCCCTCTCGCCCCATCCGCGGCCGGCCAGGTGCAATCGATGGTCTTGGTGCGGAAGGCCGCGTCGGCCAGTTCTTCAATGGCGCGGATCTTCTTGAGGTCCGCATTGGAGAGCACCGGCTGATGCACTTCCAGACGCTTGTGCGAACCGGCGGCATGACCGAGCAGGTTCGGGCGCGGGCCGATCATCGACACCAGGCTCATCACCAATTGTTCGCGGATCGGATCGATCGGCGGATTGGTGACCTGGGCGAAGTTCTGCTTGAAGTAATTGTAAAGCAGCTTCGGCTTCTTGGAGAGCACGGCGAGCGGGGTATCGCAGCCCATCGAGCCGACCGGGTCTTCGCCGGCAACTGCCATCGGCTGGAGGAAGAATTTGATGTCTTCCTGCGAATAGCCAAAAGCCTGCTGGCGGTCGAGCAGATCGGCGCCAGTGTAATGCGGCGAAGCGCCATCGTCCGGCACATCCGGCATTTCTTCGAGATGGAACTGCGCGGCCTTCAGCCATTCCTTATAAGGCTTGGCGGAAGCGAGCTGATGCTTGATCTCGCTGTCCTTGATGATGCGGCCTTGTTCGAGGTCGATCAGCAGCATCTTGCCCGGCTGCAAACGCCATTTGCGCTTGATCTTCTCTTCCGGGATCGGCAGCACGCCGGATTCCGAAGCCAGGATGACATACTCATCATCGGTCACGATGTAGCGCGCCGGGCGCAGGCCGTTGCGGTCCAGCGTGGCGCCAATCTGGCGGCCATCGGTGAAGGCAATCGCAGCCGGGCCGTCCCACGGTTCGAGCAGCGCAGCATGGTATTCGTAAAAAGCGCGGCGCTCGTTATCCATCATCTTGTTGCCGGCCCAGGCTTCCGGGATCAGCATCATCACCGCTTGCGCCAAGGGATACCCGGCGGCGAGCAACAGTTCGAGCGCGTTGTCGAGGCTGGCGGTATCGGACTGGCCATGCGGGATCAGCGGCCACATCTTGTCGAGATCGGCGCCGAGCAGATCGCTTTCCATTGTGCGGCGGCGGGCATTCATCCAATTGACGTTGCCGCGCAGGGTGTTGATCTCGCCGTTATGGGCGATGAAGCGGAACGGATGCGCCAGCTTCCAGGACGGGAAAGTGTTGGTGGAGAAGCGCTGATGCATCATCGCCAAAGCCGAGGTGGTCAGCGGGTTCTGCAGATCAAGATAGAAGCGGCCGACATCGGTCGCCAGCAACAGGCCTTTGTAGACCACGGTGCGGGTCGATAAGCTCGGCATATAATAGTGTGTGATCGCCGGGTTCTTGTGCTTCTTGGCCAGCGCTTCCAGTGGATTCTGGGTCTGCTTGCGCACGGCGAGGAGCTTGCGCATGAAGGCGGCTTCATCGCGGATATTGGGACCCCAGCCGATCACCGCTTGTTTGATCATCGGCATGGATTCGAGCACCGTCGCGCCCAGCATGGAGGGATCGGTCGGCACATCGCGCCAGCCGAGCAGCACTTGGCCTTCCTTCTGCAGGAAGGTTTCGAACTGGCCTTTGATGATGCCGCGCGCTTCGTCATCGCGCGGCAGGAAGCACATGGCAACAGCGTAGTGGCCGACCGCCGGAAGGGTCACGCCCGCATTCGCCGCCCAGTCGCGGAACAAGGCATCGGGGATCTGGAGCATGATGCCGGCACCGTCGCCGACCAAAGGATCCGCCCCGACCGCACCGCGGTGGTCCAGATTGAGCAGGATCTCCAGGCCACGTGTAACGATATCGTGAGACTTCAAGCCTTTGATATTGGCAATGAAACCCACCCCGCAGGCGTCATGTTCGTATTGCGGGTCGTACAGACCTTGTTGCGGCGGAAGCGCCATCTACCCAGTCCCTTTGGTGCATGCAAAAAATCGGGAAAAGCCCCGACCAAGGAATGCACACATAAGGCCCCTGCGCCCCCACCGCAATTCCGGTAATGGCGCAGAAGTGACGCAGTTTGGAATTTAGTTGTCGCTGGCTACGGAAAAATTGTGGATCAATTACCACATTACGGTTGCAACAGGCTCGGAACCGCGGCCAGCGTCATTGGTTATCTCCCTGGTAACTCAAGGAGAATGCGCATGGACCATGATCGCATCAAAGGTGCAGCCAACCAAGCCAAGGGTTCCATGAAGGAGGCCGCCGGCAAAATCACCGGTGATGCCAAGCTCCAGGCCGAAGGCAAAGCCGACAAGCTGAAAGGCAAAGTCCAGAACGCGGTCGGCGGGCTGAAAGATAGCATCCGCGAAAACAAAGGCTGAGCTTATTTCGGAAATTACCCTCATAAAGCGAAAACGCGACCCTCATCCGAGGGTCGCGTTTTTTTCACGGAACCAAAAGAGGACCGGGTCAAACCCGGCCACATCGGATCACCACTGATACGCCAGCCCCGCATAGCCCGTGAAGGATTGCGAGCGTTTGGAGAAGGTTGTGTCCAAATGCGAGGTGATACGGAAGCCATTCTTGAAGAGGAAGTCCGCCCCCACCGAGGCCCGCACGCCATCCTTACCGGTATCGGCACCCTTCACCGCAAAGCTTGACGTTGAGACGCCAAGGAAGTTGGCGTCGGCCGAGGCCCCATCCGAGAAATCGTGGATGTAGGCCAAGCGATCCGTGAGACGCAGGACCCAGTCCGGCGTCAACAGCCAACGTGGCGTTACCTCGACATCGACCTGATTGCGGATACCCGCCTCCACACTGGCCGTCTTGCCGGTGCGCGAAGCGTAAGACAGTGCAAAGGCGTTGGTGCCCGATGCAGCTCCTTCGCTATAGGACGGCAGCATCACAAACTGGCCTTCGGCTGCCAGATAGGGCGAGATCCAATCGAAATTCATCCCGGCTTCGTAGCGCCCGCCAAAAGAATAGGCCGTAAGCTTGGCGGTAAGATCGTCGGTCCCATTCACCGTCACAATGCGATCGGTCTTGAGCTGCGCAATCGAGCCGCCTGCCGCAAAGGCGTTGTAGAAATGCGGGCTAAGCTGGGCATAGCCGTAGACGCCCGCCTGCACCGCTTTGGCATTGCCCTTGCCCAAATTATCGGTGATGTGGAATTGCGAGGTTTCTGCCGAGAGCGCCGCACCCAAGGTCACATTCGCCCAAGGCTTCCAGTTGGCGCCCATCACGATGCCATAGACATCGGAGCGGAATTTGTGGGAGCCGATATCCGTGCTTTGGCCCGCCACGATAGAGGAACCGCCGATACCGGACACCCAGGTATCGACGCTCCTGCCCGTCTGCTGTGCCGTACCGGGATTGAGATGGGCAAACATCGATTCCACAAAAGGCGTGAACAACGAACGCGCTTCGTTCTGCAAGTTGGCGCCGATCTCGCCCGAAAGCTGCGTGGTATCCGAAACCAATTGCGTAGAGCTGTCGTTGCCGAGCGCTTCGATCTTGGTCGGGAGCGTACTGCCGGCCGTAATTGCCGCATCGATCCCGGAAACAACGCTGGTCTGGTTCCGGGTGGCGGTGGTCGGCAGCACCGGCGACAGCTTAGAGAGATCAACCGTCAGATAGACGTTGCTGCTATCCTGACTGATGGTCGACTTGAACAGCGCGCCGTTGGTGCCGGTGAAGGTCTCGGTGGCATAGGTAAAGCTGCCTGACAGGCTGGATGCGTTCAGCACTGCCACCTTCTGGCCGAGAAGGTAACTGCCATCCGTGCTGGTGACGGTGATATTACCGCCAAGCGTGGCCGTGCCGGAAACTATGAGCTTGCTCGCCGCGGAGGACGACACGTTCACATTATAAGTGCTGCCGCTAGCGAAGGTGGCGTTGCCGCTCACAGTCAAGGTGCCAGTTGCGGATGACGTGCCCGCGCTCACCGTGCCGCCGCTGTTGACGGTCAAGGCCGATACCGTGCCGGTGCCGGACAGCGTGCCGCCGGAATTGACGATCAGGCCCGAAGACGACGCAATCGAACCGGTGACATTGAGCGTGCCGCTGTTGACCATGGTGGCACCGGTATAGCTGCTGGTGCCGGATAACGTCTGAGTACCGCCGCTCATGATCAAGCCGCCCGTTCCCGTAATGGCGCCGGAGAACGTGGTCGAGCCGTTGCTGAAGGTCAGCGTCTGGCTGCCGAGCGCAACCGTGCCGCTGCCGGCAAGCGAGGCGATGACCGGCAAGGTCGTGGCCGAAACATTGAAAATGCCGTTGGCGGTCACAGAACTCGATTTCGCAATCGCACCGGAGCCGGACAGCGCCAGCGTGGCACCGCTCGCAATCGTGGTGGCGCCAGTATAAGTGCTCGCGGCGGTGAAGGTCGTGGTGCCGGACAGAACAGAGATCTTACCCGTGCCCGAAATCACGCCGCTGAAGCTGGTGCTGCTCGCCGGATCGAAGGCCAGCGTGCCGTTATTCACCACATTGCCGGTGATCGAGCCTGTGATCGTACCATCGCCGATCTGCAGCACGCCGCTGGAGATGGTGGTGCCGCCCGTATAGGTGTTGGCGCCTGTGAGAATGGTGGTGCCAGTGCCGATCTGCGAAACCGCGCCTGTTCCCGAGATCACGCCGGAGAAGGTGTAGGAGCCGTTGCGGTTGAATGCGAGCGTGCCGTTATCGACCACATCGCCCAAGATACTGCCGGTCGCTGCACCGGTGCCGAGCTGCAATACAGCGCCAGACCCGATCGTGGTCCCGCCCGTATAGGTGTTGGTGCCCGACAGTACTTCGGTGCCGCCGCTGATGACAAGACCTGCCGTGCCTTGAATGATGCCGGAGAAGCTGCCGGAGGCGTTGTTGAGCGTCAGGGTATGGGCGCCAACCGAAACCGTGCCGGAACCCGACAACGAGGCGAAGGTAAGGGCGCTGCCCGCCGCAGCAGTGGCATCAAATGTGCCTGAAATCGCCAGCGCGCTCGAAGATGAAATGCTGCCGGTGGAGGCCAAGATCAAGCTGCCGCCGGAAACGGTCGTGGCACCGGTATAGGTGTTGGCGCCGGAGAACGTTTCCGTACCGCTCGAAATCCAGACGCCACCCGTTCCCGAAATCACCCCTGCAAAGGTGTCGTTGGCATTGGAGATCACCAGCGTATTGGCACCGAGACTGACCGTCCCTGCCCCGCTGAGCGAGCCGACCGTCGCAGAACCGGTGGCAGTGGAGCCGGAGGAAAGATTGACGGCAGCATTGTCGATAACGGTGGAGCGCAAGCTTGAACCCGCAGCGAGCACCAATGTGCCGCCATTGACCTGAGTGGTACCGCTATAGGTGTTGGCACCCGAGAAGGTTTGCGAGCCGCCAGTAAGAATGATGCCGCCGGTGCCGGAAATGGCACCGGAGAAATCACCCCCCGAGCCGGTGATGGTTAGAGTCTCCGTACCCAGCCGCACCGCACCCGAACCGGCCAGGGCCTTGATCGTGGTGCCAGAGGTTTCCGATATATCGAGCGCGCCATTGACCGTAACCAGGCTCGAATTGGCAATGCTGCCGCTGCCGGTCAGCTTGATCGTGCCCAACGTGATCGTGGTGGCGCCGGTATAGGTCTGCGCCGCGGTGATGGTGGTGACGCCCGTGCTTAAGGACTGCACCTCGCCCGTACCCGAGATCACCCCATCCATTTCGATGGTGCTGGTGCTGTAGAAAGCGAATATCCCGGAATTGGCGACGTTGTAGGAAACCGTGCTGGAGCCGATTTCCATAGTACCGCCATTAATGGTCATGCCGCCAGTAAAGGTGTTGCTGCCGGTGAGATATTGCGTACCGGCATTGAGGATGACGCCGCCGGTGCCGGAAATGATGCCCGTGAAGCTGTTGCCGGCCGCCGTCAGGACCAGATTGTTCGCCCCTAACGTGACCGTGCCGCTGCCGGCGAGCGACTTGATCGAGGCGCTGCTGGCGTTGGCAAAATCCAGCGTGCCATAAACATAAACCGTCGAAGCCGAGGAAATCGAGCCGTTGCCCGACAAGTGCAGCGTATCACTCGAAACCGTCACGGAGCCGGTCAAGGTGTTGACACCTGTGAGCGTAATCTCACCACTTGCCAGAACCAGCCCGCCCTTGCCCGAGATCACCCCGGAGAAGGTGGTGTTGGTGGTGTAGGTCTTGGTGTTGGTGGAGTCGTAATCGTTGAGGGTGAGCGTCTTCGAACCCAGGACGATATTGCCGGAGCCGGACAGAGCAATGATCGTCGCCCCATTGACTGTCCCGGAAATGTCGAAGGTGCCGTTGTCGATGAGCTGCTGGGAATGCTCGATCGTGCCGGAGGTGGTGTTGGTGTCTGAGCTTGTATCCGAGTCGAGCAAGGCCAGTGTGGCCCCGCTGTTGATGGTGGTGGTGCCGGTATAATCGTTGTTGCTGTTGGACAACGTAAGCACGCCACTGCCCTTGGTATCGGCAATGATGATGTTGCCGCTGCCGGTCAGCTTGCCGCTGAAGGTGGAGGCGTTGCCCAAAAGATCGAGCGTGCTCGTGGTCGACGACGAGAACGTGAAGTCGCGCGAATAGGTCTTGGCGGCGTCGAGCTGCAAGGTGCCGCCCGAGAGCGTGGTGCTGCTGCCGGAAAGCGTAGAGATCGCCACCGTCGTGCCGGAGGTTACATCCGCCCAGGCATTGGGCATCATGAGGGTGGCCGTAAGCGCCATGGCGCCGTACGACACCGATGATCGCAACGCCCGCTGCCTGCGGTGATGCTCCGTACCCAAACGCCTGACACAGCGGAGACCCACAGCGCCCTCCTTGAAATTGTCTGAAACTGGAATCGACGACCCGAGCATGCCCGAGGGGCGCATTCTTAGTGCCTGAAATTACTGACGATTGGCAGATTTGTAAGCGCCTGTAACCCAATCTTATCTTGGGATAAGTTGAGACATCATTGAGAAAATGTCTCAGTCAGGCCATCCGCCTTCCTGTCAAGCGCTTCATTTCCCTGTCATTTCCCGCCCATCCGAGCGGCGAAAAAGACATCTGTTTCAATCTGGAACACCCTGCGGCGATACGCTTAGGTAACCGGTGTCAGAAACACTGGCCGAGGCGCCTGGGCATGGTGTAGGTCTGGACCCGCAAAGCATCCCGCAGGATACATGGATAAGACGTCCCGCATTGCCCTGTTCGGCGAATGCATGATCGAGCTTCGCGGCGAACTCTTCGGCACCATGCAGCAGAATTTCGGCGGCGATACGCTGAACACGGCCGTCTACCTCGCCCGCCTCACAGCCGAGGCCGGCATTCACGTCGCTTATGCCACCCAACTCGGCACCGATGCCTATTCGGATGCGATGGTGGCAGCTTGGGCCGAAGAAGGCATCGACACCGCCATGGTGCGCCGTGACGAAGGCAAGATGCCAGGGCTCTACACTATCCAAGTCGACGATAAGGGCGAACGCACCTTCTATTATTGGCGCGATATGAGCGCAGCGAAGGATTTCTTTGTCGGGGATTCCAGCCTGTTGGAAGACCGGCTCGATGAGATCGATGTCTTCTATTACAGCGGCATTTCGCTGGCAGTGCAGCCGCAGACCGGACGCGAGCGCCTGCTCTCTTTTGTCGAGAAACTGCGGGCCCGTGGCGGCAAGGTCTGTTTCGATAACAACTACCGCCCTCGCCTGTGGCGCGGCAGTCCGCATACCGTGCAATGGTATGATCGTGCTTATGCCAATGCCGATATCGCTTTCATCACCTTGGAAGACAACGCCCATCTTTATGAAGTGAGCGAGGAAACCGCCCTCACCCAGGCGCTGGCGCTCGCCCCCAGTGAAGTGGTGATCAAGCGTGGCAGCGATCCCAGCCTGGTGCGGGTCAAAGGCGAAACCACGCTCGAAGTGCCGACCTTCAAAGTACAGAAGGTGGTGGACACCACAGGCGCCGGCGACTCCTTTGCCGCCGGTTATCTCGCTGCCCGCCTGCAAGGCCAGAAGCCGGAAGTCGCCGTGCGCTCGGGCAACAAGATCGCCTCCATTGTGGTGCAGCACCCCGGCGCGATCATTCCCAAAGAAGCGATGCCGGTGTTCTTCTTCGGCTAGTCGAAGCGGAACGCCGACAGCGCCGTGTTGAGCACCAGATCGGAATAAACCCGCGCGCTCGGCGCATCGCTCGCCCCAGCGGCCACCAAGAGCGGGATGAAATGCTCTTCCCGCGGATGGCTGAGACGAGCTGCTGGAGCCGAAGCCCATTGCGCAAGCGCGGCGGCACGTTCGTCTGGCGGCAACGCCGTGCTGGCGGTGAGCCAAGCATCGAACTCCTGAGACGGCGCGGTGAAACGCGGATCGCCATAGCCACGCATGTTGTGGAAGCTCATGCCGGAGCCGAGGATCAAAACGCCCTTGTCCCGCAGCGGTTTCAGCGCTTCGCCGGCTTTCAGATGCAGCGCCGGATCGAGACTGGCATCGAGCGAAAGCTGCACCACCGGGATCTCGGCATTGGGGAATGCGACCTTCAACGGAATGAAAACGCCATGATCAAACCCGCGCGCCGTGTCGACACCGCTGGCAAGACCCGCATCCCGCAACAGCGCCGCGATTTCTTCAGCCAAGCTGGGCAGCCCCGGCGCGGGGTAAGTGAGCTGATAGGTGTGCTGCGGAAAACCGTAATAGTCATAGATCAGCCCGGGATGCGGGTTCGCAGTGGTGATAAAACCTTTGGCTTCCCAATGGCCCGAGATGATCAGGATCGCTTTGGGCGACTCCGGCAACTGCTCCGGCAAGGCGCGCAGGAAACCCACCATATTGGTCCAGATTCCCTGCGGGTCCTCCATGAAGAAGCAGGGCCCGCCGCCATGGGGAATGAAGAAGGTTGGCTGTTTCATCTCGGCCTCCTTATTGGCGCAGACGGGCCGGCAGCAAGGCCAAGGCACCGTCACCGATCAAAGCCTGCACCACCAAAGCGATCGACCAGAAAGCGGGATATTCCCAGCCGCCATTGGGGTTGTTGAAGAAGAAGCCGTTATGGCCATGCACCGTGAAAATGGTGCCGAGCATCAGCGGCACCAGCGCCAAGGCGACCACACGAGCATAAACGCCGAAGATCAGCGCGAGGCCGCCGAAGAATTCCGCCGCCATGGTGACATAAGCGAGCGCACCAGGAAGCCCGACGGTGTGGAAGAAAGCGGCCGTGCCGGAGGGGGTGAAGACGAAGAACTTCAAGCTGAAATGGGCGAGAAACAGCGCACCGAGGGTACCCCGGAGCAGTGTGGCGCCATAAGCGGAGGAAGAGTTGGACATGGGTGATCTCCTTTCCCCGCTGATGTAGACCCCGGCTTCGGAATTGATAATTCCCTATCTTTTCTCAACACTTCCAACCTATAGTTGGAAATTATGAGTGACCGCCTGACCGGGATCGAGGTTTTCGTCCGCGCCATCCGCTTGGGCGGCTTATCGGCGGCGGCGCGCGAATTGCGCATGTCACCAACCATGGCCGCCAAGCATCTCGATGCGCTGGAAGACCGCTTGGGCGCCACCCTCGTCCGCCGCACCACCCGCCGCTTGTCGCTCACCGAAGCCGGCAGCCTGTTTCTGGAAAAAGCCGAACGCATCCTGGCAGAGCTGGGCGAAGCCGAAGCGGAAGCTGCGGCGCGCACCATCGTGGTGGAAGGCGTGCTGCGGGTCAGCGCCCCAGCGGCGTTCGGGCTGATGCATATCGTACCGCTGATCGCCGATTTCACCGCCCGCTATCCCGGTGTGACGATTGATTTGGGCCTCGATGACCGTTTCGTCGATCTCTTGGAAGAGCGCTGGGATCTGGCGCTGCGCATCGGACGCATGAAGGATTCAAGCTTGGTGGCGCGCAAGCTGGCGCCGGTGCGCCTCGTCATCTGTGCCGCGCCCTCGTATCTCGCTTTGCATGGCACGCCGAAAACCACGGATGATCTCAAGGATCACGCCTGCCTCGGTTACACGCTGTCGCCCGGCATTGCCGCCGACCATTGGCGCTTCGGCAAAGACGGTGACATCCGGGTGCCGGTGAAAGGCAACTTCCTCGCCAACAACGGCAGTGCGCTTGTGCAAGCAGCCATTGCGGGCATGGGTCTTGTCATCAGCCCGCGCTTCCTGGCCGCCGAGGCTTTGGCGCGGAAAGAACTCAAAGAAGTAGCGCTTGATCTGCCTCTGCCGGAGATCGGCGCCATTCACGCGGTGACACATCCCACCCGCATTCCCGCCGCCAAGACCCGCGCCTTCATCGATTTCCTGGCAGAAAAACTGGCAAAAATGGCTGTTGATTGGTAGCTGGCCGTCATTCTCACGATTTGCTGTGCCAGCATACGTATGCAAGCAGTTGCCCGGCCGTCAGCGGGGCGTATCATCGCCGGACAGGGAAGAAACCAAAGAAAAATATCATGGCCATGACGAGTACGCAGGATCACAAGGTCCTGAGCAAGCCGCGTGTTACCTTCTTCGCGATCTGGAATATGTGCTTCGGCTTTCTGGGGCTGCAATTCGGCCTTGGACTGCAGAACGCCAATGTCAGCCGCATTTTCCAGACGCTGGGCGCCAGCCTCGACCAGATTCCGGCGCTGTGGATTGCTGCGCCATTAACCGGCCTGTTGGTACAGCCTCTGGTCGGCTATCTCTCGGATCGTACCTGGACCAAGCTTGGCCGCCGCCGGCCCTATCTGCTGGTGGGTGCATTGCTCTCGGCCACGGCCTTGCTGATCATGCCGATGTCGCCCTGGCTGTGGGTGGCGGCGGTGATGCTGTGGATCCTCGACGCCTCGATCAACACCTCGATGCAACCCTTCCGCGCCTTTGTCGGCGATCAGCTGCCGCTGACGCAGCGCCCCACCGGTTATGCCATGCAGAGCTTTTTCATCGGCATCGGCGCGGTGGTGGCGAGCGCGCTGCCCTGGGTGTTCGAGAAACTGGGCATTTCCAACACGGCCCCCGCCGGGATCGTTCCGGACACGGTGCGCTATTCCTTCTTCCTGGGCGCTGTGGTGCTGTTCGTGGCGGTGCTGTGGACCGTGATCTCCACCAAGGAATATCCGCCGGAAGAGCTGGAAGCTTTCAGCGACGACGCGCCGGAACTGCGCGGCCACGCCAATCCCAATCGCAGCCTGGGGCTGTTATGGGCGGTGCTGGGCGCGGCAGGATTGTTCGCCGTCTATCATTTTGGCGTCGACAAGCAGCTCTATCTGGTTTGCGCTGGAGTTCTGCTGTGGGGCATGACGCTGCTGGTGCAGAAGAAAGGCGAGCCCAAAGGCTTGTTCGGCACCATCATGCTGAACATCGAAACCATGCCCGATACCATGAAGAAGCTGGCGCCTGTGCAATTCTTCTCCTGGCTCGCCTTGTTCGCGATGTGGATCTACACCACTTCGGCGGTGGCCGAGAGCTATTTTGGCTCCCACGATCCGTCCTCTGCCGCCTACAACGAAGGCGCCAACTGGGTGGGCGTGCTGTTCGCCGCATACAACGGCTTTGCGGCGCTGGCTTCCATTGTAGTGCCGGGGGTTGCCAAGAAGATCGGCTTGCGCTGGACGCATCTCATCAATGTCTGGCTGGGCGGCTTGGGGCTGCTGTCCTTCCTCGTCATCCACGATCCTTTATGGCTGCTGGCTTCCATGCTGGGCGTCGGTTTTGCCTGGGCCTCGATCCTGTCGCTGCCTTACGCCATCGTCTCCGACAGCGTCCCGGCCAAGACCATGGGCGTCTATATGGGCATCTTCAATTTCTTCATCGTCATCCCGCAGCTGGTGGCGGCGAGCGTGCTTGGCTTCATCCTGAAGATCGCCTTCCATGGCGAGCCGATCTATGCCTTGGCGCTCGGCGGCGTGAGCTTCCTGGTCTCGGGCGTGCTGGTATTGCGGTTGTCGAAAGAACAGCAGGCTTAAGCTTTCTTGGCGCCGCAGGAGCGTCGCACAATGAGCTTGGCGGGAAGCTCGAAGCTTTCCGCCGGCTCACCTTGCACTTGCTTGAGAAGCGTCTCCACCAGCTTTTCACCAGCAAGCCAGGTATCCTGCGCCACGGTGGTCAGCGGCGGATTGACCAAACTGGCGACGGAAATATCGTCGTAACCGACCACGGAAACATCTTTCGGCACTTCGATGCCGGCATCGCGCAAAGCGATCAAAGCGCCCGCCGCGATCAGATCACTGGCAGCGACCAGGCCATCGAACTTTTCACCTCGCGCCAGAAGTTCCGACACCGCCACAGCCCCAGCCTCTTCCGAGGAAATGGCATCGGCTTGCAAGTCGACCGGAAGACCCGCCGCCTCCATCGCCGCGCAATAGCCGCGATAGCGGGCGGAAAATTCCGGATAGTGGTTGGAGGCGTGGCCTATGAAGGCGATCTTACGCCTGCCAAGGCCGATGAGATGTTCAGCGGCGATGCGTCCGCCTTGGAAATTGTTGCTGCCGATGGAGACGCCCGGCTGGCCTTCTTCCACGGCGCCCCAACGCACAAAACGCGTGCCCTGCTCCACCAACAATTCCAGATGCTGGCGATAGGTCAGGTAATCGCCATAGCCCAAAAGAATGAGACCATCGGCTTTGCCAGAATCCTCATAATCCGCGTTCCAATCCTGCGCGAACATCTGAAAGGAGATCAGCAGATCATAGCTGCGCTTGGCGCAGGCGCGCGTGATCGACCCCAGCATGGATTGGAAAAAGGGATTGATCAGCGAAGCATCCGGGCTTGGGTCCTCGAAAAACAACACCGCGATGGTGTTGGTGCGCTGGCGGCGCAGATTAGAGGCGTTCTTATCGACCTTGTATTTCAGCTCGCGAGCGATCGCTTCGATCTTGCGGCGGGTCTCTTCGTTGACATTGGGATCGCCACGCAAGGCGCGCGACACGGTCGATTGCGACACGCCCGCGCGATAGGCGATGTCGAACGACGTCGGCCTTTCATGCGGGCGGAGCTTTTCTTCAGCGGCGCCTTCGGCGGGAATCCTCATGCCTTCAGTATGCCACATTCTTCTATGCTTCGCGCAACTGGCGCGACCGCTCCCAATGCGATGGGTTGAAGAGCGCAGCATTCCTGCAACGCCTTTTAAGCCGTTGGTGAATCAAGCCTTCACAAGTTCTTTGGCATCGGTGTCTATGCGGGAGACTCGCAGTTGCTGTCCGGGTGATAAGGAGTATTCCTTACCCCAAATGGTCACAGAAAACGGTTCGGAGCCGTCGTAGTTGACCTCAACAGCATCCGGCGAAACGGAAACCTTCAAGGGACGGTCCTGGAACAGCATGCGGAAGGAATACTTCCGCCAGCCGGCCGGAATGTGCGGATCGAAACTCAACTTCCCCTTGCGCACCCGCTTGCCGCCAAAGCCTTCCACAATGGCGAGCCAGGTTCCGGCCATGCTGGTGATATGCAGCCCCTCCTCCACCTCGTGATTGTAGTCATCGAGATCGAGCCGGGCCGTGCGCAAATAAAGGGCATGCGCTTTTTCCATCAGGCCGAGGCGCGCCGCCAGCACCGCATGGGTGCAAGGCGACAATGAGGATTCATGCACCGTGCGCGCTTCGTAATAATCGAAGTGGCAGCGGTGGGTTTCCGCATCGAAACGATCTTCGAAGAGATAGAAGCCCATCAAGAGGTCGGCCTGCTTGATGAAGGGCGAACGCAGAATACGGTCCCAGCTCCAATGCTGGTTGATGGGTCGCTCCTCAGGATCAAGCTCGGCGACCGTCAGCGGTTCCTTGTCGAGATAGCCGTCCTGCTGCAGCAACAAGCCGGTGCGCGGGTCTTGCGGGAAGTACATGCCCGCACTGACCGCCGCCCACTGCGCGGTTTCGCCGGCACGGTCGAGCTTGGTCTTGGCCAGGATTTCGGCGAGACGCTTCGGAGCCACGCGTTCGACAACGGCGATGGCTTCGCGGGCATACTCCAAACACCAGCACGCCATGGTGTTGGTGTACCAGTTGTTGTTGACGTTGTTCTCGTATTCGTTGGGACCGGTCACGCCAAGAATGACGTATTTGCCTTTGTCCGCCGAGAAGGTGGCGCGCTGGGCCCAGAAACGGGCGATGCCGATCAAGACTTCCAGCCCATATTCGGCGAGATAAGCTTCATCGCCGGTGTGCTGGATATAATTGTAGATGGCATAGGCGATGGCGCCGTTTCGGTGGATCTCCTCGAAGGTGATCTCCCACTCGTTATGACATTCCTCACCGTTCATGGTGACCATGGGATAGAGCGCCGCGCCGTTCTTGAAGCCGAGCTTGGCGGCGTTCTCGATCGCCTTATCCAACTGCTTGTAGCGATAGATCAAGAGATTGCGGGTGACGCGCGCGGGTGCGGCGCAGATATAAAACGGCACACAGAAGGCTTCGGTATCCCAATAGGTGCTGCCGCCGTATTTCTCACCGGTGAAGCCCTTCGGTCCGATGTTGAGGCGCTCATCCTCACCGGTATAAGTCTGGTTCAGCTGGAAGATATTGAAGCGGATGCCCTGCTGCGCCGCAGCATCGCCTTCCACCACAATGTCACTGTTACTCCAGATGCCGGCCCATTTTGCCTCATGCTCGGCCAGGAGCATGTCGAAACCGGCCGCCTGCGCCGAGAGTGCCAGATCCTTTGCTTTCGCTTCGAGGGCATCCTTGGCGTAATCCTGAGATGTCGTGACGGCGACATATTTTATCACCTCCGCGCTTTGGCCTGCAGTGAGATCACAAGCGAAACTATTGGCCGCGAGGGCCCCTTCGGCTGTGCAGATCGGCTCCGCTGAGCTGGTAAAGATAAGCTGCATGGCGAGCCCGACCTGGAAATCGAGCTTGCGGGTTTGGACCTGGAGGAAACCAGCGCGCGGCGTGGCTTCTGTCTTCAGGATATTCCAGAACTGCTCGTTGTAGTTGGAATCCCGGTTCGAAACGTCGCCATCGAGATAAGGGCGCATCTGGACGCTGGCGGGACTGAGCGCGGTGACGCGATAACGCACCACACCAATCTCCGGCCGCGCCATGCTGACGAACCGCAACGCCTCAACTTTGATCTTGGCGCCATCCGGCATAGTGGCGACGAAACTGCGCGTCAGCACACCCCGCTTCATATCCAGCACCCTGCGGAACTCGGCAACCGGACATTCCGCCAGATCCAGCGCATGGCCGTTGACGTAAACATCGATGCCGATCCAATTGGGCGAATTCAGCACTTTGGCGAAGTATTCGGGATAACCGTTCTTCCACCAGCCGACGCGTGTCTTATCGGGATAATAGATGCCAGCGATGTAGCTGCCTTGCAGCGACGGCCCTGAATAGCGTTCCTCGAAGTTGGCCCGCTGCCCCATATGGCCGTTGCCGATGGAAAACAGGCTCTCCGAAGCTTCGTGCTGCTCCGGATCGAAGCCCTCCTCGATGATGGACCATTCGTTCGTGATCGTGCTCATGGGACTGCCGTCTTTGTTATTTTGTTGGCTGCTGCTGTGCGCAATTGCTCGAGGGAAAGGCTGCCAAGGCCGGGCACAACGAGATCGGCCCGGTGCAAAATCGAGGGACTGCCGATGCCGATGGTGAGCATGTCAGCGGCCAGTGCCGCCTCGATTCCGGCTTCCGCATCTTCGAATACGGCACAGTTCTGCGCCGGCAAATGGAGATCGCGCGCGCAATTGAGGAAAACTTCGGGGTCCGGCTTGGTGCGGCTGACCTTGTTGCCGTCTATCACCACATCGAAAAGCGGCGCAATCTTCAGAAGATCGAGGATGACCGTCGCATTACGGCTGGCCGTGGCCAGCGCGGTTTTGTATCCGGCCTCGCGGCAGGCGATCAGGAACGCGGAGGCACCGGAAAGGATTTCCTCGGGCGTCATCTTCATCACATATTGCAGATAAAGCGCGTTCTTCTTCTCGGCGAGCCTGACCTTGTCCTCGCTCCCGAGCGCGATGCCGCCCACTTCCAGAAGGATTTCCAGCGAACGCTGACGCGAAACGCCCTTCAGCCGCTCGTTGTTTGCTTCGGTGAATTCGAAACCGAGCTCATGGGCGATCTGCCGCCAAGCGATATAGTGGTACTTGGCGGTATCGACGATGACGCCGTCGAGATCGAACAAACAGGCCTTCAAACTCATCATGGCGTTGCCGCACAGACCACATAATCAAGCGGTTTCAGGGAGACGTGATAGCTGCCAGGAGCACTGGGCTTTTCCGCGCAGCTTCCATGCAGCGCCTTGAAGCCATGGGTGGCATAGTCGATTTCCACCTGAGCTTCGAGCGGTGCTGTCGAGGTGTTGTAGGCGATGACGATTTCCCGCCCGGTGCTCGGATCAATGCGCGATACCGCAAAGAGGCCGGGCTTTTCCGAATAATTGCGAACGATCTGACGCCCCTCACGCAAGGCGGGATTGGTCGCGCGAAGCTGCGCCAATTCCTTGATCGCCTGATAGAGTGGATGGTCGGTATGGAAGCTGGCGACGGCCGTCGTGGACTTGGTGCCGATCAGCGGCGTGTCGTTGTATTCCTTCACCTTGCTCGCGAACATGTCCTGACGGGACGCCTGATCGCCACCGAGGCCGGCAAAGCCTTGCTCATCACCATAATAGACGGTCGGTACGCCACGCAGTGTGAACAGCATGGCATGTGCCAAGGTCATGCGTTTGAGAACTTCGTCATCCGAGGCTTTCGGGAAGGCGGCGCGAACGTAAAAGCCGAAGCGGCCGGCATCATGATTGGAGATAAAGGTCGGCAGCTTGAGCGCTGTCGCCTCCCCGCCTTCATAGAGCGGATCATTGTCGAACAACCGCGCCAGCGCGATGGTGCCAGCATTGCCCGCCAGCGTTTGCTGCACGGCGATGGCGAAGGCAAAATCCAGCACCGAGGGCTGCTTGTCGACACGGGTGTGGAGAGCCTGCAGGCTTTGTGCCCCGTCCATGCCGGAGATGTTCTCGCCGAAGATATGGAAATTGGGAATGCCCTTGGCCTTGGCGCGGGCCAGCATGGCTTCCACAAAGGCCTTCATGAATTCGGGATTGACGAAACGGGCGGTGTCGACGCGGAAACCGTCGATGCCGTAATTATCGATCCAAGCGCCAAAGATATCGATCATGCCTTTCACGACCCGCGGGTTCTCGGTCATGAGATCATCGAGACCGACGAAATCACCGCGCGTGGCACTCTCGCCATCGAAGGTGGTGTTGCCGCGGTTGTGATAATAGATCGGATCGTTCAACCACTCCGGCGTCTTGGCGTGTTCCTCGCCTTTCGGGATATAAGGCGTGTAGGCAAAATTCGGATTGGTGAGTTTGGCGAAATTCTCTTCCGTCATCACGGAGTCGCCGAGGAAGCCGTTGTTGATTGGCGCACCATTCACGCCGCCCTGCCGCGAATAGGGATAATCCGCCGGAGAGCGATAGGGGCAATTCAGTTGGGTCGGGCATTCCCTGTATTGGATGACATCGGCCGTGTGGTTCACGACGATATCCATGTAGAACTTCATGCCGCGGGCATGGACCGCGTCGACCAGCTTCTTGAAATCGGCATCCGTTCCGAAATGCGGATCGACATGGGTGAAATCGGTGATCCAATAACCGTGATAGCCGGAGCTTTCATTGCCCTTGTCGCCCTGCACCGCCTTGTTCTTGAAGACGGGTGCGAGCCAGACGGCCGTGGCGCCAAGCGACTGGATGTAATCCAGATGCTGCATCACGCCTTTGAAATCACCGCCGTTGTAGAAAGCTTTTGAGGACGGATCGAAGCCGGTGTGCAGCCGGTCGCCCTTGAGGCCGCCGCGATCATTGGCTTTGTCGCCATTCTCGAAGCGGTCCGGCAGAAGGAAGTAGATAATCTCATCCTGCGCCGGTCTGGCGCGAAGCGCTGCGAGAGAAGCCGGTTCACTGGCTGGTGCGGCAACCGCGGTAGAGGAAAAAAGGAAAGCAGCAAACAGCAGCGGCGCGACGGTGCGCATGAGAATTCTCCGGCCGGTCGGAACTTAATGGCAATCAGAAAAGGGGCCTCGCCGGTGTTACCACCGGCGAGGGAGTTCAAGGGAGCGTCAGTTCAGCTTGTAGGTGGCACCGAAGAAGAATTGCGTGCCATACTTCTGGTAATCGTGAACCTCACGCGCGTCGTTGATATCGCTGTTGAAGCGGAGATAGGAGATCTGAGCCTGGTTCAGGATGTTGTTGACCTGGAACAGCAGCGACAGACCCTTCATGTCGCCATCCTGGAATTCATAGCCAATCTGGCCATCCAACCAAGATTGCGGACGGATCATAGTAAGTTCGCGGGAGGCACCAAAGCCGGTCACTTCACCGAGGAACTTCGAACGATAGCTGTCGTTCAAGCGGATGGAGAAGCCATCACGCTCGTAATACACAGTCACGTTGTTCACGAGCTTGGAGAGGCCCTCCAGCGGTCCCTTGGGATCGGTAGGATCGCGTTTGATCGAGGAGTCTGTGTAGGACAAGTTTCCGGTCACCCCGAACCCTTCAAGGTAATCGGTAAGCATGTCTCCGGTCACAGCGAAGCTGACTTCGAAGCCGGAGATGCGGCCGCCTTTGCCGTTTACATACTCGCTAACGATACCGGTGCGATAAACCGGGGCTAAAGTGCCGGTATAATCGAAGCCGGTGAAGTTATAATTCATGCTCTTCTTGTAGATGTAGCTCTCGAGCATTTTGTGGAATCCGGCCACCGAGAAATAACCGCCCTTGCCAAAATAATACTCGTAAGAAACGTCGAGAGCTTCCGCGAGCCAAGGCTTCAGACGGGCGTTGCCGACGCTGCCGCCCCAAATGCCCTTGTTGACCGGGTCGAGCGCTACGCTCGGGTTGAGCGCGTAGTAGAGGTTATTGGTCTCATTGAAAGAGAACTCATTGGAAACCGACATCTGGTCCATACGGGCGCGCACCAGTTCGCGGGCCACACCGAAGCGGATCTGATTGCTATCGTTCAACTTAGCTGTCAGGTTGACGCTCGGCAGGACCTCGCCATAGTTGGTCTGGTCGTGCAGGTTTTGCGACTGGCCCACCACAGCGGAGTTGGCTGCAAAACCGTCCGAGCTCTGATGCGTCTCAACGAACTGGACGCCAGCATTGCCGACGACGGGCACATTTGCGACTTCTGTGTCGATATCGGCACGTACGTAAGCCGTGTAAGCCATTTCATCGACTTGCCAGCCCTTCACGGCAACATCGGCATGCGTCCAAGGCAGTGTTGTATAGAGGCCATCACGCAGCATGCCCTCTGCATCCCATGAAATGATGTTGGGGATACCGAAATACGAGAGGCCATGCGCCACACCGAAGCGATACTTTTGCGGCACCACCGTCGAAACATTGTGGGACGTGGCATTGTTGTTATCCGTGGTGACGACGAAATATTCCTCAGGCGTCATCTTCTTATGGCGATTGGAATAGTTGAGACCGAAGCTGAGCTTAGAAATCGGTCCCCATTTGGCGTCATAATCCGCCGCCAGTTTGATGCTGGTCAGGTGATCACGGACATGCTGGTAATTGAGATAGCCGTCCTGACCACCAGGAGGGTTCCCCCAACCCTGCGGCGAGGTCAGCAGCATGGTGTTGAAATCACCATAATTGAGCTGCGATGAGGTAATGTATTCGACATTGTTGCTGCCGACCGTGAAACCCATCTGATCGGTGGCGCCAGTGCCTGCACGGCCGGTGCCGGCATAGGCTTCAAACCACTGATCCTTGCGCTGCACATTCGAATGCGAAACGTCGGCGGTGATGGACCACGGGCCAGCGTTGTAGACGTTCTTCCAGCCGATAGCGAAGAGATTGTTGTTGTGGCGGTCCATCTCCTGACGCAGCACCGCCTTGACACCGGTTCCAGCCGAAGTCGTATAGGTGCCCGAGGTAACGAAACCATTCTTCACCGTGAAGCCGGACTTCAGATCGATGGTATGGCCGGAACTGTCATTACCCCAGCCATACAACGGCGATTCATCGCGGACGAACTGCTGGGCATCCTTATACTGGGTGTAGAAGAAATCGATAGTCGATTCCCAATTTTCAGTCGGACGATACTGCAAGGTCGCCATAACGGAATTACGCCGCAGATCATCGGTATTGGCCTGCCATTTGGCACCGCCGATGAGAGTATTGCTGCTCGAAACCGTCCCGCCGTTGCCAGAGGTATAACCCCAGGGCTGGTATTCGATGAACTGCTGCGGTGAATCCATCACGGCAACACCAAGCGTCAAACCCAGCTTGCCGCCGGCATATTGGTCAATATAGGTGCCGCTGAAGCGGTAGCCGTATTTGTTCGCAGACGGCAGGAGTTTTCCCATCGAGCCGGTTTCACCGCGCGCATTGAACGACAGAACCTGATGGTCATAGTCGAGTGGGCGAATGGTGCGCATATCGACCGTGCCTGAGAGGCCCTGCCCGATGATATCGGCGGTCGGGGTCTTGTAAACCACCACGCCGCCCATCAATTCGGCCGGATACTGGTCGTATTGGGCGCTGCGATTGTTCGAGGTCGAAACCTGTTCACGGCCGTTCAGCAAAGTGGTCGAGAAGTCTGGTGCCAAACCGCGGATCGAGATGTCCTGGGCGCGGCCGTTGAGACGCTGCGCTGTGAGGCCCGGCAGGCGCGAAATCGCTTCAGCGATCGACTGATCGGGCAGCTTGCCGATGTCTTCCATCGACACCGCTTCGACGATCTGGTTCGATTCCTTCTTCAGAGCGATGGTGTTTTCCAAGCTGGCCCGGAAGCCGGTTACCGTCACCGTTTCCATGTTTTCTTGGGCGAACGCGCCGTTTGCCGCCAGAAGGAGCACGGCGAAGCTCGTAGCTGTCGTTGTTAAGACTGCGCGAACGGCAGGCGCGCGCGAGATGCGTGATGTCATTTGAAAAGCCTCCCCATATGCTCCCCCCTGCGGAATCCGCGGCGGGAATTATTCCGAGGCCGATTACCGGCCCCTTGTGTCGGTGCGGAGGATTATCCGCAAGTGAGATTCTGCCAACCGCTTGCATACGTATTCATGCATTTCCTTTGTTCTGAATACGAATGCTTGTTGCAGTTCTGCCCAGGCCTGTGCGTGAGAAAAAGATGCCACTCCGTACAAATACGGAGCGACCTCTCTATCGCGTTTCGAGTCGTTCAGTGCAGCTGCAGCACGATGACGCCATAAGGCTTCAAAGCGATATCTGACAGCGCTTTCGCAGGCGCCTGCCCCGGCGAATTCATCAGTACCGTGACATTGGTAGCGTGAACACTGAGACTCTTCAGATCGAAACTGACCTTCTGCGGCCCTGCTGTGAAATTGCAGGCGAGCAGCACGGCCTCGCCTTTTGGCGTGCGCCGCAACCAGGCCAGCACATGCGAGTCCGCCGGGTTCAGCATCACCTGATCGCCCTCGTGCAGCGCTGCGTTGTTCTTGCGCAGTGCCCCAAACTGGCGATACCAAGCTAACAGCGACGCCGCTTTCCCCTCCTCGGCTGCAACATTGATCGTGGCGGCATTGGGCGGAACCGGCAGCCAGGTCTTCGTTCTCGCCGGGGCGAACCCCGCATTGGGCCCATGCGTCCATTGCATGGGCGTGCGTTCGCCATCGCGGCCTTTTTCCTTTGGCCAGCCGGTGATGCCGACGGGATCACGCACATCTTCCTTGCGGGCCGGCGTCGTGGTGACCATGCCGATTTCGTCACCGTAGTAATACATGGCCGCGCCGCGCGAGCCGAGAATAACCGTCGCCAATACCCGGCCGATATCTTCGTTATGCACACCGTCAGCGTAACGGTCCCAGCGCGGATTGTCGTGATTGTCGAGCACAAAGAGCGGGAGATGATCGCCCAGCCCGGTCTCGGCATCGGAGATGAGCTTGCGGAAGCGGCCGACATCCAACTTATTAATGAACCCCACTTGCAGATTCATCGGCATCTGCAGCTCATCGTCATGAGCGCCATACATCTTCTTGAGATCGGCGACAGAAGCGACATAGGTTTCGCCTATCAAGACCGACTGCTTGTTCGAGGCTTCATCGGCCACTTTGCGAACCTGGCGCAGGATATCGTGGACTTCCGGCAGATTATTGGTGCGGCTGTCGTCCAGCCGCGGATCGCCAAAGGCGTTGATCACAGGCTTGCCGGAGGGGTCTTTCACCACGCCTTCGTCGCGCAGTTGAGAATCCTCGAACAAGGTGGTGATGGCATCGAGGCGGAAACCAGCCACCCCGCGAGCAATCCAGAAACGCTCGACATCATACATCGCCGCAGCCACTTTGGGATTGCGCCAATTGAGGTCTGGCTGCTCGATATAGAATTTGTGCCAGTACCACTGGCCGGTCTTGGCTTCGTATTGCCAACCGCCATGGCCGAAGACGGATTGCCAATTGTTGGGCGGCACAGCTGGGCCTTTGCCGTCGCGCCAGACATACCAGTCGCGCTTGGGGTTGTTGCGGGACGAAGCCGATTCAACGAACCAGGGATGCTTGTCCGAGGTGTGATTGAGCACCAGATCCATGATGACCCGGATGCCCCGCTTCTTGGCTTCAGCAACCAGCCGGTCAAAATCGGCCAAGGTGCCATATTCGGGTGCGATGCCCTTGTAATCGGCAATATCGTAGCCGAAATCGACCAGCGGCGAAGGATAGATCGGGGTCAGCCAGATCGCGTCTACGCCCAGCGATTTGATATAATCCAGCCGGGAGGTGATGCCGTTGAGATCCCCGATGCCGTCGCCATTCGAATCCTGGAAGCTGCGCGGGTAGATTTCATAGACGACAGCATTTTTCCACCAGGGGGCACTTTCCTTGCCCTTGGCGGCAGCCGCCGAACTGCCCGAAGCCGCCATGGCCAGCACAAACACGGCCGCCACGACAGCACGCCCTTTCGCGTCTCTGCGAGACATCCTTGCCTCCTCCCATTTTCTTTTTGTTGGAAAGAGGTTAGCCCAGCCTACTCCGGTGCTTAAAGGTGCCGGAAGCGGTTGCATACGTATTCGGCGACGCAGGCCTGTATCTTCATGCCCGCCAAGTGCATCAGTTCGAGCCACTCAGTATTGAAAACCGAATTGATACCAAAGCGCCGCCGCCCGGGCGATCTGCTATATCGACCTTAGCGTGGTGGGTACGCGCGACCTCAGCGACGATCGCAAGTCCGAGACCGGCACCGGGGGTTTTGGTGCCGCGGCCGCGCCAGAAGCGCTCAAAGACATGCGAGCGATCAGCCTCGGAAATGCCGGGGCCACAATCCTCCACGATGAGGCTTCCGTTCGCTTCCACCGCCACCCTGACCTCGGTATCGTCGGGCGTGTGGTTCACGGCATTTTCGATGAGATTGCGTAGGGCATCCTCGACGGCCGCCCGATCCGCCTTGATACGCACAGGTGCCGCTGCTGCATCAAACCCGATGGAACGGCCACGGCTGATGGCCCATGGCGCCAGGTAGGCCACAACGCCCTCCGCAATTTCATTGAGGTCCACATTATCCGCGGGATGGCCGATTTTAGCATCCTGGCGGGCAACACTCAGAAGCTGTTCCACCAGCCGCCGCATCCTTGCCGCATCGTGGCGCAGCTTCACGGTTGCCGGGTTATCATCAAGCTCGTCGAGACCTGCGATCAGAATGGTCAATGGGGTCCGAAGTTCATGAGCAGCATTGGCCGTGAACTGGCGCTGCGCGATATACCCCTTCTCTAGCCGGTCAAAAGCCGAATTCACGGCAGTAACAAAAGGAATAAGCTCATCGGGAAGCCCTTCGGTGGGCAGACGCACGCCGGTCGTCTCCGGATCGATTGCGGATGCCGCTTTCGCCGCCGAATTGACCGCATAAAGCCCCCGCCGGATACTCCAGACTCCCATGATAAACGTTACAGCGGCAAACAACGGCACGAGCCACGCCACCTTATGGACGAAGTCGGACATAACCGCGTCGCCGATTTCGTCGATATCGTATGCCCTAGCAACCGCGATCATCGCCGGACCGGCTTTGGTGTCGGACAGCACCGATATGGCGTAATAGTCACCGGGCTGCTGACCGAAATCATCCACGGCGATGTATCGGGGTGCTGCCACAGCCGCAGGCCAATGCTCCACGACCGCAGCAAAATCCGGATGGGAGGCATAGATCTTCCCATTTCCCAATCGCACCGCATAAAAACGCGAATGCTGCTCGGAGCGGAACCGGTGCCGCAGTTTTTCCCTCATGTTAAGGACGATACCGCCGCGCCCGTCAGGCTCGATGGTTTGCGCCAATTCTTTGACTTGGGCACGCAACCGCGAACGATGAAATTCCTCCGCCGTTGTGCTGCCCTGCCACAAGACCACGCCGATACCTGCGGCTGTGACAATCAAGACAACAAAGGCAAGGCGGATCGCCAACTGCGTCTGCAGAGATTTCAGCGAAAAATTCATTTGCGGATCTCCGTCAGGAGATAGCCGACACCCCGGACGGTATGGATCTCGACATCCGCTCCGGCTTCCATCAAACGCTTGCGCAAATTCGAAATATGCACGGGAATGGTATTGGATTCTGGCTCCTCATCGTTGCCGTAGAGCTTTTCCTCAAGAACGCTCTTAGGCACGACACGGCCCAGACGCCGCAGCAGGTGCTCCAGAACCGCTAGCTCCCGCCGCGCCAAAGAAACTGCGGCTCCGTTCACCCGCGCTTCGCGGCCAACGGTATCGAATACGACATTGCCCGCTTCCAGGACGACACCCAAGGCATGGCCGGGCCGCCGCAAAAGCGCCTTGGTGCGCGCCACCAATTCGGTCGCCGCAAAGGGTTTCACCAGGTAATCGTCCGCCCCGGTGTTCAGACCCAATACCCGGTCTTCGACACTATCGCGGGCTGTCAGAACGAGAACTGGGGTCATATCGGAACGGCCGCGCATGCCATCCAGCACCGACAAACCTTCACCATCGGGCAAACCGAGATCGAGAATGATGGCATCATATGAGACCGATCGGACGGCAGCATCCGCATCGAGCGCACGGTTCAGCACATCGACCGTAAATCCCGCTTTGGCCAGGGCAGAGCGCACCAACTCGGCGATTCTTTCCTCGTCCTCAACGATCAATAAGCGCATGGCATTTCCTCAAGCCCAGCGTGGCATGTGACTTTTAAGACAATGTTATGGGCACAAGCTCGGCCATAGATCCCGGCCTGCCAAGACGAAGCTGCGGCGCAGCCGCGCACGGCCGGCCCATAATCCTGCCTTAAACAACGGGAGGCAAGGTCGGCCCTGCAAGCGACTTGGGTAAAGATCGGGGCAAGCTTTGAGCATACGGCATATCGCAAATGGGCTGGGACTTTGTACGGTGGTTCTAGCGGCAGGTCCGGGGTGGTCGGCGGAACCTTCCAACTCCACATCGAAAGGCTCTTCACCGGAAACCGTTGTGGTGACCACCAAGAAACAGGCCACGGAAATCGCTATCGACCGGCGTGTCTACCGCTTGGGGGCTGATATTCAAGCGGCCACCGGATCGGCCGGTGACGTGCTGCGTAACCTGCCCTCCGTCGATGTAGATCCACTTGGCAATATCTCCCTGCGCGGCGACAGCGGCGTGCAGGTGCTCATCGACGGCAAACCATCAACCTTGATGTCGAGCGCCAATCGCGCCGACAGCCTTTTGCAGATGCCAGCCGACAGCATTGAAAGTGTCGAGGTCATCACCACGCCTTCGGCACAATACAAACCCGATGGCTCCGCCGGCATCATCAACATCATCACCAAGAAGAACAGCGCTGCGGGCCTGACAGGCGTCGCGAATGCCGCTGTGGGCAGTGAAGGCCGCTCTTATCTCAGCCTGTCGGGCAGCTATAAGCCGTCCAGCTATCGCTTCTATGGCGGCCTCAATCTGCGCCTGGACAACCGCAAGCGCACAGCCGCCTATAATCGCCAGACCGTCGATCCCTCCAACACAGGCTGGATTGGTGAAGCGCAAGCCGTAACCCAGCAGACCAAGCGGTTGTTTGCCTCCACCGCCCTCGGGTTCGATCATACATCACCATCGGGCGACACTTTCGGCGCGGGCATGAATTTCTATTATCGCGCGGCACATCCCCGAGCCGACGAACTGGATACCACCACAGACGTTACCGGCATCACGTCATCGGACTACAATCGCATTGGCAAGGGATATGAGCGGGAAGTCAGCGGCTCAGCCAATGCTAAATATGTCCATAACTTTGGCGAAGACGGACACGAGCTTTCGCTGGATGGCCAGTTTGAGCGGACGGTCGATTACCACCGCATGGATTACACCAATACCTACCGCATCCCCCTATCCCCCCAAACTTATGACCGGGTGGGCGTCACGGAGGACGAACAGCTTTATCAGCTGTCGCTGGATTATGCGCGCCCTCTCGCCGAACGCAGTCAATTGCAGCTTGGCTATAATTTGGAAACCAACAACGATGCCTATCTCAATCTGGGCGGCACCCTTAATCCAACATCCAAGACGCTGACGCCGATCGCCGCGCTTACCAACGATTTCTATTTCGGGCGTACCACCCACGCATTCTATGGCGAATACCAAGTCGGCTGGGGGCGTTTGAATTTAAAAGCGGGGGCGCGACTGGAAGAAACTTATATTGACAGCAATCAAGCCACGACGAGCCAGCGAGGCTCCACCCAATACGGACGTTTCTATCCCTCACTGCATGTCGAATATTCTCTCGCCGATAGCCACACCTTGCGCTTCGGTTATAGCCACCGCGTGTCCCGGCCCGATCCAGACGACATGAATCCCTACCCAATCTGGATAGATGCCTTCAATTACCGGGCGGGAAATCCCCATCTCATGCCGCAAGAAACACATTCTCTTGAAGGAGCGTATCAATATGAAGGCGGCGGCCAGACCGCCACTGCCACGCTATTTTATCGTGTTTCCAAGAACGGCATGACGGATGTGGTGAGCTATCTTGGAAACAACATCTATCTCACAACGAAAGAGAATCTTGCCAGAAGCACTTCTGGCGGCGCAGAGCTATCGGGAACCGGAAAAGTCATCGACAGCTTGCGCTATAACCTGACCGGCAGCGCTTATTATAATGAAATAGATGCATCCGGCCTTGGCTTTAGCGGCCGCAAGTCGGCGCTCGCTTATACCGCCAAAGTGTCTTTCGATTATCAGATTACCAGCTCGGACCGTGCGCAGATCACTGCCAATTACAACGGCAAACGGCTTACCCCGCAGGGCTATCGCCTGCCCACCTACACCATCAATCTCGGATTACGGCACCAGTTGCTCGATAATCTCGCAGCCGTGCTGACGGCTTCGGATCTGATGAATTCCTCGCGCGAGGCTTATCGCCTGAACACTTCAACGCTCAATGGAACCACCAAGAAGCGGCAGCTGGGGCGGATCGTATATCTCGGCCTCTCCTACCGCTTCGGCGGCAAATCTGCGGACAAGGAAGATCGCTTCGACTTTACATCTGACAATGGCGGCTGAGGTTTTGGTTTGGAAAATGCATCTCACAGGAGACAAACGATGCGGAATGCAACTCTGAAGACATTCGCGATCATGGCTGCCGCGCTGGCACTCATCGTACCAGCTGCGGCCTATAAAGGCGAAAAATTGGCAAGCAGCGCCAAAATCAAAATCGAGCAAGCCCGCACCACGGCGCTGAAGGCTTGTGCGGGAAAAATCACCGACGAAGAACTGGAGCGCGAAAAAGGCGGCAGCGGTTTGCGCTACACTTTTGATATCCAAAAAGACGGCAAGACCTATGAGGTCGGCATTGATGCCGTAACCGGCAAAATGCTGGAGAACGCGCCAGAGGGCTCTAAGCCGGATTGAAGCTGTATCGAGGGCGTTTCAACGCCCCGGTAGTGGCTGTCTTCACTGGTTTCTTCCATATTTAACCGATACACAAGGGTTATCTAGATGTCGAAAGACGCAGTGTTGAGTAAGGTACCGGCTGTTACGCTGGGTTTCTGGATCATCAAAATCCTTGCCACCACGCTTGGAGAAACCGGTGGCGATGCCGTCACGATGAGCTGGCTTGGCGAAACCACGTCCGAAGCAAACCCCAATGGCTATCTGATCGGCACGGCAATTTTTATGACGGCGCTGATTGCCCTTATCGTCCTTCAGATCAGAGCCAAGAAATTTCATCCTTTTCTTTACTGGGCCACGATCATCGCCTCGACGACGGCCGGGACGACGTTGGCCGATTTTGCCGACCGTTCGCTCGGCATCGGCTATACCGGTGGCTCCTCAGTCCTCTTGGCATGCGTTCTGATATCTCTGGCAAGCTGGTATTGGGCGGAAGGTACGATCTCCGTCGATACGGTAAACCGGCCGCGTGTCGAAGCCTTCTATTGGCTGACCATCACATTCTCGCAAACCCTTGGCACCGCGTTGGGGGACTGGATGGCAGACACATCCGGCCTTGGCTATCTCGGGGCTGCAGCCGTGTTCGGAGCAGCGCTCGCGGCACTTGCTATCGGGTACTACGCTTCCAGCATCTCGCGCGTCGGTCTTTTTTGGGCGGCTTTCATTTTGACCCGTCCGCTTGGCGCCACTGTCGGTGACTTTTTCGATAAGCCGTTTAGCAAAGGCGGCTTGAACATCGACCGCCCCCTGGCGACGGCGATTATCGCAGCAGCAATGTTCGGCGGCATTCTTCTATTGCCGCAACGCGCAGGAAAACACCCCAGCACCAGCACGTCGGAAATCTGAAACGGAGCGGCAAAGATGTTTCCGAAACTATGGGCTTGGACTTTGTCGCTGGCTGGCCGCAAATCGGCCGAAGTATGGCTTGCGGTCATCGCTTTCGTCGAGAGCTCAATTTTCCTGGTACCTGCCGATGTTCTCTATCTGCCGATGGCCGTCGCCAAACCAGAACGGGCCTACCGCTATGCCTTGACTGCAACGGTCGCCTCTGTGGCGGGCGGCATTGCCGGATGGGCGTTGGGCTTTTTTGCTTTCGAGGCGATCGCCAAACCCGTTCTGACCTTTTACGGCAAGCTCGATGCATTTGAGGCGATGCTCGCTTACGTCAACGACTGGTGGATATTGCTCCTGCTGGTAACCTCAGGCTTGGCCCATCTTCCGCCGATCAAGATCGTGACGATCCTGGCGGGCGTCGTTCACATGAACCTTTTTCTCTTTATCGCCGCGGCTGCAGCGGCGCGCGGCGCTCGCTTCTTCGCACTCGCATTCTTCCTGCGCCGATATGGCGTAAAAATCAGCGTGTTCATGGAACGCCGGCTGGGCCACATCCTCGCCGCTGTGGCGGTCGCCGCCGCTGGAATCTATCTGGGTTTTGCATTGGGAGAAGGCTCCGGTTAGGAGAAATCATCAAGCCGTCGCCACGAAAGCCGCACCAATAGCGATCAAGATGATACCAACCCACCCTTGCATCGGCATACGCTCCCCAAGGAGAAAAAAAGCGATAACCGCCACAAAGACGACACTCAACTTGTCGATGGGCGCGACGCGAACCGCATCGCCAGCCTTGAGCGCCCGAAAATAGCAAAACCACGATGCGCCTGTCGCCAGCCCGGAAAAAACTAGAAATACCCAGGCGCGGGTGCCGATCTTTTCGATCGATTGAAACTTGCCCATAGCGAAAAGAGCCAAACCCAGCAGCAGCAGAATGACAGCCGTCCGGATAAAAGTGGCTACATCCGAATCGATGCGATCGACCCCGATCTTGGCGAAGACCGCGGTGAGGGCAGCAAAGACCGCCGATAAAAGAGCCCAAAACAGCCAAGGTTGCATGTCCGATCCACCTATTCTCTTGCTTCAGACCAACGCAACTGCTGCCGGTAGCGCCAAGTTTTTCCGCCAATTGGCGGTCAAAGGCCTCAGCGCAGTTTGAATACCTGCTTAACCGCTGTTAGGCAAAAAGAGCAAACAGACATCTGTTTATTGGCACTTCTGCCGGGTTTAAGCCGCCATGGGAGGTAGCATCTGGTCGAAGTAGGCCAGATCGACTGGCGGTACTTCAAGCTCGACCCGCATCGGGCTTTTCTGGTGCGGCGGATAGCTGAGCAGACCGACACCTCAAATCGCACTTACGAGCAAGTGAGCAAGCGGGATCTCGGGGTAGGCGCCAAGGGAGAGCTTCCTCTCAATACCATTGATCCAATATTTGACGCGCCAGAGCTTGCTACCGGTCGGATTGACCAAAAGGTACGACGGCGTTTGATCTTGGACATCAGGGCAGTCCCGCCAGAGGTTGCAGACCAAAGATATGCTTCGGAGGTGAGCCTGGATGTGCCACGTCCGCAGAAAGCCGAAAATTCAGCATTCTTCATTTAAAAACAATAGCTTACAGGAATATGGTGCCCAGGGGCGGAATCGAACCACCGACACGCGGATTTTCAATCCGCTGCTCTACCGACTGAGCTACCTGGGCACGCTCGGAGGACCGGTCTTGTAGGCAAGGCGGGCCCCGCTGTCCAGCCTAAGCTGCCGTTTTTTCTAAACACTTCGCCGCGGCCCCCGATCTGGGAAACCGCGGCGAGGCTGTAAAGCAAATCAGGGCTTTAGAGGGGGCCCGGCTTGCTTTGAGCCGTCCCTCCCGCGTCTCTGCCACACCTTTCTAGAGATGGTAGGAGAACTCCGCCCCGATCAGGGTCACTTCCATGTTCACAGAACCGGTCAGAGAACCGCGCGCGCTGTTGCCGGTCTGAGCGGCCGAGAGGGAGATATTGCCCTTTTCGGCAATCAGATGGGCGATCGAGAAATCCAGATCCATGTTCTGATCGAGCTGATAGCCGACACCCGCGCTGATCCAGTAGCGGCCGCCGTCCGGAATGCCCGGGGTTCGGAAGCCTGTGGTGGTGGGCGTCTGATCATAAGCCGTGCCCAGCCGCAGCGTCCAATCCTGTGCCGGCTTGTATTCGACACCGATGGAGCCGAACCAGCTATCCTGCCAGTTCATCATCGTGACATCGTCGGGCTGATGGGTGTTGGCGGCATGGGCCGTGAGGGTGTTGAATGCGCTCCATCCCGTCCAATCGCCGCCCGCCAGCAGCGTCCACTGATCATCCAGCTTCCAGCGGGCACCGAAGGTCATAACCGCGGGATTGTTGAACTTGGCGCTGGCCGGGCCATTGGTGAAGGCCCCTGTCAACGCCTTCAGCGTGGCACCGATGCCGACGGTATCGAGGGTGAAGTACTCATTGCCTTTAAGCGTGTTGTTGATCCGGGATTTGTAGGAGGCCCCGACCGAGAAATCCGGACTCGGCTTCCATTCAAAACCGATGGTCCAGCCGGTTGCCCAGTCCTGCGCCCGTAATTCGACACTGCCGTCATAGGCGCCCGGCACAGCACCGGGGATATGATAGGAATAGCCGATGGTGCCAAAATCGATCGCTTTGCCTAAGCGGCCTTTGATGTATTGCACCTGCAAGCCTGCACCGATCGACAATTCCGGCACCGGCTGCCACGCCACGACGGGCGAGAAATTCACACTCTTCACGTCACTCATGGTGGCGTAATAGCGGGTCACCGAGCTGTCATAATTGGTGATCATGCCCCAGGGCGCGGTCACGGTGAGGCCGACAGCAAGCTCTGGCGTCAAACGATAGCGCATCGCAAAGGACGGGATCAGCGCCGTATTGACGATGCCTTTCGGGTTGGTGGGCCCACTGACCGGCGTGCCTGCCGATGTGGTGGCTGTGAAATTGCCACTCGTGGAAGGCAACAGGCCGGTGTTGCTGAAGGCAATGTCGAATTGACCGACATCGGCAGCCAGAGCCGGGTTGAAGGACAAGGTGGTGGCATGCGAGCCGTTGGCGGCATCGCCGGCATAGGACACACCGAGCGTAGAGGCGCTGACTTCGCGCAGGCCGTAGCCGCTCGCCAATGCCGAACCCGTAAGCAGTATGGACGTAAAAAAGCACAATGCGGCCGTGCGGCGCATAGCATTCCCTCTTGGTACGTTTCCCCGCCCAAACTATAGGCGAAATGCCTGGGCTCGCCCTAGTGGGCTTTGTTGCCGCTTGGGAAATATTCCGAAGGGTCGAATTCTTCTTCTGGTAGCGCTGCTCCTCCGGGGACTGCGTATTTCCCCTTGAGCCAATTCAATAAATCGGCATTGGCGCAGCGTTTGGAGCAGAACGGGCGGAAGGCCTCGACTGTGGCCTTTTTGCAAATTGGACATTTATTTGTCGTATGACCGTAATCAACCACGGGTGCCGACCTCGAATCTCTCATGCGGGAAGCTTGCATCGGCCGACAATGCGACTCGCCCAATCCCCCGCTCACTGAGGGCTTGCAGCGCGTCTTGCTCTTCCAGCCAACGCACAACGGAAGGTGCGGCAGCCACCAGGATCGGTTTGCCCGGCGCTACACGCGCCGTTTCTTCCACCCGCCGGATGAGGTCCATCGCAATGGCATCCGGGCATCGCGAAATGCCAAGACCCGAACAGGCAGAGCAGTCCTCGCTCCATAACGCCACCAGCGGTTCGCGCACCCGCTTGCGCGTGACTTCGACCAGACCGAACTCCGTGACCTTGCCGATATTCACCGGCACACCATCCCGTGACAGGCTAAGGGCCAGCGCCGCCAGCACCCGCTCATAATGCACCGGCTCGCGCATATGGATGAAGTCGATCACGATCAGTCCGCCGATGCCACGCAAGCGCAGCTGACGGCCGATTTCCACCGCCGCTTCGAGATTGACGGCGAGCCCGGTGTCTTCCACCGCATTGGCATGGGTGAAGCTGCCGGAATTGACATCAATAGCGGTGAGCGCCTCGGTGCCTTCCACCGTCAGCCAGCCGCCGCAGGAAAGCGGCACCCGAGAACGGATGAGCCCGTCGATATCGGCTTCGAGATCAGCAAATAGCGGCAGCGAATCCGAATAAACCAGAATGCGGTCTTCCACTTCCGGAATGGCTTCCCGGCAATAAGCGCGCGCTTCCGCAGCCGCCTTGGCATCGTCGATCAGAATGGAGGTGGTGGTGTCGTGCACGATATCGCGCAGGGCCCGCTCGATGGGACCAATATCCCGCCGCAAGGTGGACGGAATACCGGCACTCTTGCGGGCCGCGGAAATCTCGCCCCATTCCTCTTCCAGACGGAGAAGATCTTCGCGCAATTCCTCTTCGCTGGCGCCCACCGCCGCCGTGCGCAGGATGCAGCCGCCTTTGAATTCGCTGGCGAACAACTTCTCGCCGATTTCGGCCAAGCGAATGCGCTCGGCTTCGTCCTCAATGCGGCGGGAAATGCCGACACCCGGCTGCAGCGGTGTGAAAACACAGAGTCGGCCCGGAATCGTGACATTGGCCGTGAGTCGCGCCCCCTTATCGCCGATGGGGTCCTTCACCACCTGCACCAGGACCTTGTCGCCCTCGCGCAAGAGCTGGCTGATGGAGGTTTCCGCCCCGGATTCGGGCGCCAGACAGCGCGCTTCCCGCGCACCGAGAAAGCCCGCCCGCTCACGGCCGATCTCGACAAAAGCGGCCTGCACAGCCGGTACCAACCGTACCACCCGGCCGAGCACAATATCGCCAACACCACCGCTGTCTTCGGCACCCAGCAAACGCGTGCAGCTCAAAGCTTCCAGACGGTCCTTCTCGACGACGGCCACCCGGACTTCGCCGACGCTCACATTGATACGGATTTCCTGCGCCATGAAAGGTGGTTAGGAGCGTTCCCGGAGAAGTGCAAGGGGCAGCGATGGCGCGATCTGTGACGGCCAAATTGGCCGCGATCCGCGGTCGGCGATCGCCTACACGTGGGGCTCAGCGGAGCCCCGCATTGCCAAGACAACTTGCAGCATTAAATACTTTAAAAACTACCTTTTGGTGTTATCGTTTGAGCAGCTATCAAGGAGCAGATGATGAAGCTGTTCGCGGTTGTCGCATTATCGGCTGGTATCGCCATGGGTTCGGCATGGGCTGGGTCGCAAGACGCAGGCCCGCCTTCCAGCCTGCCTCCTCAGCAGGCTTTTGGGATTTACGGAATGGACCCTGGCGTTAGCAGGACGCCATCCACTCCCGCCATGAACAAGAAGAAAATCCAGCTCATAGCGCTGCGGCGCGAAGCTCTGGAATTGCGCGAGAAAGACGGCGGCACGCTGACGCCAGAGCATTATGCCATGCTGCAAGCCAAGCTCGACCGCATCAACGCGGAAAGGTAGCTTTCAATTCTATTGTGCGGCTTGAAGCGCAATCGGCCCAGCTTAATGCGGCTGGGCCATCAGCCCCTGCCAGCCCGTCCAGATGATCTGCAAGCCGATGCAGAACAGCAGAAACGCCGAAAGGCGGATCACCACATTGGAGCCGCTCTTGCCAAGCCGCGCCACCAGACCCTCGCCATAGCGATAGCAGAGGTAGATGGTCACGCAGACAGCGAGGATGCCGAGAATAGCTGCGCCCTCTTGCGCAAAAAGCTGCGTCAGATCGAGTCCGGCCGGACGCTGGCTGCCCAAGGTGATCGCCACACTCATCGCGCCGGGCCCTACCGTCATCGGCATGGTCAAAGGATAAAAGGCGTCAAGAGGTCTGGGATTGGGGCTGGCCGCGGCGGCGCGATCATCGGCTGAATGGCCGGAATTGAGCAGTTCCCAGCCGAAGGCCGCCACCACAATCCCGCCGCCGATGCGCACAATCGGCAAGCTAAGGCCGAAGAACTCCAGCACATGCGAGCCAATGACCAGCGAACCCAGCAGCAGAAAGAAGCTGTACATGGCGATGCCGCGCACCACCCGCTTGCGTTCGGCTTCGCTGTAGCCGCGCGTTAGACCCAGCAAGAGCGGCGCATTGCCCACCGGATTGATGATCGGGAACAGCGCGGCATAGGTCAGCAGGAAGGTGTTGAGGAAGGCGTTCATCTCACCCAGCATAACCCGATCCGCGCAGAAGCTGCACGGTTTCGCAGAGCGGCAGGCCGACGACATTGGAATAAGAACCGTTGAGCGCGCGCACGAAAATCTCGGCTCGGCCCTGGATGGCATAGCCGCCTGCCTTGCCCTGCCCCTCGCGGAAATCGACATAATACTGGATTTCGGCCTCGGTCAGGCGGCGGAAGGCAACACGCGTGGTCACCAGCCGCTTGCGGACATCACCTTCCGGCAAGACCAGCGCCACGGCCGTCATCACTTGATGCTGTCGGCCGGAGAGCAGCTTGAGGCAGTCACGCACGCCTGCCCCATCTTCCGGCTTGGGCAGGATGCGGCGGCCAGCGGCCACCACCGTGTCGGCACCAAGCACCAGGTATGGGCCGGTGGGATAAAGCTCGCGGATTTTGACGGCGACGGCTTCCGCCTTCTCGACCGCCAAGCGCAAGGCATAGTCGCGCGGCAGCTCGCCCTTTAAAGGCGTCTCGTCGAGGCTTGCGGCTCTGATGTGGTCGGGGACGATGCCGGCCTGCTCCAAAAGAGCCTTCCGGCGCGGGCTCTCGCTTGCCAGAACGAGGCCGAGGCGCCCGTTTGGGTTACTTGAAGCGATAGGTGATACGCCCTTTGGTGAGATCATAAGGGGTCATTTCCACCATGACCTTGTCACCCGTCAGCACGCGAATGCGGTTCTTGCGCATCTTGCCGGCCGTGTGGGCAATGATCTCGTGACCGTTCTGCAGCTTCACGCGAAACGTCGCGTTGGGCAGAAGTTCACTGACCACGCCTTCAAATTCGAGTAGTTCTTCCTTAGGCATCAGGCCTCTTGGCTGTAATGGACAAAATCGGGCGGGAGAATGCACCGAAACCGGCCAAAAGCAAGGGTTTGAAGGGTCCCAGTCAGGCCCAATCCCCTGCAAAATGCCCCTATCCCTTCAGGTGCAGCACGCAAATGAGGGTGAAGAGGCGCCTCGCGGTGTCGAAATCCACACAAATCTTGCTGCCCAAGCGCTCCTGCAGGATGAAAGCGCCTTCGTCGTGTAAGCCGCGGCGGGCCATGTCGATGGCCTCAATCTTGGAGGGCGGCTGATTGGGAATAGCCTGGACATAGCTATCGCAAATTTCGAAGTACTCCTTGATCACTCGGCGCAGCGGCGTCAGCGACAGGATGAAGGTGCCGTGGTGCTCGCCCGTAGCCAGCTTCAAATTGAAGACCAGCCGGTTTTCTTCGATGCCGAGATCCAGCTGATACGGTCCGCCAGGCGACAAAAGCGGCTTGAAGAGGTTACACTCAACCAAATCGAACAACGCGATCTCGCGTTCCCGCTCGATCTCGTGGGTGTGACCATCGCTGTCCTTTTCGTGCAGCTTGACGCCGATCAGCCGGTAGCAGCCGTCTTCAACCATCGCCCGTCAGCCGCGCCGCCACGGAACGGGCATGCGCCTGAAGCCCTTCGGCTCCGGCCAGGGCGACGGCATCCGGCCCCAGCGTGGCGATGGCGTCCGGCGTCATGGAAAGCAGCGTCGAACGCTTGACGAAATCAAGAACCGAAAGCCCCGAAGAGAACCGCGCCGTGCGGGCAGTCGGCAGCACGTGATTGGGCCCAGCGATGTAGTCGCCCATGGCTTCCGGCGTGAAGCGGCCCAGGAAAATCGCACCGGCATGGCGGATGACGCCCAGCATGGCGTGCGGCTTGTCGATGGCGATCTCGAGATGCTCGGGCGCCAAGCGGTTGGAGAGCTCGGCCGCATCGACCAGCGATTTCACGATGACGATCGCGCCGTAATCGTTCCAGCTTGCTTCGGCGATTTCCTTACGCGGCAAACGCGCCAGCGCTTCGGTAACGGCGGCATCGACCTTATGAGCAAACTCGATGTCATCGGTAATGAGAATGCTTTGGGCGGTTTTGTCGTGTTCGGCCTGGGACAACAGATCGGCGGCAATCCAAGCCGGATCGTTGCTGTTATCGGCGATGATGAGGATTTCCGACGGACCGGCGACGGAATCGATGCCGACCTTGCCGAAGACTTCCCGCTTGGCGGCGGCGACATAGGCGTTGCCGGGACCGACGATCTTGTCGACGGGCGCGATGGTTTTGGTGCCATAAGCCAGGGCCGCCACAGCCTGGGCGCCACCGATGCGATAGATCTCCGTGACACCGGCCAGACGCGCCGCTTCGATACATAGTGGATTGATGCTGCCGCCCGAAGCCGGTGTTACCATGACAAGGCGCTTCACGCCCGCCACGACGGCCGGAATAGCATTCATCAGCACCGAGCTGGGATAGCTGGCGGTGCCGCCCGGAACATAAAGTCCGACGCTATCGAGCGGGGTGAAACGCCAGCCGAGCTGAGCCCCGGTCTCGTCGGTGAAGTAATCGTCCTGCGGCCGCTGACGGGTGTGATAGGCCTCGATCCGCCGCGCCGCGGTTTCCAGCGCCGTCAAAACCTTCGGCGAACACTGCGCTCGCGCCGCAGCGATCTCTTCCTGGCTGAGGCGCATCGTTTCCGGCGTCAGCTCTACCCGGTCGAATTTTGCGGACAGCGCGATGAGGGTTTCGTCGCCATGCGCGCGCACATCGGCAATGATGGAGCGGACAGCGGCTGAGACGTCGTCATCCGTCTCGCGCTTCAGGTTCAGAAGCGCGTCGAATTTCTCTTCAAAGCCGGGATAATACGCGTCGAGCCAGCGGCGCAAAGATGCCCCCTATTCCGCTTCTTCATGGGTGGGACGCCCACGCGCCGCCCAGGGCCTGGTGAGGTCCGCCAAGCCAGCATCCAGGCATTCGACATCGAGTGCAATAACACCGCCGCCGGAAAACAGCAGCTCCACCACACCAGCCGGATTTTCGGCTTCGGGAGCTCCTGCAGGCGTGAAACGAACCGCCAGCAGCGACAGGATCGCGCCAGACGCCCCCATCTTGATGTTCTTGGAACGCACCTTCAGCACGCTGTCAAAATGCAGACCGGCGCGGACCCGCAAATTGCCGGGCTTGCCGTTTTCCCATTGGAAACGGTTCACCACCGCCATAAAGCGCCGCTTCGTCGGCAGGTATTTGAAATCGCCAACTTTGGCGACGGCATCCTGCAAACGGGCCGAGATGATTTCGAGATCTTCGGCGTCTTCTGCCGCGAGAATAGGAGCTGTCGTCATTCCTTTTGCCGTTCTATGTCCGCCCCGACGGCCCGGAGTTTTTCCTCCAGCCGCTCGAAGCCGCGATCCAAATGATAAACACGGTTGACGATCGTTTCTCCTTCCGCCGCAAGACCAGCCAGCACCAGACTGGACGATGCCCGCAAATCTGTGGCCATCACCGGCGCGCCCTTCATACGGGGAACGCCGGTGACGATAGCCGTATCGCCTTCGACCTTGATGTCGGCCCCAAGGCGCGTCAGTTCGGGCACATGCATGAAGCGGTTCTCGAAAATCGTCTCGCGGATACGCGACGTGCCTTCGGCCGTGGCCATCAGGGCCATGAACTGGGCCTGCAGGTCGGTCGGGAAGCCGGGGAACGGCGCGGTATCCACTGAGACAGATTTAGGGCGGAATCCGTTGCGTGCAACCCTGATGCCCGTGCCGGTCGAGGAAACCTCCGCTCCCACCAGGGTGAGAAATTCCAAGAGGCTGGTCACCAGATCCGGCGAAGTCTTGGTAAGCTCGACCTCGCCACCGGCAATTGCCGCCGCAATGGCGTAGGTTCCGGTCTCGATACGGTCGGGCAGCACCGAATGGGTGGCGCCATGGAGCCGCGATACCCCTTCCACCACAATGCGCGAAGTCCCCAAGCCGGTGATCTTGGCGCCCATGGCGATCAGGCAGTTGCCGAGATCAATGATTTCCGGCTCGCGGGCGGCATTGACCAGAACCGTGGTGCCTTTTGCCAGCGTGGCGGCCATCAGGACGTTTTCCGTGGCACCGACCGAAACGATGGGAAACACCACTTCGCCGCCCTTGAAGCCCGCAGGAGCGTCGGCGAAGACATAGCCTTGGGCCAGATCGATCGTAGCGCCGAGGGCCTGCAGACCTTTTATATGCAGATCCACCGGACGGGCGCCAATGGCACAGCCGCCCGGCAAGGACACTTTGGCCAAGCCGACACGGGCGACCAGGGCGCCCAAGACAAAAAAGCTCGCCCGCATTTTGCGCACGATGTCGTATTCGGCGGTCGAACCGCGCACATGCTTGGCTTGGAGCCGGTAGGTGCCGCCCTCGCCCAGGGTTTCGCCCGGCGTCCACGCTACCTCAACCCCGAAGCTCTTCAACAGCTCGGCCATGAAGACGATATCCGCCAGCTTGGGCACATTGGTGAGAATCAGAGGTTCTTCGGTGAGAAGACTCGCCACCATGAGGGGGAGTGCCGCATTCTTGGCGCCACTGATGGGAATAATCCCGTGAAGACGGGCCCCACCTTTAATTACGATCTTGTCCATAACCCCTCGGAATACGCAGTACTGGATTGGAGCCGCCGGTTTTAGCGCGACCGGCGCGGCGGTGACAGCGGCAATCGTGCCCCATCACGGCGCCTTGGTGCGAGGCTTTAGCGGGAGGCCTTTTCGACGGGATCATGAACCGAATCAGAGGGCTTTTCCGGGGCCGAAATCCCTGCCCCGGAGGCCTGTTCGCGGGCTTTAACCTTCCGCCGTTTCAGGTTTTCCCGCAGGGCTGCGGCAAGCCGCTCCTGTTTCTCTGGGGATTTCGGCGAAGAAGCCACAAACGAACCCTTTCCTTTAAGCCACGCAATGGGATATAGACGCGCCTCTTCGGGCCGGAAAGCCCATGAGTGCCGGAGTAGCGTAGTGGTAGCGCAACCCCTTGGTAAGGGGTAGGTCGAGAGTTCGATTCTCTCCTCCGGCACCAGTTTATCCAATAAAAACAGCTCTCTAGACACCACCTGCCGAATCCTGTCTGGGACTTCTGCCCATACGCATGCGGGCGGAAGGGGTATTTGCGCAGCATCCGTACAGCCAAAAGATGCCACCAAAGCCTCCCTTGCCAGGAAGAGAACCTGTTGCGAGATGGGACCTGCAGTCCTAAGCAGGACCCGCCCAAACGAGAAGCCCCGATGCCCACTTACCGCTCCCGCACGACAACCCATGGACGCAATATGGCTGGGGCGCGGGGCTTGTGGCGCGCCACCGGCATGAAGGACGAGGATTTCGGCAAACCGATTATTGCCATCGCCAATTCCTTCACCCAGTTCGTGCCGGGCCATGTCCACCTCAAGGATCTCGGTCAGATGGTGGCCCGCGAAATCGAAGCGGCCGGCGGCGTGGCGAAGGAATTCAACACCATCGCGATCGATGACGGCATCGCCATGGGCCATGGCGGCATGCTCTATTCCCTGCCCTCGCGCGAGCTGATCGCGGACTCCGTCGAATACATGGTCAATGCCCATTGCGCCGACGCGATCGTCTGCATCTCCAATTGCGACAAGATCACCCCCGGCATGCTGATGGCGGCGCTGCGCCTCAACATTCCCGTCGTTTTCGTCTCTGGCGGACCGATGGAAGCCGGCAAGGTTGTCTACAAGGGCGAAACCAAAGCGCTCGATCTCGTCGATGCCATGGTGATGGCGGCCGACGACAAGGTGGAAGACGAAGACGTCGCCGCGATCGAACGCTCGGCCTGCCCCACTTGCGGCTCCTGCTCGGGCATGTTCACGGCGAATTCCATGAACTGCCTGACCGAAGCGCTCGGCCTGTCGCTGCCCGGCAACGGCTCGCTGGTCGCCACCCATGCCGACCGCAAGGAGCTGTTCCTCAAGGCCGGCCGGCTGATCGTCGAAATCACCAAACGCTATTACGAACAGAATGACGAGAGCGTGCTGCCGCGCTCCATCGCGAGCTTCGCTGCTTTCGAAAATGCCATGGCCCTCGATATCGCCATGGGCGGTTCGACCAACACCGTGCTGCACCTTCTGGCCGCGGCCAGCGAAGCGGGCGTGCCCTTCACGATGAAGGACATCGATCGCATGTCGCGCAAGGTTCCCCATCTGTGCAAAGTGGCGCCCTCCATCGCCACCGTGCATATGGAAGACGTGCATCGCGCCGGCGGGGTGATCGGCATTCTCGGCGAGCTGGATCGCAAGGGGCTGGTGAACCGCGACGTGCCCACCGTGCATGCGCCGAGCCTTGGCGCTGCCATCGACCGTTGGGACGTCACTCGCAGCAATGATCCGCATGTGGCAGAGCTCTTCCGCGCCGCCCCCGGAGGCAAGCGCACGACAGTGGCGTTCAGCCAAGCCGAGCGCTACAGCGAACTCGATCTCGACCGCAGCAAAGGCGTTATCCGCGATGTCGATCACGCCTATAGCCAAGACGGCGGTCTGGCCGTGCTCTATGGCAATATCGCCGAAGACGGCTGCATCGTGAAAACCGCAGGCGTCGATCCGGCATCGCTGGTCTTCACCGGCACGGCGCGCGTCTATGAAAGTCAGGACGATGCGGTCTCCGGCATCCTGACCGGAAAGGTGAAGGCGGGAGACTTCGTGGTCATCCGCTATGAAGGCCCCAAAGGCGGTCCCGGCATGCAGGAAATGCTCTATCCGACGAGCTATCTGAAATCGAAGGGGCTCGGCAAAGTCTGCGCCCTTCTCACCGATGGTCGTTTCTCGGGCGGCACCTCAGGGCTTTCCATCGGCCATGTCTCGCCGGAAGCGGCGGAAGGCGGCGCGATCGGCCTGATCGAAGAGAACGACACCATCACGGTCGACATTCCGCGCCGCTCGATCCGCGTGGAGGTGAGCGACGAGATCCTTGCGGCTCGCCGCGCCGCGATGGAAACCAAAGGCGAGAAAGCCTGGCAGCCGGTCGCCCGCAACCGCGTGGTCTCGACCGCCCTCAAGATCTATGCCTTGCACACCACCAGCGCCGCCAATGGCGCGGTGCGAAAACTTTAGCAAGCGGGCCGCCCTACCTCGGCGAAGAAGAAACGGCCCCTCAGTGTCTTGGCGGCGCCGGGAAGTGGTGATCCAACAGCTTCCCGAGGCGCGACCACAGGGGCTGAATGCGGCTCAGCACCAAAGCGGCGAGCTTCGACAACGGCGGTGCGAGATGTCGGCGCAGTCTGCCGAGCAATTTCCCACCGCGTCCTTGCACGACGGCCATCACGGCAGCCGCTCGAACTTTCAGCGGATCGAGAAAGCGCCATGTCTTGCCAGGTTCAGGTTCCGGCCGGTCGGGATCGCGCAGCCAGACATAGATCGCGGGGATCACCAGCACGGTCAGCAGCGTCGACGAGATCAAACCAAACAACAGCGAGATCGCCAATCCCTGGAAGATGGGATCGGAAAGAATGGTTGCCGCGCCGATCATGGCCGCCAAAGCGGTGAGCAGAATCGGACGGAAACGCGTCGCTCCGGCATCGAGCAGCACTTCGCGCAGCGGCTTGTTGCCATGCTGGCCGTGGCGGATGAAGTCCACCAGCAGGATCGAATTGCGCACGATGATGCCGGCCAGCGCGATGAAGCCGATCATCGAGGTGGCGGTGAACGGCGCGCCGAACAGGAGATGGCCGATCACGATGCCGATCAGGGTCAGCGGCACCGGCGTCAAAATCACCAGCGGCAGCTTGAAAGAATGGAATTGCGCCACCACCAAGATATAGATGCCGAGCAGCGCCACACCGAAGGCAGCCCCCATGTCCCGGAAGGTGACATAAGTGACCTCCCATTCGCCGTCCCACAACAGAGATGGCTTGGTTTCGTCCGCCGGCTGACCATGCAGCAGGATTTGCGGCTGCGGCAGGCCTTTCCAATCGTGCTTCTTGATCAGATCATTGACCGCGCCCATACCATAAATCGGGGCTTCATAGGCGCCGGCAAGTTCCGCCGTCACCATATCGGCATAATGCATGTCGCGGCGGAAAATGGTCGGTGAACCGGGCTCGCGGCTGATGTGCACGACATCGCCCAACTCCACCACCGCCTTGTTGCCAGGAATGGCATTGGCAGGAATGGGCGTGGATTCCAGCTTATGCGTCCATGCGAGGTCGTTCTTGGGCAGGCGCACCACGATCTTCATCGGATCGCGATCCTCGCCGCGATGGGAATAACCCACGGCCTGCCCGCCCAGGAGCGCTTTCAGTGTGTCATAAACATCGCTCTGCTCGACCCCGAAATATTCCAGCTTGTCCTGATCGATGGTGATGCGCAGCCGCGGCCGCGGATCGCCGTAGGAATCATCGACATCGACAATGAACGGCACCGATTTGAAGAGCTTCTTCACCTCTTCGGCTTCGGCGCGCCTGGTCTTGGAATCGGGACCATAGATTTCAGCCAGCAGCGTCGCCAGCACCGGCGGACCTGGCGGCACCTCCACCACCTTGATGATAGTGCCTTGCGGCAGCTTCAGCTTCGCAAGCTGGTGCCGCAGATCGAGCGCAATCGCATGGCTTTCGCGCGAGCGGTCTGCCTTATCGGCGAGATTGACCTGCAGCTCGCCCATCTCTGGCTTTTCGCGCAAGTAAGAATGGCGCACCAGGCCGTTGAAATTGAACGGCGCCGGTGTTCCGGCATAGGCCTGGATGGAGGTCACTTCCGGCAAGGCCTTGGTGATCGTGGCGGCCTGGAACAACACGCGCGCGGTGTCTTCCACGGAGGCACCTTCCGGCAGATCGACCATCACCGATAGTTCGGATTTGTTGTCGAACGGCAGAAGCTTGACGGTGACGTTCTTGGTCGCGAACAACACGCAAACCAAGCCGGTGGCGATTGCCACATACAACAGGAATTTCTTGGCGTTCTCGCGCGAAGAGATGATGGGCGCGGCCATGCGGCGATAGAAGCGACCCAAGGCGCCTTCGTCATGCGCCCCCTCATGCTGCGCGGAGCTCTTGCCGGAAAGTTTCAACAAAGCCCAAGGCGCCACCACCATGGCGACAAAGAAGGAGAACAGCATCGCGGCCGAGGCATTGGCCGGAATGGGCGCCATATAAGGCCCCATCATGCCGGAAACGAACATCATCGGCAGCAGCGCCGCAATCACCGTCAAGGTCGCTACAATAGTGGGATTGCCGACCTCCGCCACCGCCAGGATCGCTGCTTGCAACCTGGTGCGGCCGTCATTCATGTCCCAATGGCGGGCGATGTTCTCAATGACAACGATGGCATCGTCCACTAGGATACCGATGGAGAAGATGAGCGCGAACAAGCTGACGCGATTGATGGTGTAGCCCATCAGATTGGCGGCAAACAGCGTCAATAGAATGGTGGTCGGAATGACGATCAAGGTCACCGCCGCTTCCCGCCAGCCAACCACAAAACCGATCAGGAGCACGATGGAAACGGTCGCCAGACCAAGGTGGAATAACAGCTCATTGGCCTTGTCATTCGCGGTCTTGCCGTAGTCGCGTGTCACTTCTGCATTGATGTCGGCCGGGATCAGCGTTTTTCGCAACGCATCCGTGCGCTCGATGAGCTGTTCGGACACCACCACCGCATTGGCCCCTTGCCGCTTGGCAAAGGCGATCGACACTGCCGGTACCGTGGACCAGCCATTTTTGCCCTGACGGTTGATCGACCAAACGTGATGCTCTGCCGGGCTAGGACCGATGATGACCTTGGCAACGTCACGCACATAAACCGGACGCCCGTCTCGTGTTGTCACCAGCAGCAAACCGATATCTGGAATACCGTTCAGGGTCTTTCCGGCCACCGCTTCGACCATGCGGCCACTATCGCGCAATTGCCCGGCAAGAAAGGAACGATTGGCGCCTTGGATCTTGGCTTCAAGCTGCTGCAGCGTGACGCCATAAAGCGCCAGCTTCTCGGGATCGGGCTCGACTGAAACCTCATCCGCCGAGCCGCCCTGGATATAAGTGAGGCCAACATTGTCAACCTTGGCGAGCTCTGCCTGCACTTTTCCGGCTAGTGTATAGAGATCCTTCTCATTCCAGCGCGCAGCGGCATTTGGCCAGGGCGAAAGCGTGAGGACTTCCACGGCGACATCATTGACGCCCCGGCCCACCATTAGCGGCTCAGGAATACCAAGCGGCAAGCGATCGAAATTGGCCCGTACCTTGGCCTGCACCCGCACGATGGCATCGTCTTCCTTGGTGCCGGTCAGAAACCGCGCCGTCACCACCACCCGGTCATCCTGGGTCTGGCTATAAACATGCTCGACACCCGGAATGGCCTTGACGATCTCTTCCAGCGGCTTGGTGACAAGCTCGGCTGCATCGGCCGCTTTCAGGCCGTCGGCGGTGATGAAAATGTCCACCATCGGCACACTGATCTGCGGCTCTTCCTCGCGCGGAATGGTGATCACCGCGATCAAGCCGAAGATCACCGCCGCCATCAGGAAGAGCGGGGTCAAAGGCGAACCGATGGTCGCCTTGGTCAGGGAACCGGAAAAGCCGAGTTTCATGGCAAGAGCTTGTCGCCTGCGGAAAGACCGGAAAGAACTTCAATGCTGTCGGGTTTGCCAGGACGGTGCAGAGTTTGGCCGCGCTGAACAGGCACTTCCATGCTCTGGTTGTTCGCCCACAGCCGCACGTAATCCATACCCGAGCGCGTCTTGACGAGATTACCGGGAATAACGAAAGCCCAGCGCTGCCCGGCACTCACCCAGACCCGCACGCGCTCGTTGACAAAATAATCGCCCAGCTCCTGCACCGTGGCATCGGCCACCACATGACCGTTGTCGATTTCGGGATAGACCAGCTTGATGGTGCCGAAATGCGGACCCGTTAGACCGATATCGCCGCCATCGAGACGGATCGGCTGGCCTACTTTGATATCGCAGGCATGGCGTTCCGGAATCTGCAGCCGCAAAACGAAATCGCCTTGCGCCACAGTGGCGACCGTGTCGCCAGCCATCAGCACCGTCCCGACCGTAACCGGTACAGTGATGACGCGGCCGGTCTGCGGCGCCAGCACCGCGCCTTCCGCCGATTGCTGCTGCACCACTGATCTCTGCGCTGCATAAGAATTGACCGTCGATTGCGCCACACTCAGCGCTGTCTTGGCCTGATCATAGGCGCTTTTGGAAATCGCATTGGAAGCCATCAAGCGCTGGGCGCGCTCCCAATCGACTTTGGTTTGGGCCAGTTGCGCCTGGGCCGCCGCCACTTGCGCGCCATAGGAACTCGCCTGCAAACCCAGCTTCTTGTCGCTGACGATGGCGATCACCTGCCCTTGTTCGACATGATCGCCTTGCCGGACTTTCAACTCGGCAATCGTGCCGGCAATACGGGCGCGGGCCGGAACCACATTCGCCGACTGCACTGTAGCGAACACCGCCTTTTCATCGGTCACCTGCACCGGCTGCACCAGATAGGTTTTGGGCGGCGTTGGCGGAGGCGTCTGCGGCGCCCCCAAGCCGAAGAAAGACATAATGCCAGCGAAGATATTCATGGCGATCAACGCTCCACATCAACGCTCAACAGGCAGCCCCGCGGCGATCCAGGCTTGGATGCCGCCTTTCATATGGCTGTCGATGGAAAGCCCCGCCGCCTGACAGGCCGCCACGGCCTTGGCCGAACGCCCACCGATTCCACAATGAAAGACGATAGGCTTTCCGCCCGCCTCTGGGAGCAAATGCGGATCAAACGTGGAAAGCGGCACCAGCGTAGCCCCTTTGATATGCACAGCAGCATATTCGTTCGGCTCGCGCACATCGATCAGGGTGATTTCATTTCTGGCGAGCAGATCGGCCACTTCGGCGGGTTCCAGATTCTTCAAAGCCATCGCATTTCCCTTTTGGTTCCGGCCGAACAGGCCCAAAAAATTCAACAATCCCATCGGGATTACCTTTTCTTTCCGGGTTTGAGGCCCGCCGCGCAAAGCCGCTCCGGGGTACAGAAAATTTGATAAAGCGTCTCGACAAGGAGGCGCACGGACTCACTGGCGATTGAATACCAGATGGTCTGGCCTTCCCGCCGGGGGGCCACGAGATCGTCCCGGCGCAGCAAGGCGAGATGTTGAGACACCGTGGAATCGCGCAATTGCAGCAGCTCCGCGAGCTCGCCCACCGAACGCTCCCCGCCGATCAACTGACAGAGGATCATCAGCCGGTGGCGGTTGGCCATCGCCTTCAAAAGCTCTTCCGCCTCTATGGCCGAAGCTCCCATCTGGGCTGGCACCATTTTCATAGTTGCGTATATAAGATATTTCTAATATATAATCAAGCAGAAAAGCGCTCCGGTCGCCTGCCGAAGCTAGGCAGCGGAACGAGCATTCAGAGGACGGAGAAGAAGATGAACATCGATAAAGCTGTGTTCGTATTCGCAGGCGTTGTGATCATGGCCGGCATGGCGCTCGGCACTTTCGTGAATCCCTGGTGGTATGTGCTGCCCGCTTTCGCCGGCCTCAACATGTTTCAGGCGGGGTTTACCGGCTTTTGCCCAGCAGCGATGATCTTTCGCGCCCTGGGGCTCAAGTCCGGTACCGCCTTCGGCGGCCTCCATCCATAAAAAGAAGTGGCGATACCGTTGGGAGCGGATCGCCACAAGCGCAGGATGAGGATGCCTAAAGAGAGAAAAAGTGGTGCGGCACGATCCTGCCGCACCATGTCCTACAAACCACTCTACATGCGATAGCGCAGACCCAGCTCATAGGTCTGGTCAAACGTCCGCGTATCACGGGGATAGGCTCTGGCATAAGCGCCCTTGCCAAATGCGTCTTTGTAAACCTCATTGGTGAGATTTGTGGCGTCAAACGTGATGGTCATACCCGGCAGCCCGGCATCATCAAGCTGATAACTCGCAGACAGATCCAATGTGCCGTATGGGCTCGCATAGGCCGATGACGGCTGGATCGACGATGAATCGCTGAGGGTGTAGGAGACCAGGAAGCTGCTACGCCAATTATAGGCAGTACGTAGCGAGAATCCGCCGTTTTCATAGATGCCGACCAGGTTGTAGGAATACTTAGAAACGTTGGTGTACGGCACTTTTTCTTTCAGGCCCAAATCGTAGTTGCGGCCTTCAATGAAGGTGCCGTTCACTTGCAAGCCAAGTCCGCTCCAGATGCCGGGAAGGAAGTCATAGAACTGCGTGTAACTCAGTTCGGCTCCTTGGAGATAACCGACGCCGCTGTTCTGATAGATGCTCATACGGTAGACGGTGTTGTCGATCGTCATATTGGATTGGATCTGCTGCACATAACCCTTGATCTGGCGATAGAAGACAGCACCCGTAATGTTGTTCTGTTTGCCGAAATAGTATTCCAGCGAGAGATCGATATTGTTCGACTTGACCGGCGACAGATCCGGATTACCGCCAGAACCATTGGCTTGGTATGTCAGGCCGCCACTCTGCAGATTACGGGCCGGATTCAACTGGGCGAATGTCGGCCGCGTGATCGTGCGGTTGGTGGCAAAGCGCAAGAACAAGTCGTCCGTGATCCCCAGCTTGGCGTTCAAGCTCGGCATCCAGTCGACCAGTTCTTTGTCCGTGAATGTCGGCGTATAGGTCTTGGTGTAGGTATCGATCAGACCATTGCCGTTGGTGTCCGATCCAACCACCGAGAAGGTGTAGGCATGCATCTTGGCATCGGTGTCGACCATGCGGATGCCGAAATTTCCATCCAGCGGCATGCCGGAAACCTGCAGCGCGTAATTAAATTTGGCATAAGCCGACCAGCTTGCCTCGCGATCACTGAAGTAGTTGCTGAGATCCGCTGCCGGAGCCCCTGAGGACTGGCCGAAGGCAGTCCTCAGCTTATCAGTGTTGGCAAGCGCCCATTCGGCGTTGAGATTCTCCCAATACGGCACGCCCCAAGCAACATTGCCGCTAAAGAACGGACCATGGGACTTTTCCATCGAACTCGTGCCGAACAGATTCGTCATGTAGACGTTCCACCATGCCGTGGTGTTCGCATCGACATAACCGCAGGCAGCGGATTTGATGGCCGCAATCTCCTGATTGTATTGCGTCGAGGAGGCGTTACCCGAGCCCTCAGCAGTATAACCATTCAGAGTGTTATAGCAGCTCAACGCCCCGCCATTGGCCGCGTTGTTCTTGCCATAGCGGTTGGCATACCGGATTCCGAACTCGGCTGACTTCAGGTAATCGTTGCCGACATCATACTTGACGTCGACCTTCCAATCATACTCGTTGCCGTATTGCTTGGTCCATTGATCGAAGAATTGCGTCGGATGATAGAGCGACGCGTTGGTGATATCGGCCGCATTGGCGGCCGGGATGATGATATTGGGCGTGCCGCTGCCATTATAGTTCGTGTAGAAAGTGAATGGCGCAAAAATGGCCGTATCGACGATGACGCCGCGCCGGGCATATTTGCTATCCGTATAGTTGAACTCCGACGAAACTGTGACCTTGTCGCCGGTCCAGGTGCCGCCTACCGCGAACTGAAGCGTATCGGTCTTGTCGTGGAAAGCCTGATTGCTCGTCAATTCGAAATTATCGCTGGCCGTAAAGGATTTCATGATGACGTTGCCGGCAGGATCCGTTCCCGTCGTGAGCGTGCCAGCAGAAACGCCTGTGCCCTTGTTGGGCAATCCGATCAGGAAGTTGACCTCATTGGCATTGCGATAGCGGGAATAGAATGCCTCCGCCCATATTTCCGTGTTGGGATTGGGGCGCCACTGGCCGCTCATGTTCATGCCGAAGCGCTCGCGACTTCCGGGATAGACGATTGCGCCCAGCGTTTCTGGTGTATGTGCCGTGACATCATCGGTGGTGGCGGTAGTCCCCTTGCCGTCGGTCACGCTGCCGCCTTCATAATAATCGAAGGCGTCATAGTCCTGGTAATGGCGCTTATTGTAGCTGACATCGAACAGCAGGCCGAGTTCACCGATATGGGAATTCCAGCGATTGCTGAATAGAACACTCGCGTCCGGATCAACATGGTCGGATTGGGTGCTATAGACCGACTTGAAACCGCCGCCGATCTCCATGCCGTCAAAATCGAACGGCCGATGAAAAACGGCGTTGATCAGGCCGGCAATGCCGCCTTCGAGATCGGAGGCATCTGTGGATTTCTTGATATCGACGCGCGCCAGCATCTCAGCGGGAACATCTGCCAGCGAGATGAAGCGGCCGGTAGTGGTGAAAATCTGGCGGTCATTGACCGTCGTGGCAACATCCGGAAGACCGTGAATGAGAAAGAGATTGGTTTCGCCAGCACCGCTGGTATGCTGCACTTGGACACCGGTAATATGCTCCATGGCGTCAATGATAGTGTTGTCAGGAAGCTTACCGATGTCTTCCGCAACAATCGAATCCATGAATTGACCGGCGTTTTTCTTTACTTCCATCGCCGAGGCCATGCTCGCCCGGACGCCGGTCACCACGACCGTCTCCAGGGACTGCGTGTTGTCACTGCTTTGCGCCAAGGCGCATTGGAACGAAGCAAACAGCATCGCGAACCAAGATACCGTTGTCGTGAATTTGGCTTTATTGCTCATAGTTTCCCCTCTGTCGATGCAGACGTTCTTCTGTCCCGGTGTAGAGATCGTGATGACCCCTTCCGCCGTTCGACCGATTTTCAGGTCGGTCCCCTTGAGCATCATTTCGAGAGCGATAACGACGTCGTACTTACCTGTGACCGCAGGAGTGACCACTGATTGCAGTGGTGCGCCAGGACCGATGATCTGCACATCAGCTTGGCGGGCGAGTTCCGGAATTGACTTGCTGGCCTCTTCCGAGGGAACGTCAAAATCCCTGACCTGCGCAAGCGCAGGCGTACACCCAAGCATCCCGGCAAGCGCAACAATGCCTGTCGTGATTATGAGGTCGCAGGTCTTCACACCCCCCTGCCCATTCCGCTCCCCGCGGGTCTTGTGCCCTCAACTGGTGATCCTCACATCAGTTGACGAGCACGAATGCGTTTTCCCTGGAACTTGTCCGACATTTAGCGGACGATGCGAACCTCTTTGGGTCCTTCTTCTACTCGCAATTCTAAAACCGATGCCGCAACCCTGGCAAAACCGATCGGATCATTGGACGCGAACAAGCCGGTAATCGTGCGTCCGGCGATGGCGGGGTCAACAATGATCCTGGTGTCACTGTAGCGCGCGAACTCCTCTGCCGCATCCGAAAGCGTCTCGTTCTCCAAAGCGATCCGGCCATATTGCCAGGCGAGCTTGCGCGCGACCTGGGGGTGAGGAAGCGATTGGACAACGATCGGCGCGCTTGGTGGCACCACGGTCTGGGTTTCCGCCACCGCGCGCACCGGCTTCACAACCGGTTTGTCACGCCGTACGACCTCTACCACGCCTTCTTGCACAAGAATTTGGACCGGGCGCGCCGGTAAAAGACGAACAGTGAAAGCCGTACCGACCGCACGAACTTCGGTGTCGTGAGCGGTCACAATGAACGGGCGCACCTTGTTCTTGGCCACTTGGAAAATCGCTTCTCCGCGAACAAGACTGACCTTCCGGACTGCCTTTGTGTAGGCGACGGAAATCCTGGTCTCTGTGTTCAGCGTGACCACCGATCCGTCCGGCAGCTTGATGACACGCGTCTCGCCCAGCCCGGTAACAAAATCCTCCTGCGGCTGCGAAGTCCACATCACCACACCGGCAAAACCTGCAGCCGCCAGCAGGCCAGCCGCACCACCGAACACGGCTCGCCGGCGCATTTTGGTCGGCTTGGCCGCTGCCTCAGATGGAACAACTGGAGCAGCAGATTGCTCGACCGGAACACCAGCCCCAAACAAATCCGCTCGGAGGCTACACTCTTCGCCAGCCGATACGGTTTGTGTCATCTCTCGCACGGAAGCACGCAACGCGTCGGCCCCGACGGCGCGAAGACGCCCCAGGCGCACAAGAACAGCTTGGGCCCTCGCGAAAGCGCCCAAGTGACGGGTATCGGCGGCGGACCACGTTTCGAAACATTTCTGTTCTTCCGAGGTCAGATCGCCGGCAGCCACCTTGGCAGCCCACTCCGCAGCCGTCTTATCGATCTCGTCGTTCAAAAGGCCCATTTTTCGCTATCGCGTACTCCACCTTATCATTGGACGAATGAGCCCGGGGCTTTCCCCCGCGACCGAACAGTTTGACCAGCACCATTACCCCACGGGCCAACTGGCTTTCCACCACCTTCTCGGTGACACCTAAGCGTTGGGCCGTCTCCCGCTGGGATAGCCCTTCCACACGTCGGAGTATGAGGATTTCGCGGCAAGTTTCCGGAAGTTGCGCCAGCGCTGAGGCGACCTCCTGGATTTCTCCACGAAATCCGAGACGTTGCTCTGCACTTGCTTCCGGGATTTCCACTTCCAAAGCATCCAGATTCTCGCAGGTATCGATCGACACCACGCGGGAGCGGCGAAGATAATCGATGACAATGCCTCTCGCCGTCTGGATCGCGTATTGCCGCGGGAATCGGATGTTCTCCAATGTCGGCGCACACAGGATACGCGCATACATTTCCTGAATAACGTCGTCGATATCCAGGTCAGCGATATATAACCGGCTCAGGCGGTTACGGACCAGCGGCTCATGCGGCAGCAAATTGCGAGCCAGCCATTCCGTGCGCTCTTGAACGTTCAGAGACATAACATCAGAAAATCACGCCCCGAAACATTTGCAATGCCCTTGTGCTTTATGTCCGAGAATTTCGTCTCTTACCGTGTCATTCCAACATCTCTGAGCAGCGCAGCCAGGGAAATTTCACCTTCATTCGTCATCTGTTTAATAGGCGAGAAAAACGGGATGAGCAGCGTCGTGGATCGGACTGCTTGGCTGCTTTCCGGACGCATCTGCGATACGGCGCCTAATAGCCGTGTACTGATTGATATCGTTACCATTGAGCAGGATCAGCTTGAAAAAGCCAGGTTCAGTCGCTCAGCGCTTGGCGCAAGGGCGTGAGCCAAGCCGCATAAGGCGCCGCGCGAGCGACGGAACTCTGGTAAAGCGGCTGGCGCACCTGGGTGGCGCTCAGGGTATGGACCACCCGCTTGGTACGGTGAAAGGAAAGACAGGCTTCATCCCAGGGAAGCCCAATATAGTCCACGATACGCCGGGCCTCCGGCTCGAAATTTTGGACCAGCGCTTCATAGGAAATATCGAGAATTGTGCCTTCCGGCAGCACCTGATGCCAGTGCTCCATCAACGCGTCATAAGCGCGATAATATCGCCCGAGTTCTGCAAGATCGTAGCTGTAATCAATGTTCTGCGAAAACAAATTGGTGAAGCAGGAAAAACAGGTATCCAGCGGATCGCGCCGGACATGGATGATCTTTGCATGCGGCAGGATGCTGTGGATCAATCCGCAGAGCATAAAATTGGCCGGCAGCTTATCGGCAATGCGGGCAGCTTGAGGCGCCTGGCGGCGGAGATGCGCGACATAAAGAGACCCCAGCTTGCGCAATGCTGTGTTTGAAACCCCGGAGAAATGCGCCGGAAAGTCCGGTCCTGCGAGGTTCTGCCCGAGCAATTTATGCAAAACCATGAGCTCCCCCGCTCCGAACGCTGCGGGATGGCTGGCGAGAATCTGCTCGACGAGGCTGGTACCGGACCGCGGCATGCCGATCACAAAAACCGGAACTTCCGAGGTGTCTCCGATGCCGCTGCGAGCTGCTACAGCCTCCGCCGTGAACGCCGCCGCAAGATCGGACAGAATGCCGAGGAACATCGCCTCGTTATACTCTATGTGCCGCCATTTGATGGCATTGCCTGCCGAAAATTGCGCAAAAGCCTCTTCATAACGGCCAAGATCGTCATATGCCTTGCCAAGAGAAAAGTGCAGTTCACATCTGGCAGGGTCCGGCAGCGTCCCAGCCCTGGCTGCCAGCATCTCCAAAGCCGGAAGACGCGGGTCGTGCTCTACAAAGCGGCCTATCTGAGCCAGCGCGTAATGATACCCGGTGTTACCCGGTGCTAATTGGACCGCCTGCGCCAACATAGCGCGCGCCTCTTCGATCCGGCCGAGTTGCTTCAGGGCTTCACCAGCTCCACGACGAGCCGAGCCCGACTTTTCATTGAGGCGCAATAGCTTTTCAAAGATAGGAAACGCCTCAATAGGACGGCCCAATGCAAGCAAGGCGTCGCCGACACCTTCCAATGCCGGTGTCAAGTTGGGTGCACGCTCCAGGGCGTTCTCGAACCAATAAAGTGCCTCATCGTAGAGTCCCGCAGCCCAGCAAATATTGCCGCGGCCAAGATAAGGGGCGGGCTCCGCGGGTGCCAGCGTCGTGGCTTGCGCAAAGCCAGCCATAGCCTCTTCAAGGTGGCCCGACTGCAACAACGCCTCTGCTTGGGCTACAAGCTGCTTCGCAAAATTTTCGTTTTGAGATGCCATGATGGTTCACTCAATGGCTTGCTGGGCTGGAATCAGCAAGCGCTTGACGCAACGGCTCTAGCCACTGGGCGTAATGGCCTGCCCGTCCAACGGAGCTGTCATAAAGAGGGCGGCGGACCTGCAATGTGCTGGCCGTCTCCACCGGACGGACCGTTTTGTGGAACTCAAGACAGCGCGCATCCCAATCAAGCCCGCAAAAGCGGATCAACTGTCGCGCATTGTCCTCAAGACCGGAGACCAGTTTTTCATATTGGATTTCGCACATGACGCCCGCCGGCAACACAGTCCGCCAATGAGCTATCAAATCCAAATAACCACGATAGTAACGTCCAAGATCGGTCAAGTCGTCACGAAAACCGAGGCCGTTCGCGAACAGCGTGAAGTGGCAGGAAAAACAGGTATCCAGCGGATCGCGCCGGACATGAATGATGCGCGCCTTCGGCAAAGCTAGGTGGATCAACCCCGCCAGTTGGAAATTGAGCGGTAGCTTGTCGGTGATGCGCATAGCCTGTGGCGCCTTTGTGCGCAATGCTCCCACATAGGCTTCTCCAATAGCGCGCCAAGCGCCACGCTCCAGCGCTCCCACGCCCGCTGGAAAACTAGGGCCGGTGCGACCAGAACCAATAAGGTCTGGCAAAAGACCAAGCTCTCCCGCCCCGAACACCGCGGGATGGCTGGCGAGGATTTGTTCCACCAATGTCGTGCCGGATCGCGGCATACCGACCACGAATACCGGCACATCACTGGGATCGCCTAGGCCGGCATGTGACGCCAGAAATTCTGCTGTGAATACATCAGAGATGGCCCGGAAACGATCGAGATCCGGCTGCACATCATAGGGATCGAGGACGCGTTTGGCCTGATTGCCGCGACAGAGCGCTTCGAAAGCACGCGCATAGTCCCCATTATCATCATAGGCCTTGGCCAAGGTGAATTGCATTTCCATGCGCTCGCGTTCGTCGAGATGGGCAGCATTGGCCGCCATGTCTTCCAGCGCTTTGACATGAGTGTTGGAGACCGTCGTCCTTTGCATGGCAATCAGGGCGCCGCGATAAGCGGGGTTGTCAGGTTCCAATTCCACGGCACGGACAAAGGCTGTTTCTGCTTCGGCCATACGGCCGAGATAGGTTAAGGCGGTGCCGCAATTGTAATGGGCGGCCGCGAACCCGGGAGCGAAAGCGATTGCTTGCCGGAAACAAGCGGTTGCCTCTTGATGACGGTTCAAATGGCCCAGTGTTTCGCCCAGACCGTTGAGCGCCAGGGGGGAGTTTCGCTCGAGCGATAAAGCGCGGCGATAGGCATCGCCCGCCTCCTCTGCCCGGTCGCGCTTGAGCAGTAAGGCCGCCAAGTCGCAATAATATTGGCTCTGTCGCGGATCCAGAGTGATAGCCTTAGCAAAATGAGCTTCGGCGTCTTCAAGCCGCTCGCTTTCGGCCAAGGCGATAGCAAGCTGGTTATGGAACAGGGCATTGTCCGGCGCCAGATGCACTGCCCGTTCCAACACACTGGCCGCTTCGGAAAATTTCCGCAATTGGTTTAAAATCTGTCCCAGATTGCCGAGTGACGACACGGCTTTGGGATCATTTTGGACAATATCGCGATAGACTTCTGCAGCTTCAGCGAAGCGTTGGGCTGCACAAAGCGCCACGCCCAAGTTGTTTTTGACGGCCGTCGAGCCCCCGGCTGCCACCGACCGGTGTAAATCCTGGATTGCCATATCGGTACGCCCGCTTTGCAAGCGGATGATGCCCAAACCATGCCAAGCTTCACTGTGGTCAGGGCGGGACTTAAGAAAGCTCTCGTATAGTGGCTCAGCCTCCCGGACCCGCCCCTGCATATGCAGGGCTAGCGCCTTTTCATAGGTGGCGTCCTTGGGACCAGTCTCGCTGCTCATCACGCATTCCAAATGGAAGACTCCGGTAGACTATCCAATCTATCCGGTCGGTGCGAAGCGGTTTTCACCAAAAAAAACGCCCCCCGGTGGCGCACCACCGGAGGGCTCAATTGGCACTGTTTTGCGCCGCTAGAAGCTCGCACGCAGGATGAGGGAGAGCTTACGCTCACCTTCGACCCATTCGAAGCTATGCGAAGCACTCTTCGAATCGCCGATCTGAAGGATCGTGCTCTGCTTGAACAGATTGTTGGCCTGGATACCGACCTTGTAATGATCCAGGAAAGTATACAGCACCGAGGTATCAACCTGACCGTAATTCCGCTGGAACACCGGCTGGAACAGGTTCACCGCGTAGCTGTTGACCAGGAAGGTCGAACGCCAGTTGTAAGCGATGCGGGCAGAGATGTCGTACTTCTCGTACATCAGCGCCACGTTGTAGCTGTCGTTGGACATGTTTTCCATCGGCAGGCTTTGATCGCTGGCATATTTCGAAGCATTGGCGTCGGCATAGCCAGCCAAACTGTTGCGGCCGCCGTGGTTGTACAGCTTGGTATAGTTGCCTTGGAAGCCAATGCCGCTCAAAGCCCCCGGCAAATTGTCGAACCAATCCGTGTACTGCATTTCAAAACCTTCCACCGCCCCATGGTCACCATTCACGTAGGTGCCCATGCTGAAGGTCTTGGTAACGCCGTTCCGCGTCAGTGTGAGGCTGGTCTGACCGCTCATGACGTAGTTGGAGATGGTCTTGTGGAATAGCCCGAACGCCACCGATCCGCTTTGCGAGAAGTAGTATTCCAGGCTCAGGTCCCAGTTATGGGAGAAGGTCGGCTTGAGGTAGGGATTGGCCCCGGTGCCCGTGAACGGATTGCTCGTTGCATAGGTGCCGGAAAGATCGGGATCGCCGGGATTGGTGCCCGATGTGCCGAAGTGGAAGCCAACCGACTGGTAATTGCGCATTTGTGAGAACGGCGCACGCACCAGGCCTTGCGAATAAGCCCCGCGGGCAAGCAAGCGGTCGGTAAGGTGGGCAATGATGTTGAACGAGGGCAACACATTCGTGTAGCCATGCGTAACCGCATCATACTTGATATTGCCGCCCAAATTTCCGCCTACAAAGGTGACGGCTTCATTGTAATTCGTGCACGAGCCCGCAGGAGTGGACGAAGCAGCAGTACAGCCAGCTAGGCTGGGAAGCTGCAGGTATCCCGTGCCGCTGTCATATTCCGTCCTGACGATACGGACGCCGATATTGCCGTCGACCGGAACGTTGGTTCCCAGGAAATTTTCGGCAAGATAATTGACCTGGAAATACCCGGCGAAGGTATCTTCTTTCTGGTCGCTGGTGCCGGTCGTGGAGCTCGTTCCGCTGGCGCCCGCATAAGGGTAGCTGCAGTTATAAGCCACGCCAGAGCAGTTACCGTATTTGGTAACCAAAGGAGTCCAAAGACCAGTTTGCCCAAGCGCCAAGGGCAGTGCCTCAATCGCTGCAACACCGGTCGCAACCTTATAAGGATCCTTCAGCCACGACACCGTCGGTTCCCAGACGGACGGCATATTTTGGCCGAACAGGTTACCGAACTGATAGAGAGTCGTATTGTCGGAATTGACGTTCCCGAAGTCAGGCATGTTTGCCAGGCAATGCGCATAGCGGGTCGCTGTCGGTGCACTTGCAGTGACATCTGCCGGCGTCCCTTTGCAACCGCCATAACCCCAAGTCTTGAAGCCGATGCGGCCCCAGTTCCATGGAGAATTGCGGGTAATCGCCTGCTTCATGTTCACCCGGAAACCGGCATCGACCGACTTCAGGTAACCGAACAGCCCGCTGCCTTCGAAGGTATAGGTTGCATCACCACGCGTGACGTAAGCGTGGGCATAGTTGTTCTCGTAGTGATCCATCGCCGCGCCCCAGAGATAATTGCTCTGGGTGCCAAGCGCCGTTCTACCGGCATCGGTATAGGTGATCGCCGGAGAATCATCGCTCAGGTTGACGCCAACATCGATGGCGGCGCCGTTGGGCCACCATCTGCCCAGACCGCTCCACGACTGATAGCCGTTATTCTTGACTTCGTTATAGAGCGTCATGCTGGACATGGTCGCCCGGGAGTCAATGTAGTAGCCGTCCAAGCTGATTTGCAGATTGTTCGTTGGGTTCCACTTGGCCTGCAACTGGTAGGTTTGATTGATGTGATGACGAGCATCGAACCGGGTGTCGAAATAATTGGCCTGGGTTGAGGTTGATGCCGCGTTGTAGATCGTGCCGCCTTGCCAGTATCCGTTAGCATCGTAGATGTAACTCTTCACCGAGTTTTGCAGGGCGGTGGAGTTGCCACTCGACGCATAGGGCATGACGATGCCGCTGCTGGCGCTATATTCAGGAATGATCCAGGCGATGTTGTGTTCGACGCTCTGCGGCTCAGCCTTTGAGTAGATCGACGTGAAGGTGATCTCAAGAGATTCGGTTGGCCGCCACTGGATGGTAGCATCGAAGGCCACGCGCGGTTGCTTCCAGTCGATCTTGCGATAACCGATCATGCCGAAGGTGTTGGTATAACCCTTCGGATAAATGACGCTGGCGCCAGCTGGTGTCTTACCCGTGTTCTTCCAGGGATCGGTGGAAACCAGAGCGTTGGTGGATTGCAGATTTTGATAGTCCGCAGAAACCAGGATGCCGACATCGCCAAGCTTGGTATGGAAGCGGTCACTGACCAGGGCATTCACCGATGCCGTGCCGCGATCGCCCAAGGTCTCGTAGTCGACAGTGGCTGAGGCCGCCATCTTAAAGCCGTCGAAATCAAGCGGCTTGCGGGTCTTCAGATTAATGACACCGCCAATGCCCCCTTCGATCATTTTGGCGGTCGGGTTCTTGTAAACGTCCACGCCCGCCATCAGATCGGCAGAAATATCGGCAAAGCTGATCGAGCGGCCGTTTTCGGCACCGAAGATCTCTTCACCATTGGTCATGGACTGAACCCAAGACAAGCCGCGAATGAACACGCCGTTGCCGTAGCCGGCCCAGCGCAGCGGGTCCGTATTGGCGTCTGTACGCGTGATCTGAACACCCGGCACGCGCTGCAGCGCTTCGGCAACGCTGCGATCCGGAAGTGCGCCGATATCAACCGCAGTGATGGAGTCGACCACTTGGTCGGAGTTCTGCTTGATAGCCTGGGCCGATTGGAGGGAGGCACGGATACCCGTCACCGTAACGGTTTCCATCGTCTCCTGCGCGGCGGCCGGCATCACCATAACCGCAGCTCCTGCCAACATCGTTGTGCTGAGAAGTGCGGTCCGCGCGCACCAATTCAGGTTCTTCAACGTAGGATGCATGCATTTTCTCCCCTGCGTGGAATATTTTGTATGATTGTCGCAAGGCGAGCCCCCACGCCCAATCTATCCAGGGAGGACTACGCGCCCACGCACCTCCGCTTGCCCCCTTTTTCAGTATGTGAGCGCTAACACAACAAGGTCAAGTTGAAGGCAAAATCATGGCCGCCGAAAAACGAATTGTGTTGTAATTGTGCCAACAAGTATTGGCTTAGCCGCAAAATGCAAAATCAGAACATAATTTCAAAACTCACCCATCCCTGCCTTCAGGTATCTAGCATCACTATTCTGAGCACACCGTATAGGTGAGGCCTTTTCTGAGAATGTCTCTACAACTCATTTTGAATACGCTGATCTCGGTCACGGACATGGGTTCATAGGAGCTGGCGTTTAATCAGATTTCAGCGCAAAAGAATAAAAACTTATAGCAGGTAAATAGTCCTTTATGGTGAAATCGTACAGCTCATGACATGGAAGCGCGCAGTCCCATGGGAAGAATATCGCTGATCACACGCTCTCCCCCGCTCCGGGAAAGCTGCACCACGACATCGATCAGAGAGGCCGCGTAAGCAAGAGTCTCCTGGCGGGAGAGCTGGGTGCCGGATTGCAGCACCATCAAGGCAATCTGCTCCAAGGCCCCTTGCGGCGTGTTGGCATGAACCGTGGTGAAAGACCCGGGATGCCCTGTGTTGATGGCACGCAGGAAGGTGTTCGCTTCCGCGCCACGGATCTCGCCGAGAATGATGCGGTCGGGACGAAGCCGAAGCGAGGCCTGCAGCAAATCATCGACTCCAATGCGAGCCTCCCCCAACTCGCCTTTCACAGCCACAAGGCTTACGGCATTGGGATGGGCACAGGCGATTTCCGGCGTGTCCTCGACCAGGATGATGCGTTCGCTCAGCGGGATGGTCTTCAGCAAGGCATTCAGGAAGGTCGTCTTGCCCGACGAAGTGCCGCCTGAAATCAAAATCGTCTTGCGGGCTGCAACAGCCTTGCGAAGAAACTCCACGGGATATTGGCGGGCGAAGTGGAGATCGTCCTCGCCTGCCATGGCTGGCGGTGCGAGCGCCCCACGGTCATAGGCATCGAGGCTTAGATCCTTCATCTGATGGCGCCTGAGCGCCATCACCCAATGCGCACTTGCGGGCGGCCCGATCAATTGCACGCGTTCACCGGAAGGAAGTGTGGCCGCCAGGAGCGGATTTTCGCGATTAATCCCCTGATGGGCGGTGCGTGCGATCTGCGCCGCCAAGCGGCCTAGCAGGAGATCATCGACCTCAGCCAGCTCGATGCGCTGCATCCCGGACACGCCGGCAATTTCTACCCAGATCTCGCCTGGCCGGTTGACCAGGATTTCGCTGACATCATCGCGCTCCAGCCACGGCATGAAGGGCTTGAGCCAAGTCTTCAGATAGACCGCATCGAGCATCGCTGGGGCCGGTTCGCGCGCCATCTTACTCGCCAAAATTCAGGTCGCGCGCGACAAAGACCTGGATCACCGTTCCCTGCGCCACCTTAACGGTCGGCGGAATCTTGGCATCCGCACCCAACGCGTCGGCAGCAGCACTCTGCGCCCCCGAGGAAGAGCCGATGATGACAGCCGTTCCCGAATTGGAGGTGGAAAGCCCGGTCACCACCGACAGCAACATGGCTGCGCCGAAACGCTTCATAAAATGCGTGTCAACATCGCCTTCAAGTCCGGCTTGGCCGATCTCATCGGTTGCAGGCGACCCAAGCTGGACCGAAACACCATCGGGCCGGATCAAGCGCTGCCAAATGATGTAAGCACGCGTGACACCGCTCGAAAGCCCGCTCTTATATTGTCCAATCAGCCGTGCCCCGCGCGGCACCAGCACAACCGTACCGTCAAATCCCTTCACGTCGCGCGAGACGATGGCACGGGCAAATCCCGGCAAATCCGAATTGAGCGCTGTTTCCAGAACAGCCGGGATGATAGCGCCTTGTGGAATGGTGTGGGCCGGATCGGCCATCCGCGAGGGCTTGGTATCGCCTGCCGTACCGAAACGGGCCGCAAACTGCTCATTACCATCCAAAAGCGGAGCATTGCCCTGGGCTGCTGTTTTATCGCCGCCTGCCGCCACCTGCGCCACCGAATTGTCTATGATCATGACCGGTGCATGCGGATCAGAATTTCCCCCCGCCCCGGAAGCTGGAGAAAGTGGCACCCCGCTGCGCGTGGCAATCGGCAATGGCATGGGGCTGGAAACAGGAGGGGGTGCGGCAGCCAGTAATTCGGACGTGGTCCGCGCAGGGGTGACCGCCTTAACCGCGGCCGTGCGGGCTTCCGTCTGAGCCGGTTGCTTTTGTGGCGCCGTCAATGTGAACCATGTCACGGCGCCAATCCCGAGTGCCGCAATAACAATGGCAAGCATGCCAAAATCGAATTTCGAAGCTTTGCTAGCCACTTGCGGATAAGCGGCCAGCGATGCCGCTTCCAGCTCCGCACTGCCCAAAGCTATCCGGGGATCGTTGCCAGGAGGTTTTCTTGCCATCACCGCCTCCTTCAGAACGGCCAGAAACTATGTGGCGTTTCCTTTGCTGGCTGCGGGGATTGCGCATCGAGCTTGGGAACCACAAAAGCGTCGTTGTAGAGCTTGGCAGACAGATCACCCCGGCGGAGCACAAAGGCCTGTCCCACCAGATCGACCACCACATACTCGCCATGGTTCGAATAATTCACCAGACTCTCTTTCCCATCGCTGCCGACGACATAGATCGCCGGCGTAGAAATGCCCTTCGCCCACAAGAAATAGGTCGATTTGCCGTCATCGAATATGCGGAAAGGAACCAGCTCCTTGTTGCCGGAATAGGTATAGGTGCTGCTGCGCTTTTCCGGCGTCGGCAAAAGCGTTTCCGGATCAGGGACCGGCGCAGGCTGGGCGGCCGGAAGATCGGCGTAGCGAAAACGCAAGGTGTAAACCACATCGCCTCTTTTGCACGCGGCCTCGGGCGCGGCCCGCAGCTCAAAATTATAACTGTGGCGGGCGGTAATCACCGTCATATTGGAGAAAGCGTCCGCGACAAGCGGTTTCACAAACAGCAGATCAGCCCGACGGTTCGGCACCACCTGCCACTGATTGGCATCCCCCAATCCGACGTTTTCGATCTGCTCACCCGGGCCAAACACCACAGTCGTCTGGAAGCTGGTGCAGCCATCGATCGTCACCACGGCGTTCTCAACAAAATCCACGGCTTTGACACGCTGTTGGGACAGGCGCGGCCGCGCTAAGCCCTCACCCGCGCATACGAGACCAAGGCAAGCACCGCTAAGGCAAATCATCCGGAATAATAGAATCGGAGCTCTCATGGCTTGGCATTCCCGCTGAACCGCGCAAGCGGATTGGGCCGGCGGAAGCGCTGCCCCAGACCTTGCGGCTGTGCGAAGCGATCGGCGCCAGAATCTCCTGCGGCCGTGACCGTCGCGATATTCGTAATGGTCTGTCGCGCACTCATGGCTTCCTGCAAAGCCCGATTGCGATCATCGGCGGCAGCCGCCGCCGGAGCCGTGACAAAGGCTTGTGGCAGCCAACCGGCCGCCATTGCAGGAGGGCCACGCTCCGCGCGGCTTGGCCGATGGCGCAACGCGGCCTGCCAATCCTTGACCAATGAGGCCGCAACCCACATCAGCGTTGCCAAAAAAGCGGCGTAAATCAGTGCCCCCATGAACAGCACAATGATCGGCTGAACCGCTTTGATGGCGCCTTGGGAATCCATCTCGATATAGTCGAGCAGCGGCACGAACAGCGACAGCGCCGCCCTGCCGCCAAGGACCGTCAGCATCGGTGCCAAGGCAAAAACGATAGAGGTCCGGAGCCAGCCATTGAACAAGCCGCGGGTCTGGTCGAACAGCGCCAAGACGATGAAGAGCGGACCAAGAACCAGCAAAAGAAAAAGGACAAGACGCGTCAGGATCAGTAGTCCGAGGGTCGACATCAAGAGGAGCAGGCCGCTCGACCAGAACAGCATAACCGGCATCGATTTGGAGGCAAGCACCGGCACGCCATTGGCGGGCGTGCTGTCGAAGCTTTGTGCGATATGGGAAAAGCGCACAAAAAGACCGTCCAAAATCTCTGCAAAGCTCATCACCGCACTGCCATGCTGTCCCAGCAGCGCAGCCACGATCTGGTCGGGACCATACATGAACATTCCATAGAAAACAGTGTGATAGGCGGGCCAAACCGTCACGAAGGTCAACACAAGCACCATGCTGACAAGCCGCGGGCTCATCATCGCCACGGTCAACCGCGTGCGTCCGGTGAGAAGCCCGTAAGCCAGCAGCGCCACGTAAATGGTCAAAAGAACGGTCAAGGTTTGGGCGAAAGCACCGCCCGCCCCGAAGAGGCGGTTGTAACCGACCGCTACCGACTGCTCGATTTGGCAGTCCATCGCCTGCAAAGTGCCGGATACCGAGGTTTCGCCGGCGATGGTGATGGCGGGGCAGCTCATGACACCCCCCGCCCGTTCTGCGCTGCCGGATAAGGCTGGCCAAGCAACCGCTCCCACCATGCGACGGGATCGTCACCCAAAACGGCGCGAATGTCTTCCAGACGGCGCACCGAACTCTCCCGGCCCGACAAAATGGTGATCAGATCGGGATGCGCCCCCAAATCGAAACGGACCAAGACCGAATGATTGCCGTGCTTGACCAAAAAACAGCGCGAATGACCCGGCAGCGAACGTACCAGATCGAGTTCGTGCTCGGTCAAGCCAAAGCCGGTGCAATAATCCTCGGCTTGCGCCCGCGGATTGGGCATGAAAATCTGCGTTGCGGCCTGTTCGATAATCGCCGCAGCAATCCGCGAATCCAGCGCGTCGCGCGCACTCTGGGTGGCAAATCCCAGGATGGCATTGCGTTTACGCAAAGTCTTCATCCAGTTGCGAATGGCGGCGGCAAAAACGTCGTCGTCCAGAGCCTTCCAGCCCTCGTCGATAATGATCAGAGTGGGTTCGCCATCGAGGCGTTCTTCCACCCGGTGAAAAAGATACAGCATGCAAGGCGTGCGCAGCAAAGGCTCGTTCAACAGTTGGGTCATGTCGAAGCCAACGGTCTGCGCAATATCCAACAGGTCGTCTGGATTATCGAACAGCCAGCCTTGTTCGCTCTCGCTGCACCAGGGCGCCAGCCGGTCTGCCAGATCGCCGCGCTTGGGCCGCTGCGCTCCCGACAGCAGCTCGCGCAAATACCGCAAGCGCTGGAATTTCGGCTCTTGCTGATAGTTGGCGTCGATCGCATCGACGATAATGGCCTCTTCCTCGGCGCTCAATACCTCACCCGGCCGGGTCACGAGCTGGGCTATGAAAGTCTTCAGAAAGGCTCTGTTGGCAGGCGTATCCGGAAGCTGCAGGGGATTGAAGCCGGTCGGCTCACCGGGCCTGAGCGCAGTGTAATGGCCGCCGATCGCCCGGACAAAAATCTCTGCGCCTCTGTCCTTGTCAAACAAAATCGTTCGCGGCTCGTATTTCTGTGCTTGTGCGGTGAGAAAATTCAGCACCATCGTCTTGCCAGAACCGGATGGCCCGATGATCGTGAAATTGCCGAGATCGGCTTTGTGGAAATTGAAGAAATAAGGCGTGCCGGAACTGGTCTCGAAGACCGTAATGGCCTGGCCCCAATGGTTGCCTTCAGCCTGACCAATAGGAAAGCTGTGCAGGCTGGCGAATGAGGCATAGGCCCCGGTCGAGATCAACGCCTTACGGGCGATATAGCTTTCCAGACCCGGGAACTGTGCCCAGAAGGCCGGCTCCAAATTGATGTCTTCGCGCACGGCAACGGCCCCGATATCGGCCAGAGCGGCAAGGCATTGCGCCGATGCCCGGTCGAGGGCTTCCAGCGACTTCGCCCGCACCAGCAGGCTCAAGTGATGTTCGCCGAGAGCGAAGGCCCCCGTGGCAAGATCGTCCTTTGCAGCCGTCAGGCCAGCCCGTAGGGAAACGACATCATCATCGGCAGCCTTGAGCCGGCGCAGTGCAAGATCGATGCGCTCAAGACCGATCTGACGCTCCACAAAACCGAAGCTTTCGGTCAAGACCATTTCAAAAGGCAAACGCAGGATGGCATCAACCATGCCAGGTGTGGCTTGCGGCGGATAATCCTTGAGGGAGAGAACGGCTCCGAAATCCTTGCCGTCGCTCACCGCCGATTGTTCAAGCGCATCCAGACCGAAGCTGATACGCCGGTATGGCAAATAATGGCCAATGTCTGAGGCTGGGCGCAGCACCGGACGCAATTCGCCATTGTAGAGCGCCGACAGCAATTCCAAAGGTTCGCTGCATCGCCCGTTGCGGCTCTCGTAACCTCCCAGGCGCCGCGGATTGTAGGCTGCCAGCGCCGCCATGAGCGCATCGGCGGCTGCTTGCAATTCCTTCAGATCGCGTGAGAGCTGCGCCTCCTTGGTGTTCTCGCCGAATTTGCGGCCGAACAGGGAGGCCGCCTTCTCGGCCAGACCGGCCTTGCCTTTGGGATTGCGCCGCAGCACCGTGAGAAAAAGATCATTGACGAACAGGGATTTTGACGACAGCCGCTCCTGCCAGCGCGCGTCGATCATTTGCGCGACCGGATCCTTGAAACGCGCCTCGAACGCGACATCGACACGGCGGCGGATGATATGGTGATAAATGATAAAGCGGGAGTTGCCTACGGCACGGAAGGCAGCGTTGCGCAAGAGCTGGCGGTGGTTGACTTCCTCTGTATCGGCAGTCTCGAAGGCAAAACCTTCAAGCTGGATCGACTGCATCAAGGCCCCATCCCGCAGAAGGATGGTGTGATCGTCGACCAAGCGGTCATAAGGCAGTCGGTCGCCTACCCTGGCCTCTGACTTGAACCAGTTTGCGATCCCGGAAGATGTCGGCCGGCCGGGGTTCATGCGTCAGGGCCTGTAGGAATTGCAGCGCCACAAGCGCCAGTTGGAAACCCGCGGACATTTGGAAACCTTGATCAGCCACAGATCGAATATACGCGGCTCGCGCAGGCAAGCGAGATAGCCGATGCAATGCACCAGCAACGCCACCAGCAAGGACCAGAAGGAATGCGTGATCAGAAAAGCTTCGGTGGTGACCACGCCGTTGATGATGAAATAGCTGTAGGTGACGCCCGCGAACATCTGCGGCTGCGTCAGCGCCTTGAACACAGGCGTACGGGTTAGGCCTGCCATCCCCTAGCGGCCTGCCGCCGCTTGGATGGAAGCAACGATATGCGGAGCTCCGAACAGGATAAACAGCCCGAGGATGACCACGGCACCGTGCTTCCAGTTCATCCGGCCAGTCAGCATCATGAAACCCACCATCGCCACAGCGATGACCGCAACGGTTGTCGCCAGCGGTCCCATCAACAAATCCTTGACCCAGCTCGCCGCGCCGAGAACAGGATTTGCGCTTTGTGCCAAAGCCGCCTCAGACAGCATCATGGTGGTAGCCGCAACAGTAATTCCGAGCTTTGCCAGCTTCATGTCTTTCCCCTCATTGCCGGCAGTTCTGAATGTAGCCGGTCTCTTCACTCGCCGCCGCCACGGACGGTTGCAGATCACTCTTTTGCGCGAGATTTTCGAAGTTTCGCAACAGATAAACGCGGGTTTCCTTAAACGGTGGAATTCCACCATAATGGTCAACCGCGCCCTGCCCTGCATTATATGCGCTCAATGCCAGATCGATACGTCCATCATAGGCATCAAGCATGTAACGCAGATAGGCCGCACCCCCAAGAATGTTTTGTTCGGGATCGAAAGGATTGACGCCTAGCGCCTTCGCAGTCGCGGGCATCAATTGCATGATCCCGATTGCACCCTTCGCTGATACAGCGCGCGGGTTGTAATGCGATTCCTGGCGCGCCAGAACATCCAGCAAATCAGGGCTTAAGTCGTAACGGCGGCCAGCCCGGTCCATGGCGTTGCGATAAACAGCGGAAGATCGTCCGTAGGCGCTGTTACCTGTAACACGAGCATTCTGTCCAGCCGTGCATAGGGTCTGACTGCTGCCGTCCTCGCCAATGCTGATAACTTGTGCAGCCGCCGGCAACAGCAGAGCGGCGAGCATGCCCGCACCAACCCAAAGCTGCGTTGCCAAACTCAAAACCGCCCTCCTTCGAAGTGCAACGTGATTACACGCATACTCCACAAGTCACATGGCGCCAGCCGCCGCGACAAACGCAACCGTTTTTTTCAAACAGTCGGCTTGTCGCGGCACCATGGAATCCTACTCCTGATGCTTACTGGACATAGGGCCAGCCGTCGCTGTCGAACTTCAGGTTATTCAGACCCAGCTTCGGCGCGCCGTTGGCCGTACCATCATAGTAATGATAGACCAGCACCGGCTGTGTACCGCCCAGCACGCTCTGGCCACCAGGGCCATAGATATTGCCATGTGTGCTCAGCAGGATCGTGCCTCCGCCATTCATCAGATCCAAACCACCACGATCCAGGAACGGCCCTGTCGGGCTGGTCGAGCGGCCAACGATGATGCGGTAGGTGCTGCTGATACCGCTGCAACAGACATTGATCGGCGCGAAATAGTAATAATAAAGCGTGCCGTTGACCGTATACGGGAAGATGAACGGTCCTTCTTCGCCCGCGGAGCGCTTGGCAATGTTGTAGAGCGTGGTGTTCGAGGCCAGACGCAATCCAGTGGACGGATCGAGCTGCAGAACGTGTATCCCGTCCTCCCACGAGCCGAAGGTCAGCCACCACTTGCCAGAGGAATCAATGTAAGGTGCCGGATCGATGGCGTTGAAGGTGGTCGTGCAGCCAGACGTCGTACCGCAGGAAGCAATGATCTGCCCTGCATCCGTCCAGGGGCCGTTCGGCGATGTGCTGGTCGCCAGAGCGATCACCGCTTCTGCGCCCTGATTGGTGCCAGCTTTGGAAGGCGTATCGTAGATCGGAATCGAATAGTACTGATAATATGTGCCGTTCGTATACATCACACTGGGGGCCCAAAGGTCCGTTCGCCCGTTTGTGCCCGTCGTGTTCTTGCTCGCCCACCAGCTGAAATCGGTTGAGAAGATGCCCGTGCTGACCGCCGTGAACGTCACCATGTCGGTCGACTTGGCAAGCGTGTTGTGCGTCCCATACAGCCAGTAGGTGCCGGACGTGTCCTTGATCATGTTGGGATCATGAACACCCACGCCGTCGCCAGACACGGTCATCGGCATGGGATAGGCCAAATCCGTGGTTACGGTGATGGTCCATTCCTGCAGTTTGGAAGAGTCTACGAGGGCGGCCTGAGTAATCCCGCCCGAAGCGTCGCTTTGCAGGTAAAGGCCGCTATTGATGTTCTTGATGATGTAATTACCGTCGGACAGTTTGTAGAACGACCATAAATGGTCATTCGTACCGTTGTCGGCCCATTGCACAACCGTCGCACCGGCCGTGGTTGAAGCACTTGAAACGCCGATGACCTGATGCGTCAGCAGATTCTCGACATTGTATTGGCCCGATGCCATCGGCATGACGTGCCATCGTTGCGCGCTCGAGGCATCGTCGGCCGCCGTGGCGACAGCGGCCCCCGCCGTCTGGCTCTTGCCAGCGATGCTCAGGGTCTGGCTGGTGGAGGCGTTGACGATCTTGAGTTGGTAGCTGCTGTCCATACTGGCGAGAGTTGGGCTGGAGGAACCGCTGCTGCCGCTCGATGAACCGCTCGAGCTGCTGGAGTCGCCGCCGCCACAAGCGGACAGCACGGTGGCCAGTGCAAGAGTTCCTATAGCCATGAGCACGAGCGCACGGGCGCGCGTGGATGTGACAAGCATCGATTTTTCTCCCTGTTTCGGCGGAACCGTTGTTTTTCTTCAGATAATATTGAGCAATGCGATCCTGTAATCTCGAAGCTGGCGTCGTGTGAGCACCGCCAGGCGGCGCTCACCATCCGTTATTTGCCGGAATAAGTGTTGGGCGCACCGGGGGTGGGCAGATCGGTGGTGACCTGCGCGCCCTTGGCGTGAGCCCGGCTTAGAGTCTTGGCCAGCGTTATGCCTGTGCCGGAAACCAGCACACCGGTAGTATGGGAAAACTTGAGCGGTGCGCTGACGACGAGCTGGATTCCACGCCTTCCGAAATCGACGGACTGAACCACAGCCGTCTCTTTCTGCTTGCCGCTATCGATGACGATGGTCTGGCCGAGGCTGAAATCCCTCGCCTCGTGAACCGGTATCGCGGTCGCACCGATGCTGGTTGCGGCCCGTGCCGTGGTCGCTCCCGCAGAGCCGACTGCCGTGATAACAGCGGTCTCCGGATTCGCGGTTGCGTCGATCAGCACCGTCTGGCCCTCTTTGAAATCCACCACCCTGGCAACGGCGATCGTATTCGTCCCAGCGGCAGAGCCTTCCGGCAGAGTGGAGGCAGCAGGTGCCTTGAAATCCGTGCAATTGCTGTCCGTATCCAAACCGTCGGGATAGCGGCCAGCGCTGCTGTTGGTCGAAACCGTGTTCACCGGCGGAAAGCTGATCGTAGCGCCGGGCGTGGTGACAAAACATCCGCCTTTGTCCAAGCCGGAGATTGCCTGATACCCTTCCGCGGCCCAGGGGTCGACGAGATTGCCGTTATTGGCGAAGTTGCCATAGTTGAGACTATCGACGGTCCGCCCGGCGGCATCCCGCAAGATCATGCTACCCGCATTGACCGAGAGGATGGGGCCTCCAAACCACTGATCGGGCGCCTTCGTTCCTTGATAACCCGCATTCGTAACGCTGCGGTCATACACCACCGCCTCAATGCCATGATCCGCCGAGAGCGGCTTGTCGAGCGTGATCCCGGTGCCGAGCGGCAAGACCGGTTCGTTGCTCGAATGGGGGTAAGCCGTCGCCGGCGTGAAGCTGATCCCAGTTCCGCGGACGCTGAAGGGGAGATTGGCGGCATGGTTGAACTTCAAGGGTGCAGCAAGCTCAAGGCCCGAGCCCGGTTCCACAATATCTTCTCCCGCGATATGGGCGGCACCCAACACCGGAGAAATTTTCAACTTGGCCGTCGCGGGCCCATCGGCCGTCACCGCCGCGATCGTGACCGTTTGCTGGTTTGCCGGCATACCGACCGTGATCTTGTCGCCCTCGACGAAGGCGATCTTCTCATCGGGCGCGAAGCCAAATCTGGTGCGAACACTTATGGTGCCAGCACCCGCTGCCGCATCGGCCGTAAATGCCGTACGCTTTGCTGCCGTGCCGATGCTCTTGACCGTGACGGTTTCGATCCCATGGCCGTTGCTGTCTATATCCAGGCGGATTTTTTCACCGGCCGAAATATTCTCAACCGAGGTCACTTTGATATTGGTTGTGCCCGTGACCGCATCGGCAGCAAGAAAGGCCTGCGTGCCAGGCTTGCCAACCACGGTGACCGTGGCCACTTCGTATTTTTCCAGGTCCCGTCCGATATTGGGATAGGTGGCACCATAGCCGAGCGCAATCTTCTCACCGACCGCAAAACCCGCGCTGCTCGTAACAGGCACGTTGGTCGAACCGGCGGGAATCGTGATCACAGGACCATCCGGTAGGGGCTGCCATAGCGGCGTTGCTTTCCCGGCTGGTGTTCCAATGCGAACGATTTTTCGGGTTTCAACAGCGGCACCGGTGCCGATAGCAACCGTATCGCCCGCTTTCATACCAGCCGTATTCCTGACCAGAATGGCGCCATCGCCCGCGCGCGCCGGTATTGCCAATCCGGAGTTCGACAATCCCAACAGATAGAAACCGCCTGGTGCGAGCTTCGTGCCCAAAGGAATGTTCACCGCCGAAAAGACGGCCTGCCCTGTCGCGTGCTCGGTCAAACTCCAGTTCGAGATATCGACGGTATTGGTTCCAGCGTTGTAGAGCTCGACAAAGGAATTCGTGGTATTGGCGGCGGACCCGTCGCTCACACGGAATTCGTTGATCTTGACCGGATCGGCATTCCGCACTTTTTCGGCCGTCTTTTGGATGAAGACCTGACCTTTGACCTGACCGGTCCAGGCGGCATTGCCAATGAGATCCCCATTGAGAGCCTGCGGTGCTGACGTGATCTTGAACGTCGCACTCACGCTCGCCCCCGGCGCCACCGGACCTGGGAAAGTCTTTGCGCTATCCTTGGTGCCAGACACGACAGCAGTCCAGCCATTGGGCAGCGACAGGCTCAGTGTGACATTCGCCGCCGGAGCGCCCGTGGTGTTGGTGAATGTCAGTGTGCTGTCCCGTGAGGAACCCGGAGAAAACGTCTGCAAGCCTGGCGGCGTAGCCGTCGCCGAAGCCGGCGCAAGCGTGAGCGGCGCCACACCATATTGGGCCGCCACCACATTGGCCTGGACGAGCTGGTCGGTCGCATCTGAGGGAAAAGTGCCCGCGGCCGTCATCGCCCCTTCATAGAAGGTCCCTTGCGAACCGTTTGAGTTATCACCGCCATTGCCCAGAAGGATGGCGCCTTGTTTGCGCATCGGGTCGTAAGTGGCATCAATGCGCGGGCCATCGAACATAACCGACAGATCGCCACGCTGCGCATCGCCTCCGAGCGTGGTCCAATGATGCGGTTTTCCCTTCGCCATCGCCGTGACGAAGCGCCAAGAAATATCCGGCAGTTTCGCGCAGAGCTTCGATTTGTCCTCATTCATGCAGCCGACCAGGTTGTTCTCTTGATCGGTCATGATCCACGGGCCGGGCGGATTGCCATGATACCAATACGGCCCATTGCCGTAATAAGTGGTCTCCATTGTGCCATTGCCGTCATCGCGGCTGTCGATTTCGGCATTGCCGTAATCGAAGCAGCAGCCAGAATTGAAATGATGGCCGTTGATGACCCAATACTGGCCCTCGGCCTGGTCATCGACCGCAGTACCCTTGGCATCATTCTGCCGCAGCCCCATGCCGGGCGCGATGAAGACACCATAGGCCTTGTGGCCCATGATGGTGATGGGCGCCATGTCGGCCAGCGGTAGAGTATTGAAACCGCCTAAAGCCGGACCGCTGAAACCGCCCCGAGGCGCCTGGATCAGATCATTGTGCTTGCCCGATTGATCGTAAAGAACAGTGATCGAGCAATAGGTATGGGCACAGAACGCGTCCTGCGCGGCAGCATCAGCATAACCACCCGCGTCCGCAACGGGCTTGGCCACCGGCTGGACCACACCGATATCGAGCGTCTTTCCGTCCGCGTGGCGCATCACTTGATAAAGCGGACCGTTGTAGGAGGCGTATAGCGTGCGGGTCGAGCTATGGGCCGCTACGCAAGGCGTGCCGGCGGCCGCATAGATATCGCAAGGCCCTTTTGGCCGGGGCGGAATGGGGTTGGCCGCGGTGGCAGTCTGTGCCCCCAATATGAGAGTTGCCCCGGTCAACGTGAGCGAAAGGGCGAACCCTTTCGCGATTTGCGTCTTGCTTTCCATGATACCCGCGGTCTCCGGTCAGGAACTGTGAATATGGCTTTGCATCAGCACCGCTTATCCCCTCACCCGGCCTTGATGCGCAGAACGGTGAGGGAACGGGGTTGCAAGCGCAGGCCGATGGTGTTGCCGATGAGGGTGACGGCGGCGCGACGTGGCGCGACCTTGTCCGGCTCGGCGAAGCTGTTGTGATCCGCCAGCGAGGCGCTGGAGAGAACGGTCTGGCTTGCCAAGACGGCATTGGCGCCGGTCAAGACGATCGTAGCGTGCTCGAACGTCTCACCGCGATGGACGATCTTCAGGATGACGTCGCCGGTTTCGCTTTCGCGTACGGCGCTGGCAAAAAACTGCCCGCCCTCCGGCTCGCCAAGCTCTGCGGGCAGCACCACATCACCGCGGTTGGTGCTGAAGGCCTGCTGCACATAATAGTTCGCCGTGCGCACCAGAGAGAGGTTGTCCACCCAGATAAGGTCCGGCGTCCATTGCCAAGCCTCGCGATGAGCAAACAGCGGCGCATAAGCGGCCATGGCGACGACATCGGCATTGCGCTCCAGCCCGGTCATGAAAGCGGCTTCGGCCAGCGCACATTCCAGATCATTGACATTGTTGGGGCTCACCATCTTGTCGCTTTGCGAGGCAAATTCGCCGAACAGCACCTTCGGGCCATTGCGATCATAAGCGTCGTAACGATGGGAGTTTTCGAAGAACCAGGACGGGCGGGCATAGCAATGCTCGTCCACCACATCGACGCCCAGCTCGCGGAATTTCGGCCAGAGATAGGCAAAACGCTCATCAGCTGGTTCCGGTCCCGCGGACGCGATCAGCTGGATCTTGGGATATTTGGAGCGGAACGCCGCGACGAAGGCATTGAGCCGCTCGATATATTGCGGGCCCCATTGCTCGTTACCGATGCCGATCATGGTGAGGTTGAAGGGTTCGGGATGGCCCATGGCCGCCCGTTTGGCGCCCCATTCCGAATCCGCCGGACCATTGGCAAATTCCACCAGATCGAGCGCGTCCCGGATGTAGGTATCGAGGTCTTCCATCGGCGCCAGTTCGCAAGAGTTGAACTGACAGGCCATGCCGCAATTGATGATCGGCATCGGCGCCGCGCCGATATCCTCGCAGAGCAGGAAATATTCGTAGAAACCAATGCCAAAGGACTGGAAATAATCCGGCGCCGGGCGATGCAGGAACTCGTAATTCCAGCGGTTGATGAGAAGCGGACGCTCTTCTACCGGCCCGATGGTGTCTTTCCACTGATAGCGCTTGTCGAGCTCGCTGCCTTCCACAATACAGCCGCCTGGGAAACGCAAGAAACCGGGCTTGAGATCAGCCAGCGCCTGCACCATGTCGGCGCGCAGCCCGCCGGGACGGCCTTTCCAGGTGGCTTGCGGGAAGAGCGAGACAAAATCGATGTCGATCGCCCCAGCCCCTTCCAGCAAGAGATAAAGTTTGGCTTTAGCATCGGTCGCGGACGGGCGCAGCACGGCTTTTTTTAATTCCCAGCCGGCCGAGAAGCCTTCCAGCTTGATCTGTTCGAGTAATGTGCCGTTCTCGGCATAAAGCGCCACCCGCAGCTTTGGCGTACCGGAGACACCGCGCAGGCGCAGCGTCAGGTCATAGCCCTCCCCGGCCTTCAGCCCCATGCCGCGAAAGCCTTCATTCGCAACGCCGAAAACATCGGCCCCTTGGGACTGCAGGCGCAGGTGATGGGGATGCTGGACGGCAAAGGGCTCTTCGCTCTGCACAGACAATGCCCCGCGCGCCTTGCTGGGCGAAATCTTCTGCCAGCCGGTCAAGGGATCGGGAAAGGAGAAGCTGCGGTTCTTGACGAGCTCGGCATAGAGCCCGCCATCAGCCCCGAAGTTGATGTCCTCGAAGAACAGGCCCCACATCTGCGGATTGATGGCGGCGCCTTGCTTGTCGGCATGAATGGTGATGGTTCTGGTCATGGCACTTCTTGGGTGACTTGCTGGCGAATATTGGCGTTGTAGTAGCTGTCGGTGACGAAATACCGGTACATCAAAAGTCCCATGCCGAGATGGAAGGCGCCGGGGATGACGGTCAGCATGAGGGCAATGCCATTCAAGGTGAAGGCGCTCTGCACCACGTCCGGCTGGTAGTGATAGAAGGTCAATAAGAGCCCGACCATGCCTGCGGCCAGGCTCATGCCCATCTTCTGGCAGAAGGAGATGCCGCCGAAGGCCAAGCCCGCCACGCGCTTTCCTTGCTTGACCTGGCCGTAATCGACGCTTTCCGAGATCAGCGACCAGAACACGGGGGCCTGGAAATCAACGATGAAATTGATCAGGAAATACATCACAAAGGCGGCAGCCACCGCGCCCGGCGCAACCACGATATACATCGCCACGCTGAGGACAAAGGTGATGAGCTGCGACCAGCGGAAGACCTGGATCTTGCAGACGAACTTGGTCAGCCAAGTGGAGGCCACCATGGCCAGGATGTTGCCGACAATGCCGACGGTGATGAAGGCCGCTTGCAGCTTGGCATCCCCGCCGAGGAAGTATTTGGCGTAATAGAGTCCGACCGAGCCGCGGATGACATAGCCGATGGTGCCGATGACACAAGCCCCAGCCAGGCACAGCCATTGGCTATTGCTGGCAAGCAGCTTCAACTGCTCACCAAGCGGCTTGCGGTCATTCTTGTGCACCACTCGCTCTTTGGTGGTGAAGAAGCAGAAGAAGAACAGCAGCGTGGCCGCCACCGCCATAATCGCCATCGACACCTGATAGCCGTGGGCGATGTGGGCCTGCCCCCAGCGTGCCGCGAAGACCGGCACAAAGGTATTGACCAGAAGCGATGCGCCTTTGGCAAAGAAGAGACGATAGCCGTTGGCCGACAGGCGTTGCTGGGGATCATCGGTCAAGACCGCGGGCAGTGAGATGTAGGGGATGGTGATGCAGGTGAAGACCAGCATCATCAGGATATAGGTGGCATAGGCCCAGATCAGCTTGCCGGTGTAGCTGAGGTCCGGCGTGGTGAAGACCAGCATGATCGAGACGCCGAACGGCACCGCGAAGGCAAAGAGATATGGCCGGTAGCGTCCCCAGCGCGTCGTGCGCCCATCGGTGAACATACCCATCGCCACATCGGCAAAGGCATCGATCAGCCGCGGCAGCAGCCCCAGTAAGGCGATATGGGCGACATTCAGCCGGTACACATCGGTGTAGAAGAAGGTGATGATGATCGCCAGCGCCGACCAGACGATGTTCACGGCCGCATCACCGGCGCCGAAACCGACTTTCTCGATCAGGGAGAGTTTGGAGCTTTTCATGAAGATCATTTCTTGAGGGTGGTGTGAAAGCTATCCAAGGCACGGCCATCAATGGAAGGCCAGCCCGCAGCGTCCCAGGTCATGGGAAGAACCTTCAGGCGATGAAAGTCGTTGTCGGCCGCCTCATAGGCATGCATCGCGACATAATCCTTGCCGTCGAAACTATAGACGCCCTGCCCGCCCCAGCCGGCCCATTTGGCGTTTTCTGAGACTAGCGGCGTGCCGCCGCCTTTGGCCATGTCCTCGCCCGCCTTGTCGAGATAAGGTCCGGTGATCGCTTTGGAGCGGCCAACCGCAACGCGATAGGTCGATGCCTTGCCGCGGCAGCAATATCCCGTCGAGACAAAAAGATAATAGTAGTCGCCTTTACGGAACAGGAACGGACCTTCCACAGCCCCATCGCCCGCTGTCTTGGTATCAGCACTTGTGCGCGGACGGGCCGCGATCGAGTACCAGACCTGCGGTTCGGCCAAACGCGTGCGGTCGGCGTTGAGCTTCACCAGCTTGATGCCGGACCAGAACGAACCGAACACCATCCAGGGCGTGCCGCTTGCATCGGCAATCACATTGGCGTCGATCGCATTCCAATCGTCACGGCCCGCCACCGAGCGCAGCACGATGCCTTTGTCTTCCCATTTGTAATCTGGCGAGGATGGATCAAGCGTCTTGTTGACCGTCACCCCGATCGCGGAATCATTCTTGCCGAAGCCCGACACGGAGTAATAGAGATAATATTTGCCGTCGGCAGGACTGACATCGGGCGCCCAGACATGGCCGTTAAAACCAGGGGTCACACCGCGCGCCCAAGACGGCTCGCTTCCAAACACCTGCCCCCGCACCGTCCAATGCATCAGGTCTTTCGAGCTGTAAAACGGAACCCCAGGCCCCGTGCTGTAGAGATAATAGTTTCCGCCATCCCGCCCCAATGCAGGATCGTGGATATCAACCTCGGGTGTAGTACCCGCCCGGGAAATGCAGCCCAGGAGTCCGATGGCGAGGACTGCTACAGAGTGCTTCACGGTCATGATTTCATTCCGCTGAATCGAAAATAGCCTAACCGGGAGCGCTTGCACGAAGCGCGGTTATCGGAAGAAAAATAGGCGGCAACCGGTCGATTGGCATCAGGCCGTATTGCCGCCTTAAGGGGGGAACTTCGCGTCCCGCGTTCCAGCCGCACCCCGGAGAGGAACAAGGGCCAGCCGAATCTTGCATTCCGATAACTGGGCATGTCCGCGATACTCGCTCTCACACCTTCATCAGATGAAGGAATGAGGCCCGGCCGCGCGACACAGCCGGGCCCAACACATCAGTTCGTCGAATAGCGCAGGCCAATCGCGAACGTACGGCTGAACAAAGCGGTACCGAAGTCGGTGACATCGGGATCGCCGGCTGTACCGGAATGATAGTACTGCTTCTGCTTGCCGTTCAGCAGGTTGGTACCGTCGAAGGTGACCATCACGCCATCCCAGGGCTTGTAGCTGAGCTGGAAGTCGAGGCTGGCTTCCGCGCGGCGCCAAATGCCGAGCGGGTTAGCAAAGGAGGCCGCCTCGTTGGTGTAATGGAACTTCGAGCGCCAGACATAAGACATGCGGGCGCTGACCGCGTCTTTTTCGTAGATCGCCGTCAGGTTATAAGACATCGGCGACACTCCCCACATCGGCTCGATAAGATAAGACGTGACTTTGCCGGTGCTGGAGTCGGTCACAGGGGTGTTCTGCGACGAGCTTAAAACCGTCAAGCTGCCCTGAGCGCCAAATCCGTCGAGGAAGGACGGCAGGAAATCCGGGAAGTAGACGGCGCCGAATTCGATGCCTTTCAGGTTGCCCTTCGAAGCATTCACCGGCTCGACGATGATGAAGTTGTTGGTGTTGTACTGGTTCTTGATGGCCGTACCCGAGAACACCATGGCGACATTTTCGGTCACGATCATATTGTCCAGATCGCGGCGGAACACGGTGCCATAGATGGCGCTCGACGGAGCAAAATACCATTCGGCCGTGAGGTCGATGTTCTTTGCATGCGTGGGCTTGAGATCCGGATTGCCGCGCGAACCAGTAGCGTAACCGACATTGGTCACGTCAGCATTGAGGATGTAGGTCGGATTGAGATCGGTAAAGGCCGGACGGCGCAGCGTCTCGCCGTAATTGACACGCAGCTTGATGTCGTCGGCGGGTTCATAGGCCAAAGCCACACTTGGCAGCCATTTGGCGGCGTAGTTGCTGCCGCTTGTCGCGTTGTGGGTGCCGTTGGCGATGAAGTCGGTGTGGTCGAAGAACGTCATGTTGTCCTTGACCTGGACCCAGCGCATACCGGCGTTCAAGGTCAACGGACGATTGAACAGATCGTGTTCGAGATCGGTTTCCAGATACACCGCGGTATTCATCTCGGTAATCTTGAAGGTCTCGAACATTTCGTGCAGGCGGGCGCTCGTCAGGTCGCCACCATAGAGTGTGCGCAGCTTGGCGATGTTGTCATAGACCCAGCGGCCGTCCACGTTGACCCAGGAATGGGGAACATTGGCAACGCCATCGAAGAAGTCGCTGTTGTAGTGATAGGCTGACGAATCCACCGTCGAGAACTGTTGAAGGTGGTAGCCGCTGGCTTGACGATAGGATTCCGCAGCATTGCGGTTGTCGTGCCGGAAGCCGAACTTGATATCGTTGACAATGCCGAGGATGCCTTTGGTGTCATACTTGCCATCGAAAGCAAGTGTGTAGGCCTCACCTTTGGTATGGTTGGCATTATCGTAGAGCTGCGCCGTATTCCAATAGGACGGATCGCTCAGCCGGTTCTGCGTCGAGCCAAAATTGAACGCCATGATGCCGCCACCGGCATTGAAGTCGACATTGATTTCCGGTGCAACACGGTCAATGCGCATGGCAGTGAAGACCGTATTGTATTGGCTCGCCTGATAAGAGATATCGCCGGTCGCGCTGAAGCGGTCGGTGATTTCCCATTTGCCGTTCAAGGCATAGACATAGCTGTTGGTCTTGGAAACCGTCAGGTCACCGCTGTTGAAGTCGTAAACGTCGCCGACATGGCGGGTCTTCATGACATTGGTGCCGGAATAAAGCGTAAAGCTGGAAGCCGGAGCGATGCTCGGGCTGGTTCCGGCGAAATCACCCCACCAGTCGACGAAGCTGAACAACAGGTTGTTGTATGTCTCGTTGCGGAAGCCGTTGTACATGACTTCCAAGGTGTAGGTGGAATGCTCTGTCGGTGCCCACTGGACCGACAAGTTCGCGTTTGGACGCGTACGTTTGCCGGTGAAGTCGCTCTGGAAAACAGCGTCGCGGGACAGATAATACGGCGTGGTCGTGCCGTTGATCGACATCGTCGCGCCTGATTTTTCGGACAGACCAGACGGCGTGCCCGGTTCCCAATACATAGTACCTGAAGAAGGGTTGAATATCCGCTGCAAGGGCGTGTACCCGATTGCAGACGGCGGATTTTCCGTCACGAACGGCACCAAGGCGCCCGGGGTCGAGCTTTCATCGCGGAACCGCGTCACCGACCACGACAGGTTGGCGAGGACGCCGATTTCACCGATCGAGGTGTTCCAGCGATTGCTGACCAGAAGGCCGATATTGGGATCGGTCGCACCGCGCTTCTCTTCATAGGTCCCGGTAACTGCGCCCGTCAGCTTAAAGCCTTCGAAATCGAAGGGACGATAGGACGAGACATTGAGCTGGCCGGCGATGCCGCTTTCGATCTGACTCGATTCGCGGGTCTTATAAACGTCCAAGCCGCGGACCAGGGTCGCAGGCATATCCTGCATCGAGAAGTATTGCCCCGATGCGGTGAACAGCTTGCGGCCGTTCCAGGTGGTTTCGATGTCACCAAGGCCACGGATGTAGATGGTGCCGACCTGGCCACCGCCGCGGTTGGTCACCTGCACACCAGACAAGCGCTGCAAGGCCTCAACAATGTTGTTGTCAGGCAACTTGCCAATATCTTCTGCGATGACCGATTCAACGACCTGAGTCGATCCGCGCTTAATATCCAAGCCTTGTGAAATCGTTGCCCGAATACCGGTTACGACGACCGTTTCCAGCTGTTGGTCGGATTGCGCCATAGCCGCCCCGGACATCAGCGCCAGCACCGATACGGAACAAGCTAGTAGTTTTTTGCCGAGCATAATCACCCTCCCTGCTCATTTTTTTGCATGCCTGATTACTCAGACAAAATGTGATGACACTTTCATACGCGCTCCGCACAAATGCAACGACAGATTCTCATCTTCTTGGGAGGCTTACTGCCGCTTTCGACCGCTCGTCGAAGGTTTCGACCGCTCGTCGAAAAAAATCTATGCGGCGCGAAAGATGAGTGGCGAACTGTGGCCGGCCGGCATCATTGCGCAGGAGATGGAGAAATATTCGAGCATGCACGAGACCAAGTGCAGCCCATTGCCCACTTTTCAAGGCCAACAAAACCAGATGAGATATGGTAGCGTTACCGGCTTGAGGCGCATCGTGTTCGGCATTAGCAATTCCAGAAACCGGCTGCCGCTCGCCTTGTTGCCGGAAGACGCACGATCGCGCACCTTTTTAGGACCGGCCCAATTGAACAAGTACAACCTTCGCCTGATGATCTTCGTGATCGCGGCCGCTTATCTGTTGATAGCAGTTGCCAATGGTATCGACTGGATCAGCCGGGCACCGGGCGAGCAGGCCATCGACATCGCGGTTTGGGAGTTTCTCTATAACGGCAGCGCCTGTATCACCAACATTGCCATTTGTCTGATTTACACGCGTTTGCGTGACCGGGATCATACGCTCTGGCTGTTCGTCGCCCTGCCCGCGCTGTGCTTTGTCGGCGGCGCCATATGGATCACCATGGCCCATTTCGTGATCCAGCTTATTGGCCTGCCGCACTGGATCGGCGTGCCGATGAACTGGATCTCGCTGATGTTCCAGGGCGGATTGGCAAGCGGAACGACTCTATTCCTGGTCTCTTGCGTTTCGTTTGGCATCGATTATTGGCGGCAAGCTATTCTCGAACGAGAGAATGCGCGTGAAGCCAAGAGTCTGGCGCATCAAGCCCAGCTTCGCATGCTGCGCTACCAGCTCAACCCGCACTTCCTGTTCAATACCCTGAACGCCATCCGCGGACTGATTCTAGAAGATCCGCAAAGATCACGCCGCATGGTCTCCGAGCTCGCAGACTTCCTGCGTTATTCGCTGGACGGCCACAGCGGCGAAGGCACTGTAGGAGACGAACTCGAGGCCATTGAGAATTATCTCGCGATCCAGCGCACGCGCTTCGAACAGCACCTCGATGCAGAAGTGCTGGCGGATCCTTCCGCCCTCGCCATCCCGCTGCCAAGCTTCCTCATCCATCCCTTGGTGGAAAACGCCATCAAGCATGGGATGAAGAACGGCGTCATGCCGCTCAAGCTGCGCATCGAAATCACCCAGAAAGACCGGGTCTTGGCAATCCGGGTGTCCAATACGGGCCGGCTGGCGCTGATGCACGATTATTCATACGAAGATACCGGCATCGGCCTCAAGAACATCACCGAACGCCTGGAATTGGCATTCCCAGGACGGCATGCATTCCGGCTTGATGAAAAGGATGGATGGGTCACTGCCGAAATCGAGCTTCAGCTGATGCCGACGGGAACACCGGTATGACGCGCCATTCCGCCCTGATTGTCGATGACGAGCGCATTGCACGCAATGAACTCGAATACTTGCTGCGCGATTACCCCCAATTCGAGATCGTCGGACAAGCCGCATCGGTGAACGAAGCGGTGGAACACATCAAGGCGCTTAAGCCCGAGCTCATTTTTCTCGACGTGCAGATGCCTGGGGCCTCCGGCTTCGAGCTGTTCGAGCGCATTCCTATCGAGGCATGGGTCATCTTTATCACGGCTTATGAGGAATTTGCGTTGCGGGCGTTTGAGGTCAATGCTCTTGATTATCTGACCAAGCCCGTCCGGCAACAGCGCTTGAGCGCAGCGCTCGACCGCTTTGAGCACCGGGTACGGCTGGAAGCCCCTGCGATCGGGCTGAAAATGTCGGATTCGATTCTGCTCACCATCGGCCGCCGGGCACGCTTCGTCAAAATAGCCAGTATCGACTACATTCTGGCGGAAGGCGATTACACCAGGGTGATTGTCGAAGGCAGCTCGATCGGAACGGTCCTCAAATCGATGAAGGAATGGGAGAAAGAACTGCCGGAAAACCATTTCTATCGCATTCAGCGCTCCACCATCGTCAATTGCGAGCATGTCGACCGCTTGGAAAAGCATGAATCCGGCGGTTTCGCGGTATACCTGCGCAATGTCGAGACCCCGCTCATCATGAGCCGGCGCAGCGCACGCGAATTCCGTTCGCGCTACGCGCTATAACCCCGAACAAGCCTCATGAGAGCTGCCGCGGTGATTGCCCCCGGCACCGCAAGGCGGCAGAAGCCAATTGAACGTTCCGGGAAGCGAAAAGCGGCGGCTATTTGGCGCCGCAGGATTGGCGCACCACCAATCCGCAAGGAAGTTCGGTGGCTTCCGCCATCTCGCCGCGCATCAGCTTCAACAGCGTATCGACCAGCACCTCCCCTGCCAGCTGCGTATCCTGGCGCATGGTGGTCAGCGCCGGTGTGACCATGCTGGCGGCGGGGATATCATCAAAGCCGATCACCGAAACATCGCCGGGCACAGCAAGGCCCGTCTCCCGCAGAACACTCAACGCCGCAATACCGATGAGATCGCTCGCAGCGAAAACACCGTCAAAGGCTGCTCCTGAAGCCAGCACCTGATGCATGGCGCGCTCGCCTTCCGGTAAAGCGCTGATGGCATCGGCCTGAAGCGCGGGCTGCACGGCAAGCCCGGCTGCCTGCAAGGCATCGACATAGCCCCGGTAGCGGCCGGAGAACTCCGGGTAGTGGTCGCTGACGCTGCCCAGAAAGGCGATATTGCGCCTTCCCAGCTTGATGAGATGCTCGGTCGCCTGCCGGCCGGAAAGATAATCGTTGCAGCCGACCGAGAGGCCGGGGTGGTTCTTCAGAGTGGCGCCGTAATGGACGAAATGGGTGCCCTCTTCCACCAGCCGCTCCAGTTCGGCGCTATAGGTGACGAAATCGTCGTAGCCCAGAAGGATAATGCCGTCAGCGCGGCGGCAATCCTCGTAATCTATGCGCCAGTTCGACGATAAGTGCTGGCAGGAGATCAAAAGGTCGTAGCCGCGTTTGGCGCAGGCACCGGTGATCGATCCGAGCATGGCAAGGAAAAACGGGTTGATCAGCGAGGCGTTAAAACGCTGATCCTCAAAAAAGAGAATGGCGATGGTCTGGGAATGCTGGCCGCGCAAATTGGAGGCATTCTTGTCGACCTTGTAGCCGAGCTCCTCGGCGATGAAGGCGACACGGCGGCGGGTGATGGGGCTGATGGTGGGATCGCCCCGGAGCGCGCGCGAAACCGTCGGCTGGGAAACCCCGGCCTTGCGAGCAATGTCGAATGACGTAGGGCGCGATCCGGAATCGGAACGGCGCTTGCCTCCCATTGGCGTGTCCCCGCCTTGTGATTTGCTCTGAGAATGCCACAGATGACAAGCGAATGCAGCGCCCTTGCCGCACAACCTGCGAGCGACAACCATCAAAAAAGAGGGCCCGCTCACCGCGGGCCCTTAAGGCTATGGGGAAGGTCATCCAATCGCGGAGAACCTGCCAGGGATCAGTACTTCACGCGCACCGCGAATTGCAGCAGGCGCCCGCTCTTGCTCCAACCCGTGTCCAGAACAACCGGCTTGGCTTTCGGTGACAGCGAGGTATCGCCCATCACCTGTTGCTGGAACACGGTGGTGGTGTCGAGCAGGTTGGAACCGTCCAGCGACACTTCCCAGTGGTCGTCCACCGAATAGCGGATCGAACCGTCGAGGAAGCCCGCCCCCTTCTGATACATCGGCGTGCCGGTGCAGCAGTCGAGATTGTCGGTCAGGAAGGACGAACGGTAATTATAGGCGAGACGGAAGCCGATTGGGCCTTTCTCGTACAACGCGATGATGTTGTAGGAGTCGTCGGAGATACCGGCCAGACGATGCGAGTCGATCACTGCATTATCGACCTGCAGCCCGCCGCCGAAGGCGATGGTGCTGCCTGCGATATAACCCGGCTGGACCGCCAGGTTGGAGTTATGAATTCCAGCCTGATGGGTGTGGATGTAGTTCAACTGCGTGCCCAATCCGTCGAACGGCGCGGGCAGGAAATCGAAGAAAGACTGATAGGCCAACTCAAAACCCCAGAGCTCGCCGCCATTCGGGGAATTGACCGGACCGCGGACGAGAATGTTCTGGGTCGCACCGTTATTGGTGACGGCCCGGGTGACATCGCCATAGGCGATGCTGTTGTTCAGCTCCTTCAGGAACAAACCAGCAGTGAAGGAACTCGACGCACTAAAATAATGCTCGAAGGTTGCGTCGTACTGCCATGAGGTCATCGGCTTCAGGGCCGGGTTTCCTGCATTGGCGATGAACAAGAAGTTATAGCCCGTCACGTTCGCCGGGGTGTGCGCCGCCGTCGGCGAGTTGTAGACGACATAAGGCGAAGTGTTGCTGACATCGATGTTCGGCGCGCTGATGCCGACATAGTTGCGCAGATAGCCGAAATCGGGGCGCGACATCGCTTCGGAAACCGCGAAACGCACAATCGAATTATCACTGAGGTCGAAACGAATGTTGGCGCTCGGCAAGAGATTATAGGACGTCTTGCCGTAGGTGTTGAGGCCCGAACCGCCATTGCTGAACGCACCCAGACCAGCATTTAGCCAGCAGGAGATGTTGGTGACGTTGTTTCCGGTCAGCGGCGCATTACAGGCCGGCGTCGAAGGCAAGGTATTGTTGGCGTACCAATCGTGGGTCGGGAATGAGACGCCGCCCGTGCTGGTCAGCTCGGTTTGAACATAGCGCGCGCCGATATTGCCTGACACCGGAACGCCGAACACGGCAAGCGAGTCCCCGCCGAAAGCCACCATCAGGTAACCCGCCGTGGTCTTTTCCGTGACGTTCAGCACTTCCGACGGCAGATAGCAGTCCGTCGTCCCGCTGCGATAGCAGATCGGCGTCCACCAGCCGGGATTCTGCGTCGTCTTTTGCCCGAGCGCGAGACCGGCGGCTTCGGGATTGGTCAAAACCGAGTTCTTCAGCCAGATCGTGTCTCCAGGGTTGAAGACCTTTCCATTGAAGAAGTCACCGCCGAAATTGCCGGCTTCCCAGATATTCGCACCGTAGCCCTGGAACGTGTTGGAATTGCCGCAAGACGCCGGATAAGCCGCTGGCGAGGTGTTATCGATGCTGAAAGCCGGGCCGTTACACATATATGAGGCCGTGACCGCGCTCCAGTTATAGGCCGAATAGCGCACGACCTGCTTGCGGTTGGCGTAACGCACGCCCACTTTGACATAGCTCAGCCAGCCATTGTTGACATCGTATTGGACATCGCCGCGCAGCGCGATTTCCTGGGCGTTATTGCGTTCCTTGTGGTCCTGAACGAACGCGCTGAAATAGTTGTGCGGGTTGGTGAGGAAGCCCGGAGCGTAATTGATATTGTCGCCCGGCAGCAGCGTGATCGATGGCGGACCGTTGCCGTCACGCTCGTACTTCGCGTTCACCAGGATGTCGTTCGCCACCAGCATGTCGTTATTGGCGGTCTTGGCGCTGATGTACTGGCCGTCGAAGGTGGTGTGCAGCTTCTCGGTGACGTCCCATTGCAGATTGGTCGACAGGTCGCGCGTACCTTCGGAATGGTCGAACACGCGGGATTGGTTTTCCAGCGTCACGCCCATGGTCGAGTTATTGACGCAGGTATGACCCGGCTCCGGACCACAGTAATTGACATAAGGTACGCCCGGCACGACCGATGCGGCATCCACCGCATGCTGATAACTGCCGCCCCAATTGCCCATCCACGATCCCATTGGAGCCGCGATCACCCCAGATTTCAAGGTGCCGTTGGAGTTCCATGTAAACGCGGAGGCGCCGAAAGCCGGCATCACTGCCTGGGTCGACATGGGATCAAAGCCAGGCGCAGCCCACATCCCGAAAAGGTTGATGTTGGAGCTGTGCTCGAGCCAGGCATTGCGATAGTTGGATTCGTTGTACTGGAAATTCCAGCGCAGATCCTTGTTGGGATTTTCATATTGCAAGGCGAACGACTTGCCTTCGCGCTTGCGGTTGTAATTGACCCGGCTGAAATTCACCTCATCCGGGATATATTGCCAGCTCGAACCGCCATAGGGCGTCGCCGTGCAGGGTATGGTGCCATCTGAGCCGACCTTCGCCGAACCGTCGGCATTGGTCGCGCCACCCGAACAGAAAGTGCCGTTGCGCAGTGAAACAACCGAATTTGTCTGCGTCACGACATGACTGTTGGCGTAACCGGCCAGGATGCCAATGCGGCCGTAGGGGGTGTCGAAATTCTTGGCCCCGACGCCGGAATAGTCATAAGTCACTACATCGGAACGGTCGTTATAATTCATCTTGGCCGACGCGGCGAGGATGTGATCCTCCGCGTCGAAGGGCAAGCGGGTGCGGATATTCACGACACCCGCGATGCCGCCTTCGAGCATGTCTGCAGTCTGGTTCTTATAAACATCGATGCCCCCGATCATTTCCGGCGACACGTCGTTGACGTTAAGCCCGCGATGACCGTCGGCCGAAAAACTGTCACGCCCGTTGAAGTTGGTGCGCACAAAAGTGAGGCCGCGGACCAGAACGCCGGTGGCTTCGCCCGAAGGGTGCGTGGTGTCGTCATCCGACTGCAGATGCGAGACGGTGATGCCCGGAACACGCTGGATGGCATCGGAAACGGATTTGTCGGGGAACACCCCGATATCGGTCGCCGTGATGGAGTCCACGACGGTATCCGCATTGCGCTTGATACTGACCGCGGATTCGAGCGAGGCGCGCATGCCGGTGACCACCACCGTTTCCAGCGGCTGCTCCTCGGCCGAGGCCAGCGCGGCCATGGCCGCGAGCGCCAATAGCGATACGCCCCCCCTCATGACGGCCTTCCGGCCGGAGCCTTGCATTCTCATTCTGGTATTCCTCCCAACTCTATTTTGCTCGCCCGTTAACAGGCGATTTGATGACGGCGCGCATCCGGAGCGACCTGACAGGTCTTGCTATGTCCGTTCGTATCCGGTCTCCCGCTTTCGCGTCATTGCCCCGATGCGCCGCAGATGCAGCGATCAGTCAGCATAATCTTCTCAGCCCCCTTCCGATGCCAATGCCGCCGTATACGTATACGTTGAACTGACAAACGCGCATTCGTTCCGTCTGAGGCGTTTTCGCAACAGAGCGGCTGAAGCGCGCAAACGGGATAAGGCTTCAAGTATACGTATGCGCTGCGATTGGCAGCGCTTTCGGTCTGCCGATAATGCGCATACCGGCCTCTCGCCGGGACCGTCACACTTTCGTGTCGAGTAGATCCATGCGCCGGCGGCCCGTTATGCTTCAACCTTTCACCCAAAGCCGTCCAGCCATGTTCTTCGATGCGGTGATCTTCGATATGGACGGTGTGATCACCGATACCGCCTCGCTCCATGCCGCAGCCTGGAAAAGCATGTTCGACGGCTTTCTTGCCGCCCATGCGGCGCGGACCGGTACGAGTTTCCTGCCCTTCACGAAGGTCGATTATCTCGCTTATGTCGACGGTCGCCCGCGCTATGATGGGGTCCGCTGTTTTCTGGCATCACGCGATATTGTGCTCGCTGATGGTGATCCTGCCGGCGCCCAGGGGTACGAAACCGTCTGCGGCCTCGGCAACATGAAGGACGAGGCCTTCAGCAAGGCGCTTGATACGGAAGGGGTAACGCTGTTCGCCTCCACCATGGCCTTCATCGAAGCGCTCCGCGCCAGGGGCGTGGGGCTGGGAGTGGCGACCTCTTCCAAGAACGGGATGAAAATCCTCGAAAAGGCGGGGGTCACCGGTCTTTTCGCGGCACGGGTGGACGGTGTTGCCGCGGCAGAACTCGGCCTTCAGGGAAAACCCGCTCCCGATATTTTCGCCATCGCCTGCGAGCGGCTGGGCGTCTCGCGCCACCGCGCTGTGGTGGTGGAAGATGCAGTTTCGGGTGTGGAGGCCGGATCGCGTGGGCGGTTCGGCCTTACCATCGGTATCGCCCGCGAGGGCAACAGCGATGAACTCAAGCGCCAAGGGGCGGATATGGTTGTTCGCGATCTTTCCGAAATTACTCTTGCCGAGATCGATCACTGGTTTGAACATTTTGTCAGAACACGGCCGGGCGATCCCAGCCGCCTCCATCCGGACAGCATACCCTCATGAACAGAAAACCGCCGCTGGCCTTTTGGCAGCTTTGGAATATGAGCTTCGGCTATGTGGGAATCCAATTCGGATTCGCCCTGCAGAATGCCAATGTCAGCCGCATTTTCGAGACTTTGGGCGCCAAGGTCGAGAACATCCCCATCCTGTGGATCGCGGCCCCGATTTCCGGGCTGTTGATCCAGCCCATCATCGGCCATTTGAGCGACAAGACCTGGAACCGGCTGGGGCGGCGCAAACCCTATTTTCTTCTCGGCGCGATCCTGTCTTCGCTGGCCCTGCTCTTCATGCCCAATTCACCCGCGCTGTGGGTTGCGGCCGGCATGCTGTGGATCATGGACGCCTCGATCAACGTCACCATGCAGCCGTTCCGGGCCTTCATCGGCGATATGCTGCCCGACGAACAGCGCACCGTCGGCTTCGCCATGCAGACGTTCTTCATCGGCATCAGTTCGGTGGTGGCTTCCATCTGCCCCTGGCTGTTCGCCAATTGGCTGCATCTGGCCAATACCGCACCGCCCGGCGCGATCCCGCCTTCGGTGAAATTCTCCTTCTATGCCGGAGGCATCGCCTTTCTGGCCACCGTGCTCTGGACCGTATTCAAGGTGCGCGAATATACCCCCGAAGAACTTGAGGCCTTCGGCAGCAAAACCGAGACGGCAGCCGAAGAAACGCCGCTCAACAAGCGCCAATGTCTGATCGAAGGCACGCTGCTGGTCCTCGCGGGGCTTGGCTTAAGCTGGGCCGTGCACGCGATGGATTGGTATCAGGGGCTCTATATCCTTTCCGTTGGCATCGCCTTTTACGGTCTTTTGCAGATCGCCGCCGTCCGGCGCGCAAGCAAAGGCAAGACCAGCGGCATGGTAGAAATCGTCGCCGATTTGAAAACGATGCCGGCGACCATGAAACAGCTCGCGCTCGTCACCATCCTGACCTGGTTCGCGCTATTTGCCATGTTCATCTACTCGACCCCGGCGGTGACGAGTTTTCATTTTCATTCCACCGATCCGACCTCAGCCGTCTACAACGAAGGCGCCAATTGGGTTGGCGTGCTGATGGCGGCGTATAACGGCGTTGCTGCGCTGGTGGCCTTCCTGCTGCCACCGCTTTCCCGCAAGATCGGCCGGGTAACCACACATGTCATCTGTTTGCTGATTGGCGGTGCGGGGCTGTTGTCGATGTATCTCTTCACCGACCCGCGTTATCTGCTGATCTCGATGACGGCTATCGGCATCGCCTGGGCCAGTCTTCTGACCATTCCTTACGCCATTCTCTCAAGCGCCGTCTCGCACCGGAAAATGGGCGTCTATATGGGGATGTTCAATCTTTTCCTAGTGATCCCGCAAATTCTTGCCGCCGCCATTCTTGGCCTTTTGGTGGAAAAACTGTTCCACGGCGCGGCGATCTACGCCATCGCGCTCGGCGGCGGCGCCATGGTGCTTGCCGGCCTGCTGATGGCCTTTGTGAAGGACGGGGAAGCGGCATGATCACCCCTTGGATTGTCGAAAGCCGCACATTTTCCCCGGCGCGCGAAGCCATCATGCGCAACGGGAACATCTACCAGATTGCCAACGGCTATATGGGTTACCGCGGCACGCTGGACGAATTCGGCCCCGACGAACTTGTCGGCATCACGCTCGCCGGGATTTTCGATCGTGTGGGCGATGCTTGGCGTGAGCCGGTAAATGCCCCCAATGGCGGTTTCACCCGCCTCTTCATAGACGGTGCCGCCGTCTCCGCGCTCACAACCCCCATCGAATCTCATCGCCAAACCCTCAATCTGCGCGAGGCGGCCTTTGAACGGGAAACGCGCTTTTCGTTGAACGGGAACACTGTCACCGTGACCTCAACGCGGTTTCTGAGTGCAGCGCGGCCGCATTTGGGCGTGATCCGTTATAGCGTTGCCTGCGAAAAGGCGGCCGATCTCACGCTTGAGACGGGCATCGATGCCAATATCTGGGATCTCAATGGACCGCATCTCGTCGATGTCAGCTATGCGGAAATTGAGAGTGCCCTCCTCGTCCATGGCCGGACACAGGAAAAGGGCAAGACCGTAGCCGTGGCCGCAGCCGCGCACATCCCCTTCGGCGAGGAAAGCCACTCAGTGGACGAAAGGCGCAACTTACGCCGCATCACTCTCAAGGCCGATCCGGGCAAGACCTATACGCTAGACAAGTATTTCGCGGTGGCGACGGATTTCGACGCGGGCGGACGCCCCGCCATTGCTGCCGCCTTGGCGGAGGTGCAGGAGGCTTTCTCGGCTGGCTTTGAGGCCCTCATGCGCGAACAGCGTGCCGCGTTCGCAAAAAAATGGGAGCAATGCGATGTGGCTCTGGATGGCGATCCGGCGGCACAGCACGCCCTGCGTTATTCCATCTTTCAGCTCTTGATTGCCGCCCCTACCAAAGGCAGTGGTAATTCCATTCCCGCCCGCGCCCTCTCGGGCCAAGTCTACAAAGGCGCGGTATTCTGGGACACGGAAATGTTCATGTTTCCGTTCTTTTTATACACCATGCCCGAGACCGCGGCCGAACTCTTGCGCTATCGCATCCGCACCCTGCCGGGTGCGCGCGACAAAGCCAAGACGGAAGGAGCCGGTTATCGCGGTGCCTTTTATGCCTGGGAGAGCCAGGACACCGGCCATGACGCCTGCACCTATTTCAACATCGGCGATCCCCTCACAAAACGAGAGCTGCGGACCCATTTCCGCGACAAGCAGGTGCATATCTCGGGCGATGTCGCCATCGCCATGTGGGAATATTTCAAGATCACCGGCGACGACAGCCTGCTTCTCGACGGCGGGGCCGAGGTGATCTTCGAATGCGCCCGCTTCTACTATTCCTATGCCTATTTCAAGAAGGACAAGAACCGCTACGAGATCCTCGACGTCATCGGGCCGGATGAATATCACGAGCGAGTCAACAACAACGCCTTCACCAATTTGGTGGCAAAGGCAACCTTCGAAATCGCCTGCCAGCTTGCTGCCTATCTCGGTGAGCGCCATGCCGGGTTCCTTGGCGATCTCGTAAGCAAGATCGCGATTGCGCAGGAGCTGCCGTTGTTCGCCGAAGCCTCCCGGCTTCTTCATGTGCCGGAGCCGGATATTGAGACGGGTATTATCGAACAATTCGAGGGCTATTTCGGCCTCAAGGATGTGCCGGTGGAAGCGGTGAAGGCGCAGCGGATCCATCCCGACGAATATCTGGGCGCGGCCCAGGGCCTCGCTGTTCCCACCCAGGTTATCAAGCAAGCCGATGTGGTGATGATGCTGAATCTTTTCAAGGACCGCTATCCGGAGAAGATCAAAAAAGCCAATTGGGATTATTACGAACCAAGGACAGAGCACGGTTCCAGTCTTTCCGCTTGTGCCTATGCCATCGTGGCGACCGAATTCGGGGCCTTGGATGCGGCTTACGATTATTTCCGCACCACGGCGACACTCGACCTCGAAGCCAAATACAAGGTCTATGTCGGTACGGTGTTCATGGGTGGCTCTCATCCTGCTGCCAATGGCGGGGCTTGGATGGCGGCGATCTTCGGTTTCGGCGGTGTGCGGGCGGCGGCAGATCGCGTGATCATCGAACCGAAGCTTTACAATAGCTGGACGCGGCTGGCGTTCCGCATTGTCATCAAGGGCGACAGCTTCGCTTTGACGATACGGCACCACTCGGTCGGCGTTAGTGCGGCCGAATCGAACCGGCAGCGCCATGTCTTCGAGATTTTTGGACGCGAGATACACTGTGCTCCAGGGCAATCGCTGATGGTCGAGAAGGATTTGCAGGAAATGCGCGTACCATGAACCGGCGCCAGCTGCTGGCCTCCACGGCCGTTCTTATCATGCCACTGTCACGGATCTCAGCCGCCACCGCGCGGCCGGTCGGGGCGGACACGCCTTGGATGCGCTATCAGGCGCAAGCCATGAAGACCACTGGCATCGTTCTTGGGCCGACTTACGGCCCCTTCAAAATCGAAAACGAGGCATCGCACCAGACCTGTGTCAAGCTGGAAAAGCCGGGAGACACACTGTCCTTCAAGGTGGAGACAGCCGCCAACAGTTTGGTGTTGCGCTATTGCCTTCCCGATGCCCCGGAAGGCGGCGGCGTTGAAGACCGCATGGAAGTTCAGGTGAACGGCAAGAAGGCCGGCGAAATAGCTCTCACTTCCCGCTACACTTGGCTTTACGGCGAATACCCCTTCACCAACGACCCCAAGGATGGAAAACCGCGCCATTTCTTCGATGACGCGGTCATGCGCGGTCTCTCGCTCGTAGCGGGTGATGTCGTTACCTTGGTGAAAACGGGACAAGCTGCATTCTGCATCGTCGATTTCGCCGACCTGGAACAGGCCCCGCCGCTCCTGCCCGCACCGCCCGGAGCTGTCTCGCTCACAGATTTTGGGGCCGACGGCAGAGGCGCGCGCGATGACACCGAAGCCCTGCGCGCCCTCCTCGCCCGGGCGGCACGGGAAAACCGCATCGCCTATGTGCCGCCGGGAGACTACAAACTCACGGGCGATATAGAACTGCCTTCGCAGGTGACGCTGCAGGGGGCGGGCATGTGGCACACGCGTTTCGTGGGGGACGCGCAGCTCTATCCTGACGCAGGGCGGCGCTTGCGTTTTAAGTTGACCGGCGAGAAAAGCCGGCTTTGTGATTTCGCCTTGATTGGCAAGCTCACCTGTCGGAACGACAGCGAACAAAATGACGGCGTATTCGGCGCCGACGGGCGCGATTGTACCGTGTCGCGGCTATGGATAGAGCATACCAAGGTTGGAATGTGGTTTTATCTCTGCAAGGGCATGCGCATCGAAGGCTGCCGCCTGCGCAATACCTTTGCCGACGGGATCAATCTTTGCGTCGACACGCGCGATTGCGTGATCGAAAACTGTTCCGCGCGCAACACGGGTGACGACGGCTTCGCCATTTGGCCCGCGCCTTCCGATCAGGGCTTCGATCAAGTCGCGGCGGCGCCTGGCGGGAACCTGATCCGCCGCTGCACGGCCGAATTGCCCTTTCTCGCCCAGGGCGCTGCGATTTACGGCGGCGCCAGCAATCGCATCGAGGATTGCCTGTTCAGTGATATCGCCTCGGGCTGCGGCATCCTGATCAGCACCACATTCCCCACAACGGATGCCTCGCGCGACAACAATTTCAGCGGCCTGACGGTGGTGGAAAATTGCCGCTTGGTACGGTGCGGCGGCTACGACCATGGCTGGACGTGGCGTGGCGCGTTTCAGATTTGCCTGCACCGCAAAGACATCGCAGGCCTTCGCCTGCGCGATCTCTCTATCGAAGATAGTCTTTCGGATGGTTTCAGCATCATCACCGCCCCCGACGCCAAAGGCCGGCGCCTTAGCGATGCATTGTTCGAACGGATATCGATCACGCGAAGCGGCCGGGCGGTTCCAGGCCGCCCCGACGTTTTCATAGCCGATGGTGTCGGCGGTGCGGCGCAGTTCAATGCTTCAAGGATGGGTACAATCGAAAATACCGCGACTGGCTTTTCCCTGACCCGCTCCTGAACCCGCCATATTTCGGCAGCTCGCAGACATCAGCTATGAAACTGGGAATGCGCAGCGGCCCGGCGCGCCTCTCAGCGCGCCGGTGATACCATGTCGTGAATATCAGTAATTGAACTTCACGCCCCATTCGAGCGTGTACTGATAGAACTCCCGCTGGATGGGGCGGTTCTCGGAACCTTCGTAGAAACGCAGCGGCGAATTCGTCAGGTTCTTGGCGTTGAAGTACAAGGACGCGTTGTCGCAAAGATCATAGCTCGAAGTCCAGTCGAGCGTGGTGCGGTGATCCTCGAACACATCCGTCGTGGGATCGCCGGTGATGCCGAACTGAGTCTTGCCGACATATTGCAGCGAAAGCTGGGCTTTGGCGCCATAGGCTTCATAGAAGATGGCGGCATTGGCAGTCCAATGCGAGGTGCCCGGCAGCTCGGCATGATAGCCCGAATAGAGCTCGGCATTGGAGTCAACCAGGGTGGCATTGGCGCTGACGCCGAAGCCTTGGAACGGCTCCGGCAGAAAACCGAACTTCTGCACCGCATTGGCTTCGATGCCGCGGGCCCAGGACGAGGAAGTATTCTCGAAGGTTGAGACCGTGGCGATACCGACAATGCCCGGATAATTCGTCACCCGCACCGATCGCGGCAGGATGAAGTTGGAAAACTCCTTGTCGAAGAAGCCGAGCGAGACCAAGCCCGAATAGGGCAAGCTGTATTCAAAGGAGAGATCGAAATTGTTGCCGGTGGTGGGCTTCAAATTCGGATTACCGCTGGTGACCGTGCCGCCGCCGGTATCGATCTGCGTCGCCGAAGAGGCCTGCAGGAAGCCCGGCCGTGCGATGCCCGTTGAATAGGTGGCACGCGCCACGAATTCGGGAATGGGCTGATAGCGCAGCTGCACCGTGGGAAAGGCGTTGGTGTAGCTCTTGGTATAGCTGTTGGGCGTATATGTGGTGTTACCGGAAGCGTCCGTGGTGGCGGTGATGCCGCGATAACGCGAATCGGTGTGCTCTACGCGAACACCGGCCAGTAATGTGTAGTAATCGCCAAAGGTGGAGACATATTCCACATATCCGGCGAGAACATTCTCGCGGGCATGCAGATTGGCGGCGGCATCGCGCCCGACATCCGGCGTTGCCGCGAATTGGGTGGGATTGCCGAGAACCAGCGCCCGGACCTTGTCGGCACCAGGGGCATATCCGATCGCATAGCTGCCCGTCGTGTCATTCTGATAGAAATTGCTGAAAGGCCCCTGCCCCAGCACCGAAGTGAGCGGCGTCGCCGGGACCGTTCCATAAGTGTAGTAGAGCGGAACATCGCTCTTGTCGCGCAAGCGCGCCTTGACGCCCGCCTTGAACTGGTCATCCCCGATAAGATGCAGCGGCGTGCTGAGATCAAACTTATAGGAAAATTCCTCGTCGGCCGCCCCTTCCGTCGAATTCTGAAAACCGCTCATGGTATAGAGCGCCGGGTCCTGAAGATTGGTCCCGGACAGGTTCTTCACAAAAGGAAAGTTCGGATTGGTGGTGTTGTCGTACTGAACGAGCACGCCTTGCGGGCCATCGAACGTCGAGTTGTAGTCATGGCCTTTGGTGAAAGTGGCGCGCGAATAGGCCGCCTCATAGTCCATCCGGATGCTGCCGAAGCTGTTGTGCCCGCCCGCGGCGATGACCGTATTGCGGTGCTGTTCTTCTTCGTCGCGTAAGGTGATCGCCATATCTACATTCGGCGAGATAAAGCCGTTCGGATTCGACGGATCGACGGAAACCGTATCCCCCATGTTGTTGTAGAGGAAGCGCTGGCGGTTCACGCTTTCGATGTAGCCGGCCATGCTGTAGCGGACGTAATAGCCGCTGGAATCGCTGGGATTGTACTCAAATTCCCCGCCGAGCCCGAAACGGCGGCGATGATAATTGTAGCGGCGCAATTCGAGGGCGTCATAAGCCTTGTCCGGGACGGCCGGTTGCTGGTCGACATAGGCTTCTTCGATGTCATCAATGGCGCGGCGGTCCGAAAACCATGAAGCGGTAAGCACAAAAGAGAAAGGTCCGGTGTCGCTGAAGCCATTGGAGAGATCGAAACGGCCGCCCAGGGTCAGTTCGCCACGCAGCGGCGACCAATTCGGACGCAAAGCCTCATAGCCGCTGCCGAGCGAGCCTTCGATGAAGAACGGCTTGCTGATGCTGGCTGCCGAGCGCGGCGTCAGTTCGATCGAGCCGCCAAGGCCTTCCGCTTCCTGGTCGGGCAATCCGGTTTTGGTGACGACGATACCGTCGATGGCGCCCATCGGCACGGTGTCGAATTCGACGGCGCGGCCGGCTTGCGTGAAGTAGGTGAGGCCTGGCAGCGTATTGAGCAGAACCACCCCGCCATAGGTTGCGCCATCGAGATTGCCGTCAAGCCCGCGGATGGTGACGTAGCGGCCTTCGCCGGTATCTTCCGAAACGGAGATGCCGGGCATGCGGCCCAGGGCTTCCGCCGCGTTGTAATCGGGATATTTCGCCATCGCTTCGGCCGACTGCACATCAATGATGTTGAGAGCATTGATCTGTTGTTGCTGTGCGACATCGGATAACCGGCTGGCGGTCACCGTCACCATCTCGGTGTTGACGCTGGAGGAATTTTGCGCCTGCGCTGCAACGGCGAGCGCAAGAATGGACGCTGAGCATAAAAAGCTCTTACCGAAACGGTTGATTGTCATGGATGCCCCTACGGAGTTTGCAAGCCAGGTACTGGCGCATTGCTCTGAGGCAGCCGCTTAGGTTTGCGGCGTGACAGCAGCTTATCGCTGGCACAACGGATCGATGACGAAAGATGAACTTTCCCAATGTTGCCGGAGGCATTGCAGCATTGGGACTATGTCATGCGCCTTGCCGGTTGATTTAACCGGAAAATTTTTCATAATCATCAGTAAGAAGATTAAATTGCCGCCGGAACACGCCCATAGCCGGTTGGGAAGATGTAATCTTGGCAGCCGCTTTCGCAGGAAGGGGCCGCGATGCGGGCAGGAATAAGCCTTTCGAGCTGGAAGCGCAGGGCTAAGCGCCGTCGGACGCATGATCGAAGCCGCATTGGTCCTTTGTTGCGAAAACGGGATCAGCCTCATGCCGGCCGCCTCCAGCAGCCAATGGCCGAAACTTGCCAAGCACAGGCAGGTGCATCCAAAAGCTCTCGCATACCTATCGCCGAGGCGCATGCGCGGGAGCGGGAAGAGTTTGATGGCTAAGCTGGCGAGACCGGATATTCTCAAAGTCACCTGCGGCCAGGTCGCTTGAAAAACAGCAAAGGAATGTGCATCGCAGATTGGGTTCTGAATTAGCCCCAGCGCGCAAAAAGACGGCTTCAAAAGCGGTCCGAACCCGCTTCGCAAAATGCAAAATTTTCTTTGAAAATCAAAGACTTGGTGCCCAGAAGAGGACTCGAACCTCCACGCCTTGCAGCGCTAGTACCTGAAACTAGTGCGTCTACCAATTCCGCCATCTGGGCACGGGCTTGGGAGCGGGTGTTTATTGGCAGGCGCCCCCCAAGTCAACGACGGCGTGGGGTCGCGGGCCGCAAAGGGGCGATTTTTTAGGTCGCGCCGCGACTTACTCCCAGCTTTGGGCCTCAGAAAAGGGCCAGAACCCGCTCCCGCAGGCTGGCGCCCCTACCCCTTGGTCGCGAACACTCCCTATATAATAAGAACCGAGCTCCAGAACCGGTTCCCCCCGGCTTCTGAGAGCTGCGCACCCAAAGGAGTTCCGCCATGCTGGTTGCCACGACCGAAACCGTCCCCGGCACTCGCCGGACCAAAACCCTAGGCCAGGTCTTCGGGGTGGTGGTGCGTTCCCGCGGGCTGGGCGGCAATATCCTGGCCAGCCTGCGCTCTCTGGTGGGCGGGGAGATTCACGAATACACCCAGCTTCTGGAAGAAGCCCGCCGCCAGGCCGTCGACCGGCTGGTGGCCAACGCCACCGCGATGGGGGCGAATGCCGTGGTGATGATGCGCTTCGATTCCTCGGAAATCGGCGAATATATGAGCGAGATCGTCGCCTATGGCACGGCGGTCGTGCTGGAGGATGAGCATGCTGCGTAACATCGTTCTGGTGGCCGGGGGCGCCATGATCGTCAGCGGGGTAATGGGTGTGCTGGCGGGAAATTATGGCTTTGCCGCTTTTTTACTCGTCTGGGGTGCAATCCTCGTTTTCGGCATCGTTTACGAGCGCTATGTCTACAAGACCATTCTCGACCGCCTGCCCGACGGCAAAGGCTGGAGCCGCACCAGCGAGCGCTTCGCGGATGACAAAAGCGGGCGGATGGTCACGGTTTACGTCAAACCGCTGACCGGCGAGCGGGCTTATGTGGCCGAAGGCACCCCCGCGGCGGTGCCGCCCCCGGTTGAAGGATGACAGAACCGGCCCGTCGTGCCATAGAACGAGTCTAAATGTTTTCAGGTCTTCAGGACTGCATCATGCAAAACGATCTCGTGCCACTGGTGACGGTGTTCGGCGCTTCGGGATTTGTGGGACGCCATGCCGTGCGGGCCCTCGCCAAAGAGGGCTACCGCATCCGCGCCGTCTGCCGGAAACCCAATCTGGCGAATTTTCTCTTGCCGGCCGGCCAGGTGGGCCAGATCCAGATTGTGAAAGGCAACATCAATCACGACGAGGACGTCACCAAGGCGGTGACGGGCGCCTCTATGGTGGTGAATTGCACAGGCGTGATGTACGGCCATGGCCGCCAGGGCTTTGAATCCATCAATGCTGATGCCCCCGGCCGTATCGCCCGCGCGGCTATGGCGGCGGGCGCCGCCACGCTGGTGCATATATCCGCGCTCGGCGCCGATACCGAATCCGATTCCGGTTATGCCCGCTCCAAGGGGCTCGGCGAACGCAACATGCGCGAGGCCTTCCCGCGCGTGACCATCCTGCGCCCTTCGCTGGTGTTCGGACCGGAAGATCATTTCTTTAATTTCTTCGCGGGCTTGGCGCGCTTTACCCCTGCCCTGCCCTTGATTGGCGGCGGCAAAACCAAATTCCAGCCGGTCTATGTGGCCGATGTGGCGGCCGCGATTGCCAAGATTGTTGCCGATCCGCGCACCGCGGGGCGCACCTATCAGCTTGGCGGTCCCGCCGTTTACAGCTTCAAGGAGCTGTTGCAGTTCATCCTGAAGGAAACTGGCCGCAAGCGCCTCTTGCTGCCGCTGCCGTCTTTCCTGGCCACGATCAAGGCGTTCTTCCTGGAATTGCCGAGCTTCGTGCTGCCGGTCCGCCCGCTGCTCACCGTCGATCAGGTGCGCGTGTTGAAATCGGATAATGTGGTGCAGCCAGGCGCTTTCACCCTCGATGATCTCAACATCATGCCTGCGAAGGTCGAAGAAATCGTGCCAGACTATATCTGGCGCTTCCATCCCAAAGGCCAATTCCGCGGCCAGGTCGCGGCGGCTACGCGGTAAAATTCTACGTCTTTATAACGTCATGGCCGGGCTTGACCCGGCCATCTCGTTTTCAGGAGCAATGGATGGCCGGCTCGGTGGCCGACCATGACGAAGAGGTGTGGCTACAGCAAGAACAGCCAGCCCAAGAGCGCGATGCCTGTGGCGATGCGGTACCAGCCGAACGGCACGAGGCCGTATTTGCCGACAAAGGCGATGAAGCCTTTCACCACCGCATAAGCGACGATGAAGGACACCACAAAACCAACCGCAATGTTGGTGGTGTCGCCGGTCGATAGCGTGTTCCATTCCTTGTAGAGGTCATAGACCGTGGCGCCCAGCATGGTCGGCACCGCCAGATAGAAGGTGAAGGCGGCCCCGGCCTTGCGATCCACGCCCAAGAGTTCGCCGCCGAGGATGGTGGCGCCGGAGCGCGACACGCCGGGGATCAGTGCCAGGCATTGACAGAAGCCGATCTGAACGGCCTTGGAAAAAGGCAAGTTGTCGCCATCGAGATAGCGCGGCTTGGGTGACATCCGTTCGAGGACGAGAATGAGAATGCCGCCGACGATCCACGACACGCCGATGAAGGGCATCGCGAAGCTGGGCTGCAAGAGATATTCCTTCAGGTATTTGAACACCGTCGCACCGAATACGGCGGCCGGCAGGAAGGCCACGATCACGTTGATCGCGAACTGCCGCGCTTCGGGCGAGCTCGGAAGCCCGACCAGAACGTTCCAGAATTTGCGCCAGTAAACCGCCACCACCGAGAGGATGGCGCCGAACTGAATAATGATGGTGAAGGCTTCCCATTTGTTGTCGGGCAGGCCCAGAAGCCGCTCCCCGACCAAGAGATGTCCGGTGGACGACACCGGCAAAAACTCTGTCAGCCCCTCGAGAATACCGAGCAGAATGGCATTGATAATGTCGTGCATAAATCCCCGCAAACGCGACCCAAGACGTATTTGAGACCTAGCACAGCGTTGCATGCCTAGCCATGCTGTCGCTTGACCTTGATAAATTGTAACAAGCCCCCAACTCTCATCTGCCCATTCGGGCCTTCATTTGGGAGGGATATCCATGAAGTCATTGGTTTTCGCGGCTATTGCCGCGATCGGGCTGACCGCATCCTCGGTTGCCCTGGCGGCGGCGGACGCGCCGCTGATTGAGCGTCAGAAACTGTTCGGCAACCCCAGTCGCAGCCAAGGCCGGGTCAGCCCGGACGGCAAATGGCTGTCCTTCCTGGCACCGCGGGACGGCGTCATGAATCTCTGGGTCGCCCCGATCTCCGATCCTGCCGCCGCCAAAGCGCTGACGGCAGAAAAGACCCGCCCCATCCGCGGCTATTTCTGGGCGCCGGATTCCACCGCCATTCTCTTCGTCAATGACAAGGGCGGCGATGAGAACTTCCTGCTCTATGGCGTGAACATCACCAGCGGCGAACAGAAGACGCTGACGCCGTTCGAGAAGACCCGCGTCGAAGTCATCGGCGTCTCCAACCAGGTCAAAGATCGCATTCTGATCGGCCTCAACAACCGCGATCCCAAATGGCACGATGTCTACAGCCTGTCGCTCAAGGACGGCGCTCTGACCAAGGTGCTGCAGAACGACGGCGACTACGCCGGCTTCATCGCCGACGATACGTTGACGTTGCGCGCCGCCGTGCGTTCACGCCCTGACGGCGGCAAGGATTATTTCAAGATCACGACCAACAAGGTGGACGAAAAGCCGTACACGAATGTCGGCTTGGACGACTCCCTGACCACGGAAATGGCGGGCTACACCACCGACGGCAAGACGCTTTATTGGGTCGACAGCCGCGGCCGGGATAAAGCCGCTCTGATCGCCGAAGATGTGGCAAGCGGCAAAAAGAAGATCATCGCGGAAAGCGACAAGGCCGATATTGGCGGAGCGATGACCAATCCCAAAACCGGCAGGATTGAAGCCTATGCCGTCGATTATTTGAAAACCACTTGGACCGCGATCGATCCGGCCGTCAAAGGCGATCTTGCCTTCCTGCAAGACAAGCTCAAGGGTGAAATCCAAATCACCTCGCGCAGCTATGCCGATGATGTATGGACAGTTTCGGTGGATGCCGTCACCGCGCCGCCGGCACTTTATCTCTACAATCGCAAAGCCAAGAGCTTGAAGCAGCTCTATGTCTCGCGGCCGGAATTGTCAGGCCTGCCGCTCGCGGCCATGCATCCCATCGAGATCAAGACCCGCGATGGCCTGACCGAAGTCTCCTATCTCAGCCTGCCGCCGGGCAGCGATACCAATGCCAATGGTGTTCCCGACAAACCGCTGCCGATGGTTCTGTTTGTCCATGGCGGTCCTTGGGGCCGCGACGGCTACGGCTACAACAGCGTGCATCAATGGCTCGCCAACCGCGGTTATGCCGTGCTCAGCGTGAATTATCGCGCCTCCACCGGCTTCGGAAAATCCTACATCGCGGCCGGCAATCTGCAGTGGGGCCTGAAGATGCATGACGACCTGATCGATGCGGTCGATTGGGCGATCAAGAAAGGCATTACCAGCAAAGACAAGGTCGCCATCATGGGCGGCTCTTATGGCGGCTATGCCACCCTGGCCGGGCTCACCTTCACGCCCGACACCTTCGCTTGCGGCGTCGATATCGTCGGCCCCTCGAACCTCGCCACGCTGTTGAAAACCATCCCGCCTTATTGGGAAGCCGGCAAGGTGCAGTTCTACAAACGCATGGGCGATCCCACCACGCCGGAAGGCCAGAAGATCCTGCACGACGCCTCGCCGCTGTTCAAAGCAGACCAGATCAAGAAGCCGCTGCTCATCGGCCAAGGCGCCAACGATCCGCGCGTCAACCAGGCGGAGTCGGACCAGATCGTGAAGGCCATGGCCGACAAGAACATCCCGGTCACCTATGTGCTGTTCCCGGATGAAGGTCATGGCTTTGCCCGGCCGCAAAACTCGATCGCCTTCTGGGCCGTGACCGAGCAATTCCTGAAAGCCAATCTCGGCGGCCGCGCCGAGCCCATTGGGGACGCGCTCAAACCTTCGACGGCCAAGGTCCCGCATGGCGCCGACTTCGTCCCGGGCCTGAATGCCGCCCTGTCAGCGAAATAAGTCCTTCTCTTCAAAGGGCTGCCTGCTTCGGGCGACCCTTTTTATTTCTCTGTTCATATAGGTCAATATTGTTCACTGAAATTTTCGATCACCCCTAAAATCTTGCCTGTGAAGTATGCAGACTTTCTTTTTATAGACAGTATCACTGTCTCTACTTGCAGAATCCGCTGGATTCCGCCCTACGACTCCCGTACGCACCCGGCATGGTCGAGAAGATGCTCAAATTCGTCAGCCTGGGTCGCACGATGCCGGGCAAGCGCCAGCCGGAAGAACGCGCCCGCGACTTCCACGAGATTTACGCTGAGTTCGCGGCCGAGAAGGCCGCCGAACAGGCCTCGCGCTGCAGCCAATGCGGCGTGCCGTTCTGCCAGCAGCATTGTCCGCTGCAGAACAATATCCCCGACTGGCTGAAGCTGACGGCAGAAGGCCGCCTGCAAGAGGCCCATGAGCTTTCGCAAGCCACCAACAATTTCCCGGAGATTTGCGGCCGCATCTGTCCGCAGGACCGGCTCTGCGAAGGCAATTGCGTCATCGAGCAATCCGGCCATGGTACCGTGACCATCGGTGCCGTCGAGAAGTACATCAACGACACCGCTTGGGCGAATGGCTGGGTGAAGCCCCTCGCCCCCCGCCGCGAGCGTAGCCAATCGGTCGGCATCATCGGCGCCGGCCCTGCGGGGCTGGCTTGTGCTGAACAGCTGCGCAAGAAAGGCTATTCTGTCACCGTCTACGACCGTCACGACCGCGCCGGCGGCCTGCTCACTTACGGCATCCCCTCCTTCAAGCTGGAAAAGGATGTCGTCACCCGCCGCGTGAAGCGGCTGGAAGACGGCGGCATTGTCTTCAAGCTCAATTTCGAAGTCGGCCGCGATGCCTCGCTCGCCGATCTGCGCGCCCAGCATGATGCGGTCTTCATTGGCACCGGCGTCTACAAGGCCCGCGAGATCGAGGCCCCCGGTGTGGGCCTCGGCGCCATTGTGCCCGCACTCGAATTCCTCACCGCCGCCAATCGCAAAGGCTTTGGCGATGCCGTGCCGGATTTCGACAGCGGCAAGCTCAATGCCGACGACAAGGATGTGGCCGTGATCGGCGGCGGTGACACCGCCATGGACTGTGTGCGTACCGCGCTGCGCCAAGGCGCGAGCTCCGTCGCCTGTCTTTACCGCCGCGACCGGGACAACATGCCGGGCTCTTTGCGCGAAGTCGCGAACGCCGAAGAGGAAGGCGTCGACTTCCAATGGCTGACGCTGCCCAAGGGCTTCCTCGGCATGGAGAATGTCGAAGGTGTGCGCATCGCCAAGATGCGACTCGGTCTGCCCGATGCGTCGGGCCGCAAATCGCCGGAAGAAATCAAAGGCGCCGATTTCACCTTGAAGGCCGATCTCGTCATCAAGGCGCTCGGCTTCGATCCCGAATATCTGCCGGGCACATTCAACGAGCCGGAGCTCTCGGTCTCCAAATGGGGTACGCTGCGCATCAAGCCTTCCACCATGATGACCAACATCGATGGCGTCTTTGCCGGCGGTGACATCGTGCGTGGCGCCAGCCTCGTGGTCTGGGCGGTACGCGACGGCCGCGATGCGGCTGCTGCCATCCATACTTATCTCGAAAACAAGGCGGCGGTGCCGCGAGCGGCGGAGTGAGCGCCATGTCTCAGCAATACGACGCAGACCAGGAAATCGCCCGCTACCTTGCCAATGCGCAGAAGCTGGAATCCGCCCACGCCTATTCGCCCGATCAGGAGCATGATGCTTGTGGCGTCGGCCTCATCGCCGCCATAGACGGCAAGCCGCGCCGCGAAGTCGTCACCCGCGCCATCGAAGCCTTGAAAGCGGTCTGGCATCGCGGTGCCGTGGACGCCGATGGCAAGACTGGCGACGGCGCCGGCATCCATATCCAGGTGCCGCAGGAATTCTTCCGCGCCCAGGTGCAACAGACTGGTCATATCCTGCGTTCCGGCCGCATCGCGGTCGGCCAGATCTTCCTGCCGCGCACCGATTACAATGCCCAGGAAACCTGCCGCACCATCGTGGAAGCCGAGATTCTGCGCTCCGGCTTCTATCTTTATGGCTGGCGCCAGGTGCCGGTGAACATCTCCATCATCGGCGAGAAGGCCAACGCCACCCGCCCGGAAATCGAACAAGTGATGTTCGACACCGGCGACAACGACAATCTCGAAGAGCTGGACCGCAAGCTTTATCTCTGCCGCCGCCGCATCGAGAAAGCGGTGCGCAACGCCCATATCGCCGATTTCTACGTCTGCTCGCTGTCGACCCGCTCTTTGATCTACAAGGGCATGTTCCTGGCCGAGCAGCTCGCCAATTTCTATCCCGATCTCACCGACGAGCGCTTTATCTCGGCCTTCGCCATCTTCCATCAGCGCTATTCGACCAACACCTTCCCCACTTGGCGTCTGGCCCAGCCTTTCCGCATGCTCGCCCATAACGGTGAGATCAACACCCTGAAAGGCAACGTCAACTGGATGAAGAACCACGAGGTCAAGATGGCCTCGGACCTCTTCGGCGCTGCTGCTGAAGACATCAAGCCGATCATCCAGCCGGGCGGTTCGGATTCCGCTGCGCTCGACAGCGTCTTCGAAGTGTTGGTGCGCGCCGGCCGTCATGCGCCGCTGGCCAAAACCCTTCTGGTGCCGGAAGCCTGGAACAAGCAGGCCTCCACCATGCCGGAAGCCCATCGCGCCATGTATGCCTATGCCAATGCCGTGATGGAACCGTGGGACGGCCCCGCTGCGCTCGCCGCCAGCGACGGCCGCTGGGTGATCGCCGGTATGGACCGCAACGGCCTGCGCCCGATGCGTTATGCCCTCACCGATGACGGCATGGTCTTCGTCGGCTCCGAAACCGGCATGAATGTGCTGGACGACAATCACGTCACCCGCAAAGGCCGCATCGGCCCCGGCCAGATGATCGCCCTCGATCTCGACGAAGGCAAATTCTACGAAGACCGCAAGATCAAGGACACGCTGGCGGCGCAGTATCCCTATGAGGAATGGATCAAGCGCGTCGTGGCGCTCGACCCCATCATCGGACCGGGCGATGAGCCCATGATGTTCGATGGCGAAACCCGGCGTCAGCGCCAGATCGCGGCGGGCTTCACCATGGAAGACATGGAAGCCATCCTCAATCCCATGGTGGAAGACGGCAAGGAAGCGATCGGCTCCATGGGCGACGACACGCCGCTCGCCGTGCTCTCCGACCAATACCGGCCGCTGTCGCATTATTTCCGCCAGAACTTCTCTCAGGTTACCAATCCGCCGATCGATCCTTTGCGCGAAGAGCGGGTGATGAGCCTGAAGACCCGCTTCCGCAATCTCGGCAACGTGCTGGAGCAGGACGAGAAGCAGGCCGAAGTTTTCGTGCTCGAAAGCCCGGTGATCTCCACCGGCATGTATCTGCGCATGAAAGAGCATCTCGAAGGGCGTTTCTTCGAGATCGATTGCACCTTCCCCGCCAATGCCTCCGGCGACGGCTTGCATCAGGCGATCGAACGCATCCGCACTGAAGCCGAAGAAGCGGTGCTGCAAGGCTATAACCACCTCATCCTCACCGATGAGCGCATTTCCGAAACCAGGGCGGCCGTGCCGATGATCCTGGCGACCGGGTCGGTGCATTCCCACCTCGTTCGCCGCGGCCTTCGCACCTACACTTCAATCAACGTGCGTTCGGCCGAATGCCTCGACACCCATTACTTCGCGGTCTTGATCGGCGTCGGCGCCACCACGGTGAACGCCTATCTCGCCCAGGAATGCATTGCCGACCGTCACGCCCGCGGGCTTTACGGCAAGGTCCCGTTGGGCCAATGCGTGAAGAAATATCTCGACGCCATCAGCGCCGGCCTGCTCAAGATCATGTCGAAGATGGGCATCTCGGTGATTTCGTCCTATCGCGGCGCCTACAACTTCGAAGCCGTGGGCCTGTCGCGTTCCATGGTGGCCGACATCTTCCCCGGCATGCCCAGCCGCATCTCCGGCATCGGCATGAACGGCATCGCCAAAAAGATCACCCGCCTGCATGCCAAAGCCTTTGATGATGAGGTCTCGACGCTTCCCATCGGCGGTTTCTATAAGGCGCGCGCCAAAGGCGAGACCCATGCTCATAAGGCCGATCTGATCCATCTCTTACAGACCGCGGTCGGCACCGAAAGCTATTCCACCTACAAGCGCTTCTCCGACGGGGTGCGGGCGATGCCGCCGGTATCGCTGCGCCATCTGATGGATTTCCGCCCCACCGGCAACACCGTGCCGTTGGAAGAAGTGGAATCCATCACCGAAATCCGCAAGCGCTTCATCACCCCCGGCATGAGCCTTGGTGCGCTCTCGCCCGAAGCCCATGAGGCGCTCAACATCGCCATGAACCGCATCGGCGCGAAGTCGGACTCAGGCGAAGGCGGCGAGGATCCAGCGCGCTACAAGCCGAAGAGCAACGGCGACAACGGCAATTCCGCGATCAAGCAGGTCGCCTCCGGCCGTTTCGGCGTCACTGCGGAATATCTCAACCAATGCCGCGAGCTGGAGATCAAGGTCGCGCAAGGCGCCAAGCCTGGCGAAGGCGGCCAGCTCCCCGGCTTCAAGGTCACCGAGATGATCGCGCGCCTCAGGCATGCCACGCCCGGCGTCACGCTCATTTCGCCACCGCCGCATCACGACATCTATTCCATCGAAGATCTGGCCCAGCTCATCTATGACCTGAAGCAGATCAATCCCACCGCTCGGGTCTGCGTGAAGCTCGTCTCCCAGACCGGTATCGGCACCGTGGCGGCAGGCGTCGCCAAGGCGAAAGCCGACGTAATCCTGATCTCCGGCCACAATGGCGGCACCGGCGCCAGCCCGCAGACCTCGATCAAATATGCGGGCGCGCCGTGGGAAATGGGGCTCACCGAAGCCAACCAGATCCTGACGCTCAACAACCTGCGCCACCGCGTGACGTTGCGCACCGATGGCGGCCTGCGAACCGGCCGTGACATTGTCATGGCTGCGATGATGGGCGCCGAAGAATTCGGCATCGGCACCGCGGCGCTGGTCGCGATGGGCTGCATCATGGTGCGGCAATGCCATTCCAACACCTGCCCGGTCGGCGTCTGCACCCAGGATCAAAAGCTGCGGGAGAAGTTCACCGGCACGCCGGACAAGGTCATCAACCTTTTCAGCTTCATTGCTGAAGAAGTGCGCGAGATCCTCGCCTCGCTCGGCTTCCGCAAGCTGGAAGATGTCATCGGCCGCACCGATCTGCTCACCCAGATCAGCCGCGGCGCGGAAGAGCTCGACGACCTCGACCTTAATCCGCTGCTGGTACAGGCCGACCCCGGCAGCAATGCCCGCTTCTCGACCCAGAAGGGCCGCAACGAAGTGCCCGATACATTGGATGCGCAGATCGAGAAGGATGCTTTCGCCCTGCTCGATCACGGCGAGAAGATGCAGCTCACTTACACGGTGCGCAACACCATGCGCAGCATCGGCGCGCGCACCTCGTCCCATATCGTCAAGAAATACGGCATGACCGGCCTGGCGCCGGGACATCTGACCCTCAAGCTGCGCGGCTCTTGCGGCCAGTCGCTGGGCGCCTTTTCGGTGCAAGGCCTCAAGATCGAAGTCTTCGGCGATAGCAACGATTATGTCGGCAAAGGACTTTCCGGCGCCACCATCGCAATCCGTCCGGTGACGTCGGTCCGCTTCGTACCGCGTGACAACACCATCATCGGCAACACTGTTCTCTACGGTGCCACCGCAGGCAAGCTGTTTGCAGCCGGTCAAGCCGGTGAGCGTTTTGCGGTGCGCAACTCCGGCGCCACGGCGGTGATCGAAGGCTGCGGCTCCAATGGCTGCGAATACATGACCGGCGGCACCGTCGCCATTCTCGGCAAGGTCGGCGACAATTTCGCAGCCGGCATGACGGGCGGCATGGCCTTCGTTTATGACGCCGACAGTCTCTTCACCGCCCATGTCAATCCGGATAGCGTCCTCCATCAGCGTATTGAAACGGCCCATTGGGAAGGTGTCTTGCGCGCGCTCATCGAAGAGCATCGCCAGGAAACCGGTTCGGCTTGGGCAGCGGAGCTGCTCACCAATTGGGATGTCGAGCTGCCGCGCTTCTGGCAGGTCGTGCCCAAGGAAATGGTCAGCCGCCTCGCCCAGCCGCTGACGGAAAAACAGGCCATTCCGGCAGAATAAACCGACCGGCGCGACCGCAATTTTAAGTTGCACCGCATACCAAATCAGCGCATCCTTCCTTCAACCTCGGTTGGGGGAAGCGATGCGCTACGGTTTTGTCAGCATCGCCGGACAAGACGGCGACCAGGTCTTCATCGACAGTTCACCCGATTCCGCGGGCGCAGCGCCCGGCCCATTCCGCGTGCCCTTCGGTCAGCACAAATTCGAAACGCGCGGCGATCACCACCGCGTCAGACTCGTCGCGGTCAACACCAAGACTCTCACCGTCACGCTGGAACCGGTCACTTAAGGCGGAGCTTGCCATGCTTCCACGCCTCGCCGTTCTTCTGCTCGCGCTGCTCGCCACGGCTTGCGCCTATCCCACCCGCAATCAGCCGCTGCAGTCGGACGATCCCAAATACGGCTATCGCTGGAGCAGCACCGGTGTGGACGACATGCCTGAGACACTGGTGATCGTCACCGCCTCCGGCGGCGGCACCCGTGCGGCTGTGCTCGCTTTGTCGGTGCTGGAAGGCATGGACAAGGTGAAGCTACCGAATGGCAAAAGCCTCGCCAATGAAGTCGATGTGATTTCCTCCGTCTCGGGCGGTTCGGTGACCTCCGGCTATTTCGCTTTCACCGGCACCGCCAAATTCGACAAGCTGGAAGCCTTCCTCCGCCAAGACGGCATCGCTGATCTCGCCTGGCGCATTCTCAATCCGGTCGGTTTGGCGAAATTGTCCACGCCCGGAACCGAGCGCATCGACCCTTTGATCGACCGTTTCGATGACGAGCTGTTTTCCAAAGCGACGTTCGAAAGTCTGAAAGGCCGCCGTCCCTTCCTGGTGCTTAATGCCGGCGACATGGTGGAAGGCGTGCCCTTTCCCTTCACGCAATATCAATTCGATCTGATCTGCTCCGATCTTTCTAAATTCAAGCTGGCAGCGGGCGTCGCCGCTTCCGCCGCTTTTCCCGTCGCGATGTCGCCATTGACGCTCACCAATTATTCGCCGTGCCCCGTCCAAGCCGGGCTGCAAGTCGATTGGGCCAATTACGCCGCCGCTTCCGACTGGTATGACAATTCCGAAGCAGTGGCCCATGGCCGGGTCGCCAAAGCCTATCTCGATGGCAGAACCGCGCCATATCCGAAGAAATACATCCACCTCTTGGATGGCGGCATTGCTGACAATCTCGGCGTGTCCGAACCGTACCGTATGCTCACCACCACAGAGGTCTATCCCTCATTCCTTTCCGAGATCGGCAAAGGCAGCATCAAGAAAATCGTTTTTGTGATGGTCAATGCCCGTTCCGCCGCCCGTTCCAGCCTGGACCAGGAACAGGCCACGCCGGGCGTGCTCGACATGCTGATGGGCTCGGTTAATGCCGGCATCGACCGCTCTTCCCTCGGCGCAGCCGAACGCCTGAAACAGCTCCTGCAGGACGATCTGGAAAACGCCGCCCGCGATGCCGAAGCCAATGGCGCGCCTGAGCTTGCCAAACACTACCATGAGGTCAGCGAACATACCCATCTCGTCGCCATCGATTTCGATGCCATTCCAAGCCCTGATTGCCGCGACGGTTTTCACAGCATTGCGACAAGCTGGACGCTGTCCGGGCGTGAGATCGACGCATTGCTCCAGGTGGGACAAGGCTTGCTTGTCCATCACCCCGATTTTCAGGATTCGCTCCGCGATTTGTCCGCAACCGCAGCCCCGATGCCTACTGTTGAAGCAGCGTGCAAAACGCTTGGCCGTACACCTTGAAGCACTTGGCGCGTTGCCGCGCGGCACTGCCGTATCTTACCGCGGCGCCCGGTCTCAGGCAGTTTGAGCGCAGAATCTCGAACTGTTTGAACTGAAGTGTCTCGTAGAAAACGCATCTTTTTGTTGGATGGGCATCCTGATCCTTCGCCTGAGCGCCTTTGCGCCGGGCTCACGGATGCGTATGCCGCAGGGGCCCGGCGTTCCGGCCATGAAGTGCGACGCTTTGATCTCGGAACCATGACGGTCCCGCTGGTCCGCAGCAAAGCCGATTTCGAGCGCGGCCAGGCGGCTGGCGATGCCGTGCGGGTGCAGGACGCCATCCGTTGGGCCGATCACATTGTCATCGTGCATCCCTTATGGATGGGCAATGTCCCGGCGATGCTGAAAGGCCTACTGGAACAGGTTTTCCGCAACGAGTTCGTGCTTTCCGCCCCCGCCAACAAAAGCTCGCGCAAGCTGCTCAAAGGCAAGACCGCCCATCTCATCGTCACCATGGGCATGCCCGCCTTGCTTTATCGTTGGTATTACGGCGCTCACGCCGTGCGGGCGATGGAAAAAAACATTCTCGCCTTCGCCGGCATCCGTCCGGTGCGCCACACGGTGGTCGGCTCCGTCGAGCAGATGACCGATGGCAAATGCCAGGCCTGGTTCGAAAAGATGCAGAACGCCGGCGCCAAAGCGCGCTAGGCCCACCTCCATAGTCACATTATCGAGATGGGAAGCCAGACGGCGAACATCAACAGACAATCTGTAAGAAGAGCAATAAAACGCTCTTTCCCCCTTGCAGAGCCATTCCAACAAGAACCGCAAGCGAATGAGTAAGCAGAAAAATCTTCCTCTTCATCATCGCGGAAAAATAAATTCATCCCCCTCGCTGGAAGCGGCCTTATACTTCTCGCGTTGCAGTTCAAAGAGGGGGCGAACCGGTCGTCCGTTTCGTGAATTGCAGCCGGCGCCCTGCAAAGCGTGGAGTAACGAACCACGCGATGTAGGGGGTATGCCCGGTCGCCGCGCCCGCTCACCAATGGAGACGCTCCAGAGGGCGGAAGCGTGCGAGACGTCGCAGGCCGGAGTATGTTTGCTGTTCTCCTTGTTGGCCCCTGAAGCTCTGTGCGAGAGGGCGCTGCAACACAGGAAGCAGCGGCCTGCTCAAGGTCAATGTGCGGCCGGTGTCATGTCATAGAACGCTGGGTGCGGGACGCCGTGAGGCGGAACGACAAGTGGCTTCAAGTCACCATGCTTGAAGCGAGACCAACAGTGCTGCACGCCGCTCTCCGGCGTCCCGCACCGCCCCTCAACCGGGGCACCTCCCATCCTCCGCGCCCAATGATGCGGAAGGCGCAAGCTCGTGCCCGACCTTTCTGCCCCCGCTTGCGGGGGAAGTGCCGAGCGGAGCGAGGCGAAGGGGGCTTCCCGAACGCCTCCATTCGCGATATACCCCTCCCCGGTATATACCCCCGGAGGGTACGTGACTCAAGCCGATCCCAAGCTCCTCTCCCGCCTTGCCCGCATCGAAGGCCAGGTCCGCGGCGTCTCCCGCATGGTCGAGGAAGAGCGCTATTGCATCGATGTCCTGAACCAGATTCAGGCGATCAAGGCCGCTCTCACCAAGGTCGAGACTGAGGTCCTGAAAGGCCATGCCGCCCATTGCGTCGCCCACGCCATCAAGAGCGGCAATGCCCGCGACCAGAAGCAGAAGTTCGACGAACTCGTGGAGTTGTTCAGCCGCTATGGAAAATGAGATTCTGAACCCGAAAGATCCGGTTTGCGGCATGACGCCCAATCCGAAGACCGCGATTGCCAAAGGCAACACCTCGCTGCTCGATGGCACGCGCTACATTTTCTGCTGTGCCGGCTGCAAAACCAAATTCGATGCCGAGCCGGAAAAATACCTTGCCTCCCCCGTTCACGGGGTCGAACGCAGTGAGGCGGAGGAGGCATGCTGCGGCCATCATCGTGCGGCGCCCGAGCCCGCCAACGCCAAAGACATCCTCTACACCTGCCCCATGCATCCGGACGTGAAGCAGATGGGCCCCGGCGATTGCCCGCTTTGCGGCATGGCGCTGGAGCCGGCCGATCCTGCCGCGGCGCAGGACGACAGCGAATACCGCGACATGCTTTTCCGCTTCAAAGCCTCGCTGGCACTCACCCTTCCGGTGTTCCTGCTGGCGATGGCAGGCGATCTCGTACCGCTGAGCCCGATGCTGCGCGCCATCATCGAAGCGGTCCTTGCTGCGCCGGTGGTCTTTTGGCTGGGCTGGCCGTTTTTTGTCCGTGGCTGGAAAGGCGCGATCGGCGGCCATGCCAACATGTTCACCCTGATCGGGCTCGGTGTGGCGGTGTCCTATCTCTACAGCCTGGTCGTGCTCTTTGTGCCCGCCGCCGTGCCGATGGCGTATCACGGTGCCGCTATGGGGCCGCCGGTCTATTTCGAAGCCGCCGCGGTGATCATCACCTTGGTGCTGCTCGGCCAGGTGCTGGAATTGCGCGCCCGCGCCAACACCGGCGCCGCCTTGCGCGCCCTGCTCGATCTCTCGCCCAAGACAGCGCTGCGCCGTACCGCGCAAGGCAACGAGACCATCTCCCAAGGCGATATCCGCGTCGGTGATGAGCTGATTGTCCGTCCTGGCGAAGCCGTGCCCACCGATGGCGAGGTCTTGGAAGGCGAAAGCGCCATCGATGAATCCATGATCAGCGGTGAATCCGTGCCGGTCGCCAAAGAGAAAGGCGACGCCGTCACCGGCGGCACGCTGAACGGCAATGGCGCGCTGGTCATCCGTGCCACCCGCATCGGCGCCGACACCATGTTGTCGAAGATCGTCTCGCTGGTCGCCGAAGCCCAGCGCAGCCGCGCCCCAACGCAAAGTCTCGCCGACAAAGCCGCCGCTTGGTTCGTGCCCAGCGTCACCGCGGTTGCCATTCTCGCTTTCGTCGCGTGGCTCGCGGCCGGTTACGGCTTCGATTACGCCCTGATCGCCGCCGTCTCGGTTCTCATCATCGCCTGCCCTTGCGCACTCGGCTTGGCCACGCCGATGTCGGTGATGGTGGCGGTCGGCCGCGGTGCCCATTCCGGAGTCTTGGTGCGCAATGCCGCCGCGCTGGAGAAATTCGCGGCCGCAAAAATTCTGGTGGTCGACAAGACCGGCACCATCACCGAAGGCAAGCCCAAGGTGGTGCAGATCGTCCCGGCCTCCGGCGCAGACGAAAGCGAAGTCCTCTCCGTCGCGGCCGCTCTGGAAGCGAACAGCGCCCATCCTTTGGCCCACGCCATCACGGAAGAGGCTGCGGGCCTTGCTCTGCCGCAAGTCGCCGATTTCGCCAGCATCACCGGCAAAGGCCTCTCCGGTAGCATTGAAGGCACAGCCGTTCTCGCAGGCAATGCCGCGTTTCTCAGCGAACGGGGCATCGATACCAACACACTCTCAGAGGCAGCCGAGAAAACCCGCCATGACGGTGCGACAGTGATCTTCGTTGCCCGGGACAAGAAGGCGCTCGGCTTCATTGCGGTTAAAGACCCGCTGAAAGCCAACGCCCGCGATCTGCTGCGTGCGCTTTCTCAGAGTGGGATTGAGATTGTCATGGCCACCGGCGATGAAGAGACCACCGCAGCGGCGATTGCGCGCGAGGCCGGTCTTGAGAAGGTCCATGCCCGCCAGACGCCGGAAAGCAAAGCCGCTCTCGTCAAGTCGCTGCAGCAAGGCGGCCACATCATTGCCTTTGCCGGCGACGGCGTGAACGACGCTCCCGCCTTGGCCGCGGCCGATGTGGCGATCGCTATGGGCTCCGGCTCGGATGCCGCGATCGAAACGGCAGGGCTGGTGCTCCTCAAAGGCGACATCTCCGCCCTTCTGCGCGCCCGCCATCTCGCCGAAGCGGCGGTCCGCAACATGAAGCAGAACCTGTTCTTCGCCTTTGCCTATAACAGCCTGGGTGTGCCGCTGGCGGCGGGCGTGCTTTATCCCTTCACCGGCTGGTTGCTGTCGCCCATGATCGCGGCTGCGGCAATGAGCTTCAGTTCGGTGTCGGTGATCGGCAATGCGTTGCGTCTGAAGGGGGCGAAGCTCTAAAATGCGCGCAGGGGAATTTGAGCGGGACCCATCGTGAGTTTCTTCGGTCGTATGTGGAAGGGCAAAGGCAGGCGCACGCCTTGGCTGCGGCGTATCTTCATCGTGCTCTTCGTCGTTCTCGTGCCTCTCCCGCTCGCTTATCTGGCGGTATTCCGCTTCGTCCCCATCCCCGTCACCCCCCAGATGCTGGGCGATCTCATCACCTTCCAGGAGGTGCATCAGTCCTGGCGCTCGATCGACAGCATGTCTCCGGCCCTCAAGCATTCGGTGATCGGATCGGAAGACCAGCTCTTCTGCACCCATCACGGTTTTGATTGGGACGACATCGAGCTGGCACTGAAGCAGCATGACCAGAAGCCCGGCAAGAAGCTGCGCGGCGCCTCCACCATCAGCCAGCAGGTTGCACGCACCCTGTTCCTCGCGCCGGTCCGCAGCTGGGTCCGCAAAGGCGCGGAAGCTTACCTGACGGTGCTGGTGGAACTCATGTGGCCGAAGAAGCGGATCATGGAGGCCTACCTCAACCTCGTGGATCTCGGCCACGGCAATTTCGGCGCTGAAGCGGCCTCCCAGGCTTACTTCCATACCTCGTCGTCACATTTGACGGCCTCCCAGGCAGCGCGGCTGGCCTCCATCCTGCCCAACCCGGACAAATGGAAGGCCACCAAAGCCGGTCCGCGCCGTCTCTCGCGTGCGCTCGCCCGCACCCACGAAGTCACGCGTGACGATCTTGATTGGTGTGTCCGCTAGGTGGTGCTGATGCGGCGCTTTTTCGGCAAATCGTAAAGACCTCAACAAAAGCGCCTTGAAACGCCAAGTGCCGCGAATTGGCTCTATGAGCGAGACGGCGGTTTTATTACAATCATACTATGCGTCGCCTGATCCACCTTGTGTTCCAACCCGCCTCCCGCCTCGTCCGCCTCGTGCTGGGCGAGAAACGGCTCGTGATCGATCCCGTCGCGGCAGAGGACCACCACGCCCAGATGCCGGTGTTCGAGGATATCGACGGCACCCAATGTGTGGGTCTGTGGGCCATTCTGGATCACGTGGAAGGCACCTACCCCGACAACCCGCTGGTGCCGGAAGATGCCGCCGAACGTGGCGAAGCCCTGCGCTGGCTGGATTGGACCGCTACGGTCTTCGGCGATCAGGTCACGCGCCGCATCGTCTTCGAGAAGGCCAGCCCGCGTTACACCGGCTCGCCCAACCGCTCCACGCCGGACATGAACGTGATCCGCGGCGGCCGCGATACCTTGCGGGATTTGATCCCTCAGCTCTCAACCGTCGTCGATGAGCGCGGCAATCTCGTGAACCGCGCCTGCACCATCGCCGATCTGGCCTTGGCTGCGCATATTTCGGCCCTGGATTATTTCGGCGAGATCCCGTGGGACGGGAACACGCCGCTGAAGGAATGGTACATGCGCATGAAGTCGCGGCCGTCCTTCCGCTCGCTCTTGGCAGACCGTGTGCCGGGACAGCCGCCGATCAAGTATTATGCCGATCTCGACTTCTGAGCTGCGCGAGGCCATCCGAGCCCGGGCGCTAGCAGAAGGCTTTGACGTTGTACGCTTTGCCCGTGCCGTCGCCCCGCCTCACGCCACCGAACGTCTGACAAATTTCTTGGAAGCCGGCCGCCACGGCTCGATGGAGTGGCTCGTCCGCAATGCCGACCGGCGGGCCGATCCCGCCGTGCTGTGGCCCGAAGCAAAAAGCATCATCGTGCTGGGCACCAATTACGGTCCCGATCACGATCCCCGCGAAGACCTTAAGGACAAAACCCGCGGCGCCATTTCGGTCTATGCCCGCGGCGACGATTATCACGACGTCATCAAAAAACGCCTGAAGCGCTTGGCGGGATTTCTTTGCGAGACCTATGGCGGCGATGCCAAGGTGTTTGTCGATACCGCGCCGGTTCTGGAAAAAGCCCTTGCCGAACAAGCGGGCCTTGGTTGGCAAGGCAAGCACACCAATCTCGTCAGCCGCGAATTCGGCTCCTGGTTATTTTTAGGATCGGTTTTCACCACGCTTGATGTGGAGCCTGAGGCTTCCCATCTCAATCGCTGTGGCGAATGCCATGCGTGTCTCGATGCGTGCCCGACGGGGGCTTTCCCCGCCCCATACCAGATGGATGCGCGCCGCTGCATTTCCTATCTCACCATCGAACACAAAGGACACATCCCGCGCGAATTCCGGGACCCCATCGGCAATCGCATTTACGGTTGCGACGATTGCCTCTCTGCCTGTCCCTGGAACAAATTCGCCCAGATATCGCACGAGGCGCAATTCGCAGCGCGGGAAATCGCCAAACAACCGCTTCTAGCCGAGTTGGTGCGGCTGGACGACGAAAGCTTTCGCGCCTTGTTCCGCGCCTCTCCGATCAAACGCGTCGGCCGCGACCGTTTTGTGCGCAATGTCCTGATCGCCATCGGCAACTCCGGCGACACAGAACTTGCCCGCGAAGCCGAGCACTTGTTGTCCGATGCCTCGCCTTTGGTACGCGCCATGGCGGTATGGGCGCTGTCACGCCTGTCGGAAGACTTCGAAGCCTTGCGCAACCAATACCACCCGCAAGAAGCCGATCCCGATGTATTGGCCGAATGGGATCAGCGCCCGGTTTTGGCCTGAAGATCAGCAAGGAAGCGCTTGGCTTCTGCTGCCGTTTCGCCGTGGCCAGAGCTGGCTGCCTTTTGCCAATCCTTGCGAGCGCCATTGGAATCGCCTGCCGAATATTTCATCTTGCCGCGCTCCACCAAAGCTGGCGGATAATCGGGATAGACTTCCAGCGCCCGCACGATATCGCTCGCTGCATCGGTCTTCTTGTTCATCGCCCAGCGTGCACTCGCCCGCAGCACCAAAAGATCGGCGCGGTTGGCATCTTGTGCGATCACCGCACTGAGATCGGCTTCAGCACCGCTCCAATCCCGAAGCAACCCGCGGGCCCGCGCGCGATCGGCCAGAATGCTGGCATCGGCTGGGGCGTTGGTGAGTGCTGCCGAAAGCGATTGCACCGCATCGCGCGGCTTATTGGCGAGCAGCCAGGCGGATCCTGCTTGCGCGAAGAGAGATGCACGATCTTCCCGCGGCACCTCGCGGTTGCTTCCCAGCGCATCCAGCACGCGCGCGGCGTCGCCATAGCGTTTCAAAGCGAAGAGCGCGAGCGCATGACAATGCATGGCCGAGCCGCCACCACCATGGGTTTGCCATTCGGCAGCTTTGCGTTCGGCAGTCTGCGGGCTGCGATCCACCATGGCGACGCAATCCGAATAGGTGATGTCCTCAGCCATGGCCGGAACAGCAGCGAGCGAAAACAGGAGCAACACGGAGCGCTTCAGCATGGGTCCAAATCCTTCATCATCGCGTCCAGCGTATTTTCGATCAGTTTCAAATTGGCAGGCGAGGACAAGCGATGATCGCCATCCTTTACCAAAGTGAAGGTCACATCGCCTTCGATGCAGTCCACCAATTTGAACCCTTGCCTCCATGGTACATCGGCGTCCGCGATGCCGTGCAAAATGCGCACAGCCCCATTCACCCTCAAGCTGCGGTTCAAAACCAGATTCTGCCGTCCGTCTTCGATCAGTGCCCGGGTTATGGGATACGGCGCCTCGTAGGGGCTCTCGCGCATCCAGTGGCCTATCTCCATCACCTCGGCACGGATTTCCGGCGGCATGATCGCCCAGACCAAGTCCTCGGTGAAATCGAGTGCCGGCGCGATCAGAAGCAAACCGGCAATGCGTTCCGGCCGTGCCTGGGCCAACAGCGTCGCGATCCATCCGCCCATGCTAGAACCGACCAAGACCTGCGGTCCTTCAGTCAGCTTGTCCAATACGGACAAAGCATCATCGCGCCAGCGCGAAATCGTTCCTTTGGCAAAATCGCCCGAGGATGCACCGTGCCCGTAATAATCGAATCGGAGGAAGCTGCGCTCATTGCGCTCAGCCCAGGCCGACAGGGCTTGCGCCTTGGTGCCGGTCATGTCGGAATGAAAACCGCCGAGCCAGAGAACACCGGGACCACGGCCCTTGCTACCGCGATAGGCGAGCGTTTCGCCATTATCGCGCAGAAATGTGAAGGGATCAGCCATTGCAACTTCCCGGAAAATCGCACAATGCGTCAAAGCACGCATTGCCTCAATGTGCCAGCCCCTGCGGGATTTGTTAAACTGGCGTCATCATGTGGGAGGATGTCATGAAAATCCGGTTGTTCGCCCTGTTGGCCGCGCTGACAATGGCTATCGGCCTTGGCGCTCCGGCATGGGCACAAGCGGTCCCGCTGCGGGCACCGACCTCACATGTTGAAGTGGCCCAGCTGCCGCCGGCCGGTGTTGCCTCCTTTGATCCGGTCAAGGCGACCAATGCCTATCTGGCACAAGTACCGGCAAAGGACCGGGCCCGCACCAACGCCTATGTCGAAGGCGGTTATGTGCTGCAAATGGTCGACCTCATTTATGCGCTGGTGCTTGCCGGGGTCCTGCTTTGGGGCAAGATCTCAAGCCGCATGCGCGAATATGCGGCCAGCGTTACCCGCCACAGATTCTGGCAGGCCCCGATCTATGTCGCTCAGTACATAGTGCTGACGACAGTACTGACCCTGCCGCTCACCCTTTATGAAGATTATTTCCGCGAACGCCATTACGGGCTATCGAACCAGACATTGCTCCAATGGGCACTCGACTTCGCCATCCAGTTTGCGGTTTCGCTGGCAGCCTCCATTATTCTGCTCACCATTATCTATGCAGTGGTCCGTGTCGCCCGCCGCGCTTGGTGGGCCTGGGGTGCCGCCCTCACAGTCCTGTTCATGATCTTCTTCATCATGATAGCTCCCGTTTTCGTTGCCCCCCTGACCAACAAATACACACCATTGCCGGATAGCGGGATGAAGAACGCGATCCTGTCGCTGGCCCGCGCCAACGACATTCCAGCTAAGGACGTTTATGTCTTCGATGCCTCCAAACAGACCAAAAAGATATCGGCCAACGTCTCTGGCTTATGGGGCACGACGCGCATTTCCCTGAATGATAATCTGCTCAACCGTTCCACCCCATCTGAGGTGCTCGCCGTCCTGGGCCACGAAATGGGCCATTACGTGATGAACCATGTAGCGACCATTGTAACTTGGCTGGGCTTGCTGATCCTCTTTGGCTTTTGGTTCGTGGATAAGGCATTCCATGGCCTGATCAACATATTTGGCGGCAACTGGGATGTTCGCAGCATTGATGACCCGGCAGGCCTGCCGGCGGTCATGGCAGTGATCTCCGTGTTCTTCTTCTTTGCTACGCCCGTGACCAACACGATCACCCGCACTCAGGAAATTCAAGCTGATCTCTATGGCCTCAATGCCGTGCGTCAGCCCGATGCCATGGCCAAAGCCTTTCTGAAGCTGGGCGAGTATCGCAAGCTCGATCCCTCCCCGCTCGAAGAGACGGTGTTCTTCGATCATCCCTCGGGACGCAACCGCATCTTGATGGCCATGCGCTGGAAGGCCGAGCATCTGAACGACCCGGACATCATGGCCGGGCCGATCTCACCTCAGTAAGAGCCTAAATGAGACTTACGCCCAGCGGCGCGAGAAACGCCGCTGCGGCTGCCTTCTGTTCCGCCGACCAGTCGGCCATAAGGCTTTGCGCCAGATTGGCTTGGCTCTTCAGGATCACGCCGTCATCGAGGATCTTGAGACCGTTGGCCTTCAGCGTCGATCCCGTGGTGGTGATATCAACGATGGCTTCCGCCGTTCCTGCCGTGGGCGCTCCTTCCGTTGCACCAGCACTAGGCACGATGCGATAATCGGAAATGCCAGCCCCCGCAAAGTAGCTGCGCGTCAGCTGGGTGTATTTGGTGGCGATGCGCAGGCGCTTCTTGTGGCGAACTGCATAAGCTGCACAAATGTCGTCGAGATCGGCCATGGTCGAAACATCGATCCAGCTCTGCGGCACGGCAACTACAACGTCAGCGAAACCGAAACCCAGCGGCTTCAAGAGCGCAACACGGGCATCCATTTCCGGCGCCGCTTCGCGGATGAGGTCTTCGCCCGTCACACCCAGATGCACATCCCCATTGGCAAGCGAGGCAGCGATCTCCGAGGAGGAGAGCAGCATCACATCAATGCCGGGATGGCCTTCCACCGTGGCACGATAACCGCGCGCACCTGCGGTCTGCTTTAGCGCAACACCAGCGCCAGCAAAAAAAGCATCGACTTGTTCCTTCAAACGCCCCTTGGAAGGGATCGCAAGGGTAACCGGTTCACTCATTGCGCAGCCCTCGCCGCCAAAAGACGTTCCGTACGGATAGCGCAACCAACCGCTGTGGTGCCGCGCGGTGCGCCCAAGGATTCAAGCAGCGTATCGTAGCGGCCGCCACCAGCGACTTCTCCCGCGCGCGTCCAGAATTCGAAAACAAACCCGGTGTAATATTCGAGATTGCGCCCGAAATGGGCCACGAAACGGACGCGCTCCGGATCGACATCCATCGCCTTCAAGGCGTGCAACCGATCTGCCATGGCCGACAGCGGCTTGAGCATCTTCGACGCAATGGGCTTTGTTAGCTCACGGATTTGTTCCAGTGCGGCTTCACACGGCCCGCTCACCTTAAGGAACGCCAGGATCAGATCGGCCACTTCCTTGTCCAGCCGCGGCGGCACATCACAAGCCTGAAGTGTAAGCCGTTCAATGATCTCCTCGCGCGAACGGCCGCCAAGCGGCGCATCGCCAGCCTGATCAATCATCGTCTCAATGGCCGGTTTCAGCTCCATTAGCTTGAGCCCCGCTAGGGTATCGACAGCACGCTGGGCATCGCTCACCTCGCCTGCCACCATGCGCGCCAAGAGTTTCTCGAAGTAGCCCGTACGCCAGACATGACGCTTCAAACGTCCGCGCCACTGTGCCGGAACCTCGAGCGCATCCACCAAGGTATGGAATAAACCAAGGTCACCAACGATCATGGAAAAGTCTTTGACCCCGCCGGCACGAACGGCTTCAGCGGCCAATCCCATCATCTCGGCCTCACCTGCCCCTTGATCGGCAAGTCCCAACAATTCCGCGCCAGCCTGCCAAAATTGGCCAGCACCAGGTTGATGGCGGAAGGCAAGCCCATGATAGCAAAGCCGCGCGGGAAACGGCGCACCACTCTCCACCTGCCATTTGCAGGTCGGGATAGTGAGATCGGGACGCAGGCAGAGTTCCTGGCCCGATGGATCGGTCAATTCAAAAATGCGGCGGCGAATGTCTTCGCCGGAGCGGTCCACAAACAGATGAGCAGGCTGCAGGATGGCGGGCTCATGCCGCGTATAGCCTTTCGCCGCAAAAACGCCGAGTACGGCATCGGCCACGGTATCTAGAGCCGAAATTTCATCGGGACCATAGGTCGGAAATGACGACATCAGCCCTGCCCCAGCATGATTTTCACTTTGGCCACCAGTTCTTCGCACTTGACGGTTTCCTGTGCCGCGCGCGCGCCCACCCATTCTGCGCGGCTTTCCACCGATTTGGACAGCTCCGCACCTAGCTTCAAGTCTTTGATGGTCACGACGCCCTGCGCCCGTTCGTCATCGCCTTCCATCACCACCAGCGCAGCACCACGCTTGTCGGCATATTTGAGCTGGTCGGGGATTTTCTTGGTGCCGACATAGGTTTCGGCGCGAACACCGGCCGTGCGCAATTCCTTCGCCAAGCGGAAGCTGGAAACCGTATCGCCCATGGCAAGCACGATCACCAGTGGCTTCACCTCACCGACCAAGCCGCGCGAAGTCAGCGCCGCGAGCAAGCGGGAAACGCCAATGGAAATGCCGGTTGCCGGAACCTGCTGGCCGGTAAACCGTGCTACCAGATCATCATAACGCCCACCGCCTGCAACCGAACCGAACACAACGCTCTCGCCTTGCTCATTGGTCACCGGGAAGGTGAGCTGCGCTTCGAAGACAGGCCCCGTGTAGTAATCCAGACCACGGATGATCGAGGTATCAGGCGCAATCTGATCCTCGCCATAACCGTTCTCGCGGCAGAAATTCACGATCTCGAACAGTTGGTCGATGGCCGCATTGGCTTTGGCATCTTCGCCAACGATTTCGCGCAGTACCGGGCGAAAATCGCCCTTCACACTGCCGATCTCTAGAAAACGCAGGATTTTAGCGGCGGCCTCTTCGGATAAGTGCGCGCCTTTGGTGAAGTCGCCGGATTCGTCCTTGCGGCCTTCGCCCAGCAGCGCCTTGACGCCGCCGACGCCCAAACGGTCCAGCTTGTCGATGGCGCGCATGGCAATGCCGCGGCGCTCGCGTTCCTCAGCCGGAAGGCCGACAGCATCAAGCACACCATCGAGCACACCACGGCTGTTGATCTTGACCACATATTCGCCGCGCTTGAGGCCCAACGCCTCCAAGGCATCACACACCATCATCAACAGTTCGGCATCGGCGGCGGGAGAATTGGAACCCACGGTGTCGGCATCGAACTGGGTGAATTCGCGGTAGCGGCCCGGACCCGGCTTTTCATTGCGATAGACCAAGCCGGTCTGGTAGCGGCGGAACGGCTTGGGCAGGTGCTGGAAATTCTCGGCGACATAACGGGCAAGCGGCGCGGTCAGGTCGTAGCGCAGGCTCAGCCACTGCTCGTCGTCATCCTTGAGGGAGAAGACGCCCTCGTTCGGCCGATCCACATCAGGCAGGAACTTGCCCAGGGCATCGGTGTATTCGAAAGTCGGAGTTTCCAGCGGCAGGAAGCCATAGCTTTCATAGACGCCCCGGATAACCTCGATCAGCCGACGCTCGGCAGCGATCTCGGCGCCCGACCGGTCGCGAAAACCGCGCGGCAACCGCGCCTTGGGACGAGCAACTTTCTTATCCGAAGCCATAATCTGCTTTCGTAAAAATGGGCCTTCCGCCAACGACGGGCCTTGTAACGGCTGGAACCAGGAGCGGCAAGGAAAAGGGCTGCCGCAGAAAGGCATTGGCGCGTTCCGAGGCAAATCCAAGCCAAGAGAACAAAGGATGAATACTTTTGCCGCCCCCGTAGTTTTCCGGATGGCCTTTGCCCGTTTTACGGGAGCAGATTTAAGCTCTTGGTCAGCTCCCACTCCTACTTTCACCCGTAAGAAAGGGATGCGCCGTGCCGGAAATCGAGGATTGGGCCACCAGCCCCAGAGCCATCACGAAGGACGAAACCCTTACCTTTGAGGCAGACATCCTCCGCGTGGCTTGCGAGACATGGATGGCACTGGCCGAAGGTTCGATCCCTCCGCGCAGCCGCTTCACCGCGCGCTCCGTCAAAGCCTTTGTCGGCAATCTGGTGATCTTCGAGCGCCTCTCCGCTGATGACTACCTGATCCGCCTCATGGGTACACGAGTGACCAACACCATTGGGGAAATGCAGGGCAGGAAGCTGACCGAAGCCTTGCCGTCGGATGCTCTCCTGCGCTGGACAACGATGCTTAACGAGGTTCTGGCCAACCGCAAACCCGTTCGCGTCGTCACAACCGTAAACTTCAACGACCTGCATTTCCTTGAGGCGGAGATTTTCTTGGCGCCGCTCACCGACGATGCCGGCAACGAAATCATGGTGTTTTCAGCGGTCGCATTCCGTTCCGGTGTTGCCAAATCGCGCTCAATCGCCGACATCGTTGGTACGGAATAAAACAAAGTCAGGAAGGCATACAGAATGGCGGCGAAAGCCAATCTGATCGGATTCTTCTGTGATATCCCGATGATCGGTTCTGGTTATGTCGGGATGCTGCAGATCGGCATGATGGCAGGCTGCCGCAAATGGGACTGCGCCTTGCTCATCAAATCCTTTGATTTCCAGGACAAAGATATCCCCGAGCAAGTCCGCACCGTGATCGCCCGCACTCCCTTGGATGGTGTGGTCCTTCCGGAACCCATGTGCGACATGGAAGGCGTTCTGGATGTGCTGTTTGCCGCCCATGTGCCGGTGGTCCGCATCACGCCGCATTCCCAATCCAGCAAGACGCTCGACATCTGTATCGACAACAATCAAGCCGCTTACGACCTTACCACTTATCTCATCGGCCTCGGGCACCAACGTATCGCCTTTATCCGCGGCCCGTCCGATCACCGCGACGCCAATGTCCGTTTTGATGGTTTTTGCAGGGCGATGGCCGCAGCGCACTTGCCAGTTCTCGATGAGCTATGCCCGGGTGACAGCTTCGATTACAGCTCCGGCCTCCTCTCAGCCGAAAAGCTCTTGAGCCTGTCCGAGCGGCCCAGCGCCATCTTCGCCTGCAATGACGAGATTGGCGCTGCTGTCCTGGCCAAGGCACACAGCATGGGTTTGAAAGTACCCGATGATGTCTCGTTGACCGGCTTTGATGATGCACCTATCGCCCGTGAAGTCTGGCCGCCGCTCACCACCTGCCGTCAAAAGATGGAGCTGACCGGCTATATGGCCGTCGATTTCCTGATCGATCCGCCGCACAGCTCGGATGCGAGACGCCGCCCGCAACAACATGAATTGGTCATCCGCAAATCGACCGCGCGGCCGAAAGGCTAAATATTCGGGATACACGGAAAGGCGGGCCGCGGGATAACTCCCTCTGTCCGCCTCTCGCGACGCGCTACGGCCGGCTGACGGCCCTCGTTTTCAGGCGAGTGGTCGAGCAGCACCTTTGCAGCTCCCCCGGAGTGTTGCGGGGCCTTACCCGCCCGATGCGCACGAGCCGCGCACCCTCTCCTGTATCGCTCGCGTATGGCTTGCGCCATTTGCGGCCTAGGTAATCCCTTCCGCTGCTTGCCAAACGCCTCCGCGTCATTTACGCAACACAATATGCGCCATATTAGCAACACATTCAAGCTCTGACAAAAAATTTTCTCGCTTCGCTAGAATATTCGCCCGCGCACCCCGATGGCTGAGCCATGACAGGCTCTACTGTACTTGACATACTGTATTATACACAGTATGTGTAACACAGGATGTGAGACATGGTACTTGGCGACTCTCAAACCTTCGAAAACCTCCGCCTGGAGCTTCGCCGCGGCAGCCTGATCCTGGCCGTGCTAGGCGCGCTGCGGCGTGAGCAATACGGCTACACCCTGCGCAAGGCGTTGGAGGAATGCGGCCTGCCGGTCGACGAAGGTACGCTCTACCCGCTTCTACGACGTTTGGAATCCCAGGGCCTGCTCACCAGCGAATGGCGCGAAGAGGATAAGCGCAAGAAGCGCTTCTACCGCCTTTCCTATGCTGGCACCGAAATTTTCGCCCGCCTGATGGCCGAATGGCAAGGCATCGGCGAAGCCATCGCACAATTGCACACCGCAAATGCAGGATCGAATACCGGACAAACCGAATAGTGGGGAATTCGAAAATGGACCTGGTTGAGCGCTACATCGCCGCTGTGAAATTCTGGCTTCCAGCCGCCACCAAAGACGACATTGCTGCCGAACTCTTCGAAGACATCCGCTCCGAGATCGAAGAAGCCGAACACGAAAAAGGGCGCAAACTCTCGGAAGATGAAGTCGCAGAGCTGCTAAAGACGCGAGGCTCGCCGCTCAGCATGGCCAGCCGCTACCTGCCACAGCGAAGCCTGATCGGACCAGAGCTCTTTCCCGTCTATATTCTGGTGCTGAAAATCGTCGCTGCCCTCTCGCTCATTCCGGCAGCCTTTGCCTTGATCGGTGCGTTTATTTCCGGCCCCGATTATGTTCCGAAGCTGCTTCTGACGAGCCCTCTATCCAACCTGCTTACCAGCTTCGCCATCGTGACCATCGTGTTCGCGATCATCGAACACAAAGGCATCATGCGGGCAAAACAGCATGACTGGAATCCGAAGAAGCTACCCCATGTGCAACCACCGAACCGCCGCATCAAACGCTCCGATGCGGTGGCGGACATCACCGGCTGCCTGATTCTGGTCTGGCTGTTCTTCGCTGGTTTCCTGAGCAAGACCGAATACGGCCTTCCCGGCTGGCATGTGATCGTCTGCCCGGAATGGGTGCTTTATTGGCAGATGGTGCTGCCGCTGGCCGTGGCCGAGACCGCCTTTGCCGCCTTCCTGCTCTTCCGGCCCTATTGGTCGGCCCCGACCATCCTGATCCGGATGGTGTTCGATCTTGCCAAGATCGGTCTTTTGGGCTGGCTGCTCGCGACCCATGTCCTGCGCCTGATTAAGATCGAAGGTCTTTCCCAACACGACGCAGGCCAACTCGTATATGTCTTCGACCAGCTCGCCATCCATGCCATCCCCCTGACCGTGGTGCTGGCGGGGTGTGTGATCCTGGCGGCCGTGGTGCGTTTCTTACGCGCCATCAGAGGCCCGGCACCGGTGGAGGTATGAGGGACAAAATGGCGGGCAATGACAGCACCTCACGGCTTGCTTTTGCCCGCTCCCCTCACTAGTTTCCGCCCCCCGAACCGTGCAGGCGTAGCTCAGTTGGTTAGAGCGCCGGATTGTGGATCCGGAGGTCACTGGTTCAACTCCAGTCGCCTGTACCATTAAAAAATTCCATACTTTCAATAACTTAAGAAGTATGGTGCAGAGATTTTCGCTGCAACTTTCCTCCGTAATTTTCGTAGCAAATGCGCCATTTTTCGCGGTTTCCGCGGTATTCATTTTCCTCCGAGCGCCACAGGAGCGCCATGAAGGCCCCCGTTTGTTCTTCGAAGGGGAAACATGGGCAACATTCATGTGGAGCATGAATAACTTGAATCGGACATCCTTACGTGGTCTGCGGCCGGAATGATCACGGTACCGAAATAGACCTGCCAAATATCCCCCATGCCTACCCCACGCCCCTACCAGAACGACACCATCGGTGATCTTGCCGACCGCGGCCGGGACGGCTGGATGTGGGCGCATTGCCCCCTTCCCTGCGGGCGCTCGGTTGCCGTGCCCTTGGAATATTTCGTTGCCCGGTACGGCCGCGACAAGCCGGCCGAGATGATTTTCGCCACACTCCGCTGTTCAAGGTGCGGCGGTCAGCCCACCACCTTCACAGTGCCGAGCTATGCTGGGTCTCCGGCCGATCCCCTCCGGCTGGCGCCGATACCATGGGACAAGGTGCCCGCGCCGATCCGTGCTGCCCTCGGCCACGTTGAGCCCGACAGCGGGTCAGAGAAGTAACTGGACGGACAGTCCGGCTCCGCAATCTGAAGGCCTTCTCGGTCAGCTCGCCGCAGGTTCCGCGAGCGGTACCGGTCGCCTGGTCTTTGCAGAAAACCACTTACGAACCGGCTCGTCATAGAGCTTCAGCACCGCCCAGGAGCAGGCTGCAAGGACGGCCATCACCGGAAACGCTAGCAATATCGGGTTCGCATTGATGTGCGCGGCCCGCATCGCTCCGATCAACAAATACATGAGAGGAAGGTGCACGGCATAGAGCGGATACGATACCTCTCCGGCGAAGGCCGCAATCTTCGCCATGATCCCGCTCGGAACATCATTCGAACCAAAAAGGACGATGGCTGGGAAGACGACAAGGACCATGGCGAGCTCCTCAAATCCATCCGCGCTTTGAGACCCAGCAAGGCTCGCAATGACCCAAATCGCCAGCAATGGAGATGCAAGCTTCGGAAGCCTGAATTTTGGGAAATCCCGCCGCTGCCGGAAAAGCACGACTCCCACGAAAAAGGAAAATACGACGCGCGGGAACCCATCGAAGAATGTCGGCACATTCCAGCCACCAGCGATACCGTGATGCACGACCACGATCCAGAGCAGCCAGATCATGCCCGCGGCTACCGTCACGTTCAAAACCAACACAGTTATGAACTTGGCACAGAAGCCATAGACAAAGTTCGCAGCCAACTCAAAGAACAGCGACCATAGGACCAAATTGAGCGGGAAAAGCGCGTCACCCAACACGGATTTGGAGAAATCGGCCGGCAGCATGACCAGGTTAGCGCCGATCGCCATGATCAGGTCATGCGAGCTGACGGCCAGTGCGTGATTAGAATGGCCACGCACAATAGTGCGGAAGACGCCAATCGCAATCGCAGCCAGGATCATCGGATAAAGCCGGATCAGGCGGAGCATGCAGAACCGCCACGGGGACATGCCGTTAATTAGACGCTCTTCATATGAGTAGGCGATCACAAAGCCGGAAAGAACAAAGAAGAGGTCCACCGCGAGCGGTCCGCGGCCGAAGGCGATCGGATCACCTGGATTGGCATTAACAAACCAGTGGTGGCCCACGACGCAAAGCGCTGCAATCCCGCGCAAAAAATCAAGCGTCAGAAAATGCTCTCGTTTTCCCATAGAGCCCCCAATTCACACCTTTTGTTTACAGGATATTCCAAAAACAAAAAAGCCCCGCCGGCCGGAGCCAGCGAGGCGCATCATGCGGGAAAAGCGGTATCAGCGGCTAGCCATCAATCGCTTCAATGGTATTTTTGTGATAAATGGCTTTTCTGCACCTTCCTTGTGCAAATCAGACTTTCGCTCTTTCGGACCAGAAAAGAACATCCCGCTTTGCACCAGCACGCAACGACGCTGGTAGATGTAGGAACGGGACATGCCAAATTCCTGTGCTACATCCGGAACCTTTCCACCAGCAAGCAGAGCCTCATCGATCGCGGTTGAGCGCTCAGAGACCTTCCTCCCGCTCGCTGGCAATGTCGGCTTTAACTTCATCCTGCCGCCACACCGGCGCGCCGGCAGAAGTACGGCAATACGTAGAAATGACCAGGAAATCCGACAACTACCTTATCTGAATTAATCAGCTCAACAAATCTGCTGCGCTGATAATCGTTCAGATGCTGAAAATAGAATTTTCCGTGGGCAACGGGGCCATTGGGACCCAACTTGATCCATTCCACATGCCCTGCAGCCCATGTAGACCGCCCGTACTTCCTCGCCAGCTCGGCATTGTCGATCTTTATGTAACCAGTTGCATCCGGTGGCTCAAAGTTCTGGCTCGACACCACGCGCAATTTCTCTGGGTGCGGATGCGGAAGATCGACATACACCTTATAGTTCTTATCGGTCGGACCCAATTTGCAACCAGACTCCACCGCCTTGATAAAATCGTCTGGATGCATTGAACCGCAATAGCTGCAGACCCGACGCCCATCCCGCTCGAAGTAGAAATCCGACAAAGCATCGTGCATTCCGAACGATTCAGCGCGGCGTGGACACTCAGACAAAATCTCCGGATGCAACTGCTTGACGTGAAAATTTAACTTCCAAAAAGCGTTTTCACGACAGCTCACCCAACGCTCCCCTTGAGCATCAACCACAGCACTGTCCGCATCGGCGCCCCAATGGAACGTCTTTTCGCACACGGGACATTTGTTGGATGCAGACATAGTCCACTCCTTCTTCTTCATCGTTGCAAAGATTTGTGATGTGCGATCTCAATCGACCGCCAAGTCCGCAAGTCGGACGGCGTGCGTTACCGCTTCCGGCCAGCTTCGAGAATTGTCACGCGATGATCGAGCTGGTTCTGCCCTGTCTCCAAATCGCCGATCTTATCATCGCGTTTCCTATCCGCTTCTTTGATGCTTGCCACATCCGCTGTGGTGGAGACAAAAGATAGCGCCATATCCCGCTGCGCCCTCTCAATACCATCTAGGCGCGATACAACGCGCTCTGCTTCCCATGCACCAATCCCAAGCATCCCCGTAAACAGCAGCACAACCAAGCTGCGGTAAAGGTTGATCCACTTGTTCTCATCTTCTTGTTGATCAGCCATTGCCACTCCTGCGATCACCTTGAGCTGTGAAATCATGCAAAGACCTCACTCCGCGAGCTTCACCTTGCCATTCTGCGTGCGCTGGTCGTTTGCCCATCCAGACGCATTGTTCAGCCGGTCGGCGAAGTCTTTACGCTCGACAAGGGCGTCTTTGAGCAATGAGACGGCATCATGCAGCGATAGAGTGGAACAGGCTTCGTCAGGCTCTCCGGCGGCTCCGGGAAGGGACTGAGGGTCGGCAATGCCGAGTCCTGCGGCGTCGAGCAACTTGATAAGGCCATAAGGAACACAATCAGCAGTGACGATTTTCGGAACATATATAGCCCCCTTCTGGTTGATGAGAGATTGCAGAGACTGGGCCGCGCCGGCCGTTCGTCCCTGCTCGAAGGCGTACTCAAGATCGGCACGCCGGGTATTGGCGGCCCGCAATTCTCCGTCCTCGCGCCCGGCTGCTTTTGCCGCATCGACACGCTGTACCCACATGCGGGCATCACCAGCCTTGGTATCCGCCACGCCGCTGTCGTACCCCCTCTCACCAGACCACCGCCAGGCGAGCAGGATAAGCAACACCAAAGCAATGTACGAACCTGGTGGGCGCTTGACGAAATTCCAAACTGCAGAGAACACAGTAAGCGCGATCGACCAAGCTGAGGATAGTCCGGGCGCTACTACCGAAAATGCCAGCTCCAGGAGTTCGATCATGACTTCACCTGCCCTGCAATCTCGCGCAGCGCCTCATCCTTGGCCTTCGATTGCGCTGATGAGCCGAAATAATACTGCACGAAAGCGACCACATTCGTTGATAGCTGCCCGGCGATAAACCAGATGGCTTTGTCGTTTCCGGCCGGAATTGGGTGAAACAGAAGAACGAACATCAGACCAAGAAACCCACCAACCAGCGTGAGGACCAGAAACAGCGGGATCGCACGCGGCGCCCGCTCCAAGGCCTTACTGACAAATTCCTCAATGGACATCACGCTCTCCCATTCATGCCGGCGCCAAGGGTTTGCAGAATAAACTGCCCTTCGCGTGCACGGCGGCTCGCAAAGCGCCGATCCGGAAAATATGGGCGGCCCGAAGATGGAGTATCGATCAGGTAGGCAGCCAACTGCTTCCAATCGCAAGCTTGAGCGATTTTCCACAAATCCCCGCACTTGGGATCGCGCCATGGATCACCGTATTGCCACGCCACAGACATAAGCGCGGTAGCGGGACCTTCCGGAACAGCCGAATACGTTTGCCGCGCCCCGGCATCGAAGTGCTCCGAGACGGACGCTACGAACTGCGCTTTTTTCTCTGCCATCAGAAAGTCTGCCTCAGCATTGCTGAGCACCAAAGGCTTGGCTTGCAGTAACAGGACGGCAGAGCGTCCACGCTTTCCGATGTATGGCGATATTCTTGCGAGAAGATCGGCCGGCAAAGCGGACAGCATTGCATCACCAGGCTTGACCTGTCCCAGATCGATTCCTGCAGCAAGCGTAACGCCACTATTTTGCGCGGTATCCGGCGGAACGTAAGCATGCGTGCGCAACCCACCCTCTTGGGCATAGATGAACGGCCACGCGATAGATGGCTGGGACATACAATCACCTGTTTTGATTTGGACGGGCTCTACATCACCGTCGCGACAACATCGTCCACGTAATAGTAGTTCGTCCCGGAAAGGCCGAAGCTGGCGAACTCGATGACCATGGTGTCGGCCCATGGCGGCACATAGGTCAGCGCGTTTCCGAAGGAATAATGCGCCCAGGTCGTAAAAGCCCCGCTCCAGGCAAATCCCTGCTGCGAGGCCACGACCAACTTCGAATAAACTGGGATCGCCTGCGTTCCGCTGTCGACTGGAAGAGAACCCTGCCTCTTGCCCCAATACACCGTCACATAGATTGTTCCTGTAAGGCCGTTGGGATTCAGCATCCACCACTCAATGCCGTATATGCCGGTTTTGTCCTTAAGCGGGACTGCAATCTGATAATTCGTTACCCGGCCAGCCCCAGGATGATAGCACTTGAGTGACCGGCTCCCGCTGTGCGCTCGATCCGTCGAAGTCGATAAGCTCGCATAGGTCATGGTGGTGCGAGAGGTGACCGCCGTCTGATTTCCAGAGGCATCGGTCACGCCAGAAATGTAGGCCTCAAGAACGCTAGTTGCTTCAAAGCCCCCGTCATAAAGCAGGCTGCAGGATTGTGCCGAGAGATAGACGCTGTTGGTGTTGAAATACCCGCCCCACGTCTTCACATTGCGAATGTTCGTCCGACCGACCCCAGTTGCGAAATAAGCCGTCGAGGTCCTCCAGAACGTGACCTGGGTTCCATCCATGTCGAACCCGCCGGAACCGTTCGAAAGACCGTCGTTCTCCAGGACGTAATCAAGGCCCGAAGGAGGCCCATTGTTGCAATGAAGATTTCCCCCGATGATCTGCATATAGGCAGATTGCGCGGAACCCACGACCAGCGGCCGCTGATAGCTGCCGTCGCTATTTAACATGTTCGATGGCGCACACTCCAAATGGCAGGCGATCATCGTGATGCCGCCCTTTTGCGCGTTCGCGAAGCGCTTATTGTAGTCTATGGAACAGTTCGTCAGGTTAAAATAACAGGTATCGACTTCGGTATAGATCGCCTCGAGGCACCCTGTAATTCGAACGCCGTGAAGATTGAGATTTTCACCGACATTGCTGGCACCGCTAAAGCAACAGATCCCATAATTGCAGGAAAAAATCCCACCACCGAACCAACTCATGATATAGGCGTTGGTTTTCCACTCAGCACCACGTCCAAAGTAACGAACGTGAATGGACCGCATCGCGATGCCGGTAGGACTGTTATTTGGGCTCGCTGTATTACTCCCCACAAAAGCGATGCCATAAACTGTTGAAGATGAACCAGGGCCGCTCAGCACCAGCCCTTCGATGTAGTGAGCGTCCTGGCGCAATCCATCGCTTGCCAGGTTCAGGCTCGACGTGACGGTCAGCGCATAGCCCGATGTCATATGCGAGCAATCGATCACCGAACCATTGCCTCGGATGGCCACATATCCAGCATCGACCGTAATGCCGCTGTCCCACCGATAAGAGGTAGCTGGATTGAATTCTACAACGCCGCCGCCTTTGGCTTTGCAGAAATCAACCGCCGCCTGGGTGGCCGCGGCGGTCTGCGGATTGCCGAACATTTCCGGAGACACCGCCACGCCGCCGCCGATCGATGTCCACACACCATTGGAATAGACAATCATCGCCCGCGGATTATCGACTGTGACGATCAAGCCATTTGTGGGCGTGAAGAAACGCCACGCCCCGGTCCAGAAGACTGCGATCTGGCCGCCCTTCCCTGTCCACACCCCGGTCGGCGATGCGCCGAGAATATAGGCATCATATTGCATCGGTAATGTTGGAGGGGTCACAGCGCCGGTCGCGAGCGCATAGATGCCAGTAAAGCAATCCGGACTGAGAACCATACCGGTGGAATCGGCGTACCGGCCAGAGGTGAGCATCGCCCGCGCGAAGGCCTGGAACTGCTTTGAATCAACTGAGAATGTATAGGCGTCCAGGTCGGGATAGACCTCGTAAGCAGCGCCCGAAACGTTGCCGTCAGGCCAGTTCTGTGCCAGCTGAGGGTTTCCGCTCGACGGCACCGATGCAATCGTCACGTTGCGGCCAAGCAAGCGCAGCGTGGCATTGGCCGTGATACCAAGCAGGTTCCAGTCCGCACCTGCCACGATGATATCTTTGGAGCCCGACGAAACCGAAATCGTGGAACCGCTGGGAATTACAAATCCGGTCATTCTTATTTCACCAGCTTCGTCTCATACGCCCGCATTCTGCGCATCCAAATCGTGTTTCCCGTCGTGTTGTAGATGCGCGGTCGCCAATACTGCGTCCCTGCCGGAAGCGGCGCCTTTGGCATCAACGAAGCCAGCGAGTTCGTATTGCTCGTGTAGACCACATCATCAGAATCTGGGAGGAACACCCACGATCCGGAAGTGTAGTATTCGATACCGGCCTTTGTGGCTGTTCCAGCACCAGTCTGAACGCGGAAGACAAAGCGCGCCTCAACTTCCACCAGGCTTGCAGTGGGATCAGTCTCGTACCCGGCGATGCCGGTCGCCAAAAACACGTCGTTATCATAATATGGGACGCTGGCCCCGGACCCAATGGCAACCTCTGTCCCATCCGGAGGTGCAGAAGTCGAATCTTCCGCACCCTTCGTCGTGATGCCATCGCCGAGAGAATACACTCTCCCAGTCGAGATAGAGCCCTTTTGAATACGATCCCCTACAATCCACCCACCTGCCGTTATCAGCCCAACCAGCGTTCCGTCTGGAAGCAGGAACTCTGTTTGATCCGCAATCAGAGCAATGGTGGATTGGATGGTCCCGCCAACATCCTTCAGCAGAATAACGATACCGCCAAGGCCGGTGGCGCCAGCAACGCTGGCCGAAGCCGATAGGGATATCTTCGCAAGATATCCCGCGGGCGGTGTCTGCACCTCCATGCGCAACAGAGCGGCAGAATAATCGTTTCCGAACATCGCCTGTACCGCCTGCACCGCATAGGCGTAGGCTGCCAGCGTAGTAGTGACCGTACCGAAGCGTGCAAGATAATCGGCTTGCAGACTACCCGTCTGCGATGTCAGCGCCGTCGATACCTGCTGAATATCGGCCGCGTTCCCGGCGTCCGCCGCAACCAATTGCTGCACCGCTGCGGTAAGCGCCGCCGTAAGCGCCTGCACATTCTGGCTTGCCGTCGAGATCGCAGTGCTAACATCCCCAGCGAGGGATGCCACCGTCACAGATCCATTTGGCAGCACCGCCGCCGGTGTGGTGACCGTATACCAATCAGACCACGCCGCATCGCGCCCCAAAATTCCGGAAATCAGAATGGAATATTCGTAGGTCGTATCGCCTGCGAGCCCCCTTACAGCGATCGTGCCGCTGCTCAAATCACTGGAGGTCACATAATGGATGACATTGCTTCCAGGCAGCCGCCACCGCAGCACCACATAGGAAGCCGTTGGATCATCACCGCCGCTATAGGTAACCGAAAACCCAGGGCTAGACGATCCATCGTCGCCCTGATCAGACAATGGCGCGGCTGTTATGCCCGTCGCTTTCAGTGGATCAGGCGGATCACCAGATGGGAGCCAGACCGTATAACCAGACAGCTCATCATTAGCCGGCACCCACGCCTCAAGTGTGGCGTTCGCTTCACGAAGCGTCATGACCACGGACGGTGGCCGCCCATCCTCAATGACAGGCTCCGAACGCAAAATCTCAAACCATTTTGTACCCTGCCAGCGCGCAGACTGTCCGGCCACCCATTGGCCAACCCGGGCATTCAACGCCGAAAGCCCGAATGTCCGGACGGCAACACCGGGAGAACGCCCCCTCTTGCGCTCGATCTCCATGACACGCTGCATGGTTGGGCCGGACTGAATTTGCGGACGATTCAAGGCGTCGACAAGCGGAATAGATGCATCTGCGGTTATGTCGTCCGCGGATCGCCGCGGTGGTGCGTCGACGGTAGCGAACATCTGGGAAGCATCCGTGAACTTACCCGTAATGATGTTCTTGGTTTCATTGAGCGCCGCAAAGGGATCGTATGACTGCATCCCTCCGATGATCATGTCATCGTCTGTGAACGTGAATATCGGTGTTTGTGCGACGCCGGCATAGATCAAAAGCTGGCCTTGGTCGGTGCAGATCCGGCCCGCCATGCCCTCTTGGCAGGTCTTGAGAGCATCGCGAACAGGGCGTGTCACCTCAATTTCAAAGCCGCCATGATAGCGCGGCTCTGTGCTGCCTGATTTCAGCGATACGGCTTCATCGCAGTCTTGTATCGCGGCCATGGCAAAATCGAGGGGGACATCATCACCGCTATAAAACGCACCGTAAAACTCATTGCCGCCGACATAGATGCCCCGAGACAGATTGTAGGCCATCACGGCGAAGTTCCCGCTCCATTCATAGGTCGACGGATTACCCCAACGATGTGCGCCAGAACCACCTACTGACGAATCTTTAGTGGGGTCATAAAGAGGAATGCCACGGACAACGAAGTTGAAGGTCGGAAATCCCGAGAAGATATCACTGTCGTAATAGCAGTAGATGCGGGCATAGCAGACATTCTGACATACCGCGGCGGCGTCCCATCTCCCCAAGGGCCCAAGATCGGACACCATCCAGCTATCGGCCGCCTGACCGTCGCCGCCCATATGGAATTCGATGTAGAACTTGGGTTGTCCTACCTCGAAATTCTTGACCTTATGGCCTGTAATGGGATCGACCGTATATTTGATCTGATATCCCTTGCCGTTCTCGTAGGAACCGAGCTGAGCGGGATAACCATCGACATAGACTTGTTCGATCGCATCGCACGGATGATCGGCGATAGCGATGAGCATGAAGCACTTCTTGTTGGAAGCATCATAGGTGATGGGCTGCCCCATCGACGATCCGGCCGTCCACACCTTGCCAAGCAGAAGTCGCCGCGCTTCGACCGGATTTGTGGCCATGCGCGTTTGGATGCCGGCCGCGGTTCCCCGCAGACCTGCGGACAACGCCGAAAGACCCATACCGACCGCGCCATAAACGATGCCCTCAGATAAGGCCAGCGCTGTCGATGATCCGATCCCGATCGCAGTGGCGCCGGCATAGACGACATCAGCCGCCACCTCCATGATGGCGGGAATTGCGGCAAGGATGGGCGGCATTTATCCCACCATGAACGAAGCGATCAGATGCGATCGCTTAAGGAATGACAGGCACACATCACCCGGTGCGGCACACACCGGCCCCAAGACCACTACGAGCGTTTTTCCGCCAGTCCATTGCACCACACCGATATCGCCGCGCCTGGCGAGTTGCGGACCCTCATGACGAGGAAGGTGCAATGCAGCCAATCCTTCCACATCCTCCACCCCAAGCTCGCGCAATAGGGTTTGCGCAGTGTCTTCGTCGAAATATGTGCCCGCCAGATCGGCGATCGGACTGCGCTCACCGGTAACTGCCTCGAAACAGCGCATCAGCGCGAAGAGCCCGCAATCATTTTGACCCCAGCGGTGTGGCAGCGGACGAGCCTCTTCGACCGCCTGCAACAGACGGTTTTGCCAATCAGGATGTCGCATGATCAGACCTTTGTAGGCGTCAGGCCGCGAACGACAGCATTGCCATACTTCGGCTGCCGCGTGCCCCAAACAACGTCGACAGGCCGGTCTACCGTCGACACATAACGAAACGAGGAATCGGTAGCCAGCCGCATGCGTTGATCGCCATCCGTGCGAAAGGCCGCCGGACTGCGCAGTCCGCGGGACAAGAAATCAGCAAGCTTGACGGTGATCTCAGCTTTATCGCTGGTTGATTGCGGATACGAAACTTTGTCCATCATGGCGCGGTAGCGCTGCAGCGGCGTCGCGTAGGCCGTTCTCATGGTGGGATCGAAAAGCAGAATCTGTATGGTCATAGGCCGCAAATGCCAGGTACGAATGGCAAAGGCATCGCGCAACTGCGGATCGACCATCGAAAGCGAGACCGATACACTGGCCATAGATAGATCACTCAGCCCGGCAAGACCAGAAATCGGGCCAATAGCACAATCACCGGCATAGTCGATACCGTTGACGGTGATGTCTCCCGCATCATTCCACCAACCGAGCGTGCCCTCTTGGAATTCCGCATAGACGAATTTGCGCGCGATCAGGCGGCCAGATTGGATGGCTGCGAGCGTCGATGAATCGAAGTAGCTCACTGGGTCAAAACCTGCCGCGCTTCAAAAGAAAAGGTGCAAAAGCCCGAGTCATTGCGGGAGCGGCGATCGCTATTCATCACCAGCTTCGCCTTGAACACAGGCTTGTCGAGCCGAACAGTAACTCCGGAACTATAGCCACTGCGTAGCAAAGGCCGCACCTCCACCGTCAGGAGCCCCGAGGTATTAGCCGATGCCGCCGGCGAAATGATGCGATGAAAGGCCTGCCGTCCGCCATCCCAAGAAAAGGACAAAAGATCACCTTCACCAAGGATGAAGCCAGCGGGAAGTGACGACAGGCCAAGACTTACGCTGTCGATACCTACAGACGATAGAACACAAGTGCCATCGAACGCGGTACCGTTAGGGCGCAGCATGGATCCGAAGCCACCCTGATATGCCCTCGGGTACCGCGCTCGTGTATCACGTGCCCAGAAATACTGCGGGGGGCTTTTTATCGACGATAACCATGCCTCCATGGCGCGCAGATCGGCACCGCGCAGCAAAGGTGTGGAATACTTCGCAAACCAGACGGGGACAGCCGTTTCCATCACTGTGTCTTGGCCACCCAGCGTCGCAGCCTCTTGGCCAATGACGGTGTAATCGCATTCGTCGCATTTAAGCTTCACAGTGGGAAGATTGCGGGGAAACGTTATAGTCATCGCTTAGTCCGAATATACCCCGGCGAAGTTCGCTTTGTCGGCTATCATCACCCGCCGGATCGTAGTGGGAAGCGCACGGCGATGCTCTTCCAGCATCGCCTGCATTGCCGCTATGGCCTGGTTATCGGCATTACCCTGCACCACGATATTCGACGATCCATCGACCTGCATGGCCGGAGTACGCGATACCCCATTGGCCGCCGCATTCAGCATTGCGCCGGTTGCTGTCTTGGTGAACACGCGCGTTCCACGAGGCAGGTCCACGAGTTCATCCCGGTGAACGATCGCGGCCCCACCAGGATGATACGAGACGCCGGTATCGTATTTTGGGATTGCTCCAAACACTCCCTTGATAACCGGCCCCAGAAATCCGCCTCCGCTTGTGCCCTTTTCGCCGAACATGGTTTTCATCAGTGGATCAAGGACCCCAACCTGAAGCACCATGCGCGCCAGCATTTGCAGAAAATCCGCAGCCGACGATTTTAAGGAAGCGAAACCCTGCATTCCGGACATCGCCATCTGCGATAGGCCGCTGCGCAAAGAGTCGGTCACCTCCACCTCGCGCTGCGCCGCCTCGACCGCGTCATGCGAGACCTGCGCCGCTGCACCGATCATACGGCCACGCTCGCGGATGGCTGCGATATCCGCCTCTCCCAGGGTTATGTGCCGCTCAATCGCAGTATTAAGCGCCCCTTGCACATATTCATATTCAGCGATGGCTCCAGCCGTCTTGCCAACGGCCTCCGCCTCTTCGCGAAACCGAGCAATCTCGCTCTCTGCAGATTTTGCAGCTTCTTCGTTAAACGCGGATAGCGCATTGACCTCCGCCGCCTTTGCAATCAGCGCCCCCATAGCACGGACCTGGGATTCCGCAGCCTTCACCGCAAGATCAGCCTGCTTAGCAGCCTTTGCCTCACTCTCACCCTTTTCAAGCGCTGCCTTGGAAACGGACTTGTAGACACCTTCCAGGGCCTCGCTAACATACAGCGCCCCAGACTGCGTCCCTGGGCTCATCCCTTTGTTAGCCGCTTCAGAGCTTATCTTGGCGAGCCGCGTACGGCCTGTTTCGAGTGCTTCGTCCAGAGCCTTGCGCGCAAAGCTGCGCTGATCAGGCGAACCCATATTCAGATTAGGCGGCTTGCCCTTCGGCTCACCATTCTCAGGGTGAGCGCCAGCCCAGGCCGCCGCTGCGATCGCCTTCCTGCGTTCTTCGAGCGCCGCATGAGCCTCATTATAGGCTTGCTCAGCCGCCGCGACCTTTTGCTGCCCGCCACCAAGCCAATCGACATCGCGCATCACCCCTTTTTTGGGGTCCCATGCCTTTCTCAGATCATCAAGATTGGCCTTCGCAACTCTGTCGTTACGTTCCAGCTCAGACAGCGTCGGTTCCGGCTGATTGAGCTGGGTGTAAGCAAACCCAGCGGCGCCGGCCGCGCCAAGCAGCTTGACCAATGGCGGACCAGGAATTTTGGCACCGAAGGCTGCTGCAGCGAGTAAAGGCAATTTGTCGGCGTACTTGGCCATGAACGAAGCCAGCAAGCCGATGAATTCGCCAAAATGCTTGAGTGCCGTCTGAAACGCTGGATCCTTGAAATCCCCCGTCATACGGCTGACGGCTTCGGATGCGCCGGAAAGAACCGTAATACCGCCCGCGCTCAAACGCGCCTTCACATCCTTCCAGGCATCATCAAGCTTTTTGATCTTCTCGAGCTCTTCCTCACTATTGATCGCCCCGGACGCCTTAAGCTCCGCCATCTGACTTTTGATTTGGGCGGACCCCATACCGACAAAACCGGTCATAGGCGCGAAGCCCTTGCCGAAAGCAGATTTCAAGACAAGATCGCGCTGCGCCGCTGGCAATTTGTTGGCAATATCGATCAGCCGGTAGAACGTCTCCTCGATCGAAGAATTCTTGTACGAGTTCGGCCCAAGGAGCTGATCGAGGATTTTCTTCAACTCTCCGCCGCCAGCCTTTGCCTCGCCCAAACCAGCTGCGAATTTTGACATACCCGCACTCAAGGCATCGAGCGGTGTATCGGCCTTATCGGCAATGATCTGGAAAGCCTGGACACTTTCCGTTGCCATCCCCCAAACCTGGGCCTCACGCTTTATAGAATCCACACGCTCCATCGATTTTTCGACAAAGCGGTTGATGGCCTCAACCGATAGCGCGCCGACAAACACCTCTCCAGCGCGCTTCCAAGTTTCTCCCATCTTCTTTTCGGATTCAGAGGCCCGCTTCTCCATATGCGCCAAGCGCTGATCCAGCAGGAGCGCAGCCTTGCTCATATTCTGATCGAGCTTATCCAGGCGCGCATCCAGCATCAGGATGAGGTTATCTGACATCAGTCCCTCATTACCTCGTCGAAGCGCTCTTCACTCGGTTCTGGCGGTTCTGCTTTTTGTTCCACGCCGTTTGCCTTGATCCAGCCATCCAACTGCTGCTCGAACTCCCAGATCGACATCTCGTTCAAGACAGGGACTGGAATGCCGATCGCACCTGCAAACCGCAGAATGGTGTCGAAGCCGATACGCTTCGGCTCACCCGTCGCTACCGGCAACTCTTCATCGCTGTCGGCCGAGCGCGGACCAGAGCTCATGCCCGCGGTGAGGATCACAGCCGCCATGTCGGCTAGCGGCAGAAGCATATAGAGGGGCGCAGCATCGATCTCTTTGCAGCACAGCGCGTGCGCTGCACTGCGGTCCATCCCGCCACCGACCAGGCCATGGTAGAAGATATGCCGGATGTCGTGGAAGCGGGCCCCGCCCTGGACTATTCGCTCGACAACGAGTGTGAATGGCTCACAGAGGAGTACATCGAGCTCCCGCAGCGCGCCGATCGTCAGCCTGAAGTATCGCTGTTCGCCGGCCCAAGGCGCCGTAAGCGCCCCGGTGCCGTCGAATGCAATCGCCGTCATTAGGACCCAGACGGCGTGAAGATGAGTGCGCCAGATGCCTCCAACGTAATGTCGCAATCCCAGGTGTTGGCGCGCTCACCCGTGCGATTGAATTGGGTCAAGATGAACGGCCCCATCCACGTACCAACACCCGTCTCCACGATCTCATAGTTGCCTTTGACCATCAGCTTGGCCTGCAAAGCCGCAACCTTGGACTTGTCAATCTTGCCTTTTCCGGACGCAGCCGCAGAACGAGTTGAGGGCTCTTTGTCCTCGTAAACGACCAGGTCTTCGTTGTCTTCATCCGGTGTGGTGCGGGAAACGGTCTGTCCCGTCTGGTTCCAGGAGCGCGACACCATCGCGATGCCGACCTTCGTGAAGGTTTCAGGGCTGGCACCGTCACCGATTTTGATGATCAATTCCGAGAATTTGGAGGCTACTGGCTGTGACATGGATTGGTTCCTTTACTTTGGGCTGATGAGGGCGCGCAGCGTCAGCGTGCCAGTTCCGGTAAATCCGTCATCAAGGCGTCCAAACTTGCCGCCCTGCGGATCGAGCAATTTTACTTGGTAGTGAGGCAGTTCAATCCGGCCGGCTTTCCAAGCCGCCTTGATGGCATCATGCATCAAGCCAACGATGCCTTTGACCTCGATAAGACCGACCGCCTGCGAATATACGCGCACATATAAAATGTGCTCATTCTCTTCTGGCTCTTCCTCGTCAGGATCATCGCCGTCAGAATCGAAAGGCGTCACAGCGAATTCGCTTTCGCCGAACGCGGCATAAGTAATGCCCTGTCCGGCTTGGAAGGCCCCAATGACCTCCTGCGGCACGAGGTCGAACAGCGCCACTTGCGGCGCGCCATCGATCTCAATCCTTCCCAGCGCTGCCGATACCTGAGCATCCCCTACCAGAACGGAAAAGACAGCCTTCTGCAGCTCAACGTCGGCAGCAATCGCGGTCATCAGCGGCCCCTTAGCTTCCAGTTTCGGAGAGATCGGAGAGCCATTTTTCAATGGCAAGATCGCGCTGTGATTTGGCGAGGCCGCGCCGCCAGGCCGCAATCATGCCCTCACGAATGCGCGGCTTCAGTGCTCTCCAAGGATCAAAATAGAAGGGATACGGCTTTGTCCCAGGATGCGTGCGATACACCTTCCGGGCGTAACTCATCACATACTTTTCGGGAGCCGTGATCCATTTTCCGTTTGGATCACGCCGATACCCCTTCTTTCGGCGACTACGGAACCCGATGTATTTGTAGTTCGTGCCTTTGACGCCCGGCCGCGTACCGCGCTCAAGCCACAAGCCCATGTTCTCGATGTCTTTGGTATTCACAATACCGGTCATACGAATCATGAGACCGCGCTTACTCCAATCCCATCGGATGGCGCGCTTTGCTGTGCCGGCGGTATGTGCTGGAACCTTACGGCTCCCCTTCGCATGAGCTCCAGGTGGTGCTTCGATGCGAACTCGCGACCGCTGGGCATTGACGACAGCGCCAGCCCAACGCGGCATTTCTGCCTTGAGCTCGGCACGAACCATCTTTGGTATCGCGACGAGCCGTTTCTTTGTCGCCTCACGCCCCGCGATCTTTGCCATATCAGCGGCTAGGCAACCGCCGAATGATCTCGGCGCACCACCCAGCCACAATCGCATAGCCCGCATTCACGAGATGCACCCGGCCGCCCGCGGCCTCATACCAAAGGCTGTCGTTCGCAGCGAAGGAAGCGTCCGTGTAATCCGTGAACGCCCAGGGCGAGCCTGACCGTCGGATATCGACAAACGCGCTGAGCCCGCATGCGCGGTAATTCGCGGCGAAGTAAGCGTCCACCGCATCATTGGTCTGGTTGCGCTCGATCCGTGAGGCAAGATCAGTGACCACCGGGCCGACCTGACGCGGTAGGGTCCGCAGCATGATAATCTTCAACGTTGGATGGGCGGCAAGACGCGCAGCAATGTAATCATTTGCATCTTGTATAACTTGCGCCGCAGTCCGCCCGGTATTGAAGACCGCGTTCGTCGTCTCCCACGCAAAGAGTAAGTTGTACTTCCCGTTCACAAAAGCTGCGTCGACATCAGCTGATGAGCCACCATCCAGGCCATTCATATTCCTCCAAGTTTGGCCAGATACACAGACGTTTGACATGGTAGCGCCAGATCCGAAGACCGGCGGCAGTCCGACAATCTGCGCGGAAAGGTTTTGCCCTCCGGTCGCTCCCAGGCCAAACCCCAAGGAATTTCCGTCGAGGATAAAATTAACAGATGATGACATCTTCTGGATTTGCGGACGCCTGATCATCAGGCAAACCCGTTCGTGAACGGCAGCTTGATCCCTCGTGGCTTGTTGGTGTCGAAGTAGCCGTAGAGATCGGCCGCAGACACACTGGTCCAGGTGTAGGCCACAGTCCAGGTAGAGCCACTGTCTTTCGACACTTCGGCTGTGATGGTCGTGCCCACACGATGCATGCGCACGATGTCATTTGCGGCGGGCGTGATGTTTGTGGTCGGCGCGACGCCACCGGTACCATTATTGATGATGACGTAATGGCTGGTCCCGGACGTGCAGTAGATGCCGTAATTTACGGTGACGTAAGTCCCGGTGGCTTGCGTGGCTTTGAACCCAACGATCAGGCCATCCACGCTGGCGCTGTAACCGGTGAATGTTGCCCCGGCATAGCCGTCAGAACCAGATGCAAGTTTGGTCGACGTGACGCCGGACAAATTGGTCGTAAACGTGTTGCTCGAACTGTCCGCTGCCGGACCGTAATCGTAACCCGATCCGTCAACAGTTTCGGAAAGACCATTGACTATAGTTAGGCGAATATTGGTATTGGCCGGAGCCGCCGCGACCGCGCTGGAAGTGTTCGACGACGTCGTGGCCGAGCCAGAAGCGTTCGTCGCCGTGACATCGCACTTCAGCGTGTGACTGATATCACCGGTAACAGGTGTATATGAGGCCGATGTGGCACCCGAAATGGCGGCACCGGTATCAGCCCATTTCCACTGGTAGCCGTAGCTGGTCGGGCTATTGGTCCAAGTACCGTTCGAGACCGATAACGCGATCCCAACCACCGGTGTGGTCGAAGACAGCGCCGGAGCCACGGTATTGACCGGCGGGCCGCCCGTGACGGTAGTGGCGAAGTTGGTCAAGGCGCCGGCGAATTCACCATCGGTGCTTTTGATGCCGCTGCTTGGCGGCGGGATATAAGACACCGTGATTGTGTCGGTAGAGCCGATCACGCGATCCGTGGTGAGAGTAACGCCGGTGCCCGACACGGCGACACCTGTCACGTTCTGAGCGCCTGCCGAATTGATGATCGCAAAGGCTGAGGTCGGCGGCACAGAGCTGCCGGACAGCGATTTCGAATAGCCGAGCACTACGGTGGTGCCGGTCGCCGCTGCCGTGATCTGTGAACAGACAGGAGCAGTCACCGGGTTCACATTTTGAAGCACCGCAAAGAGGTAATCGAGCCCGTCGAAAAGGAACTCGATGTTGTTGACGATCCCAGCGGTGTTGAGATAGCCCGCGCTCCATCCCGCTTCTTTGAAGCCTGTGAATGTTGGAATATTTACCCCGTCCGCGACTAGGCTTGCTAGGCATTGCATTCCAGCCACAGCAGAGACTTCACTCGGTGTAAATGCGATGCCCGACGTTACCTGTTGCCGTGGCATAATGCGGTCGACATCGAACAATATCGAACTACTAAAGGAAACACCTGCAAAAGATGCATGGCTAAGAGCAGCGCCTGCAATCTGCATCACGACCTGATCAGTCATCGGCCGATCCTCACTTTTCTCAGATTATTGGGTCAGCTTGGCGCCGATCGAACCCGACATATAGGACGAGCAGCGCAGACGGAAGGCGGTCACGGCCTTTGTACAATTCCAGGCAAAAGACGGGTTGATGCCAGAAGCGAATGGACCACTCAATTTTCCGAGCTGTGAGCCAGTCCCGGAGTCAAGCACATAAATATTTGCATCGCCTGAAAACTGCACTTCGAGCACAAGCGTGCCAGCAAATCCTTGAGTTGCATGCGGAACAAGGTTGATAAAAAAGTTTCGACCAACGATCGGCGGTGAGAACCAATCCGTTGCAGAATTTTGGGACGCCAAAGTTGCTGAAACAGCAGTTGCACCAGCATCCAACAAACCAGTTATCCCGCTCAATACCGCCAAGATTTCCGCGAGTGTTGTTTGAGTTGCTGGATCCGTCGATAGCCTACCCAAAATGGCCACCAAGTCGGCGTGATTGGCTGTGGCCAACGCGTCTTGCTTCGCAGACGTTGCCAGCGAACCTAACGCGGTTACAATTACATCCTGTTTCGCACTTGTAGCAGCCCCTGAAGGAAGCGGAAGCGTTTGAGCACTGACCGTCAGCGTTCCGACCAGGGCGTTAAAAATTGCCGCTAAATCGTTGTGATTTGAGGAAAGCAGAGCATCCTGTTTGGCAGCCGTAGCAACAGCAGCAAGTGTAGTCAGGATGGCATCCTGCTTTGCGCTCGAAGCTGCACCGCTCGCCAGAGGGACAGAGGCAAGAGAAACCGGTACGGCAGACGCACGAAGCTCGGCATCCGTAAGCGGGCCGGATACAGCCACGGTGCCGAGCAATTTCGACGCCACAGCCTTTAAAATGGAGATTAAAGACGGCGATGATACCGAACCATCCCATGCGGTGTCAGAAGATGCGCCAATTACAGGCGCACCATCATCCCCCGCAATGTGATGCTCGGGCGCCACATAATTGTTGGAGTCCTTCCGAAAACGAGCCGAAAACGGCCCCTCGAAGTCTCGGAACACCTTAACAATTTGGTCGATCGCGGCCATCAAAATACTCCCAGCATCGAAGCGGTTCCGGTGTTGTTGGGGTTGGTAAGATCAGTAGTGATGACCGGAGGAACGTCCGGCGTATCGACCTCAGCCTGCACATTTGCGGGATTGGCGATCAGATGGATCGTTCCATCATAGCGATCACCTGGCGGCTCATTATTCGGCGCAGAAATGCTCCAACTCACAAGCCCGGCATAAGCCCCGCGGGTATCCCAGAGCGTGACCCATTCTTGCGTGGCTTCATCGAAATCCATGACAAAATCATGCGTTTTGGAAACGCCTGGCGCGATCGTGTAGATGATTGTCAGCACCGCCTGAGAGGGGGCGTACAGATTTCCATCTGCATCGCGAAACTGCTGCACAAATCGCACAGTGCTGCCGCGCACCGCAGATGTCGGTGTCTGTTTCATGGTCCATCACCAGAATCGATATCAGAGGGCTTTGCCGGACACGGCCACCATTTCGTACAGGATGCCGCGCTCGTCTGGGTTCGATATCGATTTGATGTTGTACCGAATGCCGCGGCGTACATCTTCGAGGGCGTGCTGAGGCGTGATCGACTTGACTACCGATGACCCACGCACCGTGATCACCATCGGCTGTACACCTTGTAAGCGCGCGGCCGTCACTTCCTCACCACCCAACTTCGGCATGATCCTGGCCGCGCACTCATAAGGCCTTTCGTTCTGGTCGAGTACTGGCGTCCATTCACCACCGTAATTTCCTGCGCCATCACCCGCCGTTGACGCACGCTTTAGAAAGCATACCCGTTCGCGCATTTGCCCGATTGTCGTACGCGCAACCATCAGAACCAGCTCAACACGTGCGGCGCGATCAGCGCCTGATAGAATGGAAGTTCCGCCACCGCGGCGCGATCTGCCACGAGGGCGGCCTCGCGGTTTTCGTTCCAGAGGCCAACCATCAGCATCATGGCTTGCAGCAGCGTCTTGCGCTCAGCCTTCAACGCCGGAATCGTCTTGTACCCCGCCGTGAATTTGATCCGAACGGCATCCAGACGGCTAGAGTCGCAGGCTGGCCACACCTGCCCACGAAGCGGCAGCAGCGCCCACATGCCCACACCACCGAGCTGAATGGTATACGTCGCGGGATCCAACGTCTGCAGCACGCCTGCGCCATCGTAGTACTGTATGCTGTCGATGCTTTGCAGCGGCGGCAGCGGAATTTCTACTCGCATCCATTCCAGCCATTTCAGCGGATCATAGACGCGGTCATAGCTGCGCTGCGCTGGCCCCCAATAATAAGGCCAACGGGAAAATCGCGCCTGGCGCAGTTCCCATTTCTGGGTCAAGAAGGCCCGACCGAGACAACCATTGGCGCCATCAAAGAGAGCGAGCGCCGCATCCATAAAGGACTGGATCAGATCGTCATCGTCATCGTGATCGATGCGAAGACTTTTCTTGACCTCAGCCAGCGATAGCGGGTTACCACCCGCCTGCACCGGCGCACCATCATCGTCAAGCTGCAGTGACAGCGTGCGATAGAGCTTGAGGTCACGATCCTGAGCCAGCATAAGCGGCGCTCCAAAGGTGTCTTAGGCGCCGCGACAGGACCAACCGACCGTTTCCGTGCCAGTGGTGGCCGTCAACGTCGTGGTCGAGGAATTGGTCGACTTCCAGCCGTAAATGCTGAGCGTTCCGCCGGAGGTGTTGTATGTCACCAATTCTGTGGTCGGCGCAGTGGCTGATTTGACGGTCAAGGTACAGCTGGCGATGCTGGCAAGTCCCGTGGTCACGCTGGCCGTTCCGGCAGAAAGCGCGACCTCACCCGTTTGGATCAAATAGCCCGAAGAGGCACCTTTGACGGGATTTGTCACACTGGCCGTCAGGGCGGCGGTTTTGTCGGTGCCGCCAATGGTAACGACGCCTCCGGATGCAACTTCGAGGGTGCCACCAACATGCCAGAGCGCCCCGCCGCCACCCATCCAGTTCTTGGTGACATAGTCGGCACTTGCCGGCGCGACGGTCGCACAGACGAACAACGCAGCAAGCAAACAAAGAGCGGAGATTACACCCCAAAGATACGGCTTTTTCATTGAACGATCTCCCGATCGAGTTGATCAAAAAGAGACCCCCGCCCGTTTCCAGACAGGGGCCAGTTGCTCCCACGAACACCCCGAACGTGAGAAACGAAAAGGCTTACGCCGGCGGATTGGAGGTGGGGATATAGTGCGGGAAGCCCAGCAGCGGCACGATGGTGATCGGCGCCGAACCGGAATTATTGGCCGGGGTCACATCGCAGCGCGCATAGGCCTTTGTGCCCTTGTAGCCAACCTTGAACACTTTGTTGTCTTTCGAATAGTCGAAAGACGCGGCCGCCAAGGTTCCGATCAGATCATCCGCGTTGGCCGCATCTGTCAGCGCGACACCGTCGGAAAGGTCCGCCTTATCGCCATGGGTGATCGAAACGGCGAAGGTGGCATCGGCGTCGGCGAGAACGCCCGTCAAGATCAGGAAGGTCAAAGCGTCAAAACCAGCGGTCGGAACGATACCACTCGAAACGACCGTGTTGTCACTCGTGGAGCCCACATTCTGGCCCTTCACGTTAATGTTATTGAACAAATCGCGCTGCATGCATCTCTCCTGCTGATAGATGTGGGGCCGGACACCGCCGGCGTCGGTGTGCCGGATATCAGCCCCGGCCCTGCTTGGCCTTGCCCTCTGTCGGCTTTTCAGCCGCCTTGGCGAGATCTTCTTTGAGCCTCGCGATGGTCGCGTCTTTTTCCGCGGCAGCATTAATCGCTACAGCGAGCTCACCTTGCAGTTTCGCGATGTCCTCATCGCGATCGGACACGAGCTTCACCTGCGCAGCCAACTCTTCATTCAGCTTTGCAAGCGATCCATTGAGCTCTTCATGCGCCGCCGAAAGCTTGCCGTGTTCTTCCTTTGCAGTCGCAAGGTCGACCGCCATCGCTGCGATCCGCTCCTTGGCCACTTCAGCATTGGCTGGCGGAACGGCTGGCGTCACCCCCGGAACAAAGGACGAATCTGGCTCGGATGCGAGACCGGCCCCGATGCGGGCCACGGCGGTAGCATAGGGCAGTTCGATATGCTCGCCCGGGACGTGATTGCGGTCATGCCCAGCCCAGCTCGAAAGGTTTTTAACCCACTTTGTTTTGGGAGTGTCTTGGTTGGTTTCAGGATTATCGGACATTGCAGATACCTGCACCACGGAAAAGTTAGTTGGCGGCGTTGCCCGTGCACAATGCCGCCAACATCACCGATGTCGCGCCTAGGACGCCGCGTTCTGATACAGCTTGATCGGATGCGTTCCAGCATCCACCAGCTGACCATCGGCCCGCTGGAATGCCAAGAAGGCTACCTGGAACTGATCGGCATAGCGCTCGCTCAAGCGCATGATCAAGGTGCCACCCACATTGCGAATGTAGTATTTGCTGAAGTCGCCATAAGCCATCGAATTGGCGCTAGCAGCCATAACGGGCGCGTGCTGGTTGATGGTGAACTTTTCACCATCGAGCGTGTCAGGCTCCTTCAGCGCAACACCAGACTGCCACAACGGGCGACCAACGCCGTCAACGAGCTTTTTGGCTGCCAAGAGCGTGGTGTCATGGAACATGTAACGGCCGTTGGTGCGATAAGCCGGATCGACCGAATGTTTCAAATCCTGAAAATCCGTCCAAACGATGCTTGCAGTCTGCCCCGCTGCAGCAACCTTTCCGACCGGTGCAATAGTGTATACACCCATCGGCTGCGAAGCACCGGTTCCGGTCGTGAACTTGCGGTTCTTGGCACGCGCCAGGCGAACGCCGATTTTTCCAGCCAGGAACGTTTCGAGATCGAAGGCGGAATCCTGCAGCAGCGCCACAGGCACCTTGATGATCTTGGACGAGAAGATATAGCCACGCACCGTAACCCCGCCGAAGGCAACGCCCTGTTCGCCGGTGACCTTATTTTCTCCAAGCATTTCACCTTCATTGGAGGTGTCGTCATCTGTCGGCAGAACCAGCTCGTTGCCCATGTCGGTGTTGAATTGATAGCAGACGCCAGGATCGATCATGCCGCCATAAGCCTTCTGCGCGGACTCGATCTGCGTTGCCATCGTGGTCGGCACCAGGATCGCACCACCAGTCAGATCGACACCTGACTGCGCCGCATTCATGGCGACAAGCTGCGACTTGTCGGATTCGGAGAACGGCTTCTGCATTCCCATGACGATGCGGCGATCATCGTCAGAAATGTTGTTCATGCCGCGCACCAGGTAATTGCGGAACGCTTTCTTGTGTTCCACTTCCTCGGCAGTGACTTCATCGACAGAACGGCCCGTCGCAACCGCCTTATATTCGCGGCGGCCGTTGATGTCGTTGTTCAACGTGTCCTGCGCTTCCAGACGCGCGATGGTCTCACCAAGAACCTTCTGCTCGCCATCGAGCTTCGTATGCTGCGCGAGGTCTTCCGCTGTGACTTCCGACTTCATGATGATCGCGTTCATCGCGTCCACGATCTTCTTGCGCTCGACGCGCTTTTCCTTCGCCATTTCCATGGGCGTCATATCAGTCTCTCCGTTGTCAGAAATGCTGCCCCGAACCAGCGGATTATGCGGGCGCGTGGGCAGCCTATCCGCGCCGAGTCCGGTTACTGAAACTGTTTAGAAATCAGGCCGCGTCGAGTTCAGCGGCTATACTGCGCGTCTTGGCGCGCGCGACCGCGACAGCGTGCGCGTGCGCAGCAGCTTTTTCTGCGGCGTCTTTGGCATCACCGTCTTCACCTTCTTCGTCTTCGTCGTCATCCTCGCCGATCTTGGCCTCATAGGCCTCGACAGCTGCGCGAGCAGAATCCTTCACCGGTTGGGGAATATCCAACCCGTCAATCTTCGATTCCGCCCAATCCCAACCCTTGCTGATGGCATGCTGGATACCACCGATGATGTCGCAGAACGGCAATACATAGCTGTCCTTGCTTTTCGGCTCGGAAGCGTCATAGGCCAGGAAACAACACTTGGCGCGGCCAGGATCTGGGTTATCGCCATTGAACCCAGCCCAATCGAGAATGCGTTCGGCGGCGGCACTGGCGTTATAGCTATCGCGCTCCGTAACCGGATGATCAAGGCGGGCTGCACAGACCCAATCGGCGACATTGCGCGGCGGCGTCTTGGTGTGCAGCTTCTGATTTGCCGGCTTGGCGCAGCGCAACGCTTTTGGTGCTTTGGCATAGAGACCAGGGCGCAGTAGCGCTTCTGGTTCTTCATCGCCCTCTTCTTCATCATCTGCCACGCTGGTGGCAAACCCCTGGGAAACAGCCTCTTCGGCATTCATCCAGGTCTCGGCTTTCATCATTTCAATAAGCGCATCGGCGCTCAGGGAAACATGCTGCTGATAACTCGGGATGATCTGTGATGTCTCGATCACATCCAAAATCTCGGCCGTCTTGCGCATGTCATCGGCGGTACCCCAACAACCGCCTGACGCCCGGTGGATCATCATCACTGCATTCTTGGCGATTACGATATCATCACCAGCCATAGCAATGACGGACGCGATCGAGGCCGCGATGGCATCGATACGCATTTCGATCTTGGCGTTATTCTGATCGGCCCAGTCGCGCAGCACATTGTAGATGGCAATGCCGTGCCATACTTCGCCGCCACCGGAGTTGAGATGCACACACAGCCGGTCAGCAGAAATACCCTGCAACGCTTGCTGCACGTCGATGTCCTGAATACCCCACATGCCGATGTCGCCGTAAATGTACATCTGCGCCACCTGCTCACCATCCACCGGCACCGCATTGGTGACTTCGAAGCGTTCGCCCGTGAGGCGGTTTCCACTACCAATCAGATTGCGGAAGCGCAGCACAGGCTGCATAGCCGTGCCATTTTTCAGAAGAGCCTTACGCTTCATGCGCCCATTCCTTCTTTCGGCTTTGGTTGCTCACCGGCGATCACGCGCGAGAGCGGCAGGACATTATTGGAAACCATCGGCTCATCGGCGCCAGGCAGCGTCAGGCGCGACAACTTCATCCGCTCGCGCACTTCGTTCAGCGTGGCACCCGCCATCAACATCTTGGTGATGGAGTCGAACATCGCCTGGACGTTCATCGCCTGCAGCGCTTCGCGCTGGAACTCGCAGAAATAATCTGTGCCCGCGAAGAGCTTCAGATTGATCTCGGCCTCAATGCGTTTTAGCCAGCGATCAAGACCGGTCATTAGGAAGACGAGCATGACTTGCTCGAGGCCGGAGCCCCACGCCGTCATGTCACCGGATTCACCGATAAAAAATGGTGGCACGCCAAAACCGCGGGCGATATCGACGACGGAAAACTTCCGGCTTTCGAGCAGTTCGGCATCGCGGGCCGACATCTGGGCTTGTACCCAAGTCATGCCTTGGTCGAGGAATGCTACCTCACCGGCGTTGTAGCTGCCCTGATAGAGCTCGCGGAATTCTGCTTTCACTTGATCGCGCGCACCAGGCGAGAGCTTGACGCCCTTGTCGGCACTCACCACACCAGAAAGGCGCGCACCCGTGGCAAGCATGCGCGCCGCGGCCTCTTCCATGGCAAGATTGGCGCCGATCGCCTGGCGGGCCATATGCTGAATAACCGAAAGCCCGCGCAGCCCATCAAACCCGAGCCCGCAGAAGTGCAATACATTGCGGCCCGGAAGGTCATACGTCGTACCGTCGAGAAGCCGCGTGCGATAGTTACGGGCAAAGCCCTGCCCCACACGATGGATCAACGGCGTGGTTTGGTCAGGGGTAAATGGCACGAAACCGAGAAGATCGCCGCCTTTGGTCTCATCGATGAGGGAATAATGATTCCCCCACAACATCATGTGCACCACATTCATTTCCAGCCAGTTGAAGCTGGAAAGCGCCATCTCTGGATTAGCGACAGTGCGAAAAAACTTGGCGTAAGGGTGATCGTTCTCCAGCACGCGGTCATTATGCGTGCCCTTGTAGATTTGCAGCGGAAGGCCAGCGACAAGGCCAGACACCAGTGCGACACAGGCATAGACTGCCGTCGAGCGCATGGATGAGCGCTCATTGACATGCGGACCCGCATAGGTCGGGCCACCACCCAGAACACCAATCAACTGTTCCGGCGTGATCGGCACATTGGGGTTTTCAAGGCCCGCCGCCGAATTCATTACCCGACCAACGATATGTGCCAGGGCACCAGTCGCGCCGCGCTTCATTCAGGCTTGGCCATTTTTGACGCAGCATGCGCATCAGCCTGATCGGCGATTGCTGCGGAATAAACCATCAGCACACGCCAACACACGATCAATGCCCCCCCTGCGATATAGCCAGCCGGGGGAAACCACAACCATGCACCATAGGCGATTGCGGCAAGACCAAGCAGTACCGGCGCTTCAAAAAGCGCAGCGTTGAAGCCGGCCACGACAAAGCGCGCCAGCGCCGACACCTGTTCATTGGGCGCCGGAGCGTCTGGGATCGTGGTCATGCAGCCGCCTGCTCTTTGGCTTGTTGTTCCGCTTTTTCCCGCGCGATCTGCTCATAGACAGACTCACTGGGGTTCTCTTCGGTCGTGATCGTCGCCGCGCGGGCGTTCACAATGGCCGAAATACCGTCAATCTTCTCGCTCGACTTTTTCTTGCTGGGCATGATGTTGAGGTTCTCATCGAACTTCACCACCACATTGCCGGCCATCCAGCGCAGCACCGGATGCCCACCATGCTGAAAACGCCCGGCATAAACATCTTCTTCAAAGGCCGTGCAGGGCTCGCTCAGCGTGCGCGTGCCTTGCCGCACTTCCAGAAACAGATCGGCGTCCACGCCGTCACGCTGCAGATCTGTCACCAGCTTCGTGGCATTCCACGGGTCAAAGCTGATTTTCTGCACGTTGAAGTCGCGCACCCCCTCCATCACGGCTTTCGCGATGAAGTTTTGATCGACCATGTTGCCGGGCGTCGTTTGCAGCGCGCCGGCAGCAAGCCACTTGTCGTAGGGCACGCCGTCATCACGAACGCGCCAGGCCATGGTTTCTTCCGGTACCCAGAAGAGCGGCACACACAGCCAGTCGGGATCATCCTCGAATGGCTCGAACAGCCATGTCAGGGCCGTGATGTCATTGCGCTTCGAAACGTCAAAGCCGCCGTAACAAGGCCGGTCCGAATTCACCAGCGAAGCATAAAGCTCACGCCAGCCAATCTTGCCTTTGGCGCAAGCATCCCACTTGCGCATATTGATCCAGCGCGTGTGCTGTTCAATCCACTGCCCCAGGTGGTAGCAGCGAAATTCCGCCTCGCGCCTGGGGTTGTTCGCCGTCAGCGCATGTTCGCGCCGCAGGTAAGGGATCGTCGGAGACAATCCGAGCGACGGATTGCAGGACCGCCATGTCTCCTCCAAGCCTATGTCGGCGTTGTCGTTTGCCGCGAAGATCACAACCAGCGTCGTCGGGTCTTCGATGCGACCGTCGAGAATCTTCTGCGATTCCTCGTACAGCTCGACACCGATCTTGTTCGTCTTCAGACCGGCTGATGACGCGTAAAGCTCGATCGGCTCAAGGCGTGCACCTGTCGATTGGCGCAACGTGTTCATGAGCGTCAGGCTTCGCCACTCATGCATTTCGTCGCCGGTGATCACCGTCGCCGAACGGCCATGCGCGCCTGCAATTTTGCCCGGCAGAAGCTCGAAACGCGACTGCGTCTTGCCAATCCAGATCGTCTTTTGAAAGACCTGGATATGATTTTGCGATGCCTTTGGCAGCCCAGCCACCATCATCGACATCTTGCTGAAGATCACTTCAGCCTGCTTTTCATCGTGGGCGAAGACATATCCCCTGCCCGTCTGGGCACCATCGATGGCAAAGAAGAGTAGGCTCAGCGCGGCAAGGAACTCACTCTTGCCATTCTTGCGCGGGATCCACAGTCGCAGCTGCTTGTAGAGCCGAACGTAAACAGAAACTTCCTTATGCGTGACAGGATCGAGCACTTCCACTGGGACTTTGAAGCCCACCAGGAAACGGACGATGATCTCTTGCCAAACACTGAGGTGGAATGGAACGCCGGCGAAGCGGTCTTCTGTCAGTGTAAAAATAGTCGGCCAAAGCGCGACGATCCTGTCTGCCTTGACCGCATCGAACCACGCGCCAGGAACGGCATGCGCGCGCCGCCATTGTATGCGGGCCCACTCATAGGCCGGGTCGTTGTCGACCTGGGCCAACCAAGCCGGATGAGGCGGATGAGCGACCGCATTGAACGGTACGCTTTCGGCGGCCTCTGCCGCGGGCATGGCTACCCTCAGTTAACCCGTTGCGGCGGTGTGCCATCCAGCGATCCGCCAATCCCGATGACATCATCGGATAGTGCAGCAGTATCGCGCTGGCCCGGCGCGCTAAGCGGTAACTCCCCTGGGGGCTGCGCGGGCATGCGAGATGACCAAGCCTGATGTTGCTGCTCCAACTTATAACGATCGAGCGGCGTAAACCCGAAGCGTTCCGACAGCTGCATAACGCGCGTGGTCGCTTCTGACAGGATGTCGATCGCCGGATTGCGCTTCAGCGCCTTATCCTTCGATGTCGTTTTGACCAAACGCGTGAGGCCGTAGCGGTCTATGTCTTTTTTCGCCATTTCCGCCAGCGCTTGCCAAACGCAGAAGTGGCTGAAGGTGTCACGGAACATCGAGTCAAATGCCCGGCGGTCATTCAGAAGCGGTGCATATTCGCGCCAGATACGAAGTGCGCCGGCAAAGCGTTTGCCGTCGAGGATATTGGGCGGGGCTAGAATGTCCGCCTCGAGAGGAGGTGCCGCAGCGAGTTCGTTTGCCATCACCTCCGCCTCGGCGAGCTGGCGCTCCGCAGCAGACATGCGTTTTCCAGGAGCGCCCTTGGCAGCTTGCATTTCCGCGCTGTCACGACGCCGACCCTTCAACTACCTGGTTCCCTTCAAAAAAAATAGTTTCGCCAATTTTGCGGAAAAAAACTCCATACTGGCCACCGGTCTACGAGGTCGATTTCCGTTAACTTTTTGGGGCCCCCCGTACCACCCAATACTTCGCGCGCATGGCTGGTGACCTAGCCATGCATGCGCTGCATAGCTTCGGCGAGGGTCGGACGCCCCAGGCGGCGGGCCAGGGCATCGAGGGCACCCACCCCGCGCTGCTCGACCTGCTGCTTCCATTCGGAGTGACAGGTCGTGCAACTCGAAACCCAAAGCTCTCGCAGCCAGAAGATGTCTGTATCGCCTTTGTGGGGATACAGATGATCGACCAGAGCAGTCGCAGTCACCAATCCATTCATCTCGCAATATTCACAAAGCGGATGTTCGGAACGGTACTGACGGGACGCCTTGATCCACTGGCGGTCATAACCGCGTGAGGCCGCGCTGCCACGCTCCCTGTCATAGCGAGGAGAACCTGCCTTCGCACCACCACTGTGCGGTCGATAGACAGTAGGCGAGCGCGCCACGATACCCCTGAAATGGTTGCGCCCGCGAAGCCATCTCTGACCCGCGGGCGCATTACAACATGCGCGACCTTAGTCAAGCATTCGTCGCAGTCAAGTGGGGTCCAGCGAAAAAGGGCCAGGCGGCATCTCAGCATTGATCGTGAAAGAGACGATTCTCCCGGCGACAGCCTCACGCACTGCCGCAAGTGCTTGCCACCACACAGCATATGCACGCCGTGCACCGATGACCTTCAACGCGTCCTCACCTACCCAGGAAATTATACGGTAGCCGGCACGCCGCCTTGCATCGGTGAAAATCGCCCGTCCGCGTTCCGGAATGTACATCGGATCAAGAATCGGGTCTGGCCGCTTGGCCGTCACAGCGGCTTGAAGGATGAGGCCTGCGGGCCTCAACTCTGGTAACGGCATGACCATCACCTGACGCCGTAACTCAGCAAGGGCAGAACCAGGCAAGTGCTCCACGCTGGCATCTCCATTCTCGTCGTAAACGTGATACGAGAGATCGACCATCGCACCACCCGCCGTGATCTGCTCACCGAATGCGCGGCGCGCCACCATCATCTCAACTTCCTCGCGCGTGCGCTCCACCCGCACAGGTACTAATGACTGCACCGCGTCATGCAGCAAGTAGGCATCAGGATGGGCCTCAAACTCGAAGTGGGTCGAGCTGTCGATATAGTCCGCCCCAAAATCCATGGCGGCAAGCTGCGGCGTGAATGATCGCCCCAATTCCTTCGGCTTCCAATCCTCTCTGGCCAAATGGACCTTCTGGTCGCCATAGGCCCAAGCGAGCGCCTGTTCGATAGATCGCGCCTTCATGCCCGCACCTCGATAATCAGATCGGCCTCACTGTTGAGGCGCAGACAACGCCGGACTGCCGACATACGGCTGTCGATCATGATCCGCTGAGCCGAACGCACTACGGCTATCCGGAAAGGGTTTCCAGGCTCCAGCACGGCGCCCGCGAACATAGCCGCATAGGCCGCATCTCCGAACTCCCCACGCAGCCGCTCTCCCGGCTCACCGAGGTCAGGCACCTCAGCGGCGGTCAACTCAGCCATCAGCGCCGCCTCACCGCGGAAGTTCGCCCACAATCCCTTGAGGAACGCAGCCGGCCCAACAGCCGTACGCGGCTCGCGGCGCCGCCGATCCTCGCCGTCCAAATGGGCCATGTACGCTTTCGCGCAGGCGATCAGTATTTGCGCGTCAGCGCCTTCGGTGCGGCGCTCATCCCAAACAATCCGCGCACGGTCCGGTCTCAAACCGTGCCACCGCGCTCCACCAGCAGCCAAAAACATAGCAAAATAGCGGTTTTCATCCTCGTCACCCCCCTGCAAGGGGGGTAAGGGGGGTATCTGTTTACTCTCCCTTACCTCTCCCTTAAGCGAGTTTTCCGGTTCAATTTGACTGTTTTCGTCCCAGTCCGGCGCATCACTTCCGGCGGAAACTGTAAAACTTCCGGCGGAATTACCACCGGAACCACCACATATATTAGGTGGAAACGGCAGCAATTCCGGCAACCGTAAGCCACGGCGCTGCTTCTTGTGCAGCAAAACCCAGCCGCATGACGGTGTCATCCGGTCCAGAACGTCGAGATATGCAGCTGTATAAGGATAGTTCTGACGCACAAACATGGCGAGCGTCGGCGGCGTCAAGGGTTGGGTGCTGTGAGCCTTGTTCCATTTGCGCAGCCGTTCGCACTCGGCATCGTGCAGCCAGCGCAACCGCGGCATCCAGCAATCGAAGAAAGCGATGCGGCAAAGCTTCTTATGATAGAGCCGACCGTCGCCACCGGAGACGAAGCCATAGAGTGCGCCACGCCGCCACTTCTTCCATTCATTCACCGCCCGGCCGAACCCCGCCATGTCCGACAGCTGCTTATCCTTGTCAGGCACACTTCCGGCCGGAACCTGATGAAACGCGGCGCACCACAATGCCACGCCGGCACGGAACTCCTCCGCCTCAGACTCAGCCATGAATGCGCTGGCGAGCAGGTCAGCCACCTTCAGCGGCATAGTATCGAAGCCGCTGAGATCGACATCGCGAGGAATGAGAGGGCTGTTCATAACAATAATCCTTACCGCGCTTCTTCATTGGCGCGCTTCATAGCCGCCAGCGCATCCGCTGCGGCAGGGTTGATCGTGCAACAACTTCGCTCGAAGTCTACGCCGCCTTCTTCGGTTGATAATTGAGGCTGACGTTCAGGCTCAACTGCTCGATTCCGGTTTCCTTCTGATAGATATAGCCGGACACGTAGCAGTATAGGTCGCGTTCCGGATCGTCGGTCATCAGGGCTATCAGCGACGAGGACGCTGCGATGGCCTGATCGATGTCCGCCTTATGGACCGGCTGCTGATCCGGGACCCTAGCCAGCTCGGCGGCGATGGCGTCGCTGAGTTCCGATTTTGTGGCGCGCTGCGCGTCGATTGAGAAGCTCATAGTTTCGTCTCCTAGGGAGCGCGGAATCCGCCGCACACGGTTTACGATTCGAATTCCTCATCGGTTTTCCGGGTGCGCTGGACCTTTTCGCCAGGACAATAGCGAAGATCGATGCACTCCTCGACGTAGAGCCCGCAGCCTTTGCAGACCCCGAATTCACCTTCAAATTCGTGCTCGCGAGAGCATGAACGGTCGGAAGAAATGGTCATGATGTAGAGTCCTGGGTCTCAGTAGAACATGGAACATCGTGCTCATCGCTCAAGGTTAGGGTGCACGGCCCGACATTCCATAGACTCGCACGATCGAACCAACGCTGCGCCGCAGATTGCAAGACGGCTTCCAGCTCAGCATCGGTACCAATTTGATCTAATAGAGGCTCATCGCCATCGAGGGGCATTTTTCCGAAATCACGGCCGATTAGTTCATTATGGCCAATTCGCGCTAATGCCACATCCAGCGCAATAAGCGCTTCGCGCTCGAATTCATAGGTGTCGGAGCGGTACATTTCTCTGGCGATTTCACCCTCATAATCGGCGTCTTCATTAGCTCCCTCGGTCGCACGGAGAAGCGCGCTGCGCAAAGAGCTGCAATAGCCCACCATGTATTCGACCACCGCCTCCCGATAATCCGGAAACGACAACGGATGCTCTTCGCACCACGCGACCGTTACTCCGCCATCAGGAAACACCGCTGCAGCTTCAGCGATCGCATCCGCCTTGGTTTCAACGTCTAGGGGATGGAAGATTTCACCATCCAACGAATAGCCCCACCAAGCATTCGAGCTTACTGCCTCGGCCTTAACTGGCTGGACCAGCTGCGGAGCAACTGCCAGCGCCGCCACCGACACCGCACTACCGGTCAAGAACTCTCGACGAGTGGTCATGCGGGCACCTCAGATTCATCCTGAGGGCGCATCACCTTACGGATGAACACTGCACACGGGCCGTCTTCAGTGCTGTACTTCCCGCCAAGCTGCCAACCCTCAGTGAGCGGCGTCGGTTCCCAGTCCTTAATAGCCGCGGGATCTCCCTCATCGAAGTACCTCACATAGACGGGGTCATCATCTTCGACATCATCCTCCATCAGCATGAACTTGCATTCATAGCCCTGCTCACCCGCGATCATATCGATGCGGTGCCCCTCTGCTGCGAATATGAACATCAACGCCAGGCATCCGAGATCGCCAAGATCAATCAGCGTATCAGGCGACGGCAAATCACTTCGGTTCAGCATCTTGCCTCCTCCTCAATTGTGGGCGTCAGGATCAGCGCAATATCCCTGCGCCTTCATGTCCCGCACCGCCCTCGCATATCCATCCTCCTCAGCGCGCCGCACATCTTCAGCATGACCACAGGCCATCGCCGATATCTGACGGCATTTCGCGCTGTCGTCTTCGTTCAGTTGCCGCCGCAGATCATCGCGCTCCATTTCAAGTGCGCGGACATAAAGCAACAATCCGTGATCACGCTTACTGATCTGGCAAGCTGGTTCGCGCATCTCTGAACCACCAAAATGCGCTTGAGCGTCTCGCTGCCCGGCGAACGTCGGAGGGAAGTACTCCCAGCAATGGAAGCACACCCATCCAATCTTGAGACCTGGATTGTCCGGCTCTTGTGGTGCGGCGGCATCTATGGTCGCTCCTACACGAGCATCATTGCGGTGGCGGGAAATCCAAAGCTCTTCGGCTTTGTCCCATGGAATATGGGCTTCATCTGTTGTCGGCATTGTACCCTCCGTTCCGTTCACTCATCGCGAAGCACCGTGGGATTGTGGATGACGATGGAGACACCCTTCTCCAGCTCCTGCTTACGAGAGAGGGCCTGATCCATGCGGTCCATGTCGCCGCGATAGGATGCCTGCTGATAATCTCGTTCGGCGCGGGAATAGGCCTTGGCAAAGTCGCGATGAAGGTTGCGCTCGCTCATGACGATTGCCCCTCTTGCCGCTCACCCCAAAAGCCAAGACCGCGCAGAAGGTATGACCGATACTTTCCGACAACGGGCCGCACCGGTTCCGCAAGTGGCACACGCGCCTCGATCACAGTGCGATCGAGCGTCCAACCATCCGGAAGTGCGCCATTGGCGATCAGCATCAGGCGCATAGCCTTCTGCATCACCAGATAGGCGCGCTGCACCTCGTTCTTGCCCGGCGTCCTACTGCCCTTATTGCGATTACACTTGGCGCAGGAGAGGACGCAGTTGTTTTCGAGACGGAAGCCTTGAGATTTCGGATAGAGGTGCTCGCGGGTCCAGGCAGCCGGTTTCCACCGACCGCGGCCAGCCGGCCCGTCGAACTCTACAGCACAATAGAAGCACCGCCCGTCTTGCACCGCCAAAAGTGCGCTCGCCACTTCCATGCTCAAGCTCTCTTCGCTGGATGAAACCGGCGTGCCTTGAATTGCCGCGTCTTGACCATCGTCATCACGCGGGCGTGCGGGTCGCGCTCTTCATTGCGGATGCGCTGGATGCGTTCGCGATGGCGGTCAGCCCATTGCCGCTTGTACGCAGCCAGGCATAGTTCACATCGCGCGCAGCCGGATTTTGCTGCCCGTTCAAGGCAGATAGCGCACAGTTTCCCGTGAAACATGGTCAAGCCGCCCTCCTGAAACGCTCCGGCGCACCGGCATTGACGCGGATCACGGCAGCCGCCAGCGGTGGACAAACCGAATTGCCACACATCCGGATTTGTTCGGACTTGTTGAGCTTGCGCCGGATGGTCTTGCGACCGTTGCGGGTTACGCGCTCGATCTCGACCACCGGATCAATGATGTAGCTGTCCGGAAAGCCTTGGGCTCGAAACAGCTCGCGCGGCGTCAGCATCCGCATGCAGATGTCGACAATCACATAAGGTTCGCCGCTGATAAGCACCGTCACCAAGCCGAGGCGGTCTTTGCAGTCGACAGTCGGTGACGGCTTGCCAAGACCGGCCCATTGCCCACCAGTCCCGTGATACTTCATCAGGAAAGCATAGACCTGTGCCGCATGAGTGCCGCCAGCCTCGACCGTGCGCAGAGGCTCGGTCGCCGGAGCATCGCGCCTGGCGCTACCCTTCATGTGCAGCATGAAGGCCGAAACAAGCTGGTTCTGGTCCTTGCGGCTGGCCGTGACAGTTTGAACGGGACCTGATGCTTGCCGGTTCTTACCGCCCTGCTGTGCCTGCGAGAGGAAAGCAGTCACGACGCCTAAGGGTGGGGCGCCACCAGGCCTCTCAATAAAGCTGTTGGCTGTGACTGTTCCGAGCGGAGCGGCAACAGTTTGGCCGGTCGCGCCGTTCCGGAATTTTGTCACGAACGGCACCACCACAGCCTTCTCGCCACGATGGGCGCCCGTCAGTGTGCGGGTCGGCTCAAATACCGATTCAACCCTGTCGCCGCCCTGATGCGTCAGATTGAGAATGAACGGCTCGCCGGTGAGCACATAGCGGAAGACGCCGCGGGCCAATCGCGCCATGGTGGCGTGTTCGAGCGGGCGCTTGACGCCAAGCTTGCGCCCCTCTTCCCGGCTAAGAAATATGGAATGGCAAGGCAGCGACCAGTCGATTACATCATCGGCGGCTGTCTTCCACGGTTCCTTGCGCCCCGAGCGCACGTCTGGGTGCTCAGGCGCCCCATGGCTTTCTTCCGGCCATTCGATTGGCTTGCCGTCGCAGCGCGCAATCAGCACCAGGCGCTTGCGGATCGTGGGCACGCCGAACAGGCTGGCGCGCAGCTCTTTCCACTCCACCTCGTAGCCAAACGCGCGGATTGCCGCGATGAAGCGACGGAAGTATAGGCCCTTGCGCCGCCGATCCGCCTTGCCGTTCTTCAGTGGCCCCCAGGTAACGAACTCCTCGACGTTTTCAAGAAAGAACACGGTCGGCGCACAAGGACCACGACGCGGGAAACCGGCGCCACCACGGCCAAGCCATTTCAGCACCACCCAAGCTAGGCCACGGATACGACGATCACGCAGCGCCCCACCCTTTGCCTTGCTGAAGTGCTTGCAGTCCGGGCTGAACCACATCAGCCATACCGGTAGGCCTGAACAAACCTCGACCGGGTCCGCATCGAAGGCGTCTTCGTTGAGGTGCAAGGTGTCGGGATGGTTCGCCTCGTGCATCGCTAGCGCGAAGGCATCGTGATTGAGTGCGACGTCAGGTGAACGCCCCAGCGCCGTCTCAATACCGGTAGATGCTCCCCCGCCGCCGGCGAACCAGTCGATTACCAGCCCGCGCGGATCGTGGCGCTGGCCGAGCAGGCGACGGCGGTAAACCTCCCACTTCGCCTGCCTCGGCTTACAGCCACCAGGAATTGCCCGAACTGCTCCCTCGCGCGCCATGTCAGACCTCAGAAAACAATGTCTTCTTCATCGCCCTCCGCGGTCTCAGCGACGACACGGGGCGGACTTTGATCGGTGAGACGGAACTCGACAGGTTTGATGGGACGGGGATCACCGGCGCACCTGACATAGGTTCGGGCGACATCTTCCGAGATCGGAGTCAGCGCATATATTGAAGTGCAGCCGTAAAACTCGGTGATGCTCTCTCCATCGAGTGTGTTCACAGGAATGTCGATCCGCAGCATCTTGCCGCCGTAACATTCCGCTTCCTTGATGAAGCCGACGCGCTGGCGGTGTCCCATCAACTCCAACCGCGCCCAACCTTCATAGCTGCTCATTTCTTCGCTCCCTTCTTTCCCGTCTTCTTCGGCGCAGGCTTCTTGGCCGGCTTCTTCGGCTGTGCCTTGGCATCTTTGGCTTTTGGCTTAGCCGCATCCTTCTCGGGCTTAGGAAGCGCACGCGGCTGCTTGCCGTCCCAGAAGGCGCCCGGCGGCCGGAGTTCCGGCGGAAGCCAGCCCGTTTTGAAGGCCTCTTCGGCCGCGATCTTGCGGAGATCGACGACTTTCTCATCACTCATCGCTTCGGCGCGCTCGCGCCCCAGCATGTCCTCGATGGCGGCGAGGATGATGGCCTTCGGCGCCTTCTCCCAGTAGATGTCATCCGGGAAGCTGTCGCGAAGGGCCTCTGTCAGCGCATCTCGCGGGAGACACTGAACGATTGCGCTAACCACCGGATCCGTCATCGCATGTTCTTTTGCACTATTGGCGCGGAAGCACAGCGAGGCCGCCACCACCTCAGCCAGCATCGCAAGCCGGTTCTGCAGGCCCATCATGGAAAACAGCACCAGATTTTCGTCGAAAGTCTTATCTCCCGTCAGGTTGAGCGCCGCGCTGCCATACCCCTCATGACGCAGCGAAACCGCTCGACCAGGAACGTTTTCAGCAAAGGCCGCCAAAGCCACCGCCAGTGCAATGTCTGGATCCTTTGCCAAGACCGTCGCCACCACCTTGTTGAGCGCCAAGGCGAGATCCTGCGCCAGAGCATTCGGGATCATCGCGACCTTCGGCGCTGGCGCGTCGGCCTCTGCCAATGCCCGTGGAACGCGCTGCGCCTCTTCGGCTTCGCCCTTTTCGTCTTTCAGAACCTTGCCTTTCGCGGTACGGGGCTCTGCGGGACGGATCACACCGGGGACCACTGAAAGAGTGCCTGTCGCCGATATAAACAGGACGCACCCTGATTTCTTCCTTTGTCGCTCAGTGAAGGATCGCATTTTCGCCAGAAGCAGAATTTCGGCGTGCTCTGCTTGCAGAACACCATAGCGCTCGTCCTCTTCCTCACTCGGACCAATCTCTTTGGAATCGGGATCGTCAAAGGATTGATCAAGCCGCTGCAATTCCTCCTCGATCGAAAGCAGCCGCGCCGTCTCAGGCTCAGTCGCTTCAATGTCTGGCTCCGAAATGGCCCACGCCCGCCAAGCGCTCGGCAATTCGTCTTCAGGCTCTGCCCAGGCCCAGCCCTCACCCTTAAGCCGTTCGCACTCGTCGCGTAGCTTTTGCATGGCCAGAGACTTGGCAAGAACCGGATCGGAAACGCGATGATTCCGGCCGAAGAGATCGCGTTGCACATTGCCGCCCGCGGCTTGGTATGCATCCAGTCCGACGAATTCGACATAGCGCGCTGCCTCGCCACTGCCGGCGCCGAGCGCTTGCCGAACATGATAGGCCTGAAGCTGATGAGAACGGCGCAGCTTGCCGAGGGCTTCATTCATCGAACGCGCATCAGGCGCCAAGGTGAAGGCCTGCGCAGCCTCTCTCCCTATCTCGCCGGCCCGCCAAGCCTCCCGCACTTCAGGGGTCAGCGCACCACCGAGAGCGATCGATTGCTCGACAACGAGCTTTTTGACGCAAAAGTACTTGGCGATGTGGTCGACCGTGTCGCCCCGCGCGATCATGTCGGCGAAGGCTTCATAGCGATCCACTTCATTAAGCGGGAGCTGCTGATCCTGCTCAGCAAGCGAACGCCGATACGCGTCGTCAATGCCGATATTGTCGACCGAAAGCTCCATCACCTTGGAAGCGTCGTCATGGCGGTCGGCATTGAGCAGCAAAGCGGCTCGGCGGCGTTGGCCGATATAGACCCAGACGAATTCTCCATCCTTTGAAGGAATGGCTCGCCCTGGCTGGAGCTGCGTCTGCTCATAAAGGGTGTCAGCGAGCTGCGTTAGGCCGACTTCAGCACCACATTTGCGGGGATTTCCGGAATACATCGGATGTTCGGAAATCGGCCGCGTCTGTGCGAGCGGGATGAATTGTGTTCCGGGAGCAGGAGTGATCATTGGCCAACCCCAGCAATCCGCTTACCATCAACGTAAAGCGCTTCGACTTCGAAGGCCTCTTTGAATGTTCCGATACCACCGATATTTGTTTCGACCTCTACCTTCCCTTTTGAAGTTGAAAGCCGAGCAATTGCCGCATCGATGTTTTTCAAGCTCTTCGATGCCAATTCACATGACGTCCCATGCTCATTAATCTGCTTGGCGAGGGCCATGATCTGGTCGGTGTGATACTGGATATCTTGCTCGATTTTGCTCTTTTCTCTCGCGAGCACATCAAGGGCACTGAGACTGCACTGCTCAGACGTGGGATAGACAGGCATCCTTGACCTCCTTCGGGTCATTGTTTGGTAACGGCTGCGCGAAGGACGCCGCGCAAGAAATGGCGTAAAGGATTGGGCCCATGCGGCTGGCTGCGAAGAAGCGATTGCGCTCCTCGCGCGACATGGGGCGCGCGCGTTGGCGCACCAAGCGGTAATTGGCCCAATACACCACGCTAAGCATCGCCGAACGTCCTCTGCAGAATTTCGGCATCAGGTTCACGGTGAATTTGCGGCGCGCCGCGATGATTTTTTTCGAAGACGAACCAGCAGCTGTCCGTCATGCCGCTTTTGACTTTCGGGCCCTCATAGCCATCGCGGTGCATCATTGGCCATCGGCTTGCTGGCATGATGAGCCGTGCAAGAGGAATCCGCGTCAGCGTCCATATCGGCGGCCCCTTCAGGTCTTTGGTGCCGGTGTCGTCGACGAAGTGCTGCGGCCCGAGATAGCGAAGCCGCAGAATGAAGGCGACATAGTCGAAAAGCTCGCACGCGCGCAGCAAGAACGGTTCCACCGCGTTGAAAGGCGGGTTCATAACGCACGCCGCCCGCCCCAGCGAAGCGACGTAGTGCTTCGTGTCCTCTGCCAGGAAGTCCCGCACATGGGAACCAGGGCAGCCACGATCGACGAGATCGGCAGCAACGACGCGAAACCCTCGCGCCCGCAAGGGCGTGACCAATGCGCCGTCTCCACACGACAGCTCTGCGATCAGGGAGAAGCGCCGCAGAACCGGTTCGTCGATCGACAATAAGGTTGGGATTGCCTCATCGGGCGAACGGTGAAAGTTGAGGCTCGTCTGCGAAACGGGATCGCGCCGGTCGAATTCCGCCTTCATGCGCGCCTCTTCTCATTGGGATAGCCGCGACGGTCATGGATCGAGACATCCGAGACCAGCGTCGTGCCGCCTTGGATGGCATCTGCGCACTCGCAAAGAACGGAGGCTGTTTCCGGCCATTGTTCAGCGGGCAAGTTCGGCAAGATTTTCATGATGGCGCGGCCATGCGCGGCCATCAGGCCCCACCCCTTTTGGTATTTCTCCGGCAACGATTTCGGAATGCACTCAGCATCGGAGCGCGCCTTCGCGCGGCCAGCGGCATAGGCGATGTCGCGTGCCGCCAACGCCAGAGCCAACGCCAATTCCGATCGGGCCGACATGCGCTTTTTGCTGCGCTTCATGCTGCACCACCTTTCAGCCGCGCAATGCGTGCAGCTACGAGGTCGCTTGCACCCTTAAGCGCGGCCAGCTGGAGCTCTAGGCTGGCGATGAGAGAATGCGGCGCGCGTTTGCTCTGCCGTTCGGCTTGGGCGAAGGCGACCGCGGCGAAGCGGCGTTCAAAGCTGGCGATCCTGGAAACACGCAGCGCCATCACGCACCTGCAGAAAAATGGGCCACACCGATCGACGCGGCCCCAGTCGTGGGGATGGGGGAAAACGCGCGGAAACCGCCGCGCATGGATGACCACCCGTTACGGCAGCAATTGGAGTGCGCCGCCGGACGCAGAGGGGGAGAGCCGGCGGCGCAGATGCAGGCTTGGGGGCTACCTGCATCGGAACGAGGGCGGTTCACAGCGCACCGCCTTCATCGGAAACCGTGAGATTGGCGCGCATTGCGCAAAGCGTGCGCAGCAGCACGTCGAGAGCCAACAAAAGTCCGTCGCGCTCTTTCTGGGTGACCTTGCCATCATCAAGCGCCTTCGTGATCCGCATGATGAGATCGGCAAGCTCTTGATTGGACTCAACACCCAACGAAAGCAGCGAACCCGTATTGCTCTCAGCACAAACCGGCACATAGAGGCCGCCAGCCGCTGCCGCGAAAGCTTCGGCGAACGCCGTTGCATTCAAGAAATGCGTCATGCGCAACGCGCGGCCGACCGACAGCTGCTCGCGCCGCGTCGGGTCCGACCAGCGATATGGCATCTGTTCATCGACTTCGAAGAACTGCGCCACCACGGCGGCACCGCCAGCCTCGTCCACCGCGCGGCGGATCACGTCCTCAGCAGAGCCGTGGGCGCGGGGTTTGATTGCTTTAAAGCCGCCGCGACGTTGTGGCAGCGGGAACTTCGCAGGCATGCCAGACTGTGGACGCTTTTTGGAGTTCATGGTCATGCGTCCTCTTTTTGACCAAGTACCTGCCGCGCAGCGGCTTCCAGCTTCCTCAGGGTCCGCAAATGCGGGCTGAAATCGGGGTCATCGAGCCGGGCGAGAATGGCGTCCGATATCCCAGCGATTGCCGCCACATGCTTTTTGCTCGTGGCTTCAACAGCTTGACGGACCAGGCCCAAGGATTGTTCGGCGAACGGCGCAGTGCTCATGCGCAAGTGATAGGCTCATAATTATGAGCCTGTCAACCGCGAGAACAAGGGATGCTCATAATTCCGGGCTAGTCGTTTGTACTCGGCCCGCCATTGTTCGCGCCATGAGCGACCCTGGCGGCCACAACAGACAAGTTTTTAGGCAGTTCATGGAAAGCCGCGGTTTGAAGATCAAACCTTGGGCGAAGCGAGCCCGCATTGCCGAAGGAACTATTCATAATTTCCTGAATGGTGCGACGGCATCATTGACCTATTCTACGCTCCAGAAACTTGCAGCTGCGGCAGACGCGAACGTGTCCGAACTCACAGGCGAACCTATTCCCGTGGCCGAGTCCCCTATGAAACATGTCATCGGCATCAAGAGTCTGGAGGTCCGCGCTGGCGCTGGAAACGGCTTTACCATTGTCGAGGAACCGGAAGCGCCGCCTTTTTATGTCCGGCGCGATATCATCAGTCAGGTGATCGGATCGGATCAGCCGCGATTGCGCTGCGTTCAATTCCGGGGCGACTCCATGCTTCCGACGATCCAAGACGGAGACATTGGCATTATCCGCCTGATGAGCGATGCCCGTGAGTTCCAGCCCGGACTGATCTATGTGTTGTGGGATGGGATCGGCGTTGTGGTGAAGCGGATTGAGAGCATCGTCGGTGGCCGCCCTCGCTTCCGCATCATTTCAGATAATAGCAACGTCTTTCCACCTTATGAAGTGGATGCAGCGGATGCCCATATTATCGGGCCCGTTCTTTGGCGCTTCGGACGCCTATAGACCTGCATTCCAGCGGCACGCCTTCGCGACCTCCCGCACTCGATCGGCAGGGTGCTTGACCCGAAATTCGAAAGTATCACCCGCCAGGTATTCCGGTTGCAGCCGGATGATAACGCGGTCTGCGCCGGCGAGCTGCTTCAGAAACCGCTTCGCATTTGGCGAAAAGGTTCCTTTTTGATCGTCTGAAGGTGACCAACGCTCGCGCGTGGCCTTGCCGCCATCAAAACGAACCGTGACCAGAGTACCTTCGCCGATGCCTCCGATATATCGTCCGGCATCGATTTCAACCTCAACATGCCGATCCATACAACGGATGATCAACGATGGGTCGATCTCGCTGCCATAGCTATCCTTGTGTTCACCTTCAGGCTTTATCCAGGCGAAATATTGCGGGCTGTCGTTGAGCTTCGAAACATCCCGCCGCTCCACCCATTCTCGCGCGACGGGTGCCTGTGGCACCGCGGAGGCAAGTTGTGATGGCGTGCTTGATCGTGACCACGGCGCAATCATCACCACCACGATCACCACCATCGCGACCAATACCCCGAAGCAGCCAAAAAAACCGGATTGAAACGCCCGCGCTGCCGATCCCGATTCGCTCATGATACCCGCCAACTTGCCGCAATTGCCCTAGCATAAAATCACCACAGGGTTTAGGCCTGTTAACCTCTCGCCAACCACTTGCCTACCGGCCGCGTATAATTCTGAGCGCGACAGTGTTGACAGGCTCATAATTCTGAGCCTACGGTGCGCCCCGTCATCTTTTGGGCCGCGCCATGCCAGCTACTGCTCGCCTTTCCCCAAATCCGGCCCCACTGACAGCCAAAGCGGTTGCTCTGCGGCTGGCGCAGCGAGCCGTTTACCCAGGGCTCACAGGCGAATGCTTTTATTCTTTGGCCCAGCATTGCTGCGTCGTGGCGGCCGAGATGCTGAAAGTCTGCGGCTTCAATCAAGGACCTCGCGCAGCGCTATATGCCCTGCTTCACCATGCCGAAGATGCACTTGACGGCGAGTTGAGCGGCTACACCCGCTACCAGCAGCGCGCCGAGATGCTGGCGAACTTCGGCCTTCATGACTTCAACCCGCTCCCAGGCGACGATCATATGGCCATGTTCGCCGCCATGCACGAGCGCGCGGAATTATCCGAGCGCTCCCAATTTGACATAGGCCCCGCCGATCACATCGCCCGCGCGCATGCCAAAGGCATAAGGTCACTGCAAAGCGTAATTCGCCCGCTCAATTGGGATCGTGCCGCGGACAAGTTCGTCTCAGACCTCAATGCCTACGCCATCGCGGCACGCAATGCGCGGTGAGGAGGAAGTCGTTATGCGAAAATTTGATCTTTTGGAGGATCTGCAGCGCCACCCCAATCATCGGGTGCCCTTCATCTTCCTGCTCGCACTGACCGCTTGGTCCGGCATCGGCACGTTCGCTTTTACGCTTTGGATGTTGCTGCGATGAAACCGTTCAAAGCCTTCTTTGCCGAACATCCTGCCGCAATCTGGATCGCGCTCTTGATCGTGATGGCCGGCGAATCCGCACTGTTCATCACTCTTGCCGTCAACGCCACATCGCAAATCCACGCCGGCATCACGATGGAGATTCACTGATGACTGCATTGCTCACCCGCGCTTCGGTACTCCAAGTCGCCGGACTGCAAGATTGCGCCTGGCGTATCGGTGACCCCGCCCGCCTATCCGATGGCCGCGAGGGCTACATCCAGGGTCGCACGATTTCCGCCCGCGGCAATACCCTCGCTGTGGAAAGCCTCAGCGTACGCACGATCGGTGGCACTGTCGTTTCTGCCGACGCCAACAAAGTCAGCCGCATCTATCGCACACCACGTGCTGCTCAGGGGAAAGTGTCATGAAGCTTTTCCAAGTATCCCAATACGCCGCCAAAGCACGATTGATTGAGCGCATGAGCTCAATCCTGGCAAAGCTGGACGAACTTGATGCGGCACCAGCGATCACCGCGCTCGGCGAACGGCGGTCACGACTGTTCGGATACCACCTTCTTAACGACGACATCGACCCATTACCGACAGCTGAAACGGCCAAGAAAGTTCGAGCCCTTCTTCGAGTCGACTTAACTGATCAGCGCGCCACGCTTCTCCAGGAGTTAACGAACGCTGGTATTTCGGAGTAATTGGTATGATCGCCCAATCGCGCCGCGCCTCACTTGCCGAATCCATGCAGAACCTTGGCATCGGATTCGCCATCAATGCCATCGCAAGCTGGTTCGGCATCCATAGTGTCGATGTTCGCGCCTGGTCCGGTTTTGCCGTGTTCGTCGCCTTTATGTCGGTGATCAGCGTGGTGCGTTCTTACGGGCTGCGCCGCTTCAACGAATGGCGACGCCGGCGGCGCCAGGTTCCCGAATTCGAATACATTGTCGAGGAAATCGCCGCAAAGCGCCGACACCAGATTGAAACCCGTGGTTACAGCATCGTCAAGGATGACGAAGCGCCGGATTGGTATCTGCCTCGTCTTGCTGCCGCTTACGCCATTCTTGGCGGCGAACAAAGCGCGGAACATCGCTATCGCATGCTGCCTGGCGACATATGCGGCCAACCTACCCTGCTCTACCTAACCATGCATGGCGAGGTCACTGCCATTACCCCCACCAACCAGCGCGACGAACTGATCAGCAGCGCTGCCTGCATCATCGCAGCCATCGGACGCCTCGATCGCGCACAGCGGAAGGAGCGTAATGCTCCCATCCAGACATCTGCTGTCAAAATGCGGCAGCCAACCATTGGAGATTGCGTATGAGCATACCTACAAAATTGATCAGACCGGACTTAAACGCACCCATTTTCAAGCCCACCGGCTGTGAAAGCCTTGTCATCATGGCAGGAACGGTCTTTGGCGGCCACACGTTTGCCGAGGACACGCCGGTCCCGCTCCATCTCAATGCTGCCGGAGAGCCCGGCTATATGCCGGGTGCAGACTACGCCGTCTTCTTCGACGGAGCGGCTCTATCGGTCTCACGATCAGCCGGAATCCCGGAAGGTGATACGCTGCTTGGCGGCTTCCATTTCGCGCCAGGCGGCAATGCGATAGCGCAAAGTGGTGGGAATGATATTCCGGCGATCAATCCCTGCTCACTGTGGGATATTGGCTTCCGCCCTGCCTGCCCCGATCCGCGCGGCATGGCCCTGTGCGAGGTGAACGGAAAGCGCTTCTGGTACGACATCTACAAGCTCGGCGTCGATCATCTCAAAAGCGGCAGCAGCATATATGGCGTGACGATTGCGGACGGCACGGACCTGCCGATCGGCGCCGACGGCAAAAAGGTTGCGCGCTTCGATTATGCCACGGCGGTAGCGGCGCTGGCCGCACACGGCAAGACCCTTCTCAGCTACGACGAGTTCCGTGCCGCCGCTTACGGCGTGACAGAGAAAAGTGCCGCGCCGCGCGATCCGGTGAAGACGGGCCTCGATGCGCCGCGCACCAGCCGATCTGGCGGGATGCAGATGACCGGCAATCTGTGGGACTGGGGCCACGACGGAGATCCCGACGAGCCGCGTGCCTCCGTTTTCGGCGGGTCGTGGTTCAACGACGATAACGCGGGCTCGCGCTGCGCGGACCTCGGCAGCTGGAACGACAGCTCGGTCGGCCTTTTGGGCGCTCGGGGCCGCAGTGACCACCTGCAACCTGTTTAGCCGCCGCGGCAGCGGTGGCCTCGATCGAGCCAAATGGAGAGATGCCTTATGACCGATTGGTTTGAACTGAATACCTCGCATCGCCTTCAGGCCGATATCGATGTGGTCCGCGAAACGCTGCTAGGTCCGTCGAAGGGTGTTGACACGATCTATATCCAGGGTGCCCCCGGCCTTGGAAAAACCACGCTTTTGAATGTCGCCGCCCGCGCCTGTCAAAATTACCGGCTCAACGCACGCCATTTTTCGGCACCGGAATTCATGCGGCGAATCTGCGAAGCCAGCCGCAGCGGCACATTGTCGGCCTTCTTTGCTGAACTCAGCGGCGCTGACGCCCTCTTGATCGATGACCTTCCGTTGGCTGCGAACCGCGCGACAGAATTGAATATCGCGCTGCGGCTATTCACAGCCGAAAAAAAGCCCCTGCTCGTTACCGCCGATTGTGCGCCGGAAAAGCTGCGCGACAAGATCACCGCATCAGTCCTGAAATCTCTACAAGATGGCTATCGCATCGACCTGGAGCCATGGAACCACGAGCGGCGGCTGATGCTTGCTCAAGCGCACGCCAGACATGCTACCGAAAAATGGAACGTGACACTGAATAATGAGGTGATCGCCGCCATCGCGAGCCAGCCTATGACGCCCAGAGCCATTATTGGTCTGGTGACGATGGCAGCATTATATGCGCAAAGCAGCGTCCACGCGGTCACTCCTGAAACACTCGCGAAACACATCATCGGTGCTCCCCGAGCGGTGCCGCGCCCAACCATCGATACCATCATGGTCTCGACCAGCAATCTCTACAATTTGACCCAGAGTGATTTCATATCACCTTCGCGCTGCCGTCAAATCGCCCGCCCGCGCCAGGTGGCCATGTATCTGTCACGCCAGCTAACCACGCGCTCATTGCCAGAAATCGGACGCCGTTTTGGCGGGCGTGATCACACTACCGTCTTGCATGCCTGCCGCCGGGTAGAACAGCTGATGCGCGACGACGTGATGTTTAAGGGCGAAGTCGAGCTCCTGCGCAATACCATCACCGCGAAATATGCCGCATCTGGATACTTCAAAATGGAGCTCAGACCATGACCAAATACCACAACATAGTTCTGATCTCGGCATTGGTTGCTATCACAGCGATGCTTGCTGGATGCGGTGACGAGAAAGCCACGCAGGCCAAGCATGACACCGATGTTCGTTTTGGTCAGGAAGCGCTTTGCGCATGCCTCAAAACCAAAACGTGGCTCGGCGAATGCCTGCAACACGTTACTGTCTGCGAAGACAACACTTGCGTCACGAACGCCGAGCTTCTGCATGCGCCATGCCTGGCGCAACAAACCGGACCGACACCGCAAAGCCATAATGGCCAGGTCAAACCATCGGTGCAGGAGGTCAGCATATGACCGACACAGGGGCCAAGCGTTCCGCTGGCGCACTTGCTCGAAGCGGTACCAGCTTCGGGTATTTGACCGGCTGCAACGGCGCAAGCGGCATGCTTGCTACTTATCTGCGGAACCGCATGGCAGACAATGCGCTTCATGAGGTTCAAGCGCTCACGCGCTACCGCACCGATGACGGCGACACCCTTGAAGCACTGCCCCCCCTCATCCGCGCAGGTCAATTCGAAGAAGCTCTTGTGCTCATCGAGCGCGAAGCTAGCCGTCGCTCAATCCACGACGTCTGCAAAGCCTACGCGGCCGCACCCAAGTGTCGCGCTACCGAGGACTCTGCCTCATGAAATTCATCATCGATCAATCCGCTCTCACGCGGGCTATGAAGCATGTGCTGGGTGTCGTTCCCCGCCGCAACACCATACCCGTCATCAACAACGTGCTTCTGACTGCGGATGGAACTGAGCTCAAAATCTGCGCCACGGATTGCGACATGGAAATGTCGGAACGGATAGACGCGCAGATTGATGACTTCGGCGCGATCACCGTTCCCGCGCAAACGCTATATGACATTGTGCGCGAACTTCCCTCCGGCTCGGAGATCGGCTTCGAGGACGCCAACAACGGCAACCGCATTAAACTGCATTGCGGCTCCGCCAGGTTTGAGTTGGCAACTCTGCCAGCCGCGGATTTCCCCAAGCTTGGCGGTGATGCCTTTACGGCAAAATTCAATATTTCATCCGAAGACCTGCTCCGCATGATCGCGAAGACGCGGTTCGCGATCTCCAGCGAAACCACGCGCTATTATCTTTGCGGGCTATATCTCCATAAGCACTACTCCGGCACGCTGCGCGCCGCAGCATGCGATAGCTATCGCGCCGCCATCTATTCATCTCCCCTTCCGGCCGGCGCAGAAAACCTGCCGGGCATCATCGTGCCCGAAAAGATGGTCACGGAGATGTATCGGATCACGGATGATCTCAAGGCGGCGGTGGAAATATCCGCATGCACAAACCGCATCTCGGCCTCTGTCGGGCGCACGATACTGACATCCAAGCTGATCGACGGCGATTTTCCGGAATATGAATGCATCATCCCGGATGTGGCAAAGTACACGCACACCGCTACCGTTATGACTGAGGCCGCCCTGAAGGCCATCAATCTCGTGTCAGTCGTGCTCAGCGGCAAAACGACCGTGGTCAGGATCGATTGCACCAAAAGCAGCATCATGCTGTCAGCCGTCACCGATACCGGTGAAGTGGCAACCAAAGATGTCAACGCCGAGATAGATGGCCGGGAGATCACCTTCGGTGCCGACGCCAACTATTTGCGCGATACGTTGAGCGCGATTGGAAGTCGGTCCGTCAAAATCCTGACCATGGATCCGCAATCGCCCATTCGCGTGATCGACACCGAAGACAACAACGCCATCCACGTCATCATGCCCATGAAAGTGTGAGGTGGACATCATGAAAGCACTATCGATCCGCCAACCTTGGGCCTGGGCCATCCTTTATGCCGGTAAGGATGTTGAAAACCGCGATTGGTCCCCACGGTACCAGGGATATCGTGATGCCGTCGATTTAGCCATAACGCGCCAATCCTTTCTCATTCATGCAGCAGCAGGAATGACAGTTGCGGAATATCGCGAATTTGCGGATTTCTACCGCAACACTGAGATCGGCCAAGCTGTCCTGACGAATTCCAGGCCAAATAAATGCGCTAAGCCTACCCGCATTCCCCTACCAGCATTTGACCAGTTGCGCCGTGGCGGATTTCTGGGCATCGCCCGACTTAGCGGATTGACCAGCAGCAGCGCATCACCGTGGTTTTTCGGGCCCGTCGGCTTGGAACTTAGAGATGTTCGCCCCATCCACTTCATCCCATTCAAGGGGGCGCTCGGCTTCTTCAATGTACCTACCGATATAGCCATCGCGCTCGAATATGAGCTGGCGCCATCTCTGAACAAAATTCCCGTCAACCCCATCACCGCCAAAGAAGATTTGCTTGGCGGCTAGCCATCGGAGACCGATATGAGCACACACCCAAAGCTGATTAGGCCTGACACGAACTCCCCGATCTTCAATGTTACAGGTCGTGATAGCCTTGTCATCAGAGCTGGAACTATTTTTGGCGATTATACATTCGTTGAGGACACGCCAGTCCCCCGCCATCTCGATGCCACCGGAGTGCCTGGCTATATCCCCGGCGCAGACTACGCAGTCCACTTCGACGGGACCGCTATGTCGGTTTCACGACCGGTTGGCATCCCGGAAGGCGAGACCCTGCTGGGTGGGTTTCACTATGCTACTGGCGGAAATGCGACGGCCAGAAGTGGGGGCGATGACATTCCAGCGATCAACCCCTGCTCGCTTTGGGATGTCGGCTTCCGCCCGGCGTGCCCTGATCCGCGGGGAATGGTTCTGGTTGAAGCCAACGGCACTCGCTTCTGGTGCGACATTTATCTGACCGGCACACATCACCTCAGCAATGGCACCAGCAAGTTTGGTGTGACTATTGCTGATGGAGAAGACTTGCCAATCAATGCAGAAGGCAAAAAAACAGCAAGCTTCGACTACGCGACAGCCAAAGCAGTAATGGCAGCGCATGGAAAAGGACTGCTCAGCGTCTATGAGTTCTTTGCCGCATCTTTCGGAGTGACCGAAAAGACAGCCGCCTCGCGCGATCCCGAAACCACTGGCATTGATGCGCCGCGCACCAGCCGCTTCGGCGTGATGCAGGCGACCGGCAATCTGTGGGTTTGGGGTCATGACGGCGATCCGGATGAGCCGCGTGCCTCCATTTTCGGCGGGTCGTGGTTCAGCGGCGGTGTCGCGGGCTCGCGCTTCGCGTACCTGGGCTACTGGATCGACAACTCGTTCGTCAGTTTGGGCGCTCGGGGCCGCAGTGACCACCTGCAACTTGCTTAGCCGACGCGACAGCGGCGGCCTCTGAAATTTCGGAGATCTCGATGATTGCCAAAGATGAAACCTCAGCGGTCAGCGCTTTGGCAATCGTCGAGAAATACGAGGCCTTTGTGACCTATATCTACCCGATTCTGCAAAACAGCCCGCGCCGCCACGGTGTGCTGCGAGACACGGTTCTGGCTGCCTTGTTTGCACCCATCGGTGGCCTCTATCATGCCGCCAAGTCGCGGCAGATATCCCGGCTATATGCCGTGGATGCAGAATTCGCGACTTTGCGCGCATTTCTTCGTCTACTCTGTCAGGACGGCATCCGCATTGTCACCCCAAAACAGCATGCCGTGGCGTTAGCCCGGCTTGCTGAGGCCGGGCGCATGCTCAACGCTTGGCAGCAAAAGCTCAAGGTTTCGGAGGTCACAAGCCCACGAAAAGGGCGGGTGGGGACATGACGCAGCCGCGTGCCTCCATTTTCGGCGGGTCGTGGTTCAACGACAATAACGCGGGCTCGCGCTACGCGAACCTCGACAACTGGAACGACAACTCGAACGACAATTTGGGCGCTCGGGGCCGCAGTGACGACCAGATTTCGGCTCGGTGCAGATTACGGTCTCGCCGGCCGGCCACATCCAGTCAAGGCTGGTGGTCAGCCCATTCGTCCTGCTTCGGCGAACACACTTCAAGGTCCGGCATAGCGGGGCGTAGCGGAGCAATCCGTCGAGACCCGCGGCCGGCACCCCTCTCAATTGGCCGTAATGAAATGACCCGACGATTTCGAAACCTGATCGACAAAATCACCTCGCCGGAGAACTTGGCCGAGGCTTACCGGCTCACCAGTGCCGGCAAAAGGCAATCGTCCGGCTATCTCGAGTTCAAAGAATATGCACCACTCAACCTTGCTGATCTCGCCCATGAGATGCGCGAAGGACTGTACACACCAGGTGAGCCCTATCAGTTCCACGTATTCGACCCAAAAAAGCGGCTGATTTCAGCGCTTCCTTTCCGCGACCGTGTCGCCCAGCAGGCACTATGCCTCATCATTGGGCCGATTTTCGAAGCTACTCTGTTACCGCGCGCTTTTGCCTGCCGCCCCGGCAAAGGTGTCCACGTCGGCGTGAAGCAATTGCAGAGCGAGATGCGGCGCATATCACGCAGCGGCGCTCCCCTCCACTTCCTCAAGACAGACTTCCGCGCCTATTTCGCATCGATCAATCACGCCACGCTCTGGAAGCTAATCGAAGCAAAAATTTCCTGCCGCGCGACGCTGAGACTGATAGAGGCGATGATATCACGCGATGGCATCGGACTTCCGATCGGCAGCCTGACATCGCAGATCTTCGCCAACCTATATCTTGGCGCGACACTTGATCGGCACCTCCAGCAAATTCTCAAAGAACGCCTCTGGTATCGCTATATGGATGATGTCGTCGTGCTCGGAAAAAGCCCAGACCATCTGCGCTGCGTGAAGCAGTCGATCGAAGCCTATGCGCGAGACCACCTCGGCCTCACCTTCTCAAAATGGTCCATCGCCAGCGCCACACGCGGCATCAACTTTCTGGGTTATCGCATCTGGAGAACTCACAAGCTGCTACGAAAGACGAGCGTCACGCGCGCACGCCGCAAACTCAAAGCCTATCGCGATCGAGGTGATGCGGAGCGGTTGCGCAAATTCACTGCTGCGTGGCTCGGCCATGTGCGATGGGCCGATAGCGCAAACCTGATCAAGAGTTTGCGGTTACACACCACATTCTATGGGACACCATGAACCAGCGCCGATATACCTTCGTCCGGTTGCGCATCCATGAGGTGCGCCCTGCATCAGTCCTCGTCTCGCGCGGAGCCCATCGCCAGCCAATCTGGCTGCCCCGCTCGGTGTTCCATGAAAACGATACCCGCGAGCTCGCAGGCGCCTTTGCCGGCGAAGAGCGCCCCATTCGCCTAGCCGAATGGAAGGCGCGCGAACTCGGCTGGGACAAAGGCTATCACGCGGAAAACACCCCAAACCTGTTCGGGGAAAAGCCATGAATGTACATACCAACCCGCCCGACCTGGTCGCAGACGAAATGGTCAAAGGGCCGGAGGAAATCGCCAAGTTTCTCACGACCCTTGGTGCCTCCTGGACGGTGCGGCAGGTTTACCACGCCCGCACCGCGGGCGCGCTCCCCATTCGGAAACTCTCAGGTTTCGGGATTTATGCCTTCAAATCCGAGCTTGTGGCCGCCCTCAAGGCCCCGAAAACCTTGACACCCGATCACAGCTAGAGTCCGATCCAAGCGAATTGATGCGATTTCCCAACCATGGCCTATATCCGCAAGCGCAAACTCCCAAGCGGAAAGGTCCGCTTTCAAACAGTCTGGACCGACGCCAGCGGTAAGCGTGTATCGGAAATGTTCGACACCTCCCGCGAGGCGAACGCCAAGCGCATAGAGGTTGAAGGCAGCCGCCCAACATCATCGGCGCCCTTCCGGCAGCTTGCAACAGACTATCTCGAATACATGCAGAGCTTGGTCGACACCGGAGAACGCGAGCGCAGCTACATCGATATGCTGCGTAGCCACATCAACAACCACATCCTGAGCGATGCCGAATTGGCCGATACGCGATGTTCCTCCCTCGGCACACCAGAGGCGCAGCTCTTCCTTAATCGCCTAATTGGCCGGGTGAACGCAAAGTCCATCACGAAAATCCGCACCACCTTGTCGCAGATATGTAAGCATGGCGCCCGCAGCGGCTGGCTCTCAAGCAATCCCATCCGCGACACCGAGGTCAAAGTCAAACGGCGTCCCGATGCCGGCAAGGACGCATCGTTTGAGCTTCCAAGCAGAGAACAATTGAAAGCCCTCATAGAAGGCGCAAGGTCGTTCGACGACACCGGCCGCGCCCTTGCAGTAGTTCAGATCCTCATGTTCGGCGGTTTGCGCATGTCCGAACTTCGCGGGCTGCCGAGAGAGGCCTGCCATCTTAAGGGCGATCGGCCAAAGCTTGAGATTTATCAGCGCGCTGATCGCTACAACGTCATCGGCTCAGTGAAGAGTGCCGCCAGCCGGCGTGAGGTCGATCTCGGCCCAGAGACGGCACAGGCTTTGCGCCTGTGGCTCCTGAAGGCGCCCAAGCCCCAACCGAAGAAACTGAGCCGCAGGGCCGCCCTCGCGGACAGGAGAGCGGGAAACGAACGGGCCCAGGCAGGAGAGATCATCGCAAGCACGGATGCCTCGGCGCCCCTCATGGCCTTCCCGAATGAGAGCGGCGGAATCTGGTCCTACCCCAGCTTCCGCGCATGGTTCTGGACCCCCTTGATGAACCATTGCGGATTGGTCGCCGCCACGCTAGCGGACGAGCACATCCGGAACAATGCGGCTGCCAACGCCGATTACAAAGCTCCACTATTCGGCCCGCACACATTGCGCCACGTCTACGCCTCACTCCAGATCGAACAGGGCATTTCACCAAAGCGGCTGCAGAAGCTGATCGGTCACGCGACCCTGAAGATGACCCTTGACACCTACGGCCACCTTTGGCCGGACGAGGACGCCGATCGCCAGCGCGCCCGCGGCGTGGAAAAGCTGGTATAACCCAGACCTGACGCAGCTCAAGGGATAACCAAGATGCCATTCTTTGCGCTCGAGGTCGTACCGGGGAATCCGACCATTCACGTCACAGCACCAGGCAGAGCTGAAGCCCTCGCCGAATTCGGAAAGACGCTAGGCCAGACGCTGACCGACAAACCGACCGGAACCATGGCACCCTATCGCCTGGACGAATGGTCCGACGCCTCCAGCCCGCATATGGTGCATCCCACAATACCGATCTGGAAGCTGAGATAGGAAAAGCGCCACAAGAGCGCCACGCCAATTGTAACACACTGAAACAACAATGAAAATTTGATCTAGCTACTAGCTTGTGGATCCGGAGGTCACTGGTTCAACTCCAGTCGCCTGTACCATTAACCTCTTGAATTTTTTGCACTTCCAGCCGGAACCCCGGCTGAGAGCGCATGCCTGTCTGGATGATCTGAGGCGAGAGAGTTCCTGCGCTTCTCTTCAGGGTGGCGCCGTCACACAAGGCCGATATGATCCTGCTGTCGAAGCGGGGGATTTGACGCCATGAACAAGACATTACGGACCGGGTTGATCGCTGTTGGGGTGCTGGTCACCCTGGCCGTACTGGTCCTGGCTCTGCCCTATCTCATCCCCATGAATGCCTACCGCGGCCGGATCGAAACCGCGGCCGGAACGGCCACAGGCCGGAGTATGCGGATTGAAGGGCCCGTGCGCCTCACCATTTTCCCGCATCTTGGACTAAAAGCGCAGCAGGTGACCCTCGCGAATATCCCTGGCGGCAAAGCTTCGGTGATGGTCGCGGTCGGCGATATCGATCTGTCACTGCAGGTGCTGCCGCTTTTCACCGGCAAGATCGCCCTCGACAAAATCATGCTGGAAAAGCCGGTGATCGCTTTGGAAGTGGATCCAGAGGGCAATCCCAACTGGCAATTCGGCAAACAAAGTCCCAAGACCGCCAAGAAGGGGACGCTGACCCTGCCCTCCGGCACGGCGTTCAACGGCATCGTCGTCAATGACGGCACCATCACTTACGATAATGCCAAAACCAAAACCCATCGCGCCATCGAACACGTCAATCTCAAAGTCGATATCACCAGCATCGATCAGCCTGTGGCGCTGGCCGGCGATCTTTCCATTACTAGCCGCAAGATCACGTTCGAAGGACGGCTAGCGACGCTGAAAACCTTCCTCGGTTCCGGCACCACCTCGTTTGGCCTTGCCCTTGATTCCGAATTGATGAAAGCGGATTTCAACGGCCAGATGCTGCCTGACGGCAGCACGGATGGGCGCTTCCAGCTTTCCAGCCCCTCTTTGCACGATCTCATCGGCTGGCTGAACGAGAAGCCGCTGCCCGCCGGTGGCTTGGGGCCGCTGTCGTTGACCAGCCGCATCGTGAACACGGAAAAGATCACGCGTTTTGAAAATCTGAAGGTCAATTTGGATCATCAGAACCTGAGGGGCGCGCTGACCATCGATGCTTCGAGCAAGATCCCGGTGCTTGATGGCGCACTGACCGCCGACCGGCTGGATTTGAACCCTTATCTCTCGGGCGGCAAAGCCCGCACCCCGACCAAGAAAGAACAAGGCTGGAGCCGCGAACCGATCAGCCTAGCTCTCATCAAAGAATTCAATGGCAAGCTGGCTCTCGCCACCGGCGCGCTGACAGCGCAAAGCCTGCATCTGGGCCCCACCAGCCTACGCCTGACCATCGACAACGGCATCCTGCACGCGGCCCTCGATCAAATGAGCCTTTACGGCGGTGTTGGCCAAGGTGAAGCTATCGTGGATGTGCGCGGGCCAGTGCCGCAATTCGCCAATCGCGCCAACTTCCGCAATGTGGCGCTCCAACCCTTTTTGAAAGACATGCTGCAGCTCGATACCATCGAGGGCCAAGGCGCGATGACATTGGACATCCGCTTTGCGGGCGCCAGTCCCGACGCCATCATGCACAGCCTTTGGGGGAAAGGCTCCATCACGGCTGCCAATGGCCGCTTTCGCGGCGTCGATCTCGGACGTGTGGCTAAGACCGTGTCGGTGCTCCTGGGCGGCGATGCCACCGGCGAGGTCTCCAGCACCGATTTTCACGATATGGGCGCCACTTTCGTCTTGAACCAAGGCGTAATGTCGACCTCTGATTTCCATCTTTCCGGCCCGGTGGTGGCCATGACCGGCCAAGGCGGTATCGACATCGGCAACCGTACCATCGATTTCCGCTTGCGGCCCGGCGCCGCAGTAGGCGGCATGAGTTTCGGCGTGCCCTTCCGTATCCGCGGCAGTTGGGACAAGCTGCATTACGCACCGGACGTTGAAGCGATGGTCAACGGCGCGGTGGAAAACATTAAAAACGGCGCCTCGGCGCTCTCCGGCCTCTTCAAAGGCAATGGTCAAAAAAACGACCAGAAGCCGGGCGAAAAAAAGAAGAACGTCGGCGATACGCTCAAGGACATGTTCGGGATCCATTGAGGCTTTCATGAAGAAGTGGACTGTGGTGGCGGCTGCAATCGCCATCTTTCTCGGCTTTGCGGTCCTGTTCGGCTATCTCTTCATGAGCCGCACCAAACCCACGCTGACGGTGGCGACCTGGCAGGGCTCCTATGGCCATGCCCAGGCCTCGGCCCAGATTGTGCCCTTCAGCAACGCCAGCGGCACCAATGTGCTGATCGCGCTCTATGACGGCGGCACCACCGAGCTCGCCCGGCAGGTCGCGAGCCATCAGTACAAATGGGATGTGATGGATCTCGAATATCCCGATGCCATTGCCGCTTGTGCCGCCGGCCTTCTGGAACGCATCGACAGCGCCACCCTGCCCACCAGCCCCGATGGCCTTCCTGCCGATAAGGATTTCGTGCCAGGCGCCATCGGTCCGTGCTGGGTGTCGAGCGTCGTCTATTCCCAGGTGATCGCCGTTGCCCCGGCGCATTTTGGCAATGCGAACCCTGCAACGCTGGCCGATTTCTTCGATGTGAAACGCTTCGGCGGCAAGCGGGCATTGAACAGTGCCACCGCCAAGTACAGTCTTGAAATGGCGCTCCTGGCCGATGGCGTGGCAGCGAAAGATGTCTATGCCCAGCTCTCAACACCGCAAGGCGTGACGCGGGCTTTGAACAAGCTGCAATCCATCCGGGGCGAGATCGTCTGGTACAAAGGCGCTTCCGAAGCGACCGCCATGCTCGATGATGGCCGCGCCAGCATGGCTTTGTTACCCAATTGGGCGGTGTTCGATGCCGACAACGATCCGGCCGCACACTTCAAGCTGCAGATCATTTGGGATCGCCAGCTCTATGAAATGGAAGCTTTCGGTCTTCCCAAGGGCAACCCCAAAGCCGCGAAAGCCTTCGATTTCGTGCGCTTTGCCACCAGCGCAGCAAATCTCGGCCGCATGGCAAGCTGGATTCCTTATGGCCCGGCGCGCAAGAGCGGGCTCGCCTTCCTCAGCAACAACCCCGATCTCAAGATCGCCATGGCGCCTTATCTGCCGACCGCCCATTTCGAAACGGCCTTTGCCGTCGATGATGTCTGGTGGCGCCTGCACGGCGCAGACATCGCCGTGCTGTGGCAAGCCTTCATCGACAAGGCACCGCAGCGATAGTCAGCGCACCCGGCGAACTTTGAACAGCAGATTGACGCCATCGATGACGAGATTGTAGCTGCCCAGCATCCCGCGCGAGATTTCCACGGTATCGCCGCCGCTCTTGTGTAAACGGGCCTTGCCGCTGTCGGCTTCGATTTGGCGCCAGACTTGGCCGTTGTCGAGCGTGACTGTGAAGCGATTGGTCGGCGAGAAGTCCGCAGTTACGACTTTGGCTTTGATTTCGTCGACTTCCTGGGCCCGTTCCTCCGGCGTATCGCCTTTGCGGATGGTTTCGGCCCCAAAGGTATTGGTCTTGGAGACAGGCGTTGGTGGGGCTGGCGGCGCGACTGTTGCTACGGGAGCCTGCGGGACGGGCGGCAAAGCGGGCTTTGCTATGGGAAGCCGAGCAGCGGCATTGGTACGGGCAGCAAGACCGTCATAACAAGCCAAGCGGGCCCGATCATCACTGACATTGGCGCAAGTGCTAATCGTTGCCGAGAGATCCTCCGCCACGGCCGGTGCCGCTGAGAGCGCGAGCGCAACTAGAACCAGAAGCTTCGATGTCATGGAAAAGACCGTACCCCTCATGTGATGCGCGCAACCGCGGAAAACATCTCAGAAACTATAACCGCCTCGGCCATCGCGCGAGAGCTCTTATTCCGGCAGTGTCATCAAATGTGCCAAACAGACTCGGGAACTGATCAGTCCCTCCCCACCAGCAATGGTGACAGTGCCAACTGAGGTATTGCGAATGTCTCTCGCGCGCAGGTTGCCTCCAAAGGCCTATGCAGCGGCATATTCAGCTTAGTTGCAAAGAAAGCTTTTCCAGATTGGCGCTATCACCACAAATGCAGCCGCGCGAGAAATAGTGCACACTATCGCGGCATCGGGGATATCCATGGCCAGCAAGACACAGAACGGAAGAGGCAACGGCGGGACGCCGGCGCCCTTCGACGGCAGCCAGCGCATGCTTGCGCAGAACCCGCTCGATGATCCGCGCCTTCTCAGCGGCCCCTTCTGGGGCGAGTTGCGGGTGTTTCTGGCCGTGGCCAAGGCCAAGTCTTTCAACCGGGCCGCCCGGCAGCTTGGCATGTCCCAACCGACCGTCAGCCGCCAAGTCCGGCGTCTGCAAGATGTCATGGGCTCGCAGCTGGTGGTGTCTTCCGCCAATGACATCATGCTCACCGACAAAGGCATCGAACTGGCTCAAGCGCTGATCGCGCTCGACGAAAAGCTGTTCGAGATTTCCCACGAACTGCGCGCCGAAAGCCGCGATGCCGAAGGGCTGGTGCGGATCAGCGTCACCGAAGCCCTGGCGGGTCTTTTCATCGCCCCCAATCTCGCCGCCTTCAGCGAGCGCTATCCGCGCATCCAGCTCCACATCCGCAACCCCGCCAACCTCGCCGCGTTTCGTGATAACCAGACCGACATTATGGTGGGATATGGTCCTGGCGGCGGCAGCGTGGTGTCACGCCAATGCGGCGTGATCCATCTCATCCCGCAAGCCAGCCGCGATTATATCGAGCGCTATGGAGTGCCGACCCGCAGCAACCTCGAATCCCACTTCTTCCTCGACACCGAATACTATTCCGCCAAAACGGGCGTTTGGGATTCCTGGCAAACCGCGGTGAAGCGCGGCGTCGTCTCGCATTATTGCGACAACTCCTTTGCCTATGCCTTGATGGCAAAATCAGGCCTCGGTATCGCACTTCTGGGAACTTACACGCTGGCGGATCCGATTTCGATTCCGCTCGATATCGATGTCCATGTCCCGCTGCCCATCCATATCCTGGCCATGGGCGAAAGGCTGCAGTCGAAGCCGATCAAACTTGTTTACGAGTGGCTGGCCGGTGTCTTCAGCGCGGATACGCCGTGGTTCTCCCCGAAGCTGAACCTGTCCGACATCCCGCGCAGCATCGGCCCCACACTCGATCGCGTGGCAGTCATCCCCGAGGCGAAGTCCCGCGAGGACGAAACCGCGTAGCGCAACGGCAGCTGCGGTGCTGAAACGCCTACAGGTTTTGCTCGTGCTTGGCGGGCGTCTCCCATTTGCCTTCGGTGCGGAACAGCACGGCTACATCCGTTTCCAGAGTGATGGCATTCTCCGGCACCACCAGATCCTTGATCAGCTCCACATGCGGTTCGCCGTGGTAATAGGCCGGTTCTTTGCCCGGTACTTCCCGGAAGCCAAGAATGGCCCGCCATAGACGGGCATATTCCGTAGAGGCATGCGTGATGACCTTGGAATAGCCCTTGCGCGCAATGTGGTCGAAAATGAACTCGGCGCACATTTTGAGATAGCGCGGATGGCGGAAATCCTTGCGAAAGGCCGAGCGTTCGATCTTGGCAAAATCGGAGAACCAGCGCACCCGTAGCGCCCCTACCGGCTCGTCGTTGATATAGGCGACCGCATGGGTGGCCTGCAGATCGTTTTCGTCAAAGGCATGGTCAACAGCCAGCCCCGTTTCTTCCATGAAACAAATCGCCCGCACGGCATAGGCATGCTGAAGCTGTGCCATCGTGGTGACAATCTCCGCGCGAAATGAGTTGTGGCCTTTACTGTCCATTAACCCCTCCGTTTACATACTCTTAACCAGATGGGTAAAATTGCGCGGATTGGCCGCGTTGCGGAGCCGGGGCAATTTTGAGTGCCTCTTCAAAATTGTTGTGCATCGATGAACGATAAGAAGTCTCTGGCGCAATTGATTGCCACATGGTCCGCCGAAGCGGTCGGGACCTGGGGGCAGAACTGGCCGAAAATCTCGGACCACATTGCTTCGCGCTACAGCGCGCTTTCAGCGGATGAGCAAAAACGGCTTTCCGCCGAAGCTTCACAAACCTTGCTCGCCGACCAGACCGGTCCAGGCATCACCCGGCACTAACAGAGAAAAACAGGGCATCCAGCGCCAGTGCTTGCACTTTCGGGCGCGATAGTCTGTTCTAGCCCTGAAGACCCCGTAGCTCAGTAGGATAGAGCATCAGTTTCCTAAACTGAGGGCCACAGGTTCGAATCCTGTCGGGGTCGCCAGCCCAAGCGCAACCGGATCATGTGCGGAAAATTCACCCAGATCTTACCCTGGAGCGCCATGGTCGCGTTTGCAGACTTGTCTTGCAGCATGGGCAGCGGCCCGGAAGAGACCATCACCCCGATGCGCTTTGCCAGCGTGATCGCGCTGGACAAGAACGGCAAGCGCAAGGCCGTGCGCATGCGCTGGGGCCTGGTGCCGCCCGGCACGCGAGATTCCATGGCTGTAAAACCGCACATCCATGCCCGTGCGGAAACCATCGACACCAAACCAACCTTCCGCGATGCCTTCCGCCTGCGCCGGGGGATTGTCGCCGTCTCTAGCTTCAACGAAGGCCGTGAGATCACCCCGACCAAAACCGAACAACATGTGCTGACCCCAAAAGACGGCGAGCCGATAGCGATCGGCGTCGTCTGGGAGCACTGGCGCAAACCGGATGGCGGCGGCCTTCTGAGCTTTGCCATGGTGACGGTGCCGACCTGCCCGCTGATCGCCACGATTACCGACCGCATGCCCGCCCTGCTCGCAGCAGAGGATTGGGCGGCCTGGCTGGGCGAAGCGCCGGCCGGTCTTGAAGAGATCAAAGCCCTGCTGCGCCCGTCGGAGCGCGCACTCGACATGGCTGTGGCGACCAAACGAAGCCAAAAGATCGATCAGCCGGATTTATTTTAGAGGGGGCTTACGGGACTTCTTCTGCCCTGGCTTTGGGGGCGGCGCGTTCTTGGGGCCGGTGATCAGCAGCTCCAGCTCCTCGTCACTGACTCCATGGAGTCGTGCTAGGAGATCGAGCCGCGCGATGGCGAGCATGTCCGCTGTCTCGGCAAATCCGGCCGCCTGGAGCTCAACCATGCAAGCCGAGATCATGCTGACAACATCCTGCGCCACTACGGTCCGGCCACGCTCAACCTGGCCGGGTCTGTGAGTGACAGGCCGACCAGATAGAGCCCCGCGGGGCCTGATACGCGAATAAGACGTCACCCGAGACTACCCAACGTAAGGCTTCAGAAACTAGCCCTCACAGCAGCACCTGTGTAGTGCAATGTGAGGGCTTCTTCCCGATTGTCAGGGTGAATCAGGTTCGGACAAGGTGCGGATATAAGCCAGCGCGGTCTTGCGCTTCTGCGGGTCTTTGATTCGCATGAAGGCAACAAGGAGCTGACGCCCTTGAAGGGCTGCTTCGGCGTCCCCCGCCTCTTCTCCTGAAGCGTTGTTCGTAGATTCGAAAAAGTTGGAAACCGGGATGTTCAAAATCTCGGCAATTTCCATCAACCGGCCTGCCCCCACGCGGTTCACGCCGGTTTCGTATTTCTGGACCTGCTGATAGGCGATGCCGAGACGATCGGCGAGACCTTGCAGCGTCATCTTTGCATTCTTGCGATGTAAGCGGATGGACTGTCCGACTTCAGCATCCAAGAGACGCGAACGCTTTCTCCTATCGGTGGGTGATCCCGATCCCTGTGCGGATTTCATTGTGATCTCGTTCTTCTGTGCGCAGTTCATTCTTTTTCTCAAACACAATAGGCGCCTCTGAGAGGCGTCACAAAGATAATCCGCCCGTGTTCTCCGGCAAATCCCATGAAAAAAGGAAGCAGCCGCAACGCAGCGATATCTTGCCTAAGAGAAAGCCAAGAACCGCAAGCTGCCGCAAGACGCAGCGATAATTTTCTCTCATTCCGTGTAGATGTACACTTGAGGCATCTTTCCCTTACCAAGAAACGTACGTCTATACGGAGAAGCCGCAACGCCAAAAAAACCCGCAAAATCAACACAAACCAGATCATACAAATCGCAGACAGGGCACCGCGTGCCTGCATCGAAGCACACAGCGCCAACTTTGGAAAACGGGTCCGTACATAAGCGATAGCGACGGCAGCCTGGTCCGTTTCAAGAAAAAGTAACGCCCCCGAGTCGATTTGCGAAGTCCTTATTCAGTCTACGGAAGGAGTCCTACGCTGTCAGGGACCGCGATTTCACATCGCTGTTCTGCACTTTTTTCAGCCAGAGCCATCAGATCCATGACCGCCAATGCTTCGCCGGCACTTACCGGCACAGGTGCCAAGCCTTTCAGGCAGTCACGAAGCCCCTGATAAAAGGCCCTATAATCACCAGTTATCGTAGGCGGAACAATCTCTTCGCCGCCAGGCAGAACAAGATGGCCGGGCTGCGGATCGACACCGAAGCCCGGATCGGAGATTGCACCGCCACCAACCAACTGCGGCTGCTGCGGATCGAGGCCGTGCTTGATGTAGCTCGCCTTCGAGCCATGAACGATCCAACGCACATCGCTGCGGGCCAGATAGTTTCCCATCAACACAACGCGCAACCTCCTGTAACGCAGCAAAACGCGAAAGTAGTCGGTAGTGCGACCATCTGGACGCAGCACATCGAGATCCGCAGCAAGGGCGAGCGGCAAACCGAAGAGGTTGAGCGCCTGATCCAGCAGATGCGAGCCCAAATCGTACCAAGAGCCCGAAGACGGCCCCGGCTGCTCGCGCCAGCGCTGGGTCACGACCGGCCGATAGAGATCGAAATGGGATTCGACATAAGCGAGCTCGCCTAAGCTGCCGTTCGCGATCAGCTGCTTCAAAGTAAGAAAATCACCATCCCAACGCCGATTATGGAAGACTGTAAGCAGACGCCCCCTCGCTTTTTGCATAACGATGCGCGCCTCGGCGGCCGTCTCGGCGAAAGGCTTGTCGATTACCACATGCTTGCCCGCATTAAGGGCCTTTGTGGCGAGACCGGCGTGGCTGGCATTCGGGGTCGAGACCACCACGACATCCACTGCCGGATCGGCAAGGACGGCCTCGGGATCTGACAGCACCGGCACATCCGGATGCGCTCTGGCGATCTCCTCCTTACGGCTAGAAACGATCGCCGAAAGATTCAGGCCTTCGACCGCCTTGATGTAAGGGGCGTGAAACACCCGACCGCCCAAGCCATAACCGATGACAGCAATGTTGATGGGACGGCTCACAGCAAAATCTCCCGCTGCTCCGCCGCACTTTTCTCGCCAGCTTCGAGCAAATCCATCACCACGATGGCATCATCGAGCGCCACCGGGTTCGCGGTTTTGTTCAAGATGGCATCACGCACGGCAATGTAGAAGGCGCGGGAATCCGCCACGCCGACCGGGGCCTGACGCTCGCTGCCATCGGCCAGCACCAATTTGCCGGGCCAGCGGTCCGGACCGTCGCGGGTGTCGATGCCTTTCTTGAAGAAGCTCGCCTTGGTGCCATGCACCACAAAGCGGATCTCCTGCTCCGGCGCAATGAAACAGCTGGTCAGCACCACGCGCAGCCGCTCGTAGCGCAGCAAGGCATGGAAGTAGTCGGGGGCGCCGTGTGCCGAACGCTGCACGCCGATATCAGCGTAAAGGGCTTTCGGTTTGCCGAAAAGCTGTACCACTTGATCTAAGAGATGCGGGCCCAAATCCCACCAAGTACCGGCGCCCGGGCCAGGCTTCTCGCGCCAGGCATCCGGAACATCCGGAGCATAGCGATCGAAATGGGATTCAAAATAAACCACCTCACCCAAACTGCCGCCGGCAATCAGATCTTTCAGGGTGAGATAATCGCTGTAATGGCGGAAGTTATGGAAGACCGTGAGCAGACGTCCAGATGCTTCTGCAAGGCGCTGCAATTCACGCGCCTCTGCGCTCGTCACCGTGAAAGGCTTATCGACCACCACATGCTTTCCCGCCGCAAGAGCTGCAGCCGCGAGCGGAAAATGCGCAGTATTGGGCGTCGAGATGGCAATAAGATCGATGGCCGGATCGGCAAACACCTCTTCGGCTGTGGACACGGCTGCTGTGCCGGGATGCGCGTTGGCGATCTCCTCTTTGCGGGAAGAGACGATCGCGGTCAGACGCAAACCTTCCGTGCGGGCGATGGGGCCAGCATGAAACACCCGCCCCCCGAAGCCATAGCCTATCAAAGCGACGTTCAAAGGAGCGCTCATGCGAAAAAGGTCCGTGCTTGTTTGCCGAGAAGAACGGCATAATTGACGACCAGCCAGACAAGCGAAAGCAAAAACCTCGTGAAGGCTGCGGCCGTCAGCGATCCCTGGTAGCCGGTGTCCATGGCCCAAATGAGCGTCAAAAGGCTCTGCAGCACCACCAATCCCAGAAAAAACGTCAATAAGGCGAGCAGAACGTTGCGGGCGAGCCGATAACCGAACCAGCTGCCATGCGCGGATAGACTGATGCCCAAGCCGGACAACCCGCTGATGGCCGCCTGCCAAGGCGCATAGCCGCGCCCCTCGGCGATAAGGCTGGCCGCGATCAGGAACACCGCCAAGACGCCATTGCCCAAACACAAAAGCGAAACCGGCATAGGCCGCTTGTTCATGAACCCCTCTCCTTTTGAAGGACCATCATAAACCTCAGCCGCGGCTACCGCAGGATGCGGCATCGGTGATTTTTCAGAGCCGGCGGTAAGCCCCATGTCCTTCTGCGCGGGCGATCTGGAAAACCCGGGCGAGCGTGGCATCCGACAGCGCGGCCTCAGGTCCGCCCGCGGCGGCCAACCGGCCTTCCGCCAGCACCAGCACCTCATCGCAATAGGACCCGGCAAGTGCCAGATCATGCAAGATAATGGCGACGGCCGTACCGCGCCCAGCCTCTTCACGCAAAAGTTCCATCAAACGCAACTGATGCGAAGGATCGAGATACGCCGCCGGTTCATCGGCAAGCAGAACCTGAGCCCCGGTGGCGAGCGCCCGGGCAAACAACACCCGGGCCCGTTCGCCTGCTGATAATTCGTCCATGCGCCGGTCGACAAATTGCGCCGCATCGCAACGGCCGAGCGCCTCAGCCACGGCGAGCTGGTCCTTCAGGCTGGGGGCTGCGAAAGCAGCACGGTGCGGCAGGCGCCCCAGCATCACCACCTCCCCTGCCCGCATCGGCCAGCGCGCATCGCCACCTTGCGGCAGATAGGCCAAAGCCCGAGCCAAAGCGTCCCGCTTCCATCCGGATAAGGGCCGGTCGAGCACACGAATGGCTCCTGCCGTCACAGGCAGCAGTCCCAGCGCCGCGCGTAGCAGCGTCGTTTTGCCAGCCCCATTGGGACCGATGATGCCAGTGACACAGCCCGGCTTGAAGGCGGCGGAAAATCCGTTCAGCGCAGGACGGGAGCCGAAAGCGACCGAGATCTTGTCGAAAACGACCGCGCTCATGCCCGCCTCAATTTCAAGATCAGCCAAAGGAAGAACGGCGCACCAAACAGGGCCGTTAGCACCCCAAGCAAGAGCTGGCCATCCGGCGCAATCAGCCTGAGGCCGACATCGGCCGCAGCCACCAAAGCGGCACCACCCAGTGCGGACGGCAAGATAAGCCGCGACGGCTGATGGCCGTACAGCGGCCGTAACAGATGCGGTATGACCAGACCGACAAAACTCACCGCACCGGCAGCCGCCGTCGCCGCGCCGGTGGCCAAGGCCACACCAAGCACCACCCGCCCGCGCACGCTGGCGACACGAATGCCAAGGCTTTCGGCCACTTCCTCGCCCAGCGTAAGTGCATCAAGACCGCGTCCGGTCGAAACCAGCAAGGCCAGTCCGGCGGCGGTCAGGGGCAGCGCATAGGCCAGATCGCTCAGGGTGCGGTCTTTCAGCGACCCCATCATCCACAACACCATCTCGCTCATGGCGTAAGGATTCTTGGCCATGGAAAGGGCTAGCGCCGTCAGCGCGGTAGCAAAGCTCGCCACTGCCACCCCTGCCAGCACCAGCGCCACCGCCCCAGCGCCGCTGCGCGAGAGGGCATAAAGAATGCCCGCCGAAATCAAGGCGCCCAGAATGGCAAAGGCAGGAAGCGTCAAAGGATGGATGGCGACAAGGCCGAAATAAAACGCCACCACAGCTCCCAGACCGGCACTGGCGGTCACCCCCGTCACGCCGGGCTCGGCCAGCGGGTTGGCAAAAAGGCCTTGCAGCGCCGCGCCACAACCGCCCAGAGCCGCGCCCACCACCAAAGCCAAAGCCGCACGGGGAAGCCGGATCTCCTGGGCGACAATGCCCGCAGAGCCCTGCCCGTCGAACAAACCATGCCACAGTACGCCCGCAGAAAGCGGCGCGGGGCCAAGCAAAAACGACCAGGCGCCGAACAGCAGCGCCGCCAAAAGCAAAGCTAGGGTGAGGCGGGCGTCACGACCGACACTCTTCGCCCCAAGACTTGAAACCGTTGTCGCATCCATCGCGGCCTTTCTGTCGCCACGGGCCGTGAGAACGGCTATCCCCGGCACACCCCGGCCGGCAGAAGGACGACGCGCGCCAGCAGGTTTCCTGGCTCCACGGCCCTGAAAGCGGGGCCTTCCCAGTCGAAACCAGTGGCCGTCCGCCGGATTGCCGTTAACAGTTGCGGGGGCAGCCGCGGGATTTCCACCCACGTTCCCTCTCCGGTGCGCGAGGATGAATTTAGGCCAGGACGGGGTCTAGACCAAGGGCTTCAATGGGCCTGCCTTGCCCGCTGGGCCAAAGCAGCAAGCGGCTTGGCGCTGTCGACCGACCACGGACCGGGGCACATCAGCGGCGTCAACGCAAGAAACTCCATATGGGTGCGGCCGTTCAAGGCTTTCAGCGCCGGGTGATGCAACACCGCATAAGCCCGGGCCGAGCCGCTTTTCTCCTCTCCACCCAGGATCAGAAGCTCGGGTGCAGCGGCGACCACCGCCTCGACCGGCAACTGCCCGGTCCGGGTCAAAGCGTTTGCCGGGGCGGCATTGGCGATCCCGGCCAAACGCAATACCTCATCGGTGACGCCCATCACTTGGGCATAACCTTGGGGCTCATAAAGAATAGCCGAGACCGGCGGCCGGGGCGCAGCGGCTTTGGCCGCGGCGATTTTGGCGTCCATGTCGGCGAGCAGCACCTTGGCCTCGTCCGGCGCTCCCAGCTGATCACCCAGCTGGCGGGTGATGGCGCGGATATCAGCCAGCGAATTGGCCCAAGCCACATCCACAACCGGCACACCCAAGCGTTTGAGATTGAGGTGCAGACGGGGATTGGTGCCGGCATACATCACGACCAGATCAGGCCTTTTCGCCATCACCGTTTCGGTCGAGGGCCGGATGGCGGGAATGCCGATCACTGCATCGGCAATGGTAGAGACCACGGGATGGCGGTCGACCGCCTCATAGGATAAGGCGGCGATCGCGGGCCGCGGCACCAGCCGGTAAACATATTCGTCCGTGCAGAGGAAGGTGGAGACCACGCGTTTGGGCGCGGCCGCAGCGGGCACCAAAAGGCTAGTTGCAAGATACAGTAGTGCGGCAAGGCCAGTATAATAGGCGCGCATCTTGTCGTTCCCGTTTCCCGTTCCTACATGCCGTAAAACCTGAGGGGATTACCACATGCGAAAAATGCTTGCCGCTTTCGCCTTTGCGACGACGACCTCTGCGGCCGCGCTGGCGGCCGGATCGGCAGATGACGTGCTCAAAGCCAACAAGGCGGCCATGGGCGGACCAGCCTGGGACAGCAAGGACGCCGTCAAGATCGATACCGATTATAGCGGTCAAGGCCTTACCGGCATTACCCATACCTTGAACGATCTGAAAAACGGCCGCTCGATCGGTGAATTCGACCTAGGTCCCTTCAAAGGGGCGCAAGGCTTTGATGGCACGACGCCCTGGCAGCGTGACACCTCCGGCACCATCACCGAACAAAAGGGCGGCGATGCCCTGGTGGTCGCGGTGAACGATGCCTATCGCACCTCCAACACCTGGTGGCGCCCCGATCATGGCGGCGCGAGCGTCCAGAGCAAAGGCGAAGTCACCGATAATGCCGGGCGCTACGACGTTCTCGTGGTAACGCCCAAAGGCGGCAAGCCCTTCGAAGCCTGGTTCGATGCGAGCAGCCATTTCCTCGCCAAGACCGTCGAGCAGCAAGGATCGCAGATCGTCACCACGCTGATTTCCGATTACCGCCCCGAAAGCGGCGTGCAGATTCCGCACAAGATCGTCATCGATACCGGCGTGGGTGAAAAATATCTGCAAACCATGCGCGTCACCAAAGTGACGTTCCTGCCTGCCCAGCCGGCCAGCGCTTTTGCCAAGCCGATCCTCACAGTGAGCGATTTCGCCATCGCGGGCGGGGCTGAAACCACCCTGCCCGTCAAAATCGTCAACAACCACATCTATGGCGAGGCGATGGTGAACGGCAAAGGCCTCTTCACCTTCATCTTCGATACGGGCGGGCGCAACATCATCACCCCGCCGGTCGCCAAACAGCTCGGACTGAAGGTCGAAGGCAGCCTGCCGGGTGCCGGTGCAGGCGAAGGCGTGATGGAAGGCGGCTTCGTCAATGGCGTCGAGCTCTCTGTCGGCAAAGCCACGGTGAAGAACCAGCTCTTCATTGTCTTCCCGCTCGACAAACTCGGCGAGATCGAAGGCATCCCGATGCCGGGTATGGTGGGCTACGAAACCTTCCGCCGTTTTGTTACCCGTATCGACTATGGCGCCAACACGGTAACGCTGATCGACCCCGCCAAATTCGATCCCAAGGATGCGGGCACACCGGTGAAATTCGAGTTCAACGACCATGTCCCGGAAGTATTGGGTACTTTCGAAGGCATACCGGCCAAATTCGACATCGACACCGGCTCGCGCTCGGAAGTCACCATCACCAAAGGCTATGCCGACAAAAACAATCTGCGCGCCAGCCATCCCAAAAACGTCTATGCCGTGGACGGCTGGGGCGTGGGCGGCCCATCTACCGCCTATGTCACGCGCGGCAAAGAACTGACCCTCGGCACAGTGCCGGTCGGGCCAGTGGTGGCCTCGCTGAGCGATCAGGAAAAAGGCGCGTTCTCCGGCAACGATTTCTCCGGCAATGTCGGCGGCGGCATCCTGAAACGCTTCGTCGTCACTTTCGATTACAACAAGCAGATCATGTACCTGAAGCCGCGGCCGGGCGTGGTGGAAGATACCGGCAGCTATGACCGCGCCGGCGCCTGGATCAATATCGGCGGCAGCGGCTTGAAGGTCGTCAGCATCACCAAGGGTGGACCGGCGGAGGAAGCCGGCCTGCAGAAGGACGACAGTATTGTAGCCGTGGACGGCAAGTCAGCAACCGAAGTGAAGCTAGCCGAATTGCGCAAACACCTGCGCAACGACAAGGCGGGTACGGTTGTCGTCTTCAAGGTAAACCGCGGCGGCAACTTGCAGGACATCAAGGTCACCCTGCGCGACCAAATTTAGAAAACTTTGATGCCAGCGCGGCGGTGCGCCGCGTGATTTGATCAGCAACAAGGCCCGGGGGACATTTCCAACCTCCGGGCCTTTGGCCATACTGCACCGCCCGTTTGCCTGGATGCATCGATGAAGCTCACCCGCCGCGCCGCTTGTGCCTTAGGAGCTGCAGCACTGGCCAGCCCCGCCCTCGCCAAACGGGGAGCAACACGTATTGAACAATGGGGGCTGTACGACGTCGCGCTGAAAGGTCCTGCCACAGGCAATCCCTTTCTCGATGTTTCTTTTTCAGCGGTTTTTGACACCGGTGCCAAGAGCATTGAAGTGCCAGGCTTCTATGATGGCAACGGGGTCTATCGCATGCGTTTCATGCCGCCGGAACCGGGCGTTTGGCATTGGAAGATCAAAGCCAATGCAGCGGAACTCGATGGCAAGACGGGAAGCTTCGAGGCGGTAGCGCCATCCAAGACCAATCATGGCCCTGTCGCCGTCGCCGATACCTATCATTTTTCTTATAGCGACGGCACACCCTACCGCCCCTTCGGCACCACCTCTTATGCCTGGACGCATCAGAGCGACGCGCTCTGCGAAGAGACTCTGAAGACTTTGGCCGCCTCGCCCTTCAACAAGCTGCGCTTTGCGATCTTTCCCAACGAGGATGTCGCCACCAACGCGCTGTTTCCCTTTGTGGGCGCGGCAAGCAAGTGGGATTTCACACAATTCAATCCGGCGTTCTTCCAGCGCCTGGACAAGTTCGTGGCCCGGCTTGGCGCGCTCGGTATCGAGGCGGACATCATCCTCTTCCATCCCTATGACCACGGCAAATTCGGCTTCGACTCAATGCCAGCCGAAGCCGATACGCGATATCTGCGCTATGTCGTGGCGCGGTATGCCGCCTACCGGCATGTGTGGTGGTCACTTGCCAACGAATACGACGACATGAAGGCAAAGACCGATACCGATTTCGACAAACTCTTCCAGGTGGTGCAGAAAGCCGATCCCTTCGATCATCTGCGCTCCATCCACCACAACCGCACGATCTATGACAACAGCAAGCCCTGGGTCACGCATGCCAGCATCCAGAACGGCTCGGCCGTAATCGATGATGGCCGCGCCATGCTTTATCGCGATGTCTGGAAGAAGCCTGTGGTGTTTGATGAAGTCAAATACGAAGGCAATCTGGTAAAGCGCTGGGGCAATCTCTCCGGCGAAGAGCTGGTGAAACGCTGCTGGTTCGGCACCATCGCCGGCACCTATGTCGGCCATGGCGAGAGTTTCTCGGCTGACGGCAAAAAGATGTTTCTCGGCGAAGGCGGCCGCTTACAAGGACAAAGCCCGGCCCGCATCGGCTTCCTGCGCAAAATCGTGGAGGAAGGGCCGCACCGTATCGATCCCATCGACAAATGGCAGGACCGGCATATGGGCGGCAGGCCCGGAAGCTATTACCTCGCCTATTTCGGTGATAAGGCGCCGCAAGAATGGTCCTTCCTGCTGCCGAGCCAAAAGCTGAAAGGCGGCGAACAATTCCGCGTGGATATCATCGACACCTGGGCCATGACGGTTACACCGGTGGAAGGCACGTTCACAGTACATGCCGCAAGCCCCTATGATTTCGTCAGTGATCGGAAGGTTACGTTGCCTGGAAAGCCTTGGCAGGCTTTGCGGATACAAAAGATTTAAAAAAGTTGCCGCGCTCTCCGAGGCGGGCATCGCGCAAGTGTGGCTTGAACTCATTGCCCCCTGCGGTCATGGTTGTCTTCGCCCCTGATGTAAATGGAACACCCCATGGCCAATGCTGAGAAATCGGGAACCTTCAAGATTGGCGGAGAATTGGAAATCCGCCGTCTCGGCTTTGGTGCCATGCGCATCACTGGCGAAGGCATCTGGGGCGATCCGGCCGATCCGGAAGAATGCAAACGCACACTGCGGCGCGTGCCGGAACTCGGCATTAATTTCATCGACACCGCGGACTCCTACGGACCTGCCGTATCGGAAGAGCTGATCCGGGAGACCTTGCATCCCTACGATGGGCTGGTGATCGCCACCAAGGGCGGCCTCATCAGGCCCGGCCGCGACCAATGGGTTCCTTTTGGACGCCCCGATTATCTCATTCAGGAAGCTCATGTCAGCCGCCGCCGCTTGGGTGTCGAGCGCATTGATCTGTGGCAACTCCATCGCATTGATGCCAATGTGCCGCGCGACGAGCAGTTCGGCGCCATCAAGAACCTCCTGGACCAAGGCGTGATCCGCTTTGCAGGGCTTTCGGAAGTCGGCGTCAACGATATCGAAGCGGCACGCAAGGTCTTCCCGGTTGCCACCGTGCAGAACCGCTACAATCTCGTTGATCGCGGCAGCGAAGATGTTCTGAACTATTGCGAGAAAAACGGCATCGGCTTCATTCCCTGGTATCCGCTGGCGGCCGGCCATCTCGCCCGCCCCGGCTCGGTGCTGGACAGCATTGCCAAGAAACACAACGCAGCGCCGAGCCAAGTGGCACTTGCCTGGGTGTTGAAGCGCAGCAAGGTGATGCTGCCAATCCCGGGGACCGGCAAAGTCGCCCATCTCGAAGAGAATGTGGCGGCGGCCGATATCGATTTGTCGGATGAAGATTTCGCCACGCTGGATAAGGCAGGACGGAAGGGATAAGTGCGAAAGCCCTCCCCCATCGCTGAGGGAGGGCTTTTCACAACTATTTCGCGCCCATGTAATCGAGCTTACCAATCTCCACGCCCATATGGCGCAGGATGCCGTAAGCCGTGGTGAGGTGGAAAAAGAAGTTCGGCAAGGCGAAGGTGGAAAGATACTCCATTCCCTTGAAGGACAATTCGCGTTGGCCGGCCTTGAAGCTGATGTCCTTGTCCTCTGCTCCGGCGAAAGCCTCCGGTTTCACGCTTTGGATAAAGGCCAGGGTCTTGGCGATCCGGGCTTGCAACTCTTCGAATGTGATCTCTGTATCGGGATAGCTCGGCAATTCGGTGCCGGACAAACGTGCCGTTGCGCCCTTGGCATTGTCGGTGGCGATCTGGACCTGGCGGGTCAGCGGGAACATGTCGGGCGCCAGCCGGCCGGTGGTGAAAACGGCAGGATCGATCTTCTTGGCTTCCGCATGTTCGGCCGCCTTTTTCAGAATGGCCGATAAGGCCGTCAGATATTGCACGAAAGCCGGGACAGATGCCCGGTATACGGGATTGGTCATGATTCTCCCCAGATTAGCGGTTGTTGGACGTAGCTAAGCACTCCCCACTCCGTCTACAAGGTCACAAAAAAAGCGTGACCGTATTGTCATGAGGAATGCGGTAAAGTCCGCCGCTTTTCCGCTTGAGTCTCGGAGATTTTGCCATGAAATTCCGCGCTGTTCTTGGCGCCCTTGCCCTTACCCTTTGCACCGGGGCCGCTACGGCCGCCCCGGTCCTGATGATTTCCATCGACGGCCTGCGACCGGCCGATGTGATCGATGCGCAGAAAAAGGGCCTGAAGCTGCCGCACCTGACCGCTTTCCTGAAAGAGGCCACCTATTCCACGGGCGTGAAGAACGTTTTGCCGACCGTGACCTATCCCGATCACACCACCCTCATTACCGGGGTGTGGCCAGACAAGCACGGCATCGGCAACAACGAGACCTTCGATCCTTATGGCAAGAATTTCGGCGGCTGGTACTGGTACGCTAGTGACATCAAAGTGCCCACGCTGTGGGATGCCGTGCATGACAAGCGCGGCATTGTCGCCTCACTCGGCTGGCCGGTAAGCGTCGGCACGACGGCGATCGACTACAACATCCCCGAATACTGGCGCGCGCAGCAGCCGGATGATCTGAAGCTGATCGCCGCGCTCTCGACCCCAGGCCTGATCCAGCGCTTGCAGAAGGATTCCGGCCTGCCGCTTTACGCTCTGTTCGGGGAAGACCCCAAGCATGACGTCGGCCGAACCCGCTATGCCCAGAAAATGCTGGAATTCACCTTCCCGGAATTCATGACTGTGCATCTGGTCAGCCTCGACCACTATCAGCACACCTATGGGCCGGATTCGGCAGAGGCCAAGGCGGCGCTGGAGCAGCTCGATAGCGATGTCGGCGATCTCGTCGCCACTGCCAGGAGGGTCGAGCCCAACGTGACGATTGCCATCGTCTCCGACCATGGCTTTGGCCCCGTGCATGCCGAAGCCAATATCGGCAAGGCTTTTGCCGATGCCGGGCTGATCACCCTCGACAAATCCCGCAAGGTGGTGAGCTGGGACGCGATCCCGTGGAATGCCGGCGGCTCTTCGGCCATCATCCTGGCCCATCCTGACGACGCCGGGGTGAAGGAACGCGTGGTGGCCTTGCTCAACAAGCTGCAGGCCGATCCCAATTCCGGCGTGGCCCGCTGGATCGACAAGACCGGCATTGCCGAACGCGGCGGCTCGCCCAAGGCCTCCTTCTGGGTCGATTACAAGATCGGCTGGTCGTCGATCTCCAATTTCACCCAGCAGATGCCGACGACGCTGAAAGGCACGCATGGCTATTTCCCTGACGACAAGGAAATGCGCGCCACCTTCATGATTGCCGGCCCGGGCATCAAGGCGAAGAAGCTCGGCGAGATCGACATGCGCGATATCGCGCCGACGCTCGCCAAGATCCTGGAAGTGCCGCTGCCCAAAGCTGATGGCAAGCCGTTGTTCTGAGGTGTTTTGATTATGCCATGGGAGGTCATCCTCCCATGGCGGCCTTTTTAGGCCGCCGCCACATGAGCGCGATGCAGCTCCGTCACACTGGCATAGAAGCTTTGTTCGGCCTCTTTCAGCAGGCCAGTGCGATAAAGTCTGAGATTCTGCAGAATACTGGTCAGCATCTCGGGACCACAGCCTTCCACAGGGCCTGAAAACAGACCGCGCTGCCAATCATCATCGACCAGCCGTCCCGACCATTGCACCAGGATTGGCAGCATGGTGCCCGGCTGATGCGCCTGCCGCCACGTTTCCACATTACGATAGAGCACATTGTCGGGAATTTCCGAAATCGGCTGATCGGCATAACGCTCCGCATCGGCCGAACGGATGAAGCGCAGCTGGCCTTGCTGGCCGCAATCGACATGGAAACTGGTGGCCAGAATGTAAGCCTGAGCCATCACCAAATGCCAGAAATAGAGATCGGCGAGCGCTAAGGGCACCAGCTTGGCCCGGTAAGGCTCATCATCCATCGGAAAAAGGCGGTAGTGGCGCAGCAGCGGCTCGAAGATGGGATAGTCTTGCAAAAAAGGCATAACGAAGCGCAGCACATGGCTGATGCTGACCGCAATCTCATCACCGCAGGTCATGACCAATTCTTCGGCGCGCGGATCGGTAAGCCGCATGAGATCGCCAGCACGTCCGATGAAGGCCACATCCTCCATGACAAACGGCTCATTGGCATTGGCCCAAGGCACCCAGATGCGCGATTTGAAAGGCGTGCGCGGCATGGCAAGACGGACATAGGGCGAAAAATCGGGCAACGCACCCCAAGCGGCGAAAGTGGTGATCTTGTTCTTGAGAAATTCCTCATCGAACAGGAAATCCGGCCGCAGTTTCACGACCAGTTCGCCTGGATCAGTCACCAAGCGCAAGGCCGCAGCGAGATTGCGCGATTGATAGACAAAACCGCGCTGATGCGAGGTTCCCGCCACTGCCGGCATCGGAATGCGGACCAGTTCCACCTCGGGCCATTTCTGAACCGGAGCGAGATAGGCATCGAGATCGCTGGCATCCCAGGTGACATAGAGAATGCGGTCAAGCACGCCTTGGCGGCGCAGGGCGATGAGCGGGGCAAAGCTCGCCTGCATCAGCGGGGCATGCACCGTAAAGCCGGTGACAACAGCTGTGGTCACGATGCCAGCACTTTTTCGATGCTGCGCAGAACGAAGCCGACTGTTTCTTCGTCGCGGGCATAGGGAATGGTGCGGAAGAGATGCAATGCCGTAAGCGGCAGCAGCCGGGGCGCCAGCCTCGGTTCGAGTGTATCAAACAAATGACGCAGCGCGATTTCGAGACGGCCGAGCTGTTCTGTTGCCTTCAAAAGGCGCTTGTCGCGGGGGCCATCCAAATACAGCGAGCGGATACACCAATGCCCCGCCACATCCTGGAACAGCTTGGCGGCATCCAGCCACCAGGACGACGTAAAGCAGTCATCGCAATCGATGAAAACGACACCGCCTTCGGCCGAGACGATCATATTTTCGAGCGTCATGTCGCCATGACAAAGCGAGGCTGGAATGCCGCTCCAATCCTGGGCCTTGAGACGCCGCGCGATACGGCTGATTTCCCTGGCATGCAGCCGGCAAGCCGGTGTCCGGGCGCCTTCGATTACCACGATCTTGCTCAAGAACAGATCGGGCGGGATTTCCATAGCATTGGTGAACCGGGCGAATTCGAGGAAGCGCGCTACGGCATCGGTGACGAGCCCTTCATCCAGCCGGTCGCCATCCAGGATCACTTCAGCCGCAGTCCGGCCGGGGACGTATTCCATGTCGAAATAGGCGCGGCCCTCCGAATCGATGCCGTCAAAGGGCACAATCGGAAACGGCACGCCGCAACTGAACAACGAACGCTGCTTGCGGGATTGCGCCATCAGCCGGGCATTCTGCAGGACCGAGCCGGCGGTTTTGCGCACCAGAGGCATGGTGCCATCGACCAGAAGCCGCAGCTCCGCGCCAGAATGCCCCGATAAGGATATGGCGTCCGGCACAAGCCGGAGGGCAGAGGGCAAGGTCTCAGGCAGGTCAAATTGCGGTAGCGCGGTCATACGCCCTAAAAAGCAAGCCCCGTGCCATGGCAGAGAGCTTTTAAGTGCTTGGGTTTTCTGGGATTTGCGCTCCGGCGCGGAAAAAACTGCCGGTGCAAAAATGCAGCCCGGCGCAAAGCGCCGTTCCGGCTAGAGCCAGTCTTCCAGATAATCGCCCAACGAGGGCGTGTTGCGCTTGAGGTTAACCGCAACGGCGGCTGGATACGGGTTGGAGGGCGCATGGTCGTTAATCAAGAAGCGGCGGCCATGGGGACAGCCCATGATGAGGGCAAAGACCTCAAGACCGGCCGCCTTGAGGGCAGCGTCTGTCTTGGCGCGATATGCTTCCGGACGGGCCGTCATAAAGATCAGCTTGGCCCCTTTCGCCTGCCAAGCCTTGAGCACGGCGACATTACCGGCAATCGGGGTGTCCTCATCCTCCCAATAAGGCGGGAAGAACTGGCTGTGATTTTCGAACACCACCCCATCGATATCGCAGATCAGGGTGCCATGGGCACGGACATGCCGGCGCCAATCCTCGATAGTGCCGACATCAATGAAATCCTTGACCACGAGCGCGCGCACCGTCTCGCCTACCCCGGCCAGATGGGTCAGGACATGTGAAAGGAAGATCTCGCCATTCTGGCTCCCGCGCAGCATCGCTTCGAAATGCTCGGCAAAGAGCGCGGCATCGGAAAAGCCGTAAAGCCCAATGCTGGCAAAATTGGAAACCAGGTTCTTCTCCGCGATGCGGCTGACACGCCCCTGATGATCAACCTCGGCAAAACTCTTAGCCCCGACATTGGCCATGCGCGGATTAAGCCGCACATCGCAAACGGTTACGAAACTGCCTTCGGGCAGCGGCGCTGGTTGAAAGAAGCTGTCGGCATCTTTCACCGCGATAGGACCCGTGATGCCAGCGCGCTGCACCATCTGGAACACAGTGTCGGCGGGACCACGGGTATCCTCTTCCAGCACCAGCACCTCAGGCCCATCGCCAAAGGCACGCCGCAGCATCTTGCGGCAACCGAATTTCTCTTCGTGATCGGCGCGCACCGCGATCACCACACGGTCATAGGCGCCGGCGGGAACGCTGTCAGCCGCACGCTTCAGGGCGAGCCCGCCTTCCGGCAGCGTCAGCATCCATTTCGGGCGCGTGCCGGGATAGCGCGACGACTTCCCGGCGCAAGGAAGCAGCAGGGTGCGAGAAGCCATGGTCCGGGTCCTAAACGGCGGCACCAGACCTTGGGCGTTTATCGTTAATAGATCCTAAATCGGACGGCGAGACCGCACCTAAGCGGCCACAGGCAGCAGCTTCACCAGCGCGTTCAGCACTCCCTGTACGCCTTTCAAGCGCTGTTCCGGTAAATCCCAATTGCGGGCGATGACCACCTTCTGGTCGGGCCGCACCTTCATGATACTCGCGTTATCACTGATGAGATTTACCAAACCCAGCGGGTTGGCGAACATATTGTTGCGGAAACCGATGATGCCGCCCTTCGGACCCGCATCGATCTTCTCCACCCCGGCCTTCTTGGCGAGCTGCTTGATCTGCACGATTTCGAAGAGATGTTTCACTTCCTCCGGCAGCGGCCCGAAACGGTCGATCAGCTCGGCGGCAAAGCGATCCATATCGGTGCGATCTTCGATGGTCGACAGCCGACGGTACAGCGCCATGCGGACATTGAGGTCCGGCACATAGGTTTCCGGGATCAGCACGGCGGCACCGATATTGATATTGGGCGACCACTGTTCGGCGGTTTCCTGCGGCAGATCCTCACCCGATTTGAGCTGGGCGACGGCTTCTTCCAGCATCTCCTGATAAAGCTCGATACCGACTTCCTTGACGTGACCAGACTGTTCCTCGCCAAGCAGATTGCCGGCGCCGCGGATGTCCATATCGTGGCTCGCCACCGTGAAACCCGCCCCCAGCTGATCCAGGGATTGCAACACTTCCAGCCGCCGCTCTGCGGTTTCGGTCGGCCTGTGATCGGCCGGTGTCGTCAGATAGGCATAAGCGCGCTGCTTGGAGCGGCCGATACGACCGCGGATCTGATAAAGCTGCGACAGGCCGAACATATCGGCACGATGCACCACCATCGTGTTGGCGTTTGGTACATCGAGGCCAGATTCCACGATATTGGTCGAGATCAACACGTCGATCTTGCGGTCATAGAAGGCCGTCATGATGTCTTCGAGGGTGGACGCCGCCATCTGGCCATGGGCCACGGCCGCCTTCACCTCCGGCACGTTCTCTTTGAGGAACTCTTCGGCTTCGCGCAGATCGGCAATGCGCGGACAGACATAGAAGCTCTGACCGCCGCGGTAATGCTCTCGCAGCAAGGCCTCGCGGAGCACCATGGGATCGAACGGTGTCACATAAGTGCGTACGGCCAAACGGTCGATCGGCGGGGTGGTGATGAGCGAAAGGTCGCGCACACCAGACAACGCCAGTTGCAGCGTACGTGGAATAGGAGTGGCCGTCAGGGTCAACACATGCAGGTCGGCTTTCAGGCTCTTCAGCCTTTCTTTATGGGCGACACCGAAATGCTGTTCTTCGTCGACGATCACGAGGCCAAGGCGGGAAAACTCGATCCCCTTGGCCAGAAGTGCATGGGTGCCGATGACGATATCGACATCGCCGGATTTGAGGCCATCCTTCGTCTCTCGCGCATCCTTGGCGTCGACGAACCGGGAAAGCTGGCGCACCTTCACCGGGAAACCCGCGAAGCGTTCGGCGAAATTGCGGTAATGCTGGCGGGCAAGCAGCGTCGTGGGCACCACCACAGCGACCTGGCTGCCGGACATGGCCGCTACAAAAGCCGTACGCAGCGCCACTTCGGTTTTGCCGAAACCGACATCACCGCAGACCAGGCGATCCATCGGCCTTCCTTTGGCGAGATCCTCCACCGCATCGGCGATGGCTTTCTCCTGGTCCTCGGTCTCCTGATAGGGAAAACGGGCGCAGAATTCGTCCCATAACCCTTGCGGCTTTTCGACTTCCGGCAAGGACTTCAATTCGCGCGCCGCGGCGATACGGATGAGTTCGCCCGCAATCTCGCGCACCCGTTCGCGTGCCTTGGCTTTCCGCGACTGCCAAGCGGTGCCGCCGAGCTTGTCGAGCACTGCAGCACTGTCATCGGCGCCATAGCGGGTCAGAAGTTCAATGTTTTCGACCGGCAGAAAAAGCTTGCCGCCATCATATTGCAATTCAATGCAATCATGCGGCGCGCCGGTAACATCGATGGTCTTGAGCCCGAGATAGCGCCCCACCCCATGTTCAATATGGGTAACGAGATCACCCGGTGCCAGCCCCGATGCTTCGGTGAGGAAGTTCTGTGCCTTCTTCGCCCTTTTGTGGCTGACCATGCGGTCGCCCAAAATGTCCTGCTCGGCGATGACCGCGAAATCCGGCGCCTCGAAACCATGCTCAATGCCGAGCACCGCGAGGCCGATGGCTGAAGGCGCCATCTTGGCGGCATCAAGCCAGTCAGCGACCGGACGCAGAGCATTGACGCCGTGATCGGAGAGCACCCCGCCCATGCGCTCAGATGAACCTTCGGTCCAAGAGGCAATGATGACGCGCTTCTTCTCTTTATGCAGCGCAACGATATGCTCGGCCGTCAATTCGAAGACATTGTTGCCGCCTTGAGCACGCTCAGGGGCAAAATCGCGGCCAAGCTTGGCATGGGCATCGACCGACTTCATCGATTCCGGTGCCTGGAACGGTGAAAGATCGCGCACCGGATGGCTCTTTAGCGCCGTATCCCATTCCTCATTGGTGAGATACAGCGTTTCGGGTTTCAACGGCTTATAAGGCGGTGCTTTCAGAGCCCCTTTTTTCGACTGGTCGGTATCGAGAAACTCACGGCGGGTCTGATAATAGTCGGTGATCAGTTCCTGCCGCGCCTTCTTGGCTTCTTCCGCGTGATGAGAAAGCATGACGAGAGCACGCGGGGCGTAATCGAACAGAGTTTCGAGCTTCTCATAAAATAGCGGCAGCCAGTGCTCCATACCTGGCGCCTTGCGGGCGGCGCTGACGCTTTCGTACAGCGGATCGTCGATAGCCGGACCGAATGCGGCGACATAACCGGTGCGGAAGCGGGAAACGCCCTTCTCGTCTAGCGGCACTTCGGACGCCGGCAGAAGCTCGATCTTCTGCACCTCGCCGGACGAAAGCTGCGTCTCGGCATCAAAGCTGCGGATGGCATCGAGACGATCGCCGAAGAAATCGAGGCGTAGCGGCTCCAGTCCCGGCGGCCAAAGATCGACAATACCGCCGCGCACGGCGAAATCGCCCGGCTCGCGCACGGTAGAGGCGCGGGCATAGCCATTGTTGGCTAGGAAATGTGCCAGATCCTCGTGAGAAACGGTGTCGCCCAGCTTGGCGCTGAAACTGGCGTTCTGGATCACGTCACGCGGCGGCACGCGCTGTAGCGAGGCGTTGATGGTCGTCACCACCACGGCCGGGCCGCTGTCCTTGTCACGCCGGGCGAGGATCGCCAGGGTCGCCAGCCGCTGGCTCTCGATGTCCGGGCTGGGCGACATGCGGTCGTAAGGCAGGCAATCCCAGGAGGGGAATGTCAGAAGCTGCAGCTTCGGCGCAAAAAAGCGGATGGTCTCAATGGCGCTGGCGGCTTTGACCCCATCCTGGGCCACGAACACAACCAACCCCTTCCGGCTTTCGGCCGCTTGGGCCGCCAGCCAGGCATCATAGCCTTCCGGCGCGCCAGTAACCGTGAGACGGCCGTCCGCGCGAGCAATGTAATTTACACGTTCCAAGAGGGGTCCTTACGGGAGCACAACGCCTGAAGGCGCCGGAAAACCATGGTGTCGAATGCCGCCGGGACGGGAACTTCGCCTTTCAGCCAGGCAAAGACATCCTGATCAGGTGCTTTAAGAAGTGCATCGAGGTCATCGAGGGCATTTTCGTCGAGGCTATCGATTTCACGTGCGGCAAAGGTCCCGAAGATCAAATCGACCTCCTTGAAGCCGCGCCGCTGGCACCGGAACAATAGCTGTTTGCGGCGGACCCCGAGGGACCCTCCGTCTGCTGCAGTCATCATGGGGGTGATATAGCGCCGGGCGAGGCCATCTTCCAGGGCCGTATCACATTTCCGGGACGCATGACGCCCGGCTAAGCCTCGGATAATGTTGGCAACATGCGCCCGTCGATTCTGTTTCCCCTATTTGCTGAAACCCGGAGCCTTCCGGGTGTGGGACCGCGGCTGGAGAAACTGATCGCCCAAGTAGCTGGGACACGGCTGAAGGACTTGATTTTCGACCTGCCGACCGGTGTGATCGACCGCTCCTACCGACCCAAACTTATCCAGGCAGAAGCCGGACGCATTGTGACAGTTACGGTTAATGTGCTCGATCACTTGGCGCCACGCGACAAACGCCAGCCCTATCGTGTGCGCTGCAGCGATGACACGGCGTCTATCGAGCTGGTGTTTTTCCATGCCCACCAAGACTGGCTGAACAAATCCTTGCCCGTCGGCTCACAGCGGGTGATTTCGGGGCGAGTGGAGCGTTTCAACAACCGCCTTTCGATGCCGCATCCTGATTACATCGCAGCGCCGGATGAACCGATGCCGCTGCATGAGCCGGTCTATGCCTTGACTGAGGGCCTATCGGGAAAGGTGTTGGCCAAGGCCATCCGCGGCGCGCTGGAAAAAGTGCCGGTGATGCCCGAATGGCTAGACCCGGCTTATCTGAAGGCGAGCAAATGGCCGGCTTTTCACGAAGCAATCAAGAAGGCGCATGCACCTGTTCATGAAGAAGACCTCTCGCCGGAAAGGCCTGAACGCCAGCGCCTCGCCTATGACGAGCTCCTCTCTAACCAGCTCGCCTTGATGCTGGTGCGCAAACGGATACGTGAAATCAACAAGGGCCGCGTCCTGAAAGGCGAAGGCAAGCTCAAGGCCAAGGCACTGGCGGCACTGCATTTCACGCTGACCGAAGCCCAAGAGCAGGCGATTGCCGAAATTGAAACCGATATGGCCTCGCCCACGCGTATGCTGCGTTTGCTGCAAGGCGATGTCGGGGCTGGGAAGACCGTGGTCGCCTTCATGGCCCTTTTGGATGCGGTAGAAGCGGGTGCCCAAGGCGCGCTGATGGCCCCCACCGAAATCCTCTCGCGCCAGCATATGGCCGGACTGGCGCCGCTGGCCGAAGCTGCCGGCGTGAAGATGGCTTTGCTCACCGGCCGCGAAAAAGGCCTGCCACGAGAGACGTTGTTGAAGGCCTTGGCCGAAGGCGAAATCGATATTCTGGTCGGCACTCATGCGCTCTTCTCGGACGATGTCGCCTTCAAGGATTTGGGCTTGGTGGTGGTGGACGAGCAGCATCGTTTTGGCGTGCATCAGCGCATGACCCTGCAAAGCAAAGGCGAACACGTCACCGATGTTCTGGTGATGACGGCAACACCAATCCCGCGCACCTTGGCCCTTACCGCTTATGGCGATATGGAGGTCTCACGTCTGCATGGCCGCCCGCCCGGACGCCAGCCTGTGGAAACCCGGGTACTGCCCGCGTCCCGTCTTGAAGATGTCGTGGAACATTTGCGCAAGGCACTGGCCAGCGGCACCCGTGCTTATTGGGTGTGTCCCCTGGTGGAGGAATCCGAGAAGATCGATCTCGCGGCCGCAGAAGACCGCGCCAAAGAGCTGCAAGCGACACTGGGTCCAAAAGTCGGTCTGGTGCATGGCAAAATGAAGCCCGCCGAACGCGATGCGGCGATGGCGAAGTTCAAGGCCGGCGAATTATCATTGCTGGTCGCCACGACCGTGATCGAAGTGGGCGTCGATGTGCCCGAAGCCACCATCATGGTTGTGGAACATGCCGAGCGTTTCGGCCTGGCCCAGCTGCACCAATTGCGCGGACGCGTCGGGCGCGGCTCCGGCAAATCAAGCTGCCTTCTCGTCTATGCTCCGCCGATCGGCGAAACCGCCAAGGCGCGGCTTTCCACCTTGCGCGACACCGATGATGGTTTTGTCATCGCCGAAGAAGATTTGCGCCTGCGCGGCCCAGGCGAGCTCCTGGGCACCAAGCAAAGCGGCCAGCTCGAATTTCGCATGGCCAATATCGCCGTGCATGGCGAGTTGCTGGCTGCCGCACGAGACGATGCCGGACTGATCCTGGCGCGCGATCCCGATCTCAAATCCGAGCGCGGGCAGGCCTTGCGCGTGTTGCTCTATCTCTTCGGCCGTGACGAAGCCGTGAAGTATTTGCGGGCCGGTTAAACCTTCGCCTGCTCTTCTGGAAGCGCGATCCTGGCCACTGCCACGATCCACACCACCATGGCTTCTGCCCAAGCTACCGCCGGTGACAGCCAAACCGGATCCGTCGTGCGCGGCAGGAACAAAGCTTGCCCGGTGCCATATTGCAGCCCGCTGATGATGGACGGCATCAGCCCATACAGCAGCACCAGCACGGCCAAGGAAAGAAGATCTCCGCCACGGCGGCGGGCCGCCATGTTCATCAGCACAACCAAGCCCATATCGCGGGTAAGAAAACCGAGGAAGGCTCCCACCATCGCCTCATCGGCCATCCCCCCTGACGAAGCCAGATGCCCAATCAGGACGCCTCCGAGCAGAAGCGCAGCCAGGAATGACATCATCCAGCATTGGAAGCGCACCAGCGCCGAGCCGAGGTGAAGGCGGGAAAACTCCAAACCCAGCCAGCGGAAAAATACGCGGTTTTTCGGCTCCAGGAAGACGTTCACATAAGCAAGGATGGAGCAGACCAGGACTGCGAGATAAAGCCGGCGCGCAAGAGTATCGGCTTGAGGCAGCTGGTTTGACACCCATGCATCGAAACCGCCGGCATAGAGGGTGATGAAGACCAGGAAGGCGAGCCAGACAAACGGCCCATTGCGCAATTTGAGCTCAAGCCGCATCAGCCGGTAGGTGCCGAGCAGAATCCAGCCCGCAAACAACGCCAGAGAAACCAGAAGGAACGGTTGGGTCGGTATTGGCTGCCCCCACCAGGATACGGTATCCGCGCGGGCAATATTGCCGAAAGCAGGGCCGGCCGGATTGGCAATAGCTGCCACAACCAGCGCAGCGGCTATGCCCGCGATCTGGTAGAAGAACACCTCGAATTGCGTATGGCCATGGCGGCGTCCAGCAGCGATCAGGCTTGCAAGCAGACTTGCTGATTGGGCGATCACACCCAGCGCAATGAAATAGATCAGTTCTGCGAAGGCTGTCGCAACACCGTCACGTTTGACAGCTTCCGCGACGATCACAACGAGGCAAATCCCGCCGCCAACCCAATTGAACACGGTCGAGCCGAACAGCTTACCCCACATCATGGTCGAAGCGCGCAAGGAAGAAAGCCGCTGACTATCCCAGGTGCGCTCACGAATTTCGCCCACCACACTGCGGGCGGCATTGCGCGTCCCCCAGACCACGACAATGAAATCAAAAAGCCAGCGCGCCACTGTGCCAGGCCCGGTAAAGCCTTCGGTCACGGCCGCAGCAAAGAAGGCAAGCAGAAGCAGCGCCACCAAGATAACAAGGCGAAGGGGCGTCAATTCCAGCCAGACGTTGCGCTGAAATTCCGGATTCATCGCCGCTGCCCCACCTGGCTGAAATAGGCGTCTTCCAAAGCCCGCGTGGATTCGCCGAAACTGGAGACTTCAAAACCGGCTGATAAGAGATCTCGGATCAGCCGTGCCCGCGAAGTCGCGTTGCGCGGGTGGGTGATGAGAGCGTGATAGTCGTCCGCCTCGATCACATCCAACCCGGCGCGAGCGTCCAGAAAATCACGCAGATCGCTGCGGGCGGTAGCTATTTCGAGGATATAGCGCGGCCGGGCAACGTCCTTCACCTTGATGGCTTGACCGCCGACGATCAGCCCATCCTCGATGATGATCATTTCCGAGCAGTAGTCTTCAAGCTCGGCCAGGATGTGTGAGGACACAACCAGCGTCATGCCCGCTTCTTTCAGCATCACCAGCAAGGATGACAAATCACGACGCGATTGCGGATCGAGCCCCGCGGCGGGTTCATCCAAGAGCAGGACCTTGGGCTCATGCACAATGGCTTGCCCGATCGCCAAACGCTGGCGCAAACCGCGCGACAGATCGCCTGCCTTCACATCCAGCCGATCCAGAAGTCCCACGCGACCGGCTGCTTTTTCCACGGCCGTTGCCGCCAAAGCAGGCGCAATGCCTCGCGAACGGGCGGTATAGGTCAGTGCACGGCGCACGCTTAACGCATCATACAAACCGAAGAAGTCCGGCAAGTAGCCGAGCAAGGCATGGATGGCGCGCGGCTCGCTGCGAGTATCGTGCCCGCCTACCCTAACGGAACCGGAATAAGGGTCTTCAAGGGCCGCCAGACAGCGCAAAAGCGTGGTTTTCCCGGCCCCATTAGGGCCTACCAGCGCGGTGATGGTTTGCGGGCCGACGTGAAGGGATACTCCCTTCAGCGCCCGCACGCTCGGGTACTCGTAAACGAGATCGTGAACTTCGATCATGGCTCAAAATTCGGAGAACAGCGAGATACTAGCTCCCATTTGTCAAAGATTGATAATATTCGTGACCCCTGAACTGAAAATCGGATGCAACACGGCGTTGCAATTGCCATGCTAGCTTGTCAAAACGTCACAGCACAGTCAGCGAGGGTGAACAATGCGCATCGTGATGATCGGATCGGGGTATGTGGGGCTGGTCTCTGGAGCATGCCTTTCGGAATTCGGCCATCACGTGACCTGTGTGGACACCGACGTTGCCAAGATCGAAGGTTTGAAAAAAGGGATCATTCCAATCTTCGAGCCAGGCCTGGATGAGGTTGTGGCCACCAATGTCAAGGCGGGCCGCCTGTCCTTTACAACCGATCTGGCCACGGCCATGGCGGATGCCCAAGCGGTATTTATCGCGGTGGGCACGCCCAGCCGGCGCGGCGACGGTCACGCCGACCTTTCCTATGTCTTTGCGGCAGCCGAGGACATCGCCCGGCATCTGAAGGGTTATATGGTGGTGGTGACCAAATCGACTGTACCGGTCGGCACCAATGCCAAGGTCGCCGAGATCATCAAGAAGGTGCGGCCTGACGCGGATTTCGACGTTGCTTCCAATCCGGAATTCCTGCGTGAAGGTTCGGCCATTGAGGATTTCCGCCGCCCCGACCGCGTGGTGGTGGGCTGCTATTCCGAGCGCGCACGCACCCTGATGCGCGAGGTCTATCGCCCGCTCTATCTCAACGAGACGCCAATTGTCTTCACGTCCTGCGAAAGCGCAGAGATCATCAAATATGCCGCCAATGCCTTCCTGGCGGCAAAGATCACCTTCATCAATGAGATGGCCAATCTCTGCGAGACGGTCGGCGCCAACGTACAAGATGTGGCCCGCGGCATGGGGCTGGACGGGCGTATCGGCGGCAAGTTCCTGCATGCCGGCCCGGGCTTCGGCGGCTCCTGCTTCCCGAAGGACACGCTCGCTCTTTTGAAGACCACCCAGGAATATGGCGTCACCACCAAAATCATCGAAGCGGTGGTTGCAGTAAACGACGCGCGCAAACTGCAGATGGGCGAGAAAATCGAGAAGGCTTTTGGCGGTGTCGCCGGCAAGACCATTGCCGTCCTGGGCCTCACCTTCAAACCCAACACCGACGACATGCGCGATGCACCGAGCTTGGTGATTGTGCCCTATCTCAAGGACAAAGGCGCCAAGATCAAAGCCTTTGACCCGGAAGGCACGAAGGAAGCCAAAAAGCATTTCGAAGTCGAGTTCTGCAGCGAAACCTACGAAACGCTGGAAGGGGCCGATGGCGTGGTCCTCCTGACCGAATGGAACGAGTTCCGTGCCCTTGACCTGCCCCGGGTTAAATCCCTGCTCAAGCGTCCGCTGATGGTCGACTTGCGCAATATTTATAAGCCGGACATCATGCAGGAAGCCGGTTTCTCCTACGTCTCCGTCGGCCGGCCCGATGTCGTTTAAGCTCTGGCCTTCCGCTCAGGACTGACTTTCGATAGGCTCTCCATCTGGCTTAGGCCAAATGGGGGCACAAATGGATACGGTTCTGGTGATCGCTCCGCTTGCGGTGGCGGCGATTGGCTTTCTTGGCTTTATCTTCGGTTTCGGACATCTGGTGCGCGGCCGCTTCGGCAAGGCCTCTTTCGGCCTCGGTGGCGGCGGCGTGTTGGCCATTGCCGGCCTGGCAACTGGCTTGATCGGCCTCAACCTGCAAGGCTATCAGCGCCTCACCTATGAGGTGCCACTCGCCCAGGTCAGTGTGCGCGCGGTCAATCCGGACATAAAAATCTACACAGTCACTCTGCACCGCCTGGACGGCTCAGGCCGTGTCCAGAATTGCACCTTGCAAGGCGATGCCTGGGAAATCGGCGGCCGTTTCCAGAAGTGGAAGCCCTGGGCCAACGAACTCGGCCTCAATGCGACCTACACGCTCGACCAGATTTCCAACCGCTACTATTCGGCCGCCGAAGCCAACGGCAAGAAGATCACGGCTTGCGATATCTTTGGCCCCGCGCCGGAGGCAAACCAGTATCTGCCGAAGGCCTGGGTGGAATGGATGCTCGGCCATATGATGGTCAAGCAGCGCTTCTTCGGTTCGGCGAGTTACATGCCGATGGTGGACGGGGCAAAATATTTGGTGATCGCTACGCAATTCGGCTTCAATGCCGAGCCCGCCAACGACATCGCGAACCGGGCCAACAACGGACGGGCGTTCTGAGCAACTGCGCCATCTTGCGCAGCAGGAATACCCCGGCCCGCGATGGCGCACACCACTAATTAACCAATCCAGGTAATCTTACCCTGGCGTTCACGGACGGGCCGCCGAATCCCGCCCTCACGCGATTTTGGGGACATAACGCTGAGCCATCAGCGTGAGTGCTGCGCCGTGTGAACGGCGTGAGTACGGCAATGTTAACACGAGGTCGCACCGTGCGTGTATTTGACACCAAGCGGGTTCTGGTTACCGGCGGCGCTGGTTTCATCGGTTCCCATCTCTGTGAGCGTCTTCTGGCTCAGGGCCACGAAGTGCTTTGCGTCGATAATTTCTTCACGGGCAGTCGAAGGAATGTCGCCCATCTAGTCGGTCAGCCCCGATTCGAGATGCTGCGCCACGACATTACTTTCCCGCTCTATGTCGAAGTCGACCAGATCTACAATCTCGCCTGCCCTGCCTCCCCCGTTCATTATCAACGAGATCCGGTGCAGACGACCAAGACGAGTATTCTTGGTGCCGTGAATGTGCTGGGTTTAGCGAAACGCTTGCACGTTCCCGTGCTGCAAGCGTCGACCTCCGAAGTCTATGGCGATCCGGCCGTGCATCCGCAACCCGAAGGCTATTGGGGGCATGTCAATCCGATCGGACCGCGCGCCTGTTATGATGAAGGCAAGCGCTGTGCCGAGACCTTGTTCTTCGATTATCACCGCCAGATGAAGCTGAGCATCAAGGTCGTGCGCATTTTTAACACCTATGGCCCACGCATGCATCCGGAAGACGGGCGGGTGGTTTCCAACTTCATCGTGCAGGCGCTGAAAAACGAGCCCATCACGCTCTATGGCAGCGGCTTACAGACACGCTCTTTCTGCTTTGTCGACGATCTTGTCGATGGGCTGATAAAGATGATGGATACGCCCAAAGAAATCACCGGTCCGATCAACCTCGGCAATCCGCAGGAATTCACCATGCTCGGGTTGGCTGAAATGGTGAAACGGCTGACCGGATCATCTTCCGCCATCATCCAGAAGGCCCTGCCGGACGACGATCCCAAGCAGCGCAAGCCCGACATTTCCAAGGCTGTAGCGCAGCTTGGCTGGGCTCCGAGCATCGAACTGGAAGATGGCCTAAAGCGCACCATCGCCTATTTTGATGCCCTGCTCGGCGAAAGCGAAATCGAAATCGAGGCAGAACCGCAACGGGCCTGGGCTTAAGAAAGCTTTTCGCTCAAACAAAGCCCCGGGCCGCTCGCGCGCCCGGGGCTTTTCATAGTTCGGCCAGAGCCTATTTCGGCTTCTTCGCCATCAGACCGCGATAATACAGATACGGCCCGATATCGGGATCCTTGCCATAGAACGAGCGGAACATCTCGCCGTAATCCATGGTGTGCCCCTTGGAGAGGATCAAATCACGGAAGCGCTGGCCGTTCTCGCGCGTCAAGCCGCCATGTGCCTCGAACCAGGAATAGGCATCATGGTCGAGCATTTCGGCCCATTGGTAGGCGTAATAGCCCGCAGAATAACCCAGAGACCAGATATGCGTGAAATAGCTTGAGCGATAACGGGGCGGTACTTCCGGAACGGCCATGCCCGAAGACCTCAGCGCCGCAATCTCAAACGCATCCACATCCTGCTTGGGCGCAGTCACCGGAAGGGTGTGCCATTTGAGGTCCAATTCGGAGGCCGCTACTAGCTCAGTCAGCGAGTAGCCCTGATTGAAGCTTTGTGCCTTTTTGATCTTGGCCACCAAAGCATCCGGGATGGGTTCATGGGTCTTGTAATGATGCGCGTAGTTCTTCAGCACCTCCGGATAAAGCGCCCAATGCTCGTTGAACTGTGAGGGAAATTCCACGACATCCCGCGCTACCGCCGTCCCTGATGTGGTCGGATATTTCTGGCTGGCAAAAAGCCCGTGCAAAGCATGGCCGAACTCGTGGAAAGCTGTCGTCACATCGTCGAATGACATCAACGCGGGCTCGCCAGCTGCGGGTTTGGTGAAATTGCAGACATTGTAGACAACCGGCTTGGTGCTAAGCATGGCGGACTGGTCGACAAAAGTGTCCATCCATGCTCCGCCCTGCTTGTTGTCGCGCTTGAACCAGTCGAAATACATCAGCCCCAACGTCGAGCCATCCTTGTCGAAAACCTCAAACACACGCACATCGGACTGGTAGACGGGAATGTCGTGCCGCTCCTTGAAAGTGATGCCGTAAAGCTTGTTGGCAGCATAGAAGACGCCATTTTCCAGAACACTCGACATCTCGAAATAAGGTTTCACTTGGCTATCATCGAGGTCGTATTTGGCTTTGCGCACCTCTTCGGCATAGCGCTCCCAATCCCACGGCTCGAGCTTGAAGCTGCCGCCGCTCTTCTTGATAGCCGCCTGGATTTCCTTGGCTTCGACCTTGGCTTTCGCCTTAGCGGCAGGCGCCAGCTTGCTCAAGAACGCCAATGCCGCGTCGGGCGTCTTGGCCATCTGGTCTTCGAGCTTATAAGACGCCCAATTGGGATAGCCGAGGAGAGCCGCTTTTTCCGCACGTAATTGTGCGATGGTGGAGATGGTCTCGCGCGTATCGTTGGCATCCCCCTTCTCGGTACGGGTCCACGAGTTATCGAACAGCTGCTTGCGCACATCCCGGTCCGCCAGCGACTGCAGTGCTGGCTGCTGAGTGGTGTTGCGTAGCGGGATCACCCATTTGCCGCTGAGGCCACGATCTTCCGCAGCCTTCTTGGCTGCGGCGATCTCACCATCACTCAATCCGGCAAATTCGGCCTTATCATCCGCCATCAGCGCTCCGGCTTTGGTGGCGGCCAGGAGCTTGCTGTCATACAATGTCTCAAAGATGGAGAGCTTTTGGTTGATCTCCATCAGCCGCTTCTTGTCGGCGTCATTGAGCTTAGCACCTGATTGGATGAAGCCGAGATAATAGACATTGAGAAGCGTGGATTCTTCCGGCCCCAGATTCAGGTTAGCGCGCTGATCGTAGACCGCCTTGACGCGCGCAAAGAGCTTGGCATTGAGATAAATAGCATCATGATGGGCAGCGAGCTTGGGCGCCTCCTCCTCCTTTACCTTCTGCAGCACATCATTGGTGTTGGCCTGGGAGAGTGCAAAAAACACCTTGCTGACGCGGGTTAGCAGAGCGCCGCTCTTTTCCAAAGCTGCAATGGTGTTCTCAAAGGTCGGCGCAGCCGAGTTATTCGCGATTTGGTCGGTTTCAACCAGCTGCTGCTTCATTCCCTCTTCGATGGCGGGCTGATAGTCGCTGTCCTTGATGCGGCCGAAGTCGGGGGCCTGCAGCGGTAGGGTCGAAGCCTCCGAAAAAGGATTTGGCGGAGGAGGAGGTGCCGGCGGCGGGGCGACCGGTGTGGTCGAGCAGGCAGATAGGGTCATGATCGCGGCCGCGCCAAGTAGCGCGGAACGAAGAATGGACATGGAGATACTCCCGGAAAGGTGCCGAACGCGCGGAATTTGGGCGCGACTGTATAATGAGCAGGACAGGCCTGTCTTCTCGATTACGAGAGCATCGACAGCTGTCCACACCGCTGGTGGAGGCCAAGGCTTTTGGCCCGCCGAACGCCGCAGCAGCATCTGCGAATCCTATAATTTGGAATAGTGACGGCCTTCTTCCCGGGGGACGAAAGCAAAAAAGTGCCAAAACAAGCACTTAAGCCGGGTTGACCGGCGGACCGACTGCCCATATGGTCCGGCCTCCCAAATTGGTGAGAGCCCGTAGCTCAGGGGTAGAGCATCTGACTTTTAATCAGAGGGCCATGGGTTCGAACCCCATCGGGCTCACCATCTCAAGCAAAATTTGAATTTAGACAGACGCTCAGCGACGCCTTCCCGTGTATCACATGGAACAAGGACGCTGGAGACGCTCAACAAGCATTCCCGGCGATACACTCATTACTGCTTCGACAAAACCGCTAGCGATGCGGCGGTCACAGCCAGCTGACTGGCAATCGATGTGAAGTCCACGATGGCTTGATGCAGATCGAGCCCGCTCAAATCGCGGGCGACGAAGATCGTGCTGCCTGGCGGCACCATGTCGTCGCTAAACCGGAACCAAGACTTCTCGATTCTCCGCGCCGATCCGTCGGGAAGGACCAGAACGGTGCTCCCCGTATCAGCAAACTGCGAATAGCCCCCCGCCGCGTTGATGTAATCGCTAGCACTCATATCACCCCGGAAAGGAATATTGCTCGGCTGCAAGACTTCACCCAACACCGCTACCGAATATGGCCGCGGCGGAATGAAGATAACGTCATTCGGCTCCAGAACGGGATCGGCTGCTGGATTGGCGGCCAAAACGGCGGGATCGGCAATCACGGTGACACGGCCAAGCGCCTTTTGATTGCGCACCTCGTTGACGTAACTCTGCAATGCGACAAAGGAATCCGGAGCCATCTTGGAATTGGAGTCGCGGCGGCTCATCGCCATCATCAACTGGTTTTCAATTTCCCCTGCTTGGCGACGGAAGCCATCCTGCTCCTTCAGAGCCGCGGAACGCCGCAGAAAGACGGTGCCATAAGGATAGGCGATATCGGTGAGGCCGCCAGCACGCACCAACAAATCGGAAAGGTGCTCACCCCGGACTATCTGGTAAGTGCCCGTGTGACGCACCTGGCCCTGTACGGTCACGGCCCCGATACCAGCAGCCGTATAAATCTCGTTGACCCGGACTTCGTCGCGCGGAGCGACAATGTAACTGGTTGCATCGGCCGAAGCCAAAGAGAGCGTCCGGCGATCCGTGCGAGACTGTCCAGAATTGGAGTCAACCTCCGTCGAGATGATCTCGACATTCCCGCGATCCGCCCAACGCGCGAAACCACCCGCAGCAGCAACCACGGAGCCGACATCAGCATCAGGGCCAACAAGATAGAGGCCTGGCCCTTGCACTGCGCCACCGACATTAATGGCGTGATCGTCAAGGAAATTGCTGAGAACCAAGGGATCGATACGCAAACGGGTGGCAAGCTCACTCAACCGCCGCGCCTCGCCACTATAGGTCGGCACGGGATTGATTTGGTCATCTGACCTCGGCTGAACACCGGGGGAGCTCATCCCCTGACCAAGATTTTGGCCCTGGCTGAACTGCCCCACTGGGCCAAATTGACCAGAAGTTGAGCCTAGCCCTTGGCTATTCATCGCACTAGAGACATTCGGCTGCGCAGCTTGAGGCTGCGTTCCAACCGCGGATTGTTGGTTTTGATCAAAGCTCGGATCGCCGAGATTTTGCGCGTTTCCTTGATTAGTCACATCAGTCGACACTGTAGCTGCAGCCAAAGCCTGACGTTGCGCCAATCCGGCGCTCCCAGCCTGAGAGCCTTGTCCATTCGCAAGCTCCCCAACAGTGCCCGCGCTCGACGTTGAGTTGTTATTCGGTGTATTCACAGCGGAGAGGGGATTGATCGCAGCTTCAACATCGGCAGCCCGATGCAAACGATACTGCTGTACCGAGAAAAACAGCACCCTGGCTTCCCGCGCAGTAATGATCCGAACGATGTCGTCGCTCTGGATGGCCATATCCTCCGTCCCTTTGAGAACGGCAACCGGCGTGAAGGGTATCAGATAGCGGAATTTGGTAACGGGATCCCGCCGGGAGATGATGCCGAAAAGCGTATAAGGATCTTCGCCAAGAGCGCCTGGCGACTTCAACAACTGCGAAAGCTTACCGCCATTGGCGACATACCTGCCGGCCAGTTCGGTGCCGCCAGAAAGCGTGGCCATGCTGTTGCTCTCGCTGGCCGCAGGCTGAACAAAAAGAATATCGCCGTCGCTGACGACGCCGCGTACCTCGTCTGGCGAAGCCATTTGGCCCCGCCCGTCAGCGCCAATATGCAGAAGCGACAAACGGTATTTACCACGAACTTCGGTACCACCAGCGAGATTGATGAATTCGCGCGTTCCAATTGCCAAACGGCCAGCGGCGAGCTCGTAAATGCCCTGACGACGCACCCAGCCTACAATGGCCACCGTTTTGCCGAGAGGCGGTACAACAAGGCGATCGCCATCCGCTAGCGCAACCGTGTTGGCTCGGACCTGCCCAGACAACACACTGTAGAGATCGACCGTGATGATCCGCCCACCCCGCACAATCTGCACATTGCGGAGGCTGCCCGATTTCTTGATTCCTCCTGAAACCAGAACAGCATCAACCGGCGTGGAAAGTCCGGTTAACGTCCGAACCCCCGGGCTGCCCACTTCACCACTCACGAGCACGCTGATCTGGCGCAGACGACCAACGCTGACATAGGCTTCGGTCGAGACGTAGGCGCGGCGGACCGCGTTCTGAAAATCTTCCCGGAACTGACCAAAAGTCCGCCCGCCGGCCGGAACTGGACTAAGGCGCGGAATCACCACGCGCCCGTCGCGATCAACGCTCACGCGATATTCACTGTTCTCCTGTCCACGCAAAGAGACAGCGATCTCATCGCCCGGCCCAAGAATATAGTTATCCTGAACGGCTCCGACTTGCGGCAAGGATACCGCCCGCCCATTGCCGAGCTGGTCGTATCCAAACTGTTGTAAGCGCACGCCAGCGCGCTGTGACAATATCTGCTCGAGGCGCGAAACCGGCAATGCGGCTGGCGTACTGGTGGGCTCGAGAATCGTCTGCGTGGTTGTGACGGAAGGCTGAAGGGCTGTACCTGTCCCCGCCCCGCGGTTCTGCATTTGCTGCAGCTGCTGAAGCTGATCGGCGGAAACGCCCTGAGCTAATACCTGCACACAGGAAACACCAACAGCGGCGATCACACACAGAGTGGCAAATAGACGACGCGCCGGAATTCCCATGCCGCGAAACCGCCGCGACAGATCGCCGCCAGAAATCATCTTTAGTCCCTCTATGCGCCAAAACGGAGGCCCTGTGAGCCCCCTGGCCAGCCAGTGCTCTGTCTAGCATGGCAGCCTCGCAATTTGAAGACGAGTTGCCAATCTTTAGAACGGCTTAAGGAGCTTTAATTCTGACGCCATCGAACACTGTGTCTCCGTGATGAGGTTTTGAGGCCGGCTGGACGCCGTTCAAGCCACGTATTCTCCCTCCCGCAGGAAATCCATCACCCGCTCCGCCTCCGCCGCGGGATCGCCCGCCACGGTGGTCAGCGTCAGTTCCGGCTTCTCTGGCCGCTCGTAAGGGCTATCGATGCCCGTGAAATTCTTGATCGCGCCAGCCTTGGCCTTGGCATACAGCCCTTTGACGTCCCGCTGCATACAGACCTCCAACGGAGTGTCGACAAAGACCTCGATGAATTCGCCCGGTCCCAGCAGCTCTCTTGCCATGCGCCGTTCGGACCGGAACGGCGAGATAAACGAAACCAGAACGATCAGCCCAGCGTCCACGAACAACTTGGCGGTTTCGGCGACCCGGCGGATGTTCTCCACCCGGTCCGCATCGGTAAAACCAAGGTCGCGGTTGAGGCCATGACGGACGTTATCACCGTCGAGAATGTAGGTGTGCCGCCCCTGAGCATGAAGTGAGCGCTCAACCAGATTGGCGATGGTCGATTTGCCCGAGCCAGATAGGCCCGTGAACCACAACACGGCCGGTTTCTGGTGTTTGAGAGTAGCGCGCGCGCTCTTGTTCACATCAAGCGCCTGCCAATGGACATTGGTGGCTCGGCGCAGACCGAAATCAATCATTCCCGCTCCCACCGTCGTGTTGGTGAAGCGGTCGATCAGGATGAAGCCACCCATGTCGCGGCTCTCATGATAGGCATCGAAAGCCAACGGCTGGGTGAGCGAAACATTCACATAGCCGATCTCGTTGAGGTGCAGAGTCTTGGCTGCCGAGTGGCTGAGGGTGTTGACGTCCACCTTGTGCTTGAGCGAAGTGATCTGGGCGGGCACCGTGGAGGTCGCCAGCTTAAGCAGATATTGGCGGCCGGGCAGCAGCGCCTCTTCTGCCATCCAGATGAGATGGGCAGCGAACTGATCCGAAACTTCTGGACGAGCTTGCGCTGCGCTGAGAACATCTCCGCGAGAGATATCGATCTCGTCGGCCAAGGTCAGCGTAACCGCCTCCCCAGCCACGGCGCTTTCGAGATCCCCGTCCTGGGTAACAATGCGTGCAACCTTCGAGGTGCGGCCGGAACCGGCAACGGCAATGGTGTCACCGGGCTGCACGCGGCCGGCAACGATGGTGCCGGAAAAGCCGCGGAAGTCGAGATTGGGCCGGTTTACCCACTGTACAGGGAGGCGGAACGGTTTGTCTGCCAAAGCGGTATCAACATCGACGGCTTCAAGATGCTCGAGCAACGCAGGCCCCTTATACCACGGGGTATTCTGGCTTTTCGACGTGACGTTGTCGCCAAAGCGCGCCGACATGGGAATCGCGACCATATTCGTGAAGCCCAACGGCTCGGCGAACTTCTGGAATTCGGCGACGATAGAATCGAACACCGACTGCTGAAAGCCAACCAGATCGATCTTGTTCACCGCCAACACCACATGGCGGATACCAAGCAGCGAAACGATGTAGGCGTGGCGGCGTGTCTGCGTCAGCACACCTTTGCGCGCATCAATCAGGATAACAGCGAGGTCGGAATTCGACGCGCCAGTCGCCATGTTGCGGGTATACTGCTCATGACCAGGTGTGTCGGCGACAATGAACTTGCGCTTATCGGTCGTGAAGAAGCGGTAGGCGACATCAATGGTGATGCCCTGCTCCCGCTCGGCTTCGAGACCATCGACCAAGAGGGCGAAATCAATGTCCTCGCCCGTGGTGCCGTGCTGTTTGGAATCCTTTTCCAGCGTGGAAAGCTGATCATCAAACAACAACTTGGAATCGTAGAGCAGACGGCCGATCAGTGTGGATTTGCCGTCATCAACGCTGCCGCAAGTCAAAAAACGCAGGAACGACTTATTTTCTTGCACGGCGAGATACTCGCGAAGACTGGAGAGAGCGCCCATTAGAAGTACCCCTCTTTCTTCTTCTTCTCCATAGAGGCTTTCTCGTCGCTATCTATTAGGCGCCCCTGACGCTCGGAAGTGCGGGCCGTCAGCATTTCGGAAACAATGGCTTCGAGAGTATCGGCATCAGAGTCGATGGCCCCCGTCAGCGGATAACAGCCCAGCGTACGAAAACGCACCAAGCGCTCTTCAATCTTCTCGCCCGGCAAAAGCTTCATGCGCTCATCATCCACCATGATGAGGGTACCTGAACGCTCCACCACGGGCCGCTTCTTGGCGAAATAGAGCGGCACAATGGGGATGTTCTCCACCATGATGTATTGCCAGATGTCGAGCTCGGTCCAGTTGGAGAGCGGGAAGACGCGGATACTCTCACCCTTGTTCACACGCGTATTGTAGACGCGCCAAAGCTCTGGACGCTGGTTCTTGGGATCCCAAGCATGGCTCGCGGTCCGGAACGAGAAGATGCGCTCCTTGGCACGAGACTTTTCCTCATCCCGTCGAGCCCCACCGAAAGCCGCATCGAAACCGTATTTGCCGAGCGCCTGCTTGAGGGCTTCGGTTTTCATCACCTGGGTGTGTAGCGCCGACCCGGAATCGAAAGGATTGATGCCACGCTTCACCCCGTCCTGGTTGATATGCACCAGCAGTTTCAGCCCCAGCCTCTCCGCCATTTGATCGCGGAACGAGATCATTTCCCGGAACTTCCAGGTGGTATCCACGTGAAGCAGCGGAAATGGCGGCTTGGAGGGATAGAAAGCCTTCATCGCCAAGTGCAGCATCACCGACGAATCCTTGCCGATCGAGTAGAGCATCACGGGATTTTCGAAGGAGGCTGCAACCTCCCGCATGATGTGAATGCTCTCGGCTTCAAGCCGCTTCAGATGAGAAACTACAGGAACGGAACTGGACAAATTCGCGAACCCCATGGTGCCATCGTGAAATAGTCCCTGATGGGACCGGATGCAAGCCTTCCAAAGCAAAGAGCCCGTCTGGACCGGTTATTTACCGGCTCAGACAGGCCCAGCTGTCTCAAATTGGCAAAGTGGCGGGCGAACCAAGTCTCAGCTCGTCGCGCCGCCCTACCCATAATAGTTTTCAAAACGCTCGATATCATCCGACCCCAGATAGGGGCCCGACTGCACCTCGATTAAGCGTAATGGCACCTTACCGGGGTTTTCCAAAGTGTGATGCTGACCAAGCGGAATGAAGGTCGACTCGTTTTCGCGCAACAATACCGTCTTATCACCGCAGCTGACTTTAGCCGTGCCCTGAACCACCACCCAATGTTCCGCCCGATGATGGTGCATATGCTGGGAGATGCGCCCCCCAGGCTTAATCATGATATGATTGACCAGAAAGTTCTCACCCCGATCCACGACTTCGTAACTGCCCCAAGGACGGAATATGACCGAGTGTTCCATCCGTTCAACGCGATCAGCAGCCTTCAGTTGGTCAACGATGAATTTCACATCCTGTGAACGCGCCTTATCGGCGACCAGAATGGCATCTTTGGTTGCGATCACGACCAGGTCTTCGACACCAACCAGCGTCGTCAACACTTTGTCACTGATAACCAGCGACCCTTTGGCGTCGTGGGCGATCACATCGCCCTGAAAGACATTCCCGCCTTCATCCTGAGGCCGCACCTCCCAAAGTGAGGACCAAGCACCAACATCATTCCAGCCGATCGAACACGGCACCAGAATGGCCTTATCGGTCCGCTCCATCACTGCATAGTCGACAGAAATATTGGGCGCAGTGGCGAAACTCTTCGCATCCAGACGAATGAAATCGAGATCGCGGACCGCTTTGGCTACAGCTTCGCGAACTGCCAGCAGGATGTCCGGCGCCAAGCGCTCGATCTCTGCCAGCATGGCTTTTGCCTGAAACACGAACATGCCGCCGTTCCAGAAATAATTACCATCCGCCAAATAGGAGGCCGCTGTCGCAGCATCCGGCTTTTCCTTGAAGGCCTGCACATTAAAGGCGCCGTCGACACCGGTGAGAGCTTCGCCGCGCTGGATGTAGCCATAGCCGGTTTCTGGCGCAGTCGGCGACATGCCAAACGTCACGATATATCCCGCTTCCGCAGCCTTGATCGCGGTAGCAAGAGCCTCATGAAACGCATTTTCATTCCCGACCACATGATCGGAAGGCAAGAGAGCGACAATCGCATCGGGATCGGCTTCATAAGCCACCAGCGCCGCAACGGCTGCTGCTGGCGCTGTATTGCGCCCCACCGGCTCAAGTACGATCGCCGTCGGCTTCACGCCGATTTCCTGCATCTGCTCGGCCACCAGAAAGCGGTGGTCATCATTGCATAGGAGGATTGGCGCGGCCGCATCTGGCAACTTTGCCCGCTGCACTGTCTCTTGAATCATGGTCCGCTCAGAATGCAGCGGAAGAAGCTGCTTCGGCAAAGACGAGCGCGACAGAGGCCAAAGACGCGTGCCAGAACCACCAGAAAGAATCACTGGAAAAAGTTGCATAGCTTCAACTCATTAAATTTTCAGCCAAGCCGCCCCCGGCGACTTGTCACAAGGTGACACGCAATGCCGCTTCAACGGTTGCCAAATATCCCCGGCTAGGACGAGGCTGATCATCTTGCAAGCGCCCCTCGATGTCAAAGTGCACCTTTTGCGCATCGAATTCGAGAGGAAAGCTTAAGCGAATCTGCCCTTCGTTTAATTCTACAGGAGCCGAAGTCACTACATTCCCCCATCCATTCAAAGGATCAGAAATCCAAGCATGATGATAAGTCACTGCGAGGGAACGATCAGCGTGATCGGTAAGAGTGGCCTGGAATGAGATCAGGCGTGAATCGCTGTCTAGGCTGAAACCAAGCGTCCGCCCGCGGTAACGCATGCCATCCACATAGTCCCAGTTGTTGTAAGCGAAACCGTGCATCACTCCACCGCCGAACATATCCCCGGTCGGTACCGTATCCGTGTATTCCGCTGTTAGCCGCGTTATCCCCCAAGAGACAGGAAACCACACGGATCCGCCATAAAGATGGCTGGTGCCCGAGTGCGTAAACGGGCTTGAGTCCTCATTCATGAGCTGCATGTAGAGAGCATAATTCAGCCCGTCCATCGCGTTGGTGTAACGAAAGTCAATCGAGGCCTGATCATTAGTCGAATCTGTATGAGCAGGATCGTTGCGAGGATCGAAATACGTCAGCGGTTTGCAGCTATGGCCCTTGCCGCACATCATATCTGCGCGCATCAGACCAATTTCCAAATGCTGAATTGGGCTGAAGGCAAAACGCAGCCCGTTATAGATGGTATTGCGCGCGATCCGAGGACCATCGAGTACACCAACAAAGAATTCAAGCTGCCATGGCCCTAACCATCTTAACCACGGGCTCTCGAAGGGTGCTGTGCTAACACGGGAAATGCCAATCTGAGGCACCGGACGTGCATTGGTTGAGACGGACAACGCCGAAATCCACCCCGGCCCCCACCAGTGCGAAAGATATCCGGCATACACTACCGTATCCCCCAACCTTTGCGCGATGTAACTACCATCCGGCACAAAAACTTGGTGGTCATAACAATCGACCGATTGAGCTCCTAAATCGAGATGGACGACGGTATTGCGCCAGATATACTCCAACGATGCTTGGGCCTGCAGAGATTGCCGGCCTAACGCGTCATAACCTCTAACAGTGGCAGGCGAACCAGTAGTATCAAGCAGCACGCTTATATGGAAAGTATCCGCGCGGGTCTCCGCTTTACCGCGCCCCCGCACACGGTCCGCAGCCTCCACAACATAATCAGGCTGCCCAGCTAGCGCGCTTGGTGTCTCCAAACTATCCAAAAGCCCCGCCCAAGGCAGGGGCCAGTGCATGGCAATGTTGTCTACCACCCCAGCACTGGCCAAAAGTTCGATATCAGACCGAAGGGGAGCATCGCCTAAGCTAGTCCATGGCCCGGCAGCAGCAGCCCCCGAGACCAAAACCGCCCCGCCCAAAGCGGCCGCAAAAGTCTGCCATCCAGCCCGCATAAATACTCCGATACGTATCACTTCGTGGAGGACTGCCATTGACCATGGCAATCCGCGCGACACAACACCTTGGTTGTGCGGCAGTATAATGACCAGTCAAACTCAAGATGGGACTTGCATACAGGATAGCTGGAGTTCGATTAAGCGCTTGCACAATTTTTTAGCGGCGAGCTCCTCGCCGATTGCAGCACGCAACCGCCAAAAGCGTCCCCGCCCGGGCAAGACTACGGTGACAATCACCGGCCGCAACCCATTCAACGCGCCGCCGGATGCCGCAGCGATCGTGTTCCACCCCGCTAGAGCCGAAGTCTCGTCGCGGAAAGCGCCGAGCTGGATCATCGCTCCGCCCGTTTCATTGATCATAGGCCGAAGAACCGGACGCGAGGCGGTAGATTCCGGGAGTTTCAGCCCCGGTTTCGGAGGGGTGGTCTGTGCTGTGGCCATCGCTGGCCTAGCAGATGAAACTCCGGGCGATTGGGCCGACAGCGCTTCGGCAGCCGGTTTAAAACCCGGAACCTCCGCGAGCGCCTTCTGGAAGTAGACCCGGGCCCCATCAGTATCCCCTTCTTTCTCGGCGATCAGACCCAAACCGTAATAGGAATATTGCCGCTCAGCCCCCGGACCATTCAGGGCTGCGAGATAGTCGCGTTTGGCTTCGCCGAACTTCCCTGCGCGGCGGAATGCATTGGCCCGGTTGTTGAGGGCCGCCGAGAACACCGGATTGATAGCAAGGGCCGCCGAATAATCCGCTATCGTAGACCGTGTATTACCCATGGCATCATGGGCAACGCCCCGATCGAACAAGGCGCGCGCCGCATCTTCCCGCTTCAGAGCATGGGAGTTGATAGCTTTTGTCAGCCAGGCGACAGCGTCCGCATTTTTTCCGGCTTGCTGTTCCCTCACCCCCGTCACGAATGCGTTCAAGGCTTGCCCAGCTTCGTTCGCACAGCTCGGGAAAGCCGCAACGAGGCCCGACAATGCGCAAAGCGCAACGGCGACAAGGCGGCTAGACCGCATAGCTCCCTTCCCGGCAGTTCCCTGTCGGGTCGAGTAGACGCAAACAGCCAAGATATGCGATACAAGAGTTGAGGTGTCCACAACTTACACACAGGTTCCTATGTCGACTGCAAAGCCGGTTCGTAAAGCCGTTCTTCCCGTGGCTGGTCTGGGCACCCGTTTTCTGCCCGCCACCAAGGCCGTTCCCAAAGAGATGCTGCCCGTCGTTGACAAACCGGTTGTGCAATACGCGGTCGAGGAAGCCCGAGAAGCCGGTATTGAACAATTCGTATTCGTAACCGGCCGCGGCAAAGCCGTCATTTCAGACCATTTCGATCACGCCTACGAACTCGAATCACAACTGGCGCAGCGCGAGAAGACCGAGCAGCTGAACAGTCTCCTGGAAATGCTCCCCCCGACCGGTTCTGTCGGTTTCGTGCGCCAGCAGCAGCCGCTGGGCCTCGGTCACGCCGTGTGGTGTGCCCGCCACTTCATTGGCGATGAACCCTTCGCCGTGCTCCTGCCCGACGATCTGATGGTCGGCACCCCTTCAAGCATGGCCCAGATGGTGGAAGCTTATAACCGCGTCGGCGGTGGCTGCATCGTCGCGGCCGAAGAAAAGCCGCGCGAAGAAACCAAGCGCTATGGCGTGGTTGATCCGGGGGCTAAGAACGGCAATACGACCGAAGTGAAGGCCTTGGTAGAAAAGCCGGACCCGGACAAAGCCCCCTCCAACCTGTGCATTATCGGCCGCTATATTCTGCAGCCGGAGATTTTCGCCATTCTGGACCGCCAGGAGCGTGGCGCCGGCAACGAAATCCAGCTTACGGATGCCATGGCGCAGCTGATCGGCAAAATGCCCTTCCACGCGGTCCAGACCAATTGCGCCCGTTACGACTGCGGCGACAAGGTCGGCTTCCTCCATGCTAACATTGCGGTGGGCCTGCAGCGACCGGATATCGCACCAGCATTGCGAGCGATTTTAAAAAACATCGCCATATAAGGCGCGCAAGATTTGCGAGCTCTGCTTCTCGCAACTAGATCTTTGATACACTAGAATATATCGTGGGGTGCCGTGGAATCTTGGCTAAATGGCGTTCGCGCGTGCAATTTGTACCTAGACTCAGGTTGTTGTTGAAGAATGAGAACCCAGCTTCCTGGTCGGACCGCAGCGTTATTGTCCGTGTCAGCGATTATTTTAGTGTCTGGATATGGTTGGGCAAAGCAAGCGGCTTATGCTGAAGAGGGCAGCGTTGCCAATCGCTCGACGTATGGGGATGTCGGCCTGCTGGATATGCCAAATGCGAGAATGGCTGTAGACGGGTCATTTGGCATCAATTACGCTCGATTTGGTAACACCACACGCTTCGCACTGACTTTTCAAGCCCTGCCTTGGCTTGATGCTCAGTTCCGCTATAGTCGCCCCTTTCAGCAGTTTTTTGATCGCAGTTTCGGCGTAAAGGCGCGCCTTTTTCCCGAAGGCGGTACCACACCAGAAATTTCTTTCGGTGCACGCGATATCCTGGGCACTGGTATCTATGGCAGTGAGTACATAGTTGCTAGCAAGAGAATTTGGGATTTCGACGTCACAGCTGGCGTGGGTTGGGGGCGTCTAGCTGACTCCAACACCCTACCAAACCCGCTAGGCCTCCTGTCGTCAGGATTCAAGGATCGCCCGACTCTTGCACCTTCCGGACAGGGCCTCGCAAATGTCAACACCACGGGGACTTTCAACTCTAAAGTCCTATTGCACGGCAGAAATATCGGCTTATTCGGCGGCATAGACTGGCAGACACCGATTGAAAATTTGGCTGTCATAGCTGAACTCAGCAGCGATAAGTACAGATACGATTCCCTTGGTCTAGGTGGCATACACACGCGTGCACCAGTGAACATCGGACTATCCTATCAACCCGTCGCAAACACCAACGCCTCGATCGGCTGGTATTACGGCACAACATTCGGCGCGACTCTTACTATTAGTGTCGATGCTAACTCCAACATCCCTTCAGCCTTCAGAATCGGCCCCCAAGCCCCCCCCGCAGTCATTCGGAGTACAGAGAGTCAACAGACCGCGCTTCTTGAGCTCACCGAAATGCGACAAACATACACCGGGGCCAAACACAATATGACCTGGGTGCCGACGAAGACTTCTGCCGAACAGCTCCGTACCAGCCTACTTCAAGCATTTCACACGACTTCACCTGGTGTCCGGGATGTTGAATTTGAAGGGACATCCGTTATCGTCGATGTCCATATCGACAGTGCCATCGCACAGAAACAGTGCGTTGGTTATGCTGAAGTCGCACATAATGTCAGCCAGCGCATCACCTCAGTTGCTCTAAGCGATTTTAACGAGCCGCAGAGCGCCATCATAATTTGTCAAACAAAACAGAGTCCAGTAACCCTCAACGAAACCTCAACCTCAAATAGTGCTGATGCAAAGATCTTCGAAGACAAGCTGCGCGCTGGCCTCGGTGAACAAGCACTTCGCTTTACGGGCCTCGCTTATACTCCGAGCGAAGTTTGGGTTTACTATGAGAACTACCGCTATCTTAGCGAAGCAGAAGCTGCTGGACGCATAATCCGAGTATTGATGCGAGACGCACCGCCATCGGTAGAGTTGTTTCATCTCATTCCATCCAACCTTGGCGTACCTACACAAATAATAACGGCTACGCGAAGTAGCTTTGAACGGATATTGGCTACTCCCTATTACGATAAACAGTCCGGAACGGCGCTCTCATTCGGTCCGGCGCCAAGCAAAAATGTCGCCCTCTATCAAGCGGCCTCAAGTCTCTATCCGGAGCTGACATACTCTTTCGCACCCAAGCTCACACAACGTGTCTTCGACCCAGATGCTCCCGTGCAGTTTATGGTCTATGGAGACGCACAAGCTCTCTTAAGGCTGGCACCCGGCCTCAATATCGAAGTCGAGGGGACCGGCACGATCTGGAGCAACTATTCCTTCAGCCGTCCTGCGGACAGCGATCTGCCGCATGTCCGCAGCGATATTCTAGAGTATTTGAAACACGGCAAATACGGCATCTCCGCGCTCGACCTAAATTACCGGTCACGAGTCTCACCAAACGTCTATTTTGAACTTCGAGGTGGTTTGCTTGAGGACATGTTCGCAGGTGTCGGCGGCCAAGTAATTTGGCGGCCAGTCAATAGTCGAATTTCATTTGGTGCAGACATGTACCAAGTCTGGCAACGCGAATACCATCGTCTGTTTCAGCTCCAGCCCTATCAAGTCCTTACAGGGCACCTTTCGGCATATTACCGTTCACCGTGGTACCAGTTGGACTTCGCGGTTCATGCGGGCCGTTACTTAGCAGGCGATTCAGGTGCGACGATCGAGATTATAAGGCATTTCAATAGCGGCGTACAAATCGGCGCTTGGGCAACATTCACCAACGTGCCCTTCTCAAAATTCGGGGAAGGTAGTTTCGACAAAGGTATCATCATTCATATCCCCCTCCAGTGGGGTCTGCCCATTTTTAGTAAATCTGCCTACGACCTGCACCTGAACTCCCTGACACGGGATGGCGGGCAGCGTTTAGCGGGTGACGATTCGCTTTACGATACGACGCTAGGCACCAGCGATGGTGAACTCCAAAGGAACATCAATGAGTTCTCGGAGCCATAAAGCCCTCGAATTTGTAAGTATTACCAGCATCCTCCTGCTCGGAGGATGTACTGACCTTTCTGTGGGAAACGATTTGCAGTCCATATACAAGTTAATGGGTGGAGCAATACACACTCACACTATTTCACTCGAGGAAGCAGCCGCTACGCCCTACGCCTCGATGGGCGTGCGTATTGGAGATGGTTCCGAGTTTATGGTCGTGCTCGCCACGGATGTGAACGGAGTGCAGCTTTGGACGTCAACGGCGCGCATCGCTCTTACGTCCAGTGGGGGACGCATCATCCGCACAGCCGGGCTATATCGCGACTTGGCAGGCTTTGAAAACTTATCAGAGAAGCTTAATGGCGATGGTTTGAACGATGATATTCGATGGACAGCAGATTTTCCCGATATCGGTCTCTATGCCGTTTCAATTTCCTGCAAGCGCCACAATACGGGCGAAGAGATTATTGAGATTCTCGGCAAGGCAATTCGTACACGGCGAATCGAAGAGAGCTGCGCCTCGCAGTCTTTTAATCTTAATTGGCGCTTTAGGAATATCTATTGGCAAAGTTTGCAGAACGGCTTTGTTTGGAGATCCATCCAACACACACATCCTCGCCTTGATGCGTTGGAGATCGAGATTCTTCGCCCACCTACCCAATAAACGACGTCAGCATCGCTTCAAAAGCGCGTTCCTAAACAAAAGGGGCTGACGTAGATAAGGGTTAAAGGTTAGCCCAGATTTTGAGGTGTGCAAGCTGTTGTTTGGGCGATCCGTAGTTGAAGCGGAACTCGCATTCCT